>Ga0196971_1000569_pt1 | contig 25512 bp, 41 predicted proteins | sample S1v_1013CmetaG_FD_148660 | JGI IMG/M metagenome (GOLD analysis project Ga0196971, IMG submission 148660) | Soil microbial communities from Anza Borrego desert, Southern California, United States - S1+v_10-13C | ecosystem: Environmental > Terrestrial > Soil > Desert | place: USA: California...
CCGCGCCCGTCGCCGACCAGCAGGAACGCCACCTCGGGCAGCGCCGCCGCGGCTGTAGAGAGACCAATGGTTTGACGTAGGAGGGTGCCGGGATTTGGAGGGACAATCCGGGATCTGATGGGACGAATGGCCGGGATTTCCTTGGGTTTGGGCCATTCGTCAACCGTCGTTCGTCAAACCAAGCGTCGTCACGCTTCGGAGCGCGCCGGCGACCGCTGGTCTGACGGTGTCGGTGGCGCCTGCAGCTCGTGCAGCTGGGCGCGCGCCAGACGCAGCTCGTACACCGCCTCCACCTGCCAGGAGATTAAGCTCCCCAGCCCGGCGACGAGCATGCCCGCAACAGCGATCTCGAACCCATCGGCCAGATTGCGGGGGAAGCTTTGCAGCGCCCCGAGTACGCCGACGAGCATGGTCACCACGCCGAGTATCAGCAGAAGCCCAGCCAGCAAAGACGATGGGCGCTTTACTGCGCGCTTATCCGCGGCCATTGATGCTCTCCGTGGTTATTGTTGAGCCATACAATAAACGAAAAGGGCAATTCGCGCCTGACGTGGCTGGGCACGTTTCAGCCATATCCAAGGCGGCGCGGTGTCGGCGCGATCTGTCTTTGACGGCCTCGCGCAGGATGGCCCGAATTTCTTCGGTTTCAGCGGGCAAGGCGAGCGCCCGTTTAACATACATTGGCACACTCCGTGGTATTCCCGCACTGCCGCGGACGCGGTGCGGGGTGGAGGGTCTCATCGACCGGTCGGTGTTTCTCCTCTCACGGGTGTGCCAACACCCGTTGACCGAGGCTGCCAACCTCGGCCCCCGCTCTTCCCTACTGCATACGCCGATATGTCGGTAAGGTAGCGCGGTGGCGTGATGATGCCACCAAAGCGAGTCATGCCGCAAGCGGCTACCCAGCCAAGTGAATGATGTCCGCCAAGTCCGGATCACTGGCAATGTCGATGGGATGTCCGGCAACGCGCAGATCGAGGGGAACCGGCAACCCCTGGCGCTCCAGCTCGGCGCGCCGGCGCGCCTTCATGCGGTAGATCAGCACCGTCAATCGCGCCTTAGCCTCAGGCCGGAGCACCAGATCCTCCCTGGCGAGGTGCAGCTCCAGGCCGGAAACCAGGTTCCCGAGCAGCACCTCGTCCGACGGGACGAAACCGCCCGAGTCGTTGCCCGGCTGCGCCATCCGCTCACGCGTTCTCATCGGCCCTTCGCCGGTCGCCAGCCAGTCGAGGCTCACCCCCTGAGCGGTGCACAGCGCGACCATGGTGTCGAGAAAGGGGCGGTTCAGTCCCTTGACCTGCCGGGACAGCTGCTCGGGCGATATCCCTGCCGCCTTGGCCGCCAAAGTTTTCGTCTCAAACAGGTCAACCACCATAGCGATGCGGGTTGCCAGTTCGCCGCCCGAACCGGAAACGGCGGTTTCCGGTTCGCCGTCTGGTTTCCGGTTCCCCTTACTCATTGATTTTCCTCGATTTAATGCGCCCCCGACACCCATACAGCGTCAACGGAACCGTCAACCGTTTCCAGATCGAAAGTTTGCCTTGTATGCCGTACGCTTTCGAGGTATGACGATATCCATGTTGATTGACGTGACAAGCATGCGGCACACACCCGACACGCATCCGATCCCCACCGATCCGACGCGCCGCGCGCAGTGGATCATCAGTGAGTTGAAGCTCGCCGGCAGCAGCCTTGCGGCCATTGCGAAGGAGCTGAAGGTCACCCGCCAGGCCGGCGCGCTGGCGCTGCGCATGGGCTCCATCCGCTTCGAGCAGGCGATCGCCGCGAAGCTCGGCCGCCCGGTCCAGGATCTGTTTCCGGAGCGCTACCGCCCCGACGGCACGCGGACGCTCCGCACCCGCGATGCCGAGGATCGCGAGGCCGCATGAGTGCCGTTCCCATACAGGGCGCTCACCCCCAGCGCCGCCTCGGCGAACCCCAGGCGCCGCCCGGCCTCGGCCAGCAGCGCCCCGGCCACCGGCCCGCCGGCGCCAAGCGCCGCCCCCAGCGCCGCCAGCCCGAGCACCAGGTGCCCCACCGCATCCCGACCGAACCGCTCTCCACCGAGTTTCACCGCAACCTCCAGCCTTCGCGTCGCTGAACCCTCTCAAACGGGCAGGCGCACGGACAACGGGAACAGCAATGTCCAAATTCCCCTACAAGCAACGCACCCCCGGCTCCCTGAAGGAAGCCGCGCACCAACTCATCAAGGAGTGCGGCGGGCTGGATGGCGCGGCGGAGATCGCGCGCGTCCGCAAGTCCCAGCTGTTCCGCTACACCAACGACAGCGAGGAAGACGCCAACTGCCACATGCCCGCCGACGTGGTGCGGTCGCTGGAGGCGTACTGCGGCCAGCCGATCATCACCGAGTACCTGGCGGCGGCTCAGGGCTGCGTCGTCTTCCGCCCGGAACCGGCGCCGGCCGGCGCCACCATCCCGCAGAGCGTCGCGGAGATCGCGGAGCAGACGTCCAAGCTGTTCCACGAGTTCGCCCTCGCCTTCGCCGACGGGCGGATCGATCCCGCCGAGGCCGGCAAGATGCTGAAGGCCGGCGACGCCGCGGTCCGTCACTTCATGCGCATGCGCCCGGAGCTGATGGCGCGCATCGAAGGCCGGGGGTGACCATGGCCGGCGAGTGGCGCTCGGCCGCCGAGTGGGCGGCGCTGAACCTCCCCGAAGTGCCCGGCACCAAGCAGGGGTTCAACGACAAGGCGAAGGAAGGCAACTGGCAGCCGACCCGCCCGCGCCAGGGGCGCGGCGGGGGCCTGGAGTACCACGTCACCGCGCTCCCCGAAGCCGCCCGCATCGAGCTGGCGCGCCGGGAGCTGGCGGCGGCACCGCCCCCCGTCCCCGCCGCCCCGCCCGCGCCCAAGGCCGACCTGCAGGCGACCACCGCCCTCACGACGCGGGGCCGCGAGCGCCTCGATGCGAAGCTCGCCATCGTCCGCGCCTTCGACGCCTTCGCCGGCCAGGCCGGCGGCCAGAACCTGGTGAAGCTCCGCCACAAGTTCGCCGGCTTCTACAACGCCGGCGAGATCGCGGTGGAGCCGTACGTCCGCCAGGAGCGGCCGACCATCTCCGTCTCCTCGCTGGAACGCTGGTCGAAGGCGGCCAAGTCCGGCGCCGCCGCCGCCCTCGCCGGCCGCTACGGCAACCGCAAGGGAACCGGCGTCTTCGACCGCGCCGCCGAGGACGTGAAGGGCTGGCTGGTCGCCGCCATGGTGGAGAAGCCCTACATCAGCGCCGAGATCCTGCGCCGCATGGCGGTCCAGCGCTTCGGCGAATACGTCGAGCTGTTCGACGGCACCTCGGCGCCGATGCCGACCGAGCGCCACATCCAGCGCATCCTCGCCGACTGGCAGAAGCTGAACCGCCAGCTCCACCTGGCGCTCACCAACCCGGACGCCTGGAAGAACCGGCACCGCGTCGCCTTCGGTTCCGCGTCGGAGGGCATCGAGCGCCCCAACCAGCTCTGGGAGATCGACGCCAGCCCGGCCGACGTCCTGCTCACCGACGGCCGCCACTCGATCTACGTGGTCGTCGACGTCTTCACCCGCCGGATCATGATCCTGGTGACCAAGGTGCCGAAGTCGGCGGCGGTGCTGCTGCTGATCCGCCGCGCCGTGCTGGCCTGGGGCATGCCCGAGGCGATCAAGACCGACAACGGCTCCGACTTCGTGTCGCGCCAGTCCGAGCGCGCCTACGCCCTGCTGGGCTGCGCCCACCCGACCTGCACCCCCTACAGCCCCGAGCAGAAGCCGCACGTCGAGCGCGCCATCGGCACCGTGCAGCACAGCCTGATGCCGATGCTGGACGGCTACACCGGCCACGACGTGGCGACCCGGCAGGCGATCCGCTCCAAGGAAACCTTCGCCAAGCGCCTGGGCGAGAGCGACGCCGACGCCTTCCGCGTCGCGCTCACCCGAGACGGCCTCCAGGCCGTCGCCGACGCCTGGGTCGAGCAGATCTACCACCAGAGCCCGCACGCCGGCCTCGGCGACCGCACCCCGGCCGAGGTGATCGAGGCGCACGCCGGCACCATCGCGTGCGTCGCCGACGAGCGGCAGCTGGACATCCTGCTGATGCCGCTCCCCGACGGCGAGGGCACGCGCACCGTGGGCAAGAAGGGCATCCGCGTCGAGAACGCGGATTTCCAGGCGGTCGAGCTGATCCCGTTCATCAACACCGGGGAACGCTTCGAGGTGCGCCTGGACCCGGAGGACATGGGCCGCGTCTACGTCTACCGCCCCGATCCCTTCGAGTTCGTCTGCATCGCGCAGAACCCCGAGCGCACCGGCCTGGACCGCCGCCAGCTGGCCGCCGAGGCCAAGGCCCTCCAGGACCGCCTGATCGCCGACGGCAAGGCGCAGATCCGCGCCGCCAAGCGCCGCTTCAAGCCGCACGAGCTGGCCGACACGCTGATGAGCGGCGCCCTGCCGGCACCCGCGCCGGCCGCCACCATCACCGCCCTGCCGCGCGCCGCGCTGCCGGCTCCGGCCACCGTCACCGCCGCCGGGTCCGCCGGCCTGTCGGCCGCCGCCCGCGCGATCGAGGCGACCAAGCCGGCCACCGCCAGCCCGCGCACCTCCGAAGACAACGCCCGGCAGGCCGACATTGCCCGCCGCATCGCGGCTCCCCCGACCGCCCCGGAGAAGCCCGAGGAGCGTTGGTGGCGCCGCGCCCAGGCCATCGAGGCGCGCGTCGCCGCCGGCGAGCCCGTCAGCGAGGACGATCTGGACTGGCTGGCGTCCAACCGCACCAGCGCTTGGTACGAGGCCCGCAAGCGCGACCAGGACCGCCGGGCCGGCTTCGCCCGCGTGGTGGAATGAGAAGCAGCCCGCCGGTGGGGCCGGCGGGCTGCGAGTTCAACGAGTGTAACTGTGTGAGGTCCCAACCATGCCGACAGATGGCACCCCGGTCAATCCCCGATCCGCCTTCGCGCCACTGCGCAACATCGCGCTGATGGAGCAGCTGATCCTGTCGCTTCAGCAGCGGTCTCCGCACCTCCCCGGCATGGGGTGCTTCCACGGGCCGTCCGGCTTCGGCAAGACCTTCGCCGCGTCCTGGGCCGCCGCCAACCTGCGCGCCTGCTACGTCGAGGCCGGCAACAACTGGTCGCCGAAGTCGATGATGACGGCGATCCTCAAGGAACTCGGCCTCCCGGTCCGCAAGTCCGCCTCGGTGGACGAGATGAAGGCCGAGGCGGCCGAGGAGCTGGAGAAGTCGCGCCGGCCGCTGCTGATCGACGAGGCGGACCGGCTGGTCGAGCGGCGTCTGGTCGAGCAGGCCCGCGAGCTGCACGACAACTCCGGCACCCCCGTCGTGCTGATCGGCGAGGAGGGCCTGCCGCACAAGCTGAAGCCGCTGGAGCGGGTGCACAACCGCATGCTCAAGTGGCAGCCGCTGGAGCCCTGCGATCTCGACGACGCGCGCCAGCTCGCCCGCCTGTACTGCCAAAGGATCGAGATCGACGACGACCTGCTGGCCCTCCTGGTCGCGCGCGTGCACGGCTCCACCCGCCGCATCGCGGTCAACATCGAGCGCTTCGCCGAGTTCGGCCACGGCGAGGGCCTGAAGCGCGTCACCTGCGCCGACTGGGGCGACCGCGAGATCTACACCGGCGCGCCCCCGGCCGTGCGGAGGTTCGTGGCGTGACGACGGCCAAGCCCGCCCGCAAGGCTCGCCCTCCGCGGTCCTACGACCGCTTGGCGGCGCGCGACCAGATGTGGGCGCTGATCCGCAAGCTGCGGCGCTTCACCGTCACCGATCTGCGCAAGGCGGGCGTCTCCAAGCAGGTCCGCATCTCCTTCCTGGAGGCGCTGCTGGGGAACGGCATCGTGCGCCGCGTCGGCGAGCAGCCGGGCCGTCGCGGTTGGACCGAGGCCCCGGTGACGGTGTACGAGCTGGAGCAGGACCCAGGCGTCCTCACGCCGCGCTTCGATCGCGACGGGAAGCTCGACACCACCCCGTCCACCGCCGACCGCATGTGGGCGGCGATGAAGCCGCTGCCCAGCTTCTCCATCCCTGAGATCGCCTCGCTGGCCCGTGCCCCCCGCAGCACCACCGCGCGGTACGTCTCCTTTCTGCTGGCCGCCGGCTATCTGGCCGAGCTGTCGCCCGGCGGCGGCTACCACCGCCAGGGCCGCTACCGCCTCAAGCCGCGCCGGAACACCGGCCCGCGCGCCCCGGTGGTGCGGCAGAACGGTGCGGTCTGGGACGCCAACGAGCGGCGCCAGGTCCTCGCCCCGCGCAAGGAACGGCAGGCCGCCCAGGCCGCCGCTGTGACGCCGGAGGAGATCGCGGCATGAGCCAGCCCTCCGTCCAGAAGGCGCTCGCCGCCTGGGGCGACCCGCTGCCGGCCTGGGTCCGTCGCCTCGCCGAGGAGGTGGACGCCACCTCCCTGGCGGCCGTCGGCGCCCGTGTCGGCTACGGCAAGTCGGCGCTCTCCATGGTGCTGTCCAACCGCTACGGCGCCGGCACCGCCAAGGTGCAGGCCGCCGTCGAGGAGCTGCTGGGCCTGCCCGGCACCAGCGTCGTCTGCCCCGTCCTCGGCGAGATCCCGCACGACCGCTGCCGCGCCGAGCAGGCGGCCGGCTTCCGCCCCCACGCCCCGCTGGCCCGGCTGCTGCGCAGCCACTGCCGCACCTGTCCCAACCGCACCGACACCACCGGAGGTGCCCCGTGACCGAACGCCTGACCGACCCCGCTCCCTACACCCCCGACGCCGACGCCATCGACGCGCTGGCCGACCGCGTCGCCGCCGCGGATCTCGACAAGCCGCTCCCGCTGCTCAGCTTGGCCGGCGTCTTCGACCTGCGCGCCAAGGAGGCCGAGTGTTACGACCTCCAGGCCGCCGTGCGCATCGAGCGCCTGGCCGACACCCTGCGCCGCATCGCCACCACCCGCCCCTTCGCCCCGGTGCCGGCCGAAACGCGCAGTTCCATCGCCGACGCCCTGCGCCATCAGGCGGTGTTCGTCCGCCGCGCCGAAGCCGCCCACGGCAAGCCGCGCCCCGCCGCCGCCCCCGTGCTCGACATGACCGCCGCGCTGGAGCGCCGCCGCGAGGCGGAGACCGCCGCGCGCCGGGCGAAGACCGCGCGCCTGATCGACCGCTTCGTGCCGCAGCTCCGCGCCGACTTCGACCCGGATGGAGGGAACGCCGCATGAAGTTCTCCCAGCACATCGAGAAGCGCCTGCTGCGCGGGCTGCGCTTCCTGGCGGAGGCCGAGAAGGAAGGGCGCCGCATGTCGGCGCGCGACCTCGGGCTCAACCTCGGCATGGCGGAAAGCGCCGGGATCGAAACGCGCCAGCTGCTGCTCAAGGCTGGCCTTTTGGTAGCGGAACAATCCAGGAGAGGCGGTGCCCCGCGCATCCGCGTCAGCGACGGCGGCTGGTACGCGCTCGGCGAGACACCGCCGGCCGCTGAGGCCGCCCCACCAGCGAAGAAGACCCGCCGCTGCCTGACGTGCCGCACCGACTTCGAGCCCGACGGCCCGATGTACGTGTGCGACCGGTGCAAGGGCACCGAGGCATGGCGCAGCGGTGAAGCCTTCCCGGTGCACACCGGCACGCACACGCATCGGGGTGCCGCATGAGCCGCGTCTACCCCACCGCCGGCGCCACCGTGGAGATCGACCTGGAGGGTGGCGTCACCGTCGCCCGCACGGTCACCGCGGTTTCGGTCCGACCGGACCAACGCCTCGGCCTGACGCTGGAGGACAGCTCCGGCTGCCTGGACTTCCTGGTCCTCACCCCGGTCGGCACCGACGGCTGGAGCTACGCGTCGGCACCGATCAACCTCAACCGGGCGGTGGACGTCGCCGAGCGCGTGCTCGCCGGTGCCATCTTCCACGGCCCCGCTGCGGCGCCGGAGAAGCTGCTCGCCGCCGCGCTGCTGGAGGTCACCGGCTTCAAGGGCCGGCCGCGCCCCTGCCGCGTCCGCGTCGGGGGCGCCGCATGAGCGTCCGCCTCGGCATGGCGCTGCTGGCCGCCCTCGACATCATTCCTCCGCCGTTTCCGGCCGTTCACCCGGCCGCCACGGCGCTGATCGGCACCGTCGCGGCGATGAGGCCGCTGCACCCCATCCGCCACCCCGAACGCCTCGCCCTCGGCGGCGCGCTCACCCCCACCAAGCCCACCCGGAGGTAAAGCACCCGATGACCAAGACCGAAACCCTGGCCGCCCCGTCGGCGGCCGTTCCCGAAGGCTACATGCGCGACCACCAGGGCGCGCTGTGGGCGGAGGACACCGTCAAGCCGCTGGACAAGCTGCGCACCGAACTGGTGGACGGGCTGGTCGCCCGCGCCCAGGCGCTGCGCACCACCATGGTGGACTTCAAGGCCACCGTCATGGCGGAGATCGGCGCCTTCGTGGATCTGGCGGCGGCCGAGTACGAGACCAGCCTGGGCGGCGTGAAGGGCAACCTGACGCTCCGCAGCTTCGACGGCCTGCGCGAGGTCCGCGTCCAGGTCGCCGAGAACCTGGCCTTCGACGAACGTCTGAAGGTGGCTGAAAAGCTGGTGGGCGATTGCGTCACCGATTGGGCGCGCGACGCTCGGCCGGAGCTTCAGACGCTCGTGCAGCGGGCCTTCAAGACGGACAAGGAGGGCAACGTCTCCACCGCCGCGGTGCTGGCGCTGCGCCGTCTCAACATCGAAGACGAGCGCTGGCAGCGGGCCATGCGCGCCATTGCCGACAGCGTGGTCGCCACCGGCTCGAAGAGCTACGTGCGCTTCTACACCCGCGACAGCGCCGATGGGGCGGAAACGGCCATCTCCCTCAACCTCGCCAAGCTGTGAGGTGGGCGATGAAAAAGTTTTCGCGCCACCGCACCCTGGACGAGCTGAAGTCTCTCTGCGCTGAGCGCGGGCTAAAGCTCAACACGGACCGGTATGACCATGCTGGTAGCGATTACGTCCTAGTGTCCGGCCTCTTCGCCGGAGAAGCCGCCGAGGTGTTGTGCAGCACCTTCAACGGGCGGTTCTTCGGTGCGCTGGCTGACGGGCGGAAGTTCACCGAGGACGACGCCCACGACGGCCAGCCCTGGTTCGATGCCATCTTGGATCTGGTCTATGTGTTCGCTCCGGAGGCCGCCCATGGCTGAGGGCCTCCCCGTCCTGATCCTGCTCGACCACTACCCGGCCGCGCTGGACAACGATGCGGGCAACCGCTTCGCGCATGTCCTCTCCCACATCGCCTCGGTGTGCATCACCGAGCACGGTGCCGCCGTGCCGGCCGAACTCCTCGGAACGCTGGCCACGCGCGCCGAGGATCTCCTGTGGGCCGGCGACGACGCCACGCCGCCGACCGAGGTCCGCGACAACCTGATCGCCGCCGCCGCCACCCTGATCGCCATGGTGCGCGTCTACGACGACAATCTGGCGCCGCTGCCGTCGGCCGAGGCCGCCGACGACATGGAGACCTCCGAGCCGGAGACGTGGGTCGGCCCGCGCCATGACATCCCCCTCCAGCCCAAGGGAGGTGCCCGTGGCTGACGGCACCATCCTCGCCCAGCCCGGCCCGGCGGCGATCCAGCTCTGGGTGCGCGGCGCCGTCGCCGCTCTGGCTGGTCACGGCGTGGGCCTGCCCGCCGCCAAGCGGATCTCGCCCGCGGCCCAACTCCGGCGTCTCGGCTTCACCGTCCCCGACTACGACGAGCTTCAGCAGGGCATCGCCCGGCAGTGGGGCGTCGAGATCGTCATCTCCACCAACGCGCGGGTCCAGGAGATCGCCGAGGCGATCCTGGCCGCCACCACCAGGAGGAAGCTCATGACCACCCGCGATCAGATCCTGCAAGGCGCACGTGAGATCGTGGCCACCGAGGCCGGCCTCAAGAACACGGCCCAGCTCACGGCCGACACCCGCCTGCACCACGACCTGGACGGCCTGCCCGTGTGCCTCGCCCGCATCTGGGCCGGGCTGGAGGGGCGCTTCGGTGTCCTCTTCACGCTGACGGAGCTGATGGTGCACGGCCACCGCGACGGCCTGACCATCGGTGACCTGGTGGAGGCCGTCGCCGGCAAGCTGGAGCAGGCCGAGCCGAGCGAGGTCGCGGCATGAGCGACGTCGGCGGCATCGCTATGGACCGGCTGCGGTCCTTCATCGAGCGGATCGAGCGCCTGGAGGAGGAGAAGAAGGGCCTCCAGGACGACATCAAGGAAGTCTACGCCGAGGCCAAGGGCACCGGCTTCGACGCCAAGATCATGCGCCAGATCGTCCGCCTCCGGAAGATGGACAAGGCCGACCTCCAGGAACAGGAGGCGATCCTGGAGCTGTACAAGCAAGCGCTGGGGATGGGCGAATGAGCCACCACGCCCTCACCGTCGAGCTGTACGACGAGACCGGCGTCCCGGTCCTCCTCCTGGCCGGCCTGCCCGGCCAGGGGGAGGTTCCCCTGTTCCTGGCCGAAGACGGATCCTGGCGGACGCTCTGGCGGGTGCGTGGCCTGCCCGCGCGCCTCCCCGAGCGCCTGTGCATCGAGCACGGCTTGCCCTCCCTCCCCACCATCCTGCGCCGCGCGCTGGCGGCCGAAGGGGATGCATGACCGTCCACGTGGACCTGGCACTCCGCCTCGATGCCGCCGCCCGGCGGCTGGGCGAGCGCCTGCCCGTGGGCCGGCGGACCCGCCGTGAGCTGGAGCAGCTGCTGCGCGAGGCTCGCGCCGCCGTCCGGGCACCGCCGGCCGCAGCGCCGGCGCCGGCGCCGGCCGATCCGCTCGCCGCCTTCACCGCGGCGGCCGAGGCGGCCCGCCGGGCCGGCCTGTCCGGCCCGGAGCTGATCGACGCCTTCAACGACACGCTGGAGCGCTGCGCCGCTCCGGCACCCACGAGGTAAGCATGGTCAAGCGTTCACCCGCTCCGACGTTGGACGAGATCAGAGCAGCCTTTGATGCTGCGACGGCTGGCAAGGGGCGCAAGCTCGCGGCGCTGATCAAAAGCTTCAGCACCGACGACTTGGCGAAAGCCTTCGGGCATGTGTGCCAGGGCCAGGGCACGGTCTCTCTCGGCCTCGTCCTCTCGTTCGCGTCCGGAATGAAGGCCGAACGCGCCCACATTGCCGATCTATGCCGCGAGCACCGCAAGGCGCGGAGGGCCAAGCCGTGACCGAGCTGGACATGGTCTATGCCCGCTTGGCGCCGGGCAGCCGCCGTAGCTGGCTGAAGCTGCTGCTCGACGGCTGGAGCTTCGCCGATCCGTTCGCGCCCGCGCCGATGCTGGGGCACCACGGCGCTTTCGCCGTGCTGATGACCCGAGAGGTGCGGCCTTAACCGACCGTTTGCAGGAATTTCCAAACCGCCGCAGCGCAGCAATGGGACTGCGGTCCGCGACCCAAAAACAAGCTGATGGAGAGCACCATGAAGAAGGTTTCGGTCCCCGCCGACGTGGCGAACGTGCTGCGTGGCGCGTCGGTCCAGGGCAACGTGATCGTGCTGCCTCCCGGCCAGTTGGAGCGGAAGCTCTACCAGGACGTTGATAAGGTGCTGAAGGCCATGGGCGGGAAGTGGGACCGCAAGGCCGGCGGGCATTCGTTCCCGCTTGATCCGTCGGAGATGCTGGCCGACGCGCTTGGGACCGGGAAGGCGCTCAACCGAAAGGGCACGCTCCAGTTCTTCCAAACCCCGGAGCCGCTGGCCGAGCGCATGGCGGCGCTCGCGCGCGTCACCGCGTCCGACATCGTGTTGGAGCCGAGCGCCGGGCACGGCCGGCTCGTCAACCCGGCCAAGAAGCTGGGGGCCGATGTGGTCGCCGTGGAGATCGACGCCACCAACGCGGACGTGCTGAGCGGCATCGGCGGGATCTCTGTCCATCAGGCCGACTTCCTGGAGTGGGGTCGGTACGAGCGGGGCCGCTTCAACGTGGTGCTGATGAACCCGCCCTTCAGCGGCGGGCAAGACATCGACCACATCACTTCGGCTTGGAGCCTGCTCACCCCCGGCGGTCGCCTTGTGGCGATCTGCTCCGAGACCGCCTTCGGGACCAACACGAAGAAGGCGGCCGCCTTCCGTGATTGGCTCGCGAGCATCGGCGCGACGGTCGAAACGCTGCCGGCCGGCACCTTCCGTGAGGCCGGCACGGGGGTCGGCGCCCGGCTCATCTCAGCCGCACTCGCGAGATAGCGCCAAGGCTTCGTAGGAGCTGCGGCCTACCACGCTGCGCCGCAGCTAAGACGCACCACCAAACGAGGAATTGCTGCCGCAACCCGAATTGACGGGGCAGGAACCCGGAAACACTCCCTGGCCTAGACGGCGCGCCGGCTTCGGCTGGTTAGGAGATGAACTCAAAGCGCCCGCGACCTTTCGGCCATAGCAGAAGTACCGGCAGGTTGGGATGCCCGACAGCAATACACAGCGAGAGAATGACCATGTACACCAAGGAACACGCCGACCTGCTGAAGCCGCACGCCGGCCGGAAGTGGCGACCGGCGAACGGATTTGAGGGCGACGTGTTCGCCGACAACGTGTGCGCGTCTTGCACCAAGGGGCCGGCGCATGGGTGCATGATCGCCATGGCGACGATGGCGTTCGACGTGACTGACGACGCTTATCCGGCGGATTGGCAGATCGGAAGCGATGGCTTACCAACCTGCACCGCATGGGAGGGCTGACCCATGCCCCCGCGCGTCAAACCATCCGTCGCCAAGGCCGCCGATCCGCTGGCCGCGATCCGTCAGAAGGTTCAAATCCTCCGCCGTCAGGTGTCGAGTTTGAACGACGACACGTGGCGCGCCTTCCTGGCCAACCACGCCGGCGGCCAGACCAGCACCCGCGCCATGGACCGTCGCCAGCTGGAGGCGGTGGTCAACGCGCTGCACGCCGCCGGCGCGCCGAAGCTGCCGCCCAAGAGCGCCGGCAAGCGGCGGCTGGCGGACACGGCGCAGATGAGCATGATCCGCGCCTTGTGGCTCCAGCTGCACGAGCTGGGGGCTGTCGACTCCACGACCGAGGCGGCGATCGCCGCCTTCGTCCGGCGGATGGTCGGCCAGGAGATGGGCGTGCTGGCGCCGGCCAAGGCCAACACGGTGATCGAGGGCCTGAAGGCGTGGCTGAAGCGCGCCGAGCGGCAGAAGGCGCCGGCATGATCGACACGCGTTACCTGATGGGCGTGCTGCGCCAGCTCGCCGACGCGGGGCACGAGGCCGCCGTGCCGAAGCTGGTGGCTGCGCGCGGCGGCACGCGGCTCTATATTCCCAGCACGCCGGCCGAGGGTGACGAGCTGGTCCGCCTGATCGGAATGCCGGCCGCCCGCGCACTGGCCGATTTGCGCGGCAACGAGGAGGTGGACATCCCGCTCGGCATCGGGATAGGCGCCAAGAAGGCAGCCATCTCACGCATGGCTCACCGCCCGGCCAGCGAGATCGCCCGCACCGTGGGCACCACCGAGCGGCACGTCCGCCGGGTGCGAAACGCGGGCAACGACGACGGCGGGCAAGGCTCGCTGTTCTAATCCCCCGGACTTGTTCCGAGGGTCGGTCTTCCTTCGGCGTGTGCGAAGCTGGAGCGGGCAGCCCCCGCCCCGGACCACGTCCGGGGGTCGGTTTGGTCCGCGCACGCGCGAAGATCGCGGCATCCGTTCCCCGCCAGGATGCCCTTCCCATGCCAATAGGCGACCTGTTCGCCCCAGCATTGCGCTTCGTGTTTGAGCACGAGGGCGGCCTCTCCAATGATCCCGCCGACCCTGGTGGCACGACGCGGTGGGGCATTTCCCTGCGCTGGCTGATCAAGGCTGGGGAACTCGACCTCGACCATGATGGCCTGATGGACGGCGACATCGACGGCGATGGGGACATCGATGCCGACGACATCCGCGCCATGCCGCGCGAGCGCGCCGCCACCCTGTACCGGCAGCACTGGTGGGACAAGGGCGGGTACGACCGCATCGCCGATCCGGTGGTTGCCGTCAAGACCTTCGACTTCGCCGTCAACATGGGCTTCAGCCCCGCGCATCGCTGCCTTCAGCGGGCTGCCCGCGCCTGCCGCTACGTGATCAACGACGACGGCGTGATCGGCGAGCAGACGTTGGGCGCTGTCAACGCCATCAACGGTGCGGTGCTTGCCGCCGCGCTGAAGAGCGAAGCCGCCGGCTTCTACCGCGGCCTTGTGGTCGCTCGGCCTGCCCTCGCGAGGTTTGAGAAGGGCTGGCTCAACCGTGCCTACAGCCATCCGCAACTGTGAGGTGACCGCCTTGGAGACCTTGTTCCTGCTCTCGCCCTATGGCATCGCCGCCGCCTTCGCGCTGGTGGCGTCGCTCGCCTTCATGACGGCCGGCTTCATCCTGCTGTACCGTCCGGGCGCCGGCACGCGCACCGCCGTCGGGTGGGCGTGCATCACGGCCGCCGGCGTCCTGTTCGGCCTCGGCCTGTTCGCCTCGACCCACGCCGACAACCTGCTCTGGCTGCGCAACCTGCTCATCCTCGCCAAGGTCGCCGTCTGTACGGCCCTGCTCGTGCTGCTCGTCCGACGCAAGGCGGGCCGCGCCGCGCTGGCCGTGGCCGGGTGCGGCATCGCGTTCATGCTCGGGCCGGGCGTGGCGCTCGCGGCCGACGGCACGTCGGTGGACCTTCGGCCGCTTACGGACGTCCTGATCGGCGGCGCGGCGACCATCCTGTCCGGCATCATCACCATCGGCGCCCTGTGGCTACGCCATTACCTGAAGGTGCGCCTGGGCATCGAGCTGGACGCCAGCACCCGCGACTACGTGCGGGACGCCGCCGATCGCGCTGTCGATCTCCTGAAGGCTCGACTGGAGCGCCATGCCGGAAAGTCCAGCCTGACGGTGGACGTGCACAACGCGCTGGTGGCAGACGCGGTGGACATGCTGGCTGAGCAGGTGCCGGACGGTCTGACCCGCCTCGGCCTCACCTCCGACAACATCCGGCAGATGCTGCTGACGCGCCTTGCCGCCCGCGGCTTCCTGCCGCCCGACGATGCCGCGCCGGCCGGCGCCGGCTTATCCCACTGACCGGCCGGAGGGCGCCATGGGCGAACTCGCCAAGTGGGGTTGGGCCATCGCCCTCCTGTTCAACCTGCTCCTCGGCTGGGCGATCTGGTCGCTGCGCAACGGCTTCGTGCCGCGCACCGAGTTCCAGGAACTCACCACCAAGGTCGCGCTGATCGAGAACGACCTGAAGCACCTGCCGACCCAGGACGATTTCGCCCAGCTGCGCGAAGGCATGTCCAAGCTCCAGGCCCAGGGCGACACAGGGGCCAAGGCGCTCGACCGCATGGCGCAGAGCGTGTCGCGCATCGAGGACTACCTGCTGAAGGCCAAGACCGCATGAGCTTCAAGGATCACCTGACCGAGGATCTGCGCCTGTGCCTCCTGCGCGTGCTCGCGGAGGCGCCGGGCGCCAAGGCCAACACCTCGATCCTCCAGGACGTCGTCAACGCGCTCGGCCACCATGCGACCCGCGAGCAGGTGGTGCAGGCGGTGAACTACCTCGAAGGCCTCCAGGCCGTGGCCACCGGGCAGGTCGGTTCCGTCCTGGTGGTGACCCTGCGCGCCAACGGCGAGAACCACCTGAAGCGCCTCGGCGCACCGCTGCCGGGCGTCAAGCTGCCCAGCCTGGGCTGACGCCATGCCGCGCCCGTCCTCCATCGACCAGCTCGCCCCGGAGATCCGGGAGGAGATCGGCCGCCTGCGCGACCGCGGCCGGACCCTCGACGAGATCCTGGACCATCTGCGCAAACTGGACGTGGACGTCTCCCGCTCCGCCCTCGGCCGGCACGTCAAGAAGATCGAGGAGATCGGCGCCCAGCTGCGCGAGAGCCGCGAGGTCGCCGAGGCACTGGTGCGCCAGCTCGGCGACACGCCGGACAGCGGCGTCGCCCGCCTCAACATCGAGCTGGGTCACACCCTGATCATGCGCCTGCTCGCCGGCAAGGACGGCGGGCCGGTGGAACTGGGGCCTGAGGAGGTGATGTTCGTCACCTCGGCGATCCAGAAGCTGACATCCGCGCGGAAGACCGACGCCGACCTGATCCTGAAGCTCCAGACCGAGGCGGACAGGAAGGCGATCACCGCCATGGAGGCGGCCGGCAAAAAGCGCGGCCTGTCGGCCGCCGACGTTGCGTCGCTGAAGGAGACCTTCCTCGGCATCCGCAAGGCGGCGGCATGAAGATCGTCGGGCCTCGCACCCTGCTGCTTCACCCAGCCGCGCGGTTCGGCTGGCGTGACGCCTTGCGCGGGCGTCCCTTCGAGTACGACTTCCGGCTGCCTGACTTGGACCCGTCTGAGTGTTCCATGGCCTACGAGCTGGTGCGCCAGCTCGCCGGCGTTGCCGTCAAGGAAGGCGTCGATCCCGGCTTCTACCCCGAAGGTGAACCCAGCAAGGCGCTCGTCGCTCTCGTGCGGCGCGAGCTGGAGTGGGGCAGCGACGAGAGGACGGGCAATCTTGAGGGTGTGACCAGGAGGGCGGCATGACCGCCGCCGCGCTCGCCGCCCACGGCCTGCCGAAGGGCGGGCCGGCCGACCAGCTCGACGGCCTAGCCCGTGTCGAGCTGCTGCTCGGCTACCAGCAGCAGCTCCTGCACACGGCATCCCAGCACGCGCTGCTGGTGGCGGAGAAGTCCCGCCGCATCGGCTACACCTGGGCCGCCGCCGCGCTGGCGGTGCTGACGGCCGGCGCCGAGAAGAAGGCCGGCGGCATGGATGCCCTGTACCTCGGCCCGTCGCTCGACATGGCGCGCGAGTTCATCGACACCTGCGCCCAGTGGGCGCGGCTGTTCGGGCAGGCGTGCGAGGCCGTCGGCGAGGTGGAGCTGTTCGACGACGACGCGGACAAGGCGATCAAGGCGTACCGCATCACCTTCGCCTCGGGCTTCGAGATCCTGGCGCTCACCAGCCGCCCGCGCTCGCTGCGCGGCCGGCAGGGGCTGGTGATCATCGACGAGGCTGCCTTCCACGACGACCTGGACGAAGTGCTGAAGGCGGCGCTGGCGCTGCTGATGTGGGGCGGCAAGGTGCTGGTCATCAGCACCCACGACGGCGACCAGAACCCGTTCAACCTGCTGATCCAGGACATCCACGCGGGCAAGCGCGGCGGCGGCGTGATCCGGGTGACGATCGAGGACGCGCTGCGCGACGGCCTGTACCGGCGCATCTGCTTCGTCACCGGCAAGGAGTGGACGCCGGAGGGCGAGGCCGCCTGGCTGAAGTCCATCCTCGACGCCTACGGCGACGCCGCGAAGGAGGAGCTGTACTGCATCCCGCGCGCCGGCGGCGGCCGGTGGCTGCCGCGCTCGGCCTTCGAGGCGTGCGGCAGCCGCAGCGTTCCGGTGCTGCGCTGGACGGCGCCGGAGAACTACCTGGCCGAGCCCGACCACCTCCGCGCCGCCGACATGGCGGATTGGTGCGAGCAGCACCTGAAGCCGCTGCTGACGGCCCTGGACCGCAACCTGCTGTCCGCCTTCGGCATGGACTACGCCATGGAGAGCGACCTGTCGGTGATCTGGGTCGGGCAGGTGCTGCCGGACCTGACCCGCCGCACCGCCTTCGTGGTCGAGCTGCGCCAGTGCCCCTTCGACCAGCAGCGCCAGATCGTCAACCACGTGCTCGACCGGCTGCCGCGCTGGCAGAAGGCGGTGCTCGACGCCGGCGGCAACGGCGCCGCGCTCGCCCAGGTCACGCAGACCAAGTTCGGCGTGGAACGGGTCGAGGCGCTGAAGCTCTCCCTCGACTGGTACCGGCTCAACATGCCGAAGGTGAAGAGCGCCATCGAGGGGCAGAGCTTCGTCCTCCCGGCCGACGCCGACGTCGTCGCCGATTTCTGCCTGGTGCAGCTGGAGGGCGGCGTCGCCAAGGTGCCGCACAACGCCCACACCAGGGGCACGGACGGCAAGCCCCGGCACGGCGACGCGGCCATCGCGGCGGCGCTCTTCTACTACGCCAGCCTGGCCGACGAGGAGCGGTACGAGTACCAGCCCGCCGGCGTGCCGCGCCACGACGGCGCCGGCGCCGATCCGGCCTACGCCCACGACGACGATGACGACGCGCGCCGCTTCGGCGCCGGAGGATGGTGATGGACCTTGCGAAGCTTCTGGCCACTTGGCGGCGCGGCCTGCTCCAGCGCCTGTCCGACAACCACCCGCTGATCGGCTTCGAGGGGATCGCCTTCGCCATCGCCGCCGTGCTGGCACTCGCCGTGGCCGTACTGTGGGATGCGGTGCTGTTTCCGGTGAAGCTGGCCCGGCGCTGCCGGAAGGCTGGTCGCTAATGCCCGCGATCCGCACGACCTCCCCGATCCTCGACCCGGTGACCGGCAAGCCGATCGAGCGCACCATCCTGACCGAGGAGATCTCCGGCCCGACGCTCACCGGTGTCCGCCAGATCTTCGCCGAGCACCCGTCGGAAGGGCTCACCCCCCGCCGCCTCGGCGGCATCCTGCGCGAGGCCGAGCAGGGCGCGGCCGACGCCTACCTGGCGCTGGCCGAGGACGTGGAGGAGAAGTTCATCCACTACCGCTCGGTGCTCGGCACCCGGCGCTTGGCCGTGTCGCAGCTGCCGATCACCGTGGAGGCGGCCAGCGACGACGCGCTGGACGTCCAGGCCGCCGACCTGGTGCGCGAGGTGCTGAACGGCGACGAGGTGGACAGCGTCCTCTTCGATATCCTGGACGGCCTGGGCAAGGGCTTCAGCGTGTCGGAGATCGTCTGGGAGACCTCGGCCCGCGACTGGCGGCCGGCGCGCGTCGAATGGCGCGACCCGCGCTGGTTCCAGTTCGACCGGATCGACGGCCGCACCCTGCGGCTGAAGGACGCCGGCCATCCCCAGGGGCGCGACCTGGAGCCGTTCAAGTACATCGTGCACCGGCCGAAGACCAAGTCGGGCCTGCCCATCCGCGGCGGCCTGGCGCGGCCGGCCTGCTGGGCGTGGATCTTCACCAGCTTCGGCACCAAGGACTGGCTGTCCTTCATCGAGACCTACGGCCAGCCGATCCGCGTGGGCCGCTACGGCCCCGGCGCGTCGAAGGAGGACATCGCCACGCTGATGCGGGCGGTGCGCAATATCGCCGCCGACGCCGCCGCCGTGATCCCCCAGTCGATGGGGCTGGAGTTCATCCGCGCCGAGGGCGCGTCGGCGAACGCCGACATGTTCAAGCAGCTGCTGGAGTTCTTCGAGCGCCAGACCTCCAAGCTGGTGCTGGGTCAGACCACCACCACCGACGCCGTGTCCGGCGGCCACGCCGTGTCCCAGGAGCACCGCCAGGTGCAGGAGGACATCGAACGCGCCGACGGCCGCCAGCTCGCCGCCACGCTGCGCCGCGACCTCGCCGAACCGGTGGTGCGGCTGAACCTCGGCCCCACTGCCCGCTCCCCCATCATCCGCATCGGCCGGCCGAAGGCGACCGACCTGAAGGTGTTGGTCGAAGCCGTCGCCAAGCTCGGCCCCCAGGGCCTGCGCGTCAGCGCCAGCGAGCTGCGCGACAAGCTGGGCTTCTCCGATCCGGACAAGGACGAGGAAGTGATCGGCGGCCAAGCCGCTCCCGCGACGGATGGTCTGACGAAGGACGGCCCACCGGCGACGGCCGGCGCCAAGGCGCTGGCGGCCGAGCAGGCGGCCGGCCCCGACGAAATGGACCGTCTGGTCGACTCCATGTTGGCCGACTTCGCCGAGCTGACGGTGCCGGCGGTGGAGGCGGTGATCGCGGCGGCCAAGGACGCCACCGGGCCGGAGGACTTCCTCGCCCGTCTGGCCGGTCTCGCCGGCAGCCAGGACATGGCGGCGCTCCAGCAGGCCCTGGCGCAGGGCCAGTTCATGGGCCGCATCGCGGCGCGGGTGGGTGCGGCGGGAACAGGCAATGCCTCATGACATGGCTGTACGTCCCGCCCCACCTCTGCGAGGGCTTGCCCTGTGCGCCGGCGCCGGCGGGCTCGAACTGGCCCTCCACATCGCTGTGCCCGGCTATCGCACTGTGTGTTACGTCGAGCGCGAAGCCTATGCTGCGGCCGCTCTCGTGGCGCGGATGGAAGATGCGTCCCTGGATCCGGCTCCTGTCTGGGACGATCTTGCCACCTTCGACGGCCGACGCTGGCGTGGAGCGGTGGATATCGTCTCTGCGGGATATCCCTGCCAGCCCTTCAGCCAAGCCGGCCGGCGCCTCGGCACCGCCGACCCGCGGCATCTGTGGCCCCACGTCCGGCGCATCATCGTCCAGTCCCGTCCTCGGCTCGTCTTCCTCGAAAACGTGCCCGCCCATCTCACGCTGGGGTATCCCCTCGTGCGCGGCCAACTACAAGCACTGGGTTTCCGAGTTGCGCAAGGGCTCTACAGCGCGGAGGAAGTCGGCGCGAGCCAGCGCCGCGAGCGCCTGTTCATCCTGGCCCACTGCGACGGCAATCTGCGGCAACGGCAACGACTACACGCGGGACCGCGGGATGAAGGGCAGCGAGCGCCTTTCGTTGGCGGGCATGGCGCGGTATTGGCCAACGGCGGAGGCGGCGAACGCCAAGTCGGGAGCCCAGATCAGGGACGGGCGGCGTGGCCTGTCCCTGGTGACGGTGTCGAAGCTCTGGCCGGCCGCTCTGGAACGGGACTGGAAGGCGCCGCCGCTGACGCCGACTGCGCAGCGCCGCACCGATGCCCCGAAGGCCGGGGACCATCTGGCGAGCTTCGCGGTGCACTCCTGGCCGGGGGAGGACTGCCTCTCTTCCCTCCTGGACCTTCTGACCACGGTGCCTGGGTGGACATCCTCCGCCGAGACCCGTCGCTTGTCCCCGCGGTTCGTAGAGCATTTGCAGGGGTGGCCCATCGGGTGGACCGACTGCGGCTCGGCGGTAACGGGGTTTGCTCTCTGGCTGGCGCGCGCGCGTTCTGCGCTCTGGCTGCTGAACTCGGCATCGGCTGAGGTCCATGGCTGATCTCACCCCGCTGCCGCCCGAGCAGGCCATCCGGTTCCTGGAGGGCAAGGGCTACCGCGTCGGCTTCGCCTGGCAGGACGTCTGGCACGAGGAGCACGCGCTCTCCTTCACCATCGCCAAGATGGCCGAGTTCGACCTGCTCCAGGACACTCACGCCTCGCTGGTCAAGGCGCTGAAGGAGGGGCAGTCCTACGAGCAGTGGGCGGCGGACATCGAGGGCGTGCTCAAAACGCGCGGCTGGTGGGGCCGGTCGGCCATGACCGACCCGCGCGACGGCGTGACGAAGATCGTCCAGCTCGGCAGCGAGCGCCGGCTGCGCATCATCTTCGACACCAACGTCCGCATGTCGATGGCGGCCGGCCAGTGGGAGCGGATCCGGCGTCTGGCGCCGGCGCGGCCGTACCTGCGCTACGTCGCGGTGCAGGACGCCAAGGTCCGGCCGGAGCACCTGGCGTGGCACGGAACCGTGCTGCCCTGGGACCATCCCTGGTGGGAGACGCACAGCCCGCCGTGCGGCTGGCGCTGCCGCTGCACGCTCCAGCAGCTCTCGGCCAAGGACCTGGAGCGCAACAACCTCCAGGTCACCGAGGAACCGCCCCCCGACGATCCGCGCCCGTGGCTGAACAAGCGCACCGGCGAGGTGTCGATGGTGCCGGCCGGCGTCGATCCCGGCTTCGCCTACCACAAGGGCCAGCGGTCGAGCGCCCAGCGCCGCGACCAGGCAATCGAGCGGCTGGAGGGCACTGAGCCGGCGATCGCCCGCCAAGCCGTCGACTCCATGGTCGCGGCACCCGAGTTCGCCGACTTCGCCACCGGCCGCTGGCCGGGCAGCACCCCAGTCGCCATCCTGGAGCGCGCGCTGGGGCAGCGCATCGGCGCCACCGCGCAGGTGGTGCGCCTGTCGCAGGACACGCTGCTGAAGCAGCGGCGCGAGCACCCGGAGATCGAGGCGGCCGAATACGCGCTGGTGCAGGCCGCGCTCGACCGCGGCACCGTGATCCAGGACGGCGTCACCTCCCTGGTCTTCGTCCGCCAGGGGCGCACCTTGTGGCATGCCGTGGTGAAGGCGACCCGTTCCGGCCGCGCTCTGTTCCTCACGTCCTTCCGCCGCACCACGCGCGCCGACCTGAGGCGCGCCATGAAGCGCGGCACGGTGGTGCGGGACGGCGGCGATGAATGAGGTTGCGTGGTGACCGGGAGGGCTCCCACCCCGGCAGAGCCGGGCACCTCCACGCGCTCACCGGCGCAACGCCGGGACTACGGCCGGGAGTTTCACCGTGTTTCGGCCACCACCATCAAGATAGTCGCGCGGCCCTCCGGACGGAAGCCCATAGGATCGCCGCCTGTGCGGTTCAGCCCCGTTCCGGCTTGCGGAGTACCCCTGAGGGGGCGGAGCCGTTCAAAACCCCGTTCAAACGCCCGGCAAAGGGCAAGCGCGCCCTCATGTCCGGGGTGACCATCGCGGCCATCATGGTCGCGCGCGCGCGGACCTGATCCCCCGGACCAAGTCCGGGGGTCGTGCCACGCCCCATTCCCCTACGGTCGGCCCATCAGCGATCCCGCTTTCGTGCCAACCGGAGGGCCGGCGTGTCCAGCCGCACCACCCACGCCTTGCAGACGGCCACCGCCGTCCTGTGCGCCGCTCTCCCCGTCGCGGACGGGAAGGCGCCGGAGTGGGTGCACCTCATGCCGGCGGGCAGCTTCACCGCCGTTGATGGCCGCTCCTGGGTCCTGAAAGACGCCGCCGCGGTGATCGCCGCGTCGCTCGCCGGCGCCGCCGGCAACATGCTCCCCCTCGACTACGACCACGGCATGGACCTCGCCGCCCCGAAGGGCGGGCAGGCGCCGGCCTCCGGCTGGGTCACGGCGCTGGACCTCCGCGCCGACGGCATCTGGGGAAAGGTCGAGTGGACCGAGGCCGGTGCCCGATCCGTCGCCGCCAAGGAGTACCGCTTCCTGTCGCCGAGCTTCCTGCACGCCAAGGACGGCACGGTGACCCGCATCCTCGGCGCCGGCCTGGTGAACCGGCCGGCGCTCCACCAGCTCGCCCAACTCGCAACTCAACAGGGAGATCCGATGGATCCGACGTTGCAGGGCCTCCTGACGGTGCTCGGCCTGCCCGAGGCCACCGACAAGGACACGGCGCTCGCCGCCGTCACCGCGCTGAAGGCCGGCGCATCCACCCCGCCGGCGGCGCTTTGCTCCGCCGTCGGCCTCGCCGCCGGCGCCACCGCCGAGCAGATCGCCACCGCCGCCGCCAAGGCGGTGGACGGCGTCAAGGCGATCGCCGCCGCCGCCGGCCTGGAGGCCACCGCCACCGCCGACCAGGTGGTGATCGCGGTCAAGGGCCTGAAGGGCGGCGCCTCGGTGATGGAGCAGCAGCTCGCCACGCTGTCCGCGACGGTCAAGCAGCTCACCGACGGCCAGGTCGAGGCCAAGGTGGACGCGGCAATCGCCGACGGCAAGTTCCCGCCGGCGCAGCGCGCCAACCTGCTGGCCATCGCCGCCGCCAACCCGGTGCAGCTCGACGCGATGATCGCCGCGCAGCCGGTGCTGCTGAAGCCCGGCACCGCCGAGCCGAGCGGCGGCAAGCCGCCCGCCGACGGCGAGCTGACGGCCGACCAGAAGGCGGTCTGCAAGGCCATGAGCCTCAGCGAGGACGCCTTCAAGAAGGCCCTCGCGGCCCAGAAGGCGGAGGGCTGACATGACCGCGCTCTCGACCGACCGCAACACCCCGGCCCGCGCCGGCTTCGCCGACCTGAAGCGCGACCTCGCCGCGAGCACCACCGTCTTCGCCGGCTCCATGGCGGCGCAGAACGCCGCCGGCGCCGCCGTCCCGGCCTCGGCCACCAACACGCTCACCGTGCTGGGCCGCGCCAAGCACCGCGCCTCCACGGCGGCCGGGTCCACCCTGCCGACCTCGGTGGAGATCGAGCGCGGCGTCTTCCGCTTCGCCAACTCCGGCGGCGGCGACGCCATCACGATCGCCGACTACGGCAAGCCCTGCTACGCGGTCGATGACCAGACGGTCGCCAAGACCAGCGACACCGGCGCCCGCCCGCAGGCCGGCATCATCCGCGACGTGGACGCCCAGGGCGTCTGGGTCGAGTTCTAAGGGGGACCGCCCGCATGCTTCTCACCTCGGCAAGCCTCCTCGCGCTGGCCACCGGCTTCCAGGCCGCCTTCCAGCAGGGCTTCGGCGGCGTCCAGTCGCAGTGGAACCTGGTCGCCATGGAGACGCCTTCGACCACGTCGGAGGAGACCTATGGCTGGATGAAGGACATCCCCGGCATTCGCGAGTGGATCGGCCCGCGCGTCGTCCACAACCTGGAGGCCGCGTCCTACAGCATCCGCAACAAGTCGTGGGAACTGACCATCGGCGTCGATCGCGACGCCATCGAGGACGACCGCTTCGGCGTCTACACGCCGATGTTCTCGGAGATGGGCCGGCAGACCGCCGAGTTCCCGGACACCCAGGTCTTCCCGCTGCTCAACGCCGGCTTCAGCAAGACCTGCTACGACGGCCAGTATTTCTTCGACACCGACCATCCGGTGACCGCCGCGGACGGCAGCACCGTGTCGGTGTCCAACATGCAGGCCGGCGCCGGCACGCCGTGGTTCCTGATGGACCTCAGCCGGTTCATCAAGCCGATCGTCTACCAGAAGCGCCGGGCCTTCGACTTCGTGCGGAAGGACGCCGTCGCCGACCAGGCGGTCTTCGACCGCAAGCAGTACCTCTACGGCGTCGAGGGCCGGGCCAACGTCGGCTTCGGCTTCTGGCAGCTCGCGTTCGGCTCGAAGGCGACCCTCGACCACGACAACTACGCCTCGGCGCGCTCGGCGATGCAGAGCTTCAAGCGCGACCACGGGTCGCCGCTCGGCATCAACCCGACGCACCTGGTGGTGCCGCCGTCGCTGGAGGGCAAGGGCCGCCAGATCCTGGAGAACCAGCGCAAGGCGAACGGCGAGGACAACGAGTGGAAGGGCACGGCCAAGCTCGTCGTCGTGCCCTGGCTCGCGTAACCGGAGGTGCAGAGCATGACCAAGCGCATCCTTTTCGTCACCGCCGCCCTCCTGATCGCCGCCCGCACGGCCCAGGGCTTCCGCCGCTGCGGCATCCATCACCCGCCCGAGCAGGTGCGCCACCCGCCCGGCACCTTCGACGCGGCCCAGGTCGAGGCACTCAAGGCCGAGCCCAACCTGATCGTCGTCGAGGCCGAGCCGACCGCCGAGGAGATCGCGGCGCTGGAGGAGAAGGGCATCGGCACCGACCCGAAGAAGAAGGCCACCGGCAAGACGCCCGCGCCGGCGAGCTGACGAGACGCTGGGGCGCAAGCCCCGCACGAGCTGGGGAGGTCGCGGGTTCAAATCCCGCCCATGGCTTCGGCCATCGGTAGCACAGCCAGGCAGTGCACCCCGCTTGGGGAGGGTCGCGGGTTGAAATCCCGCCGGTGCTCGTCGCCGTAGCTCAGCCTGCTAGAGCATCCCCACTTTTCGCGGCCGGCCGATGCCTCTTACGGGGTCGGCCGGCCCCGTCACCCCGATTGCAAGATTGCCATGACGCCCGACCGCGCCGACCAGACCCTGCTCCGCATCGACCAGACCGGTAGCACGCGCGGCCAGCACTCCGCGGCGCTGCGATACACGCGCAGCGTCGT
>Ga0196971_1000570_pt1 | contig 25498 bp, 36 predicted proteins | sample S1v_1013CmetaG_FD_148660 | JGI IMG/M metagenome (GOLD analysis project Ga0196971, IMG submission 148660) | Soil microbial communities from Anza Borrego desert, Southern California, United States - S1+v_10-13C | ecosystem: Environmental > Terrestrial > Soil > Desert | place: USA: California...
CGCCGCCTCCGCCGGCCCGCCGCTCGAGACCGCCGCCACCAGCACGCCGCCTTCAACGTCGAGCCCCAGCCGGCGCACCAGCGCGCGCGACAATTCCTGGGATTGCCCGGCGATGCCGAACCAGCCCCGCGCCACACGTCCGTCGCGCATCAGTTCGGGGATGATCGACTTGGCCGTATTGCTCGGCACTGCAAAGCAAATGCCCTGCGCGCCGCCGATGATCGCCGTATTGATGCCGACCACCGCGCCATGCGCATCGACCAGCGCGCCGCCCGAATTGCCGGGATTGAGCGCGGCGTCGGTTTGAATGACGTCCTCGATCAGCCGCCCGCTCTCGCCGCGCAATGTCCGCCGCAGCGCAGATATCACGCCCACCGTCACGGTTGCCTGCAAACCCAGCGGGTTGCCGATCGCGATCGACAATTCGCCGACCTTCAGCGCATCGGAATCGCCCAATTCCGCAGTGTGATGGCCGCGCCCGTTCAAGCGCAGCAGCGCCAAATCCGTATCCGGATCCGTGCCGATGATCTCCGCCGCGACCACGCTGCCGTCATGCAGCACGCCTTCAACTCGCCCCGCGCCGCGCACGACGTGATTGTTGGTGAGCGCATAGCCGTCGGGCGAAATGATCACGCCGGAGCCTGCGCCGTCATAAAGATCGCGCATGCGGCTGGTGCGCCGCACCCCGATCACCGCCGGGCCGATCTCATCGACCACCCGTATGACTGTTTCCGAAAAGCCGTCCCGGGGCCCGCGCCGGCGCGGCGCCGAGACGAATGTCTGCTTGCGACCGAACATGGCGTTAAAATAGGAGCGCGCCGATTGCGGCGCTAGAGCGCTTCCGTCCGCCGCGCGTCTGACCTAAAGCCGAGGCATGGACGCCTCCCCGCCCCGCCCTTTCAACTTCTTCGCCTGGCTCAGAAATTCCTTTCTGACCGGCGTTGCGCTGGTGCTGCCGTTCGTCGTCACCATCGCCATCATCTGGCTCTTCGTCAGCTTCATCGACAACAACGTCGAACCGCTGGTGCCGGACACGCTGGCGTTTTTGAAAACCTTCCCCGGCGGCGGCGTCCTGCTGGCGCTGGTGACGCTGACTCTCGTCGGCGCGCTCGCCGGCAATTTGGTCGGCCGTTGGATCGTCGAGACCGGCGACCGCGTCATCGCCAACCTGCCGCTGGTGCGCTCGATCTATGGCGGCGCAAAGCAGGTGTTCAAACAAGTCGCGGCGCCCGAGCGCACCTCGTTCAAACAAGCGGTGCTGGTGGAATTTCCGCTGCCAGGCTCCTACGCGATCGGCTTCATCACCAACGAAAACACCGAGGAAGTTGTCAGCGACATCGGCGAAGAGCTGATCGCCGTCTACGTCCCGCAAGCGCCGATCCCCACCTCGGGCTTCCTGCTCTATCTGCCGCGCACCGCCTTCAAGCTCCTCTCCATCAGCCCCGACGAGGCGCTAAAGCGCGTCATCTCCCTCGGCATCATCCGCCAAGAAGACGGCCTGCCGGCTGGGAAGTAGGGCCGCTCTTGAATGTTCGCTCTTCGGGTGGCATATTGCCACCCAGGAGACGGCCATGGCCCAGTCGATCAAAATTTCCGATGCGGACATGGAAATCATCCGCAAAGAGGCTGACCGCGCCAGCCGCTCCATTGCCGGCCAAGTAGCGCACTGGATGCGGATCGGCCGCTCGATCGAACGCGCGCCGGAATTCAGCCATGCCCGCATCCGCCAGGCGCTTGACGGCAAACGCAGCCCCGACGCGCTCAGCGGCGAAGAACAAGTCGTCTACGTCGATGAAGTGCTCTTCGCGGCATCGGCCGAAACGCCTGAACAAGCGGCGTTCTTCGAGCAGCGCCGGCAAGCCGGGCGCGGTGTCGGCGCGAACGCGGACGGGGCAATCGTCCGGCAATCGAAGCGGAAGCCGCCGAAGCGCAAATCCGCGTGACGGCGCCTGCGCCGCGGCCAACGCTGTTTCTCATTGCCGGTCCGAACGGCGCCGGCAAAACGACTTTCTATGAAACGGTGCTAAGGCAGCGCGTGCAAGCGCCGTTCGTCAACGCCGACATCATTCAGCGCGACGAACTGAAGACGACTTCGCTGAAGGCCGCCTACAAGGCCGCCGAGATCGCCGAGGACCGCCGGCGCCAGTTCATCGCCGCCGGGCAGAGCTTCATCACCGAAACGGTTTTCTCGCATCCGTCGAAACTGGCGATGCTTCAGCAGGCGCGTGAGGCGGGCTTTCGGCTCGTCGTGTTTCACCTTCACCTCAGCTCGGCGGATTTGTCCGTCGCGCGCGTCGAAGCTCGTGTCGAAGAAGGCGGGCATGGCGTCCCGGCTCAGAAAGTCAGAGAGCGGTTCGAGCGCAATCAAGCTCTGATCAAGGCCGCCGTGCTGTTGGCCGACCGCGGCGCCGTCTATGACGGTTCGGCGCTGAACAAGCCGCCCCGCCTGCTCGCGCAATCGACCCTCGGGCATTTGGACATCGTCGCTCAGAACCTGCCCGCCTGGTTCGAACGGCTCTATGGCGGTGAGCCCTAAAAGCCGCGCGCTCAAACGATCGCGAAATCCTCCGCCTTCCAATCCATCTCCGGATATTGCGGATCCATCTCTTCCAGCGTTCCGCGCACGATCGCGGCGATGATCGCATTGCGCCGCCACTTCTTGTCCGCCGGCACGACACGCCACGGCGCGTGCGCGGTGGAGCACCGATCCAGCATCGTCTCGTACGCCGCCTGAAACTCATCCCACCGCGCGCGATCTTCCAGGTCGCCCGGATTGAACTTCCAGTGCTTGTTCGGATCGTCGAGCCGCTCCTGCAGTCGCTCACGCTGCTCGTCCTTCGAGATGTGCAGCATGAACTTCAGGATGGTGACGCCGTTCTCCGTCAGGTGCTTCTCGAACGCATTGATCTGCTCGTAACGCTGCTCGATCGCCTCTTTCGGCGCGAGCCCTCTCACCTTCGCCACCAGCACGTCCTCATAATGCGAGCGGTTGAAGATGCCGATCATCCCCGTGCGCGGCGCAGCCTGGTGCACGCGCCAGAGATAATCGTGCCGCAACTCCAGCTCGTTCGGCTTGCCGAACGCCTTTACGTTCACGCCGAGCGGCCCGCACGCATTGAACACGCCGCGCACCGTCCCGTCCTTGCCTGACGTATCGATCCCCTGCAGCACCACCAGAAGCGCGCGCTTCTGCTCCGCATAGAGCCGATCCTGCAGCGCATCGATCGCCTGCGCGTGCTCTTTCAACAGCGCCTTGGCTTCGGCTTTGTCAGGGAAGAGGCCCTCGCACCGCGTATCGCGCTTCAACAGCAGCGAGGCTCGGCCGGGTTCGATGCGCACCTCTGCGTCGAGCTTTTTCCAATCGGAGGTCATGGCCCATTGGCGATGGCTGGCGCGCAATAGGCAACTGGAATCGCGCCGGCATAACTGCTCCCCCGCGTGCGGGGGAGCTGTCAGCGCGCGAGAGCGCGATGACTGAGCGGGCGCGGGCGCGTTGGCGGACCCGTCCCCCTCCGGCTCGCTCCGCTCGCCACCTCCCCCGCTCGCGGGGGAGGAATTGCCCATTCAAAAGCAAGGGCCAGCGCGTTTCCGCACCGGCCCCAATTCCGACTGCCGACTGCCGACTGCCTTTACGAGGCGTAGTACTCGACGACCAGATTCGGCTCCATCTGCACCGCGTACGGCACATCGGCCAGAACCGGCACGCGCTGGTAGCGCGCGGTCATGCCCTTGGGATCGACTTCGATATAGTCCGGCGTATCGCGCTCGGCGCTCTGCAGCGCTTCCAGCACCAACGCCATCGTCTTCGACTTTTCGCGCACTTCCAGCACGTCGCCGACCTTCACGAGGTAGGACGCGATCGTCACGCGGCGGCCATTCACCTTGACGTGGCCGTGGTTCACCAGCTGACGGGCCGCGAACGGCGTCGGCGCGAACTTGGCGCGATAGACCACCGCATCGAGACGGCTCTCGAGCAGACCGATCAAGTTCTCGGCCGTGTTGCCCTTCCGGCGCGCGGCTTCTTCATAGGTCTTGCGGAACTGCTTTTCGGTGATGTTGCCGTAGTACATGCGCAGCTTTTGCTTGGCCACGAGTTGGAGGCCGAAGTCAGAAGTCTTGCCTTTGCGGCGCTGGCCGTGCTGGCCCGGGCCGTATTGGCGCTTGTTCACCGGCGACTTTGGACGGCCCCAGAGGTTCTGGCCGAAACGGCGGTCCGATTTGTATTTAGCTTGGATACGCTTCGTCATGCGCTGATCGCGCCTTCTTCCGATGACGGGGCCCGGCTGCCTCCCAATGAGGCCGCGACTGCCCTGGCGGTTCGCCCGTCGTCCAGTATGATCCGCACCCGGAACGAAGTCCGGCGCTGGAAAGCGGGGCTTTTGGTCGATCACGGGCGCGAAGTCAACCGACGCGGCCGTAGGGGCGCTTAGCCGATGACTCGGAGCCCACTGACTTTCGAAAAGTCCCGATCATGGGTCACCAAAGCATCCGCGCTAAGGGCCAACGCGCTTGCGACTTGTATGGCGTCCGGCAATTTGAGCTTAAGAGGTCCACGCAGGCGCGCGGCCTCTTCCGCCAAATCAGCGTTTAGCTCCACGACGCGCCAGGACTCGAGTACTGCACGATAACGCAGCGCGCGCGCGTCATCGCCGCTCTTGAATGGCCCGGACAGAACCTCAGCGATGGCGATCGTAGTCACGGCGAAGTCGGCGTCGCCTGCCGCGTGAAGGGCAAAGACAGGCTCGAAACGTTCAAAAAAACTTGGCCGTTCTTCGAGCCAGTAGATGATTGGCGCACTATCGAGGAGCAGCAAGGCTTTAGCCGGCAAGCCCGTAAGGTCTAGCGCTCCCATTCGTCGCGCATTTCGCGGATGGTCTTTGTCGAGTCCGGCCCCCAGAGGCCGCGACCCGAACCTTTGAGCGGAAGCAGGCTCATTTGTTTATTCGCTGTGTTGAGCTGCGCGATCGGCACCAACGCCGCCACAGGCTTCCCGTGCTTCGTGATCACGGTTGTCTCACCGCGCTCTGCGGCCTCCAAAAGGCTGGGAAGCTGGTTGCGCGCCTCCTCGGCCCCCTTGCTTGCAATCGTGACCATCACAGAACTGTACAGCACTGTACGGTCCCCGTCAAACTAGTCTCAAGGCTCTGTCGGGAGTTGCTCAGGCGGCGGCTCGGACGGGGACGCCGGAGGCTCAGGCCGCTCAAGCTGCCGCCGCACAATCTGGTCGAACCCAATCTCCCAGCCCGCCGACGTCAGCACCCAGATGCGGCAGTAATACCCCGCACCGCCCTCCCAGCGCACTTCGCCCAGCGTGAACACCATGTCCCCCGCCGTGCCGGCTTCGGCCACCGAGGGCGGCGCATACCGAACAGCGCCCGCGCCGGCCAATTGCCCCGCCGCCTCCGGCGTGTTGGCGCTCGGCTGATCGTCCCGATTCATGCGCCCGCCTGGCGCCATCGCCGCGACAAACGCCGCGCCCGCATTCTCCGCCGCCGCTTCGGCGAACTCCGCTTCGCGCCGCCGCACCGCTTCAACTGCGGCGTCCGCCGAGCCCGCGCCACGCGCGCCCAGCGCCAGCTGCGTCACCTCCCCGTCAGCATCCACCACGGTCGGCGTGCGCTGGTTAGTGCCGCCGTCGTAAATCCACTTCCAGGTCCCGTCGGCCCCGCGCCGCCACACCGTGAAATACTGGCCGAACGCGGTATCGCCGCCATTGTACGGCCCGGTGGTGAAGCCGAAATCGCCGCCGCGCGAGACGCCGGCGAAATCCGGTCCCCATGTCAGCGAGGTGTCGCCGCGATTGGCCGGATCAATACCAGCCAGCGATTGGTGCGCGTTCTCCGGCCCCGCGGCCAGCACGATCGCGTCGTCGGTCGAATAGGCCTCGAACGCCTCCACCCACCCAGTCCGCCCCGCCTCCGCCGCGAACGCCCGCTCGGCTGCAATCACAGGCGCGGCGTCTGGCGCTGTGTCCGCTTGCGGCGAACAGGCCATCAGAGCGGCGGCGAAAAGCAGAGCTAAAATACGCATGCGCCCACGCGGCCCATGACCAGCGGCGCTGTCAAGCGCGGCGCGCCTGGCCGCATGCGATTTGCGGTAAACGCCCGGCTGCAGCCCGCTTAACCGTTCTTCAATGGGACTTGCGCACAGGCTACCGGTCCCAGGAGTGAGCCTTCGTGCCGGTCGTACTGCGACACAATCCCAAGCTGGACCTCAACGTCGTCGAATATCACGGCGCGATGACGCTTGCGGAGCTAAAGGCGCTCGCCGCTTTTCAGGCGCAGAATCCCGAGAATCTGCAGCGAGACGCGCTGACAATCATCCTCCCCGACGCCGATTTCAGCGGCGTCGATCTGCAGGCGCTCGACGCACTCTTCGTCCGTTATCGCGCCATGTTCGCACCGCTCGATTTCCAGTTTTTGCGCCGCTCCGCCTGGCTCTGCTTTAACGAGAGCGCGCGCACCCACGTCGAGTATTGGGTCAACGGCCGCGATACCCGCTCGTCCATGTCGAGCGCCGTGCGCAGCTTCGACACCTTCGCCGAAGCCGCCGACTGGCTCGTGCTGACGGCCGAAGAAACAGTGCTGCTGGAAACCCGCGCAGGCTTCGACGAAATCGTGCGCTACCAAATTCCGATCAGCCTCGTCCGCGCTGCGCGCTGAACTTTACGCGTCCGGCGCGCTATCGAGTTCGTACTGGCTTTGCAGATAATTCTGCAGACCCATTTCGATCAGATTTTGCAGCTGCGTTTCGAGGAAATCGATGTGCTCCTCGGTGTCATCGAGCAACTCCGTCAGCAGATCGCGCGTGACGTAATCCTTCTTCTCCTCGCAGAGCGTGATTCCGTCCTTGATCGCGGTGTGACCGGTTTTCTCAGCGCTGAGATCGGCCTCTAGGCGCTCTTGCACTTTCTCGCCGATCTGCAGCTTGTTGAGGTTCTGCAGGTTCGGGAATCCTTCGAGCAGCAGGATGCGGTTTATGATCCGGTCCGCGTGCTTCATCTCTTCGATGGATTCGTCGTACGTCTTCTTGCCGAGCTTGCCGTAGCCGTCGGACTGGTACATCCGCGCGTGCAAGAAGTACTGATTTATCGACGTCAGCTCGTTCGTCAGGATCGCATTGAGCTTCTTGATGACGTCCGGATCACCCTTCATCGCGCGTTACTCCGCTGCGACGAGGCTCCGGGGTTTGCCAGCCATCCCGCCGCAAGAAATGCCATCGGCGATCTCGGGCAGACAGCGTCCGCAGCACGGCTCGCACCCGTGATGGGCAAGCACCTCTTCCGGACCCTGCGCCCCCGCAGAGATGGCTTCATCCACCTCCGAGCGAGTCACGCCGTTACAATTGCAGACGTACATTCAGCACTTCTCTGAAAGCAAAGGCGAAATCGGCGACTGCTTCGCAGCCGCACGAATAATTATAAGCGGGAACTCTGTTCCTGCAAGTCACTCGCAGCAGCCCAATGCGTCGCAGGCCATCACAACCATTTGGTTGACCTTTCCGGCAACCGGCCTAAAACACAACCGAATGGTTGTGGATGGAGAACTCGACCGCGTCTTCCACGCGCTTTCCGACCCCACAAGGCGGGCCATGCTGCGCGCTCTCGCCGAAGGGGAGCGCAAAGTCAGCGATCTGGCCGCGCCCTATCCGATCTCGCTCACGGCCGCTTCCAAGCACGTCAAGGTTCTCGAGGACGCCGGCCTCATAAGCCGCCGCGTCTCCGGCCGCACGCATCTGTGCCGCATAGCGCCGAAGCGCCTGCGCGACGCCAACGAATGGCTCGCCTTCTACGAACAGTTTTGGAGCGCGCAATTCGATGCGCTCGAAGCCCTCATCGATAACGGTGAAGCCTGATGGAAAACGATCCCCAAGCCCAACTCGACAGCATCGCCGCGCGGCTTTCGGCGGAGCCCACACGCCGTCTCGTCATGCAGCGCCGTTTCAATACGCCGCCCGAGCGTGTGTTCGACGCGTGGATCAATCCAGCGATCGCCGGCAAGTGGCTCTTTCATGGCGGCCCCGATGCTGAGCGCGCAACTCATATCCTGCCCGCGAAAGTCGACGCGCAATGGACCGTGCTCAGCACCCGCGCCGGCGTCACGTACAAAGCCAACGGCTTCTATCTCGAAGTCGATCGCCCGCACCGTCTCGTCTTCACCTTCGGCATGCCGGAGATGGACGCGCTCGCGTACGACCGCGTTATCGTTGAGTTCGCACCTGACGGCGACGGCTGCATCATGACCTTCACCCAGGAAGGCTTGGCGGAAACCGACCGCGCGCCGCTCGAACACGGCTGGAGCCTGATGTTCGACTATGGCCTCAAATCGCTTGTGGAGACTGCATAATGGCCAAAAGCGCCACGCCCTTCCTCATGTTTCAAGGCGGCAAAGGCGAAGAAGCGATCAACTTCTATCTCTCGCTTTTTCCCAGCGCCGAGATCGAGCAAATGGACCGCTTCGCCGCCGGCGAGCCGGGCCCGGAAGGCACGATCAAGCGCGCCGTTTTCTCCATCGCCGGCCAGCGGGTGATGGCGCACGACAGCTTCATCAAGCACGGCTTCGACTTCACGCCGTCGTTTTCATTCTTCATCGACTGCGACAACGAGGAAGAACTGCGCCGCCTCGCCGCCGCACTCCTCGAAGGCGGCGCCGAGTACATGCCAATCGGCAATTACGGCTGGAGCGAACTCTTCACTTGGGTCGGCGACCGCTTCGGAATCACCTGGCAACTCAATCTCAACTGAGCGGCCTCAACTCAGCGTCGTCCGCATCGCCGCCGCGCCCGCTTCCATCGCCGCGTCCTGGCGCCCCGCCATCTCGTCCGGCAGGAAGTCGACGGTCCAGACGAACCGGCTGCCGGCGCCGTCCTCGAACACCTGCGCCGCGGCGCTGTAATGGGCGTAAGCCGGGTTGTCGGTAATCGCATAAACTAGCCGCCGCGCGGCGTCATCGCGGCTGACCAGCCATTCGCGCACCTCGATCCCATTGGCGAACGTCACCACCCGCGCCCCGCTCGGCTCCATGCGCGTCGCCGTGACGAACCCCTTCGCCAGTTCATGCACCGCCTCGAACCGCTTCAGCAGCGCCCACACCTCATCCGCCGATCGCGGCGAGCGGAATTCCTTGCGGATAGTCGCCATGGCCGATCTCCTTGCACGCGAGCCTCTCCGCAAACGCACCCCGCGTCTCGCCGTTTCCGGACGCCTTCACTCAGACCAGAATTATTGACTAGTTTAAATTTCTGGCCTATATTCGCCACATGATCAAAGTCGGCGCCTTCGAGGCCAAGACCCAATTCTCCGCCCTGCTCGAGCGTGTGGCGGCGGGCGAAGAGGTCGTCATCACGAAGCATGGCCGGCCCGTCGCACGTCTCACCAAGGCCGATGTCGCCGACAAAACAGAAGTCGACGCCGCCATCGAACGCCTCAAAGAGCTGCGGAAGGGCACTACGATTGGCGAAGGCGGGTGGAAGGCAGCTCGCGACGAAGGCCGCAAGTATTGAGCGCGTCTTTGGTTCTGGACGCTTCGGTGGCCGTCGCATGGTGCTTCGAGGACGAGGCAAGTCCGCCTACGGACGCTCTGCTTCAAAGAGTTCGCGACGGTGGCGGTTTAGTGCCCACGCTCTGGTATTGGGAAGTCGCGAACGTTCTGACATTCGCCGTGCGCAAAAAGCGCCTGAGCGCTGACGCGGCCGCCACTCGGTTTTCGTTGCTGCAGGCTCTCCCGATCACGACCGATCCCGAGGCGCAGCGTCGCGCTTGGCGCGAGACATTTCTCTTGGCGCAGGCGCACACATTGACGGCCTACGACGCAGCCTATCTGGAATTGGCGAGACGCACCGGACTGCCGCTCGCTTCCAAGGATGGCGACTTGCGAAACGCTGCGCGCAACATTGGCGTAGAGGTGCTGCCATGAATGGGCTGGGGCGGCTTCATTTGTCAGCATATTGCCTTGGGATAGCGCGCAGCCTGCGCTAGAAGCCCGCGCTTCATGAGTTCCAAAGCCCCCACCATCGGCGTGGTCAGCCTCGGCTGCCCCAAAGCCCTCGTCGACAGCGAGCGCATCATCACGCGCCTGCGCTCCGAAGGCTATCAGCTCTCCGGCTCCTACGAAGGCGCCGACCTCGTCGTCGTCAACACCTGCGGCTTCCTCGATAGCGCCAAGGCCGAAAGCTTAGAGGCCATCGGCGAAGCCATCAGCGAGAACGGCAAGGTCATCGTCACCGGCTGCCTCGGCAAAGAGGAATCTCTAATCCGCGAAGCGCACCCCAAAGTGCTCGAGATCACCGGCCCGCACCAATACGAAGCCGTCGTCGGCGCCGTGCACACGCATCTGCCGCAGCTGCACGATCCGAAGATCGATCTCGTGCCCGAAGGCGGCTTTCGCCTCACGCCCCGCCACTACGCCTATTTGAAAATCTCCGAAGGCTGCAACAATCGCTGCACCTTCTGCATCATCCCAAGCATTCGCGGCGACCTCGTCTCCCGCCCCGCCAATGCAGTGCTGAAGGAAGCGGAGTCGCTGGTTAAAGCCGGCGTGAAAGAATTGCTCGTGATCTCACAAGACACGAGCGCTTACGGCGTCGACGTCAAATACGCCGAAAGCAAATGGAAGGACCGCATAGTCCGCGCCAAATTCTACGATCTCTGCAAAGAACTCGGCGAACTCGGCGCCTGGGTTAGACTCCACTACGTCTATCCCTACCCGCACGTCGACGAAGTCGTCGGCCTCATGGCCGAAGGCAAAGTGCTGCCCTACCTCGACATCCCGTTCCAGCACGCCTCACCAAATGTGCTGAAAGCCATGCGCCGCCCCGCGAACCAGGACAAAGTCCTCGACCGCATCAAGAAATGGCGCGCGATCTGCCCCGACCTCACCATCCGTTCGTCGTTCATCGTCGGCTTCCCCGGTGAAACCGAAGACGATTTCGAAACGCTGCTCGATTTTATCGAAGAAGCCGAAATCGACCGCGCCGGCGTCTTCAAATACGAAAACGTCGACGGCGCCCCCTCACGCGATCTCCCGGGCCACGTCGATCAGGACGACGTCGACGAGCGCTACGACCGCTTCATGGAAGTGCAAACCGCACTCGCGCACCAGCGCCTCCAATCCATGATCGGCAAAACCGTCGACGCCATCTGCGACGGCTGGGACGAAGACGCCGAAGCCTACGCCTTCCGCACCAAAGCCGACGCCCCCGAAATCGACGGCGCCACCTACGTCGACAGCGACACCGAAATCGCCGAAGGCACGATCACGCAGCTCGAAATCCTCGGCGGCGAAGGCCACGAAATGGTCGGCGCGCTCGTCGGCTGATCGCCGAAGATGAGAGTGGTCACCCGGACGCGAATGGCGACGATGGTGACCACACAAACCAAGTTAACAAACCAAGGATCAGCAGCGCCCCGAAAATCAACTGATCGCGCGCCGGGTTCGTCGGGGCTTCGGATGGTGGCTTATTCCATTCCACAGAAGTCCGGATCAGCCAAAGCAAGCCAACAAGCCCCCAAACGCCGGCGTTCACGTAGTTGTGGGAGGCAGTCCAAAGCGCAGCGCTGCCCAAGGCGAGGACAACCGTCGCCACCGACAGAGCACGTTTTCCGCTCACCATCCGGCCATCCTAACGCTCCTCGCGGGCTTCACCAACACGCGACGCGAATATCCGCTTCATGCCAATCGCGCATGATTCCTTATCGGCCACCGCCGAAAGCATCAAGACATCAAACTCTTGACATCAAGACATCAACGCCCAAAATCCCCACCATGCGCACCACTCTCACCCTCGACGACGACGTCGCCGTCCAGATCGAGCGCCTGCGCAAGCAGCGCGACATGGGCCTCAAGGACATCATCAACGAAGCCCTGCGCCGCGGCCTCCAAGAAATGACCGCCAAGCCTAAGAAAAAAGAACCGTTCCAGACCAGCGTGCACGACGGCGGCGAACTCCTAATGGATGTCAAAGAAGCGCTAGCGATGCTGGATGAAGAGTACGACCGCAAGAAGCTCGGCTATTGATCCTCATCGACGCCAACCTCTTGATCTATGCTCACGAACTGCGAACGCAGGATCACCAGGTCGCACGCAGCTGGATCGACGCGCAGATCAACGGCGCGGCGCGGGTCGGCCTTCCTTGGCTTTCGCTGCTCGCGTTCCTGCGCATCACGACGAACCCGCGGGTTTTCTCCAAGCCGCATACCATGGCGAATGCGATGGATCAGGTGCGCGCTTGGCTCGGCCGGGACAACGTCTGGATTCCGCAACCGACCGACCGACACGCCGAAATCCTCTCGCGTCTTCTTGTTGACGCGCGCGTGACGCGCGATCTCACCTCCGACGCCCACCTCGCCGCGCTCGCTATCGAACACGGCCTCACCCTCTGCAGCACCGACCGCGACTTCGCGCGCTTTCCCGGCCTGCGCTGGATGAACCCGCTGGACCAGAAGTGACACGGCCCATCATCCACGCCGCTGCGCTTCAGTTCGCCGTCACGATGGAGCCCGCGAGCAACGCGGCCGCAATAGAGCGCCTGCTCGCGAACGCACCCGCCGATACACTCGCCGTCGCGCCCGAAGGCGCTCTCTCCGGCTACGTCAATGAAGCTGGCTTCGTCAGCCGCATCGATCAAGCCGCCACCGCCGCCGCCATCGAACGCATCGCCGCCGTCTGCGCCGCCAAACGCATCCACCTCGTCGCCGGCGCGTGCATCAACGAGGCAGGCGCATGGCGCAATGCGAGTGTCTATTTCGGTCCGCGCGGCGAACGCCTGCGCTATGACAAGATTAACCTCGCCCAAAGCGAACGCGGCGTGTTCGCGCCGGGCGGCGCACTGCCGGTGTTCGACATCGCGATCGCCAACGCCACCGCAAAGCTCGGCATCCAGATGTGCCGCGAAATCCGCTATCCCGAACAATGGCGCGTGCTCGCCGCGCAAGGCGCGGAGATCATCGCTTACGTCAACAACGCCATCGGCAGCGCCAAGGGCCACGCGCTCTGGCGCGCACACGCCATCAGCCGCGCCGCTGAGACGCAACGTTTCGTGATCGGCGCCAACAACGCTGCGCCCGATCAGACCTGCCCCACTTTCATCATCGCCCCATCGGGCGACGTCCTCGCCGAAGCGCCGATCGGCGCAGAAGCAGCCATCTTCGCGCCGTTAACGCTGAACGACGTTTCCAATTGGGTGCTCTCTCAAGCGCGCACCGACCTCGTCGGTGTTGATCTATTGACGAGCGGCTAGAGCGGCGCGCACCTGCACTGCGATTATCACGCATCGTCTTCAGCGCGTTTCTGCCCTACATCATCCCTTTGCTAAGAATACCCGGTCCGCGAAAAGCGCATCTGGTCTGAAAGATTCACGATGCCCGCCTTCGATAACGTAGTTCCCGCGCTCGCCCGCGCGCTCACCGCGCGCGGCTTCGAAGCGTTAACGCCGGTGCAGAGCGCCGTGCTCGACGCTGGCGTGCAAGCGCGCGATCTAATCGTCTCCGCCCAAACCGGCTCCGGCAAAACCGTCGCCTTCGGTCTCACCTTGGGCGCGGCGCTGCTCGGCGCCAAAAACCGGCTCGAACCCGCCGGCGCGCCGCTTGCACTCATCATCGCGCCAACCCGCGAACTCGCCATGCAGGTGCGCGGCGAACTCGAATGGCTGTTCGCGCCGGCAGGCGGCCGCATCGCTTCCTGCGTCGGCGGCATGGATGCGCGCGACGAACGCCGCGCCTTGAGCCAGGGCGCGCACATCGTCGTCGGCACGCCGGGCCGCCTTGTCGATCACATCCGCCGCGGCTCGCTCGACATGACGAACCTCAAAACCGTCGTCCTCGACGAAGCCGACGAGATGCTCAATCTCGGTTTCCGCGAAGAACTCGAACACATCCTCGACGCTTCGCCCGCGACACGCCGCACGCTCATGTTCTCCGCCACCATGCCGCGCGCGATCGAGACTTTGGCGAAAACCTACCAGCGCGACGCCGTGCGCGTGAACACGGTCGGCGCGCAAAAGCAGCACGCCGATATCGAGTACCGCGCCCTCGTCACCGCCGGACACGAATCCGAAAACGCCATCTTCAACGTGCTACGTTTTTACGACGCCACCAACGCCATCGTCTTCTGCGGCACCCGCGCCGCCGTCACCCGCCTCGCCAGCCGGCTCGAAAACCGCGGCCTCTCCGTCGTCGCGCTCTCCGGCGAACTCAGCCAGTCTGCCCGCACGCACGCACTGCAAGCGCTGCGCGACCATCGCGCCCAAGTGTGCGTCGCCACCGACGTCGCCGCGCGCGGCATCGATCTCCCGGACCTCGAACTCGTCGTCCACGCCGATCTGCCCAAGAACAACGAAGCGCTGCTCCACCGCAGCGGCCGCACCGGCCGCGCCGGCCGCAAAGGCGCGAGCGTCCTCATCGTGCCGCACTCCGCGCGCCGCCGCACCGAACGCTTGTTGCGCGACGCCAACATCCAAGCCAAATGGGGCGAACCGCCCTCGGTCGAAGCGATCAAGCGCCGTGACGACGAGCGCCTGCTCAGCGATCCGCTCTTCACAAACGAGCTTCAGCCCGCCGAACAAGAAATCGTGCAGTCCCTGCTCTCCGAACACGACCCCGTGCAGATCGCCGCCGCTTTCGTGCGCCTCTACCGCAAAGGCCAAGCCGCGCCGGAAGACCTCGCGCCCACGCCCGCCTGGTCAGATACGCCCGAGCGCGCCCCGCGCGCCGAGCCGCGCAACAATTTCGAAAGCGGCGCCTGGGTTGCGCTCTCCGTCGGCCGCGCGCAACAAGCCGAACCGCGCTGGCTGATCCCGATGCTCTGCAAAGCTGGCGGCCTCAACAAACGCCAGCTCGGCTCCATCCGCATCCAGCAACACGAAACCCACGTCGAGATCGACGCCGCCGCCATCGACGCCTTCATCGCCCGCGTCGGCGAAGGCGGTCGTCTAGAAAAGAACATCCGCGTCACCCGCCTCGACAGCGCACCCCAGCAACGCCCCGCCCACGCGCGCCCCGACGGCGCACCCAAATCAAAACCGCCGCACAAACCCGATCGCCACCACGCTCCTCCCAAGCGCGCCGAAACCCCACCCAAAAAACGCACCTGGCATCCCGCGGATTGATCCCAATTCGCACTCGATTGACGGCGTCGCTCGCACCCATTCCCGGGGCGATGCGAAGCATCGAGCCCGGGACCCATAAACCCAACGGTTTCAGCGTAAGGCTGCGACAGTCGTGTTTATGGCCCCCGGACTGCTCGCTTCGCGAGCCTCCGGGGATGGGTGAGCTCAGAGCGCGAATCTCCTAATGGTGCGCGAGCCCAGATACGCGAACACACCCCGTCCCTATCCACGCTTTTTCCGCGCCAAGCCTCTGAAATCCCACGCGTCGCCGCAAAATCAATCCGACCGCGCTGGCGTGGCGTTACACTGAGCGCCATGCATTCAATCGATCCGCCTCCTGACCTCACGCCGCTCTGGACCCGCGTCCGCACTGTATTCGCGCGCGCCGCGGACGCACTCGGCGGCGCCGCCAGCATCGCCGCACACACGGCGCTGGCGCCGAAACTGCGCCGAGAGATCGTCGGCTGGATCGCATTGCTCGAACACCTTGTCCGCAAGCTCCTCTTCGCCGAAGCCGCGCGCGTGGCGCCGCCGCCGGCAGGTTGGACCGCGGGCCTTGAGGCCCGCACGGCGCCGCCCGCGGCCATCGCGCAAACGTCGGCGCGCCGCGCACCCGATCTCAGCGCCCCGGAAACCTGGTCAGCCCGGTTCTCGTTCGCGCCGCCGCGCGATCCGCGCGCCGTGCCGGAAGCCCTCGCGCCGCGCATCCGCGATCTCTGGTCAACGCACGAGACGCCGCCGCCGCCGCCGCGCGTCGTCCCGCGCACACCCAGCGAAGACGAAAAACCCTTTCTGCTCGCGCGCCGCTTCGAAGCGCTCCGCCGCGTGCTGGAAAATCCCGCGCCCTACGCGCACCGCCTCGCCCGCATCATGCGCCGGCTGGCGCGCCGCTTTCCTGAAGCGATCATGCGCTTCGTCTTCGCGCCGGCCCGCACCAACAACTATGATCGCCGCGATCCGCTTCTCGGCGTCGATTGTTCCGGCGCCGCCTTCGTCGCCGTGCCGGCGATGGATACGAGCTGAGTCGGAACGCATGCGCCCGCCGCCCGTTTTGCGGTTCATCCGGCACACGAGCAGAGAGGCGCCCCATGCAAGTCCACCAAATGATCGCCACGCATCCAGACGTTCGCGGCAGCGTGAACGACACGCTTGTGCGCGCCATCGAGCACATGCTCGAATGTGCGCAAATCTGCCAATCGTGCGCCGACGCCTGTCTCGCCGAAGATATGGTCGCGAACCTGCGCCAATGCATCCGCACCGACCTCGACTGCGCCGACATTTGCGCCGCCACCGCGCGCCTCGCCGCCCGCCGCACCGGCTCGAACGAACAGCTGATCGTCGAAGCGCTGCGCCTGTGCGAACGCGCCTGCGCCATGTGCGCCGAAGAGTGCGAAAAGCACGCGCAAATGCACGAGCACTGCCGCATCTGCGCCGAAACCTGCCGCGCCTGCGAAGCCGCCTGCCGCGAAGCCGGCCCCAGCATCACCGCGCACTAGGGCGCTCAGCCCGGCAGCTGCGGCTTGTCGCGGATGAATTGGGAGAGCAGCCATTTCTCGCCGCGCGTCGGCGGCGCGCCTTCATGTTCGGACAACCAGTCCGGCATGCCGGCTTCATCGAGATTGTGAAAAAAGAGCGCCCCGCCCGCCGGCGGCCGGAAGCTTTCGTCCACCTTCACGAACCGCGTCTCGCCGCCTTCGAACGCGTCATTGAGATAGACCAGGAACGTGAACGGCCGCTGCCCGAGTTCACGAATTTCCGCGTTCAGCTGCGGCGACGGCTCCAGAAAATCATAATGCGGCCCGAACGTCTGCCCCGGCAGATAGCGAAACACGCTCGTCCGCTCCAGATGCGAAACCGGCACGCCCATGGTGGCGGCGATGCGCTCCCGGATCAGCAGCAGCGGCAGATCGAGATCGAGCACGCCAAACGTCGCCGTCGTGTTGCTGCGAAAATCGCTCTGCGCCGCTCTGCCCGAATGGGGATCATAAACCAGCGACGCCGCCTGCAGCGGCGCCGCCCGCTCGATCAGCCACGCACACAAGTGCGGCTCGAGAAAATCAAGACTCTGTCCGAGACGCGGCTCTTCGCAAATCCAATGGCGCCACCGCGGCTCGGTCCACGCACTGACATTGACGCCGCCGACCAGATCCAGCTGACGCCGCGCCCCGGCGTGCCCCGCATCCTCCGCCGCCGCCAAAAAATCGAACGCATCCGGCCAGCTTTGCGCGCGCCCATAACCGGCGCCAGCAATCACCGCCGCCAACGCCATCGCTTCCACATGGCCCTCACGCGCCAACGCAATCACTTCTTCGGCGACATATTCCTCGTTGATCTGCGCATCCTTGCGCAGCAACGCGACGATGCTCTGAAAGCGTTGTTCGATGGTCATGGACGGCACTACCGCTGAAACAACTTCACGAGATCACGCGCGCCATGCACGACCCGGACAATTGTGAGGCAGTCGCCTTCAATTCGATAGACAATAAGATATGGCTTCAGAACAACCGAGCGCAGAGTTTCGCCCAAATCGGGCCTCAGGCGCCCCTGCTCAGGCGCCGTGAGCAGGCGCTCACATCGCTTTCGTATGCGGAGCACAAAGGCACGGGCATATCGATCGCTTTCACGCGCGATCCGCGCCTCAATATCGACAATGTCGCGAGCGGCAAGGCGACGAAATTCGAGCCGCATCAGGGATTGCGTCGGCCGGACCGCCGTTCATCGAGCATCCGCCAGACATCCTCTGCCGGCATATTGGGGCTGGGATCGTTCAGACTCTCTTGCACCAATTCACGAAGGACTTCCGCGTCGATGTCGCAATCATCGGAAAGTCGTCGGACCGCCTCCGCCACGAGTTCATCGGCGCTGGCGTACTCGCCAGCCGTCAGGCGCTCGGCAATGAAGCGCTCGACATCGACGGGAAAGGTAAGTTCGCGCGTCGTCATGGCAGCTGAGACTACTCCATCTCCCCGTTCCATCAACCGCCTACTTCCGCACTTTCGGCTCGCCCAGCGTCATGAAAATCACCGGGCCTTCCGTCGGCGCGCGATAAACGCCGTACGAGCCGTTCACCTTCATCGCCACCGCGCTCATCTGCCAGGCGCCTTGTTCTTCAACCTTGAGCGCGCGCGTGGTCAGTTCTTCGAGCCCATGCTTGTCGCCGAACCAGCGCGTGCGTTCGGCGTCATTCCTGAGCCGCTGCGCCACCATCGGGTGATCCCAGCCCCAGCGGAACATGCTGGTGCGCGGATTCCAGGCGCCGATGATCTGCACCGGCGCAGTCACCAGCGCGCCGTCCTTGCGCGCGAACTGGATGATGCCGGCGTTCTGATCGACCTGCCAGGGCGCGGCCTCGAGCTTCAGCTTCCGCGCCAGCCAGCTTTGCCGGTTCAGCAGATCGACCCAGCTCTCGGCCCAAAAGCGGTCGACATCGACGTCTTCGCCGCCCCAAGGCGCCAACGCCTGCGACTGCGCCGATGGCGCAGCTTTCTTCGCAGCTCGCTTCGGCGCTTTGCGCTCGGTCTTGAGCATTTACTCCCCGGGTCGTCCCGCCAGCGGCCAGTGTGGATAACCAGCGCCGCTCCGCTTTTACAAATCCTCGCGCTTGCGTCCACCGCGGCCAACCGTGAGCGCCTTGATGACGCCGCGGAAGGTGCGCGCCTCCTGCTCGGTCAGCCGGGCGCGCAGAAACATTGCCCGCAAATGCCGCTTCATCAACGGCGCCTTGTCGAGCGGATGAAAAAACCGTCCCCGTTCAAGCTCTTCTTCCAAGTGCAGAAAGAGCGCCTCGAGCTCCGCCTGGCTCGCCGGCGGCGTATCCGGCGTGCTGAACCAAGTGGGCGTATTGGCCGCCTGCCGCGCCTCCGCGAAGGCGTACGCAAACACCGTCACGGCGTTGGCCAAATTGAGCGAGGCGAAGCCCGGATTGACTGGCAGGGTCAGGATCGCATCGGCCTTAGCGACCTCATCGGACTCCATCCCCGCCGCTTCCGGCCCGAACATCACCACCGGCCGCTCACCCGCCGCGATCGCAGCTTTCAGCTTCTCGGCCGTCTCCCGCGCCCCCCAAACCGGCTTTTCCATACCGCGCGGCCGCGCCGTCGCGGCCACCACAAAGGTCGCGTCCGCCAGCGCCTCTTCCAAGCGCCACTCGACATTGGCCTGCTTCAGCACGCGGTCGGCGCCGACGGCTACCACTTCCGCTTTCGGGTTCGGCCACCTGTCCCGCGGCGCGACAAGCCGCAATTGGACCAGGCCAAAATTCAGCATCGCACGCGCAACCGCGCCGATGTTTTCCCCCATCTGGGGACGCACAAGGCAGATCGCCGGCCATTCCTCCTCGATCGGCGGCGGCATGTTTCGTGCGCGAGTCATTGGCAGGATCGATCAGAAGCCATGGCGGCCAACGTCATTTCGCATACTAAGCCGCGCCGCAAGCGTGGGCGCTGGGGAGCTTATATCGCCCGCCGGCTGTTTGCGCTCGCCGTGACGACGGCCGCCATCATCGCCGCGAGCTGGCTCGGCCCGCTGCTGCGCCAGCCTGCCGAGCCTCCGCTGCTGCCCGAACTGGTCGATACCCGCGCCGCCGAACTCGGCCCCGAGCCCATGCTGTTTGAAGTGGACGTCGCGCTCGATTTCGCAACGCCGCCGCCGCGTCCGCGCATCCGCCGGCGCAACCGCGGCATCCCGCTCGACGCCGCCGCCAACGCCGTGCCGGACGGCTACGAAATCCTCTCCGCGGCAGAACTCGACGCCATCAGCCAGGCCCGAGACTAAGCCGCATTTGCGCCAGCGTCCCAAGCTGCTACCACGCGCGGCGAAATTCCCCGAACGCGAGGTATGTGGCGATGGCCAAGATCAAGGTGGACAACCCAGTCGTTGAACTCGACGGCGACGAGATGACCCGGATCATCTGGGCGCTGATCAAAGATCGCCTGATCCACCCCTATCTCGACATCGATCTCAAATACTACGATCTCGGCGTCGAAAGCCGCGACGCCACCGACGACCAGATCACCATCGACGCCGCCAACGCCATCAAGCAGTACGGCGTCGGCGTCAAATGCGCGACCATCACGCCGGACGAACAGCGCGTAGAAGAATTCAAGCTGAAGAAAATGTGGAAGTCGCCGAACGGCACGATCCGCAACATCTTGGGCGGCGTGATCTTCCGCGAACCGATCCTGTGCAAGAACGTGCCGCGCCTGGTGCCGGGCTGGACCCAGCCGATCGTCGTCGGCCGTCACGCCTTCGGCGATCAATATAAGGCCACCGACTTCCTCTTTCCGGGCAAAGGCACGCTCTCGATCAAGTTCGTCGGCGAGGACGGCCAAACCATCGAACACGAAGTGTTCAAAGCGCCGGGCGCCGGCGTCGCCATGGCGATGTACAATCTCGACGAGAGCATCAAGGAATTCGCCCGCTCGTCGTTCATGTACGGCCTGATGAAGAATTGGCCGGTTTATCTCTCGACCAAGAACACCATCCTCAAAGCCTATGACGGCCGCTTCAAGGACATCTTCCAAGCCGTGTTCGACGCCGAATTCAAAGCCGAATACGACAAGCGCAAGCTCACTTACGAGCACCGCCTGATCGACGACATGGTCGCATCGGCCTTGAAGTGGAGCGGCGGCTTCGTTTGGGCCTGCAAGAACTATGACGGCGACGTCCAGTCCGACACGGTCGCCCAAGGCTTCGGCTCACTCGGCCTGATGACCTCGGTGCTGCTGACGCCCGATGGCAAGACGATGGAGGCGGAAGCCGCGCACGGCACCGTCACCCGCCACTATCGCCAGCACCAGAAGGGCGAGCCGACCTCCACCAACTCGGTCGCTTCGATCTTCGCCTGGACGCGCGGCCTCGCCCATCGCGGCAAGCTCGACACCAATCAAAAGCTGATCGACTACGCGCTGCTGCTGGAAAAGATCACTGTCGATACCGTCGAAGCCGGCCAGATGACCAAGGACCTCGCCCTGCTCGTCGGCGACAAGCAATCCTGGCTCACCACCGAAGGCTTCCTCGACGCCGTTGGCGACAATGTCGATAAGGCGATGGCGAAAGCCTGAGCATGACAAAGCGCCGCTCCTCTCTCAGCGGGAGTTGGAGCGGCGCTTATCGCTATCCCGGGGATGCATTCCCCGAGACTGTGTTCAATGCCCAAATCGATGAACGCGGCGGTGCATTTGTCGGCGCAACACAAGAGCCAAACATCGCTGATCCCTGGCTCAATCTGACCGTCCTCGGCGCAGAGATCGAAGGCGTAAGAGTCGGTCGCAAAGTCACGTTCACCAAATTCTACAACGCCGACGCATCGGAAGGATTTGCCATTCGTTATGAAGGCGAAGCTGACGAGGCGTTGAGCCGCATCGAAGGCGTTTGGATCAATCCCGAATGGTCCGGCACGTTCTTCATGGTGCGCGACGACGACGGCGCCGCGGCCGAAGCTGAAGAAGCGGCCGAAGCCGAGATCGTCATTCGTCGATAATAACCGCGCGGAACAACGCCTCATGGACGATTGGCGCGGACGCTCGGTGGTTTTCGCGCTATGGTGCGTTCTGCTGCGCGTCCGGACCTCCCATGGCCTTCACGATCCGCGAACTGCTGAAGGAAGACCGTCCTGGCTGGGAAAACCTCTGGGGCGGCTATCTCGACTTTTACGAAGCGCCGATGGAGGCGGTCGTCATCGAGGTGACATGGTCGCGGCTACTCGATCCGGACGAGCCGATGCTGGGGCTCGTCGCCGTCGATACCGGCACGCACGAACTGATCGGCCTCGTGCACTGCGTCTTCCATCGAGGCACCTGGTCGATCGGCGAGTTCTGCTATCTGGAAGACTTGTTCGTCGCAACGAGCGCCCGCAACCAAGGCATCGGCCGCGCGCTGATCGAAGCCGTCTATGGCCGCGCCGACCAACGCAAGTGCGAGCGCGTCTATTGGCTGACGCACGAAACCAACACCACCGCCCGCGCCCTCTACGACCAAGTCGCCCGCCGCAGCGGCTTCATTCAGTACCGACGTTAGCTCTCACGCGCTGAGAAACTCACGCCGTCATCCCGGACGCGCGGAGCGCGATCCGGGACCCAGGGGCCACAAGCGCGTCGTTTGCCCTGGGTCCCGGCTCTACGGCGCTGCGCGCCTCCGGCCGGGATGACGGGGAGATTTCGTCGCGCGCGCGTATTCCACAGAAATCAATCCAACACCCTGCGCGCGGACTTATTATGCCTGCATGCAGACACCCGGCACCCGACACCTGACACCTGAACTACTCCCGAAACGGCGGCGTCTTGCGCCACGGGAATGGCTGCGGCAGATCGCGGCTGACTTTATCCGGATAGACTGGCGCGCGCTTTTCCAGAAAGCTCGTCACGCCTTCCTTCGCATCGCCCGCGCGCCCGCGCGCCACCATGAGCCGACTCTCCAGCCGATGCGCTTCCATCGGGTGCTCCGCGTCGAGCATGTCCAGCATCATCCGCCGCGCCAGCGCGACAGAGACAGGCGACGTGTGCTCGACGATCTCGCGCGCCAGCGCGTACGCCGCCGGCAACAGCTCGTCGGGTTTGTGCAGCGAGCGCACCAGGCCGCGCGCATGCGCTTCCTCGGTGTGGAACACCCGCCCAGTCGTCACCCACTCCATCGCCGCGGAAATGCCGACGAGGCGCGGCAGGAAATAGGACGACAGCGTCTCCGGCACGATGCCGCGCCGCGCGAACACGAAGCCCATCTTCGCGCCTTCGACCGCAAGGCGAATATCCATCGGCAGCGTCATCGTCGCGCCGACGCCCACCGCCGCGCCATTGATCGCCGCGATCACCGGTTTCAAGCTCTCATAAATGCGCAAGCCGACGGTGCCGCCGCCGTCGCGCTCGATTTCGGGATCGAACTCAGTCTCGCCGCGGTTGGCCGCACGCCGCTTCTCGTAATCGAACGTCGCCCCGCCGCCGCTCAGATCAGCGCCGGCGCAGAACGCCTTGCCCGCCCCGGTGACGACGACGACGCGCACCTCATCATTGGCGTCGGTCTCGTCAAACGCCGCGATCATCTCGCGCGCCATGACGTCGGTGAACGCGTTCATCCGGTCCGGCCGGTTGAGCGTCAGCGTGGCGATCCCGTCGGCGACGTCGAGCTTGATGGTTTCGTATGCGGGCATGTGCAATCTCCGCCAGTCGCCAATTCGCCAGTCGCCAATTCGTCAATCGCCAATTCGATTAGCTGCGCTCACCCTACGTTGCGCAAGCGAAATTACGAGCTGGCGAGTTGGCGAGTTGGCGAGTTGGCGACTGGCGATCTCGCGCATCAAAGCCGCAACAGCTCCACTTCCGCCGCCTGATATGGGTCGAGCCGGTAGACCAGCTGCCGGTGGATCGCCACCAGCGAGCCGGCGCCCCAATCCTCGATCAGTTCGGCGTCGTCCTTCTCGCGCGCCTGCCATTGCGAGCCGTCTTCGCAGATCAGCACTTTGCCGCGCGCCAGCACCGCATCGATGGTCGAAACCGCGCCCGATTGCACGCCCGCGCCTAAACCGACTCGGAACACGGAGAGAATCGCGTCACGTTGCTGCTGATTGAGGCGGTCCCACTGCAACCGCTCGAAAAGCTCTGGCCCGAGAAAAGCGGCCAGCGCGTCATTCTGTGTCATCCGGGCGTCCCCACAACCGAATCGAGTCGTCCAAAAGCGACTGATTTGGTTTCCGAGATATTACCCGCGCGGATCGATCAAAGCGGCAGCTTCCAAATGAGATCGCGGTCGGCCGTTTCGCCGACCATGAAATCCCACTCGCCATGATCCTGAAAACCGAAGCGGCGATAGAAACGCTGCGCGCGTTCGTTGTTCTCCCAGACGCTGAGATAAAGCGCCGACGCGCGCTGGGCTTTCGCCCACGTGATCGCATCTTCCAGCAACGCCGCCGCCACGCCCGCGCCTTTCACGCTTTCATCGACATAAAGCCGATGCAGCTCGACGCCGCCTGGATCATCCACCGGCATCGAAAGCGCGCCCATCATGCAATAGCCGACGATCTCGCCGCCGCGCAGCGCCAGCCGATAGCGCGTCTCGGCATCGGCGATCTCTGCGCGCTGCATCTCTGCGCGGAAGCTCTTCGTCAAATACGCTTCCAGATCCGCCGGCGGGTAAGGCAAATGCCCAAACGTCGCCAGCCAAGACGCGCGTCCAAACGCGGCAAGCGCTTCGGCATCTTCAAGCGCTGCATCGCGATAGACGAACGCACTCACGCCGCGAGCGCGCCTTGCAGCGCCGCGCGGATCGCATCGAGCGCTTTGCTTGCTTCGCCGCCATTTGGCCCGCCGCCTTGCGCCATATCCGGCCGTCCGCCGCCGCCTTGGCCGCCAACAGCCGCCACGCCCGCTTTCAGCAGATCAACAGCGCTGACCTTGCCTTTGAGATCGTCAGTGACGCCGACGGCCAAAGCCGCCTTGCCATCTTCGACGCCGATATATGCAATCACGCCCGAGCCGATCGTTTTCTTCCCTTCATCGACAAGCCCGCGCAACTCCTTCGCCGGCACGCCTTCCAGCACGCGCGCCAGCATCGAAACTCCGGCCACGCTCTCCGGCCCCGCTGGCGCTGCGCCGCCGGCGCTGCCTGCAAGCGCCAGCTTCTTTTTCGTGTCCGCCAATTCCCGCTCGAGCTTGCGCCGCTCGTCCGCGAGTTGCGCGACGCGCTCGGTCACTTCCGCCAGCGGCGATTTGATGTTGGCCGCAATCGCCTTCGCCAACGCCGCCTGCGCCTTCAAATGCGCCAGCGCCGCCGCGCCCGTCGCCGCCTCGATCCGGCGCACACCGGCGGCCACGCCGCCTTCGCTCAGAATCGAAAACACCGCAATATCGCCCGTGCGCTTCACGTGCGTGCCGCCGCAGAGCTCGACCGAGTACGGCTTGCCGTTGTGCGACAGCGCATCGCCGAGCCTGAGCACGCGAACGGTGTCGCCGTACTTCTCGCCGAACAGCGCCAGCGCCCCTTCTTCGATCGCCTTCGCCGGCGCCATTTCCTTAATCACGCCTTCGGCGTTCTGGCGGATCACCGCATTCACTTCGTCCTCGACGCGGCCGATCTCATCAGTGTTGAGCGCTTGGCCGTGACTGAAGTCGAAGCGGAAATAATCCGCCTCCACCAGCGAACCCTTCTGCGTCACGTGCGGCCCCAGCACATTGCGCAATGCCGCATGCAGCAAGTGCGTCGCCGAATGGTTCGAGCGGATCGCGGCGCGGCGCGCGTGATCGATATCAAGCGCCGCCTTGTCGCCGACCTTGACCGAGCCGCTGACCAGCCTGCCGACATGCGCGTGCAGCGCGCCCGCTTGCTTCAACGTGTCCTCAACGACGAACTCCGCGCCATTAGCGAACTTGATCAAACCGCGATCGCCAGCCTGGCCGCCGCTTTCGGC
>Ga0196971_1000571_pt1 | contig 25445 bp, 25 predicted proteins | sample S1v_1013CmetaG_FD_148660 | JGI IMG/M metagenome (GOLD analysis project Ga0196971, IMG submission 148660) | Soil microbial communities from Anza Borrego desert, Southern California, United States - S1+v_10-13C | ecosystem: Environmental > Terrestrial > Soil > Desert | place: USA: California...
CCCGCGACGGTGCAGGATACGGATCATTTCCCGGCAACGCTCGGTCGCCGGCCGCCGGAAGGCGAGGTCGGGCACCGAATTGTAGGGAATGATGTTGAGCACGCCGTATTTGCCTTTGAACAAGGCGACGATGCCCTCGATTTCATCCTCGCCGTCATTGATGCCGTCCAGCAGCGTCCACTGGTATTGCACCGGATAGGCGGTAGTGCGGCCGTACTGTTCGCCGAGCTCCACGAGTTCCTGCGGCGTCAGGCGCGGCGCGCGCGGCAGCAGTTTCTCGCGCAGCGCCGCCTTGGTTGTGTGCAGCGACAGCGCCAGCGCCGGCTTCACCGGCCCCTGCGGCAGCCGCTCGAACACGCGCGGGTCGCCGACGGTCGAGAACACCAGGTTCTTGTGGCCGATGTTGCCCTCGGTACCCAGCAGCTCGATCGCTTCCATCACATTGTTCAGGTTGTGGGCGGGCTCGCCCATGCCCATGAACACCACTTTTTTCACCGCGCGCTGCGTGCGCGCCAGCGCCACCTGCGCGACGATCTCGCCGCTGGTCAATTGGCGCAGCAGGCCGTCGCGCCCGGTCATGCAGAACTGGCAACCCACCGCGCAGCCGACCTGGCTGGAGACGCACAGCCCGCCACGCGGCAGCAGCACGCTTTCCACGGTCTGTCCGTCCTGCAGGCCCACCAGCAGGCGCGCCGAGCCGGGGTCGTCGGCCACCGGGTGGGAAGAGACGAGGCGCGCGATGTCCTTCAGCTCCGCCTCCAGCGCAGGCAGCGCGTCGCGCACGGCCTGCGGCAGGAAATCCTTCGGCCGGCGGCGGCCCTGGTCCCAGGGGCGCACCTGTATCCAGTCGCGCAGCACGCGCTGCTCGTGGACCGGGCGGGCGCCGAGGGCGCGCAGGCGCTGGCGGATGGATTCGATGTACATGGCGGGATCTGCGGATGGGAAGGACGGATTGTAAGTCCGCGCTCCGATTTTTCCAAACGCACGCCGCCACCGGCCGGAGGAACCTGGCGACACCGCCCCGGTCCTCCCTTTGAGGCCCCGGAGGGAAGATGAAGACCGAGAAGGAAAAAATGCTGTCCGGCGAGTTGTATGACCCGCTCGATCCGCAGCTCTGCAGCGAGCGCCGGCGCGCCCGCCTGCTGACCAAGGCGCTCAACGACACGCGCGACGACCAGGCCGAGGAACGCGCCCGTCTTGTCAAGGAGCTCATTCCCTCCGCCGGCGAGGGCGTCTGGATAGAACCGCCGTTCTACTGCGACTACGGCAGCAACATCCTCCTTGCCGGAAAAGTCTTCTTCAACTTCAATTGCGTGGTGCTCGATGTGGCCCCGGTGCGCATCGGCTCGGGCGTGCTGTTCGGGCCGGCGGTCCAGGTCTATGCGGCCACGCATCCGCTCGACGCCGACGAGCGCAGCGCCGGCCGCGAATCGGGCAAGGCCATCGATATCGGCGACGATGTCTGGATCGGGGGCGGCGCGATCATTTGTCCGGGCGTGCGCATCGGCAGCCGGTCGGTGATTGGCGCCGGCAGCGTCGTCGTCAAGGACATCCCGGACAATGTCTTTGCGGCCGGCAATCCCTGTGCGGTCCTGCGCCGCCTGGGATAGCGGAGCCGGCAAGACAAGAGATTGGCCCGGCCGGGCAAGACAAACTTCCGCCGCAAGCTGCGCGTGATTTACCATGGGGGACACCTGCCAGGGAGAGCGCTGCGATGACGATCTCATTCGACGAGTATGTCCGGTATGACGGGCTGGGCCTGGCCGAACTGGTCCGGCGCGGCGAGGTGCAGCAGCGCGAGCTGCTGGACGTGGCGATCCGGCGCGCCGACGAGGCCAACCCGAAGCTCAACGCCATCGTCCGCCGTTGCGATGAGCGGGCACGGGAAAGGGCGGCGCAACCGGCGGCATCGCAAGCACGTTTTTCCGGTGTGCCCTTCCTGGTGAAAAGCCTGTTCCAGGAAATCGCCGGCTTACCCAGTTGCGGCGGCAGCCGTGCGCTGGGCAAGGCGCCCGCCCAGGCATCGGCCGATGTCACCCGGCGCTGGGAGGCGGAAGGCTTGCTGATCTTCGGCATGACCAACACGCCCGAATTCGGCGCCAAGAACGTCACCGAGCCGCTCGCCCACGGCCCCACCCGCAATCCCTGGGACCTGGCGCGGACCACGGGTGGCTCGTCCGGCGGCTCCGCGGCCGCCGTGGCGGCGGGCATTGTGCCGGTGGCAGGCGGCAACGACGGCGGCGGTTCGATCCGCATTCCGGCGGCGGCATGCGGCCTGCTCGGGCTGAAGCCGGGGCGCGGCCGGATCTCGATGGGTCCGGCCGTCGGCGAGGCGCTGAACGGCTGCGCGGTGCAGGGCGTGCTCTCGCGCAGCGTGCGTGACAGCGCCGCGATGCTGGACGTGCTGCAGGGGCCTGAGCCGCACGCACCCTACCCGATGCCGCATCCCGCGCGCTCCTACCTCGACGCCATCCGTGCACCGCTGCGGCGCCTGAAAATCGGCTTCTCGACCGCATCGCCGATCGGAATGCCGGTGCATCCCGACGCTGTCGACGCGGTGCACGACGCCGCGCGCCTGCTGGAATCGCTTGGCCACCACGTCGAAGAAGGCGGCCCCGGCATCGACGGCAACCAGCTCGCGCAAGATTTCCTGATCCCGTGGTTCTGTTTCGTCGCCGCCACGGTCGACGAGATCCGCCGCAACAACGGGGCAGTGCGCCGCGACTTCGAGCCGGACACGCTCGCCATGGCCGACGCCGGGCGCAGCGTCTCGGCATCGGAACTGCTGCAGATACAGGGGCGGTGGCAAACCTACGTCACTGCGCTGGCGCGCTTCCATGCGCAATACGACTTGTGGCTGTCGCCGGTGCTGAGCGAACCCGCGCTGCCCATCGGGCACATGAAGACGCCGCAGTACCTGCACCTGGCCAACGATATCGTCAGCAGGGTCGGCCTTGCCGGGGCATTGCGCAAGACCGCCACCTTCCAGACGAACATCCTGAAGAACCTGGCATGGACCCCATTCACGCAGCTCGCCAACATCACGGGCAGGCCGGCCGTCTCGGTGCCGCTGTACTGGAACAGGCAGGGCCTGCCGCTGGGCGTGCAATTCCTTGCTCCGCTGGACGGCGAAGCGCTGCTGCTGCAGCTTGCCGCCGAACTTGAACAGGCGCGTCCCTGGTTCGACAAGCGCCCGCAAATCTGAATTCCGTCGCACGCTACAATCGTCTGCACTCCCATACGACACAAGGTGGTGCAATGAAGAACTGGCTATTCCTTGGCGCCGCAATCCTCGCGGAAGTGATCGCCACATCGGCGCTGAAAGCCAGCGATGGCTTCAGCAGGCTGGGGCCTTCCGCACTGGTGGTTGCCGGTTACGGCATCGCGTTCTATCTGCTTTCCCTGACCCTGCGCACTATCCCGGTCGGCATTGCCTATGCGGTGTGGTCGGGGGTGGGCATCGTTCTCATCTCGGCCATCGGCTGGTTCCGGTTCGGGCAGTCGCTCGATATGCCGGCCGTCATCGGCATTGCGCTGATCGTCGCGGGGGTGGTCGTGCTGAATGTTTTTTCAAAGTCGGTGGCGCATTAGGAAGGCATGGTGGGTTTCGCTGCGCTCTACCCACCCTACGATTCTTTATATAGGACGGTAGGGTGGGTAGAGCGCAGCGAAACCCACCATGCGCTTCACCAGGGGCTATCCGCGCAAGGCCGCCGGCGTGGTCCCGAACTCCCTCTTCACCAGTTTCCTGAGCGCTGTCCCGTCCTGATAGCCGACCTCGGCGGCGATCGCTTCGATCGATTTGGTCGTGGTTTCGATCAGGTGCGATGCGTGCAGCAATCGGCGGCGCTGGATGAACTTGACCGGCGTGACGCCCATGGCGGCGTCGATGCGGCGCGACAGCGTCTTCGGCGAGACGGCCAGCGCGGCGGCGAGCTGCGTGATGCTGATCGGACTGGAAAGATTGGCGTCGACCCAGCGCTCGGCGGCGATGACCGTGGGGTCGGCATGCTGGATGTGGGAGCGGATCATGTAGCGCGCCTGGGAGGGCCGCTGGTCGATGAGCAGGTAGCGCGAGCATAGGTGTGCAACGGAGGTGCCCATCGTGTCGGCGATCACCGCCAGCGTCAGGTCGAGCTGCGCGAAGGCGGAGCCGGCGGTGAGGCAGGGGCCGTCGCGCACCAGCATCTTGGTTTCGTCGAGCCGGATATCCGGGAAGCGCGCGCGGAATGATTGCGCCAGCCACCATGTCATCGTCGCGTGGCGGCCGGCGAGCAGGCCGGCCTGCGCCAGCAGGAAGACGGCCGAGCAGGAGGCGCCGATGCGCGTCGTGCGCGGCGCCTGGCGCAGCAGGTCCATGGCGGCGATGGCGTCCTTCTGCGTGAAGCGTGCATCGATGGCTTCATCCGTGGACAGGCCGAGCCCGGGAATCACGATCCAGTCGGGGCGTGCCGCGCCTGCCGCCACTTCGGCAACGCTGAGGTCCGTATCCAGCCGCATGCCATTGCCGGCGCATACCGTCTTGCGATGCCCCGCGACGAGCAGCCGCACGGCGCCGCCCTTGCCGCTGCGGGACTGGAAGGCCTGCGCGGCGCGGATCGTGTCCAGCGTGATCGCCAGACAGGAGTCCATGGCCCCTTCCAGGGCCAGTACGAGGATGGTTTTCATGTGTCCATTGTGGCATGAAACATGCCAGGACACACAGGTCAGGAAGCGAGCCGTTTCTGTTCGTCGGTGATGGTCCAGAAGTAGATGTTGCTGCCGAGGACGGTTTCCGTTTTTTCCGGCGGCCATTCGTCGCCCATATCGAAGGCGTGCGACACCACACGCGTGCCCGGCTTCAACTGTTTCCACAGCTGCGGCCGCAGCTGGATGTTGATGCTGTTGAGCAGGTAGAGCGTGACTACCGTGGCCTCCGAGAGGTCGGTCTTGAAGAGGTCGCCCACCATGAATTTCGTCCTGTTCGTGACTCCGGCGCGTTTCGCGTTGGCGCGCGCTTCACCGATGCGTTGCGGATCGAGGTCCACGCCCACGCCGCGCGCCCCGTAACGTTTCGCCGCGGTCACCACCAGGCGGCCGTCGCCGCAGCCGAGGTCGTACAGCAGGTCGCCTTTCTTTACCTGTGCCATCTCGAGCATGCGGTTGACCACGCCTTGCGGCGTCGGCACGTAGGGCACATCGAGTTGGCGCTCGGGTTCGCTCACGGCCAGCGCCGGCACGCCGGCAAGGCCGGTGACCGCCGCCGCGCCGAACCACTTCAAGAGCAGGCGCCGTTCGTCGTCATGCGTCATGTTGCATCCTTTCGCCAGTAGTGGGAGTCGTGGGAGTAGTGCGGGAGCTGCTGCGATGATTGCGGGGCGCAAAGGTTTCCACCGCCCGCGCGGCGCTGAATATGCATCAATCCGCATTGCCGCAGTACATGCGCGGTCGCCGGTATGCCTCTTGCATCGATGGCTGGAAAGGAGGCTTGCCATGCATTTTCCCAGACTCTTTCCCGTGTTATTCCTTGCGGCCCTGCAGCTTGCCGGCTGTGCGGCGCCGCGCCTGCAGCCGGCCGACGAGCCGCTGGTTGCCGGCAAGACCTATGTGATCACCGGCGCCTCGAGCGGATTCGGCCGCGGTGTGGCGGAAAGGCTGGCGGAGCTGCGCGCCAACGTCGTGCTGGTGGCGCGGCGCACGGGCTTGCTGAACGAGGTCGCGCAGAAGGCGTCCGCTGCAGGCGGCACGCCGCTGGTCGTGACCGCGGATGTGGGCAAGGCGGAGGATGTGCAGCGGGTGGCCGATGAGGCGGTGCGCCGTTTCGGCCGTATCGACGTGTGGATCAACAATGCCGGCGTCGGCGCGATCGGGCGCTTTGAAGACATTCCCGTCGAGGACCATGCGCGGCTGGTGGACGTGAATGTGAAAGGCGTGATTTACGGCAGCCATGCGGCGCTGCGCCGCTTCCGCGAGCAGGGGTATGGCACGCTGGTCAATATCGGTTCGGTGGAAAGCGAAGTGCCGATCGCCTACCAGGCCACGTATGCCGCCTCGAAGGCGGCCGTGCTCAGTCTAGGGCGGGCGATCAACGAGGAATTGCGCCTGGGCGGCATGGACAGGATCGCGGTATCGACGGTCATGCCCTGGGCGGCCGATACACCTTTCTTCCAGCACGCCGCAAATTACACCGGTCGCGCATCGCGCATGATCACGCTGGACGATCCGATGAAGGTGGTCGATGCCATCGTGTGGGCATCGCTGCATCCGGTCGAAGAGTTGCCGGTGGGCTGGAAGGCATCCGGCGCGAACTTTGCGCACCGTATGCTGCCCGATCTCGCCGAGCATATCTCGGGCAATGTTTCGCACCGCGTGCAGATGGAAAACGCTCCGCCCGGCCCGCGCACCGCAGGCACTCTGCATACACCGGTTCAGGCGGGCAGCGGCGTGGATGGCGGCATGCGCGAGCGCATGGCCGAAGAAAAAGCGCAGCGTTCCGCGGAGCGCGCGTCGGGCCGCTAGCGCGCGTAGAGATAGTCTTCCGGCAACCCGAGGCGGCGGCAGGCCTGCGCCGGCGGCGCGGCGCGCAGGGGGATGCGGTCGATGATGGCGCCGGCGCGCCGGATGAGCAGCCGTTGCCAGGGACGCAGGTCCCAGGCGGCGCCGAGCGAGAGGCGTTCGCGTACCCACTCCGGCAGGATCTCGATGGCGGCCTTCACCAGCATTTCCTGCACACCGGCAAGCGGGCGCGGCAACAGGCGGACGCCGCGCACGATATCGAGGAATTCGAAGATGACGGAGGAAGCTTCCAGCCGGTCGCGCATCATCGCGAAGTACAGGTCGCGTTCGTGCCCGGTTCGAGGCGTATCGTGCGCGCCGTACAAGCGTGCGGCCTCGACGCCTTCCTTGTGAAAGCGGCTGCGCGCGACTTCATCGACCGGATGCACCCAGGCATCGTAGGCTTCAAGAAATCCGAAGCTGGCCGTCGCCTGCACCCAGCGCAACAGTTCCGGATCATCCGCGCGGTAGGGCATCCCGTCATCGGTGGTGCCGTTGATGCGCGCATGCATCGCCACGACCCGGCGGATCATTTGCTCGGAGCGGCTGCGCGCGCCATACACCGTCATCATTGCCGACAATCCAGTGCGGCGAATGCGTTCCAGCGGATCGCCGCGGAAAGTGCTGTGCCCCCACACGCCCGCGCGCACGCGCGGCTCGGCCAGCTCGAGGATGACTGCGGCAACGCCGCCGACGAACAGCGACAGTGGATTCTTGAAGACTTGCCAGGAGATGGAATCGGGTCCGGTGAATGCGGGTTCGCCGGCGGGAGAAGTGAAATCGGCAACGAATCTCCGGTCGGCCTGGATGAATGCGCGGGTGGCGGCATCGAGCCGATCCTGGAGCGGCCGCGGCAGATGGATCGGACGTCGTCTTCGCATGCGTCGGTTCGCGGGGCAAGTCTCTCCAATGCGCAAGTCCTTGGCGCTTGCGCACTTTCTATAGAGGGCGTGGAGGGCGCTCGGTTCCGCGGGCCATGCGCTTAACCCGCATCAAACACCGCTCGGCAAGCGGCGGAACAGCCCATGTCGATCCTGATCCTACAAGACTTGCAAGTGCCCCGGGCGGTTCCAGGGCCAAGGAGATTCAGGAGATCAAGATGAAAGCTGCGTTAAGAACAAGAATCGTCACAGCTGCCAGTGTTTCCGTCCTGCTGGCGGCATGCGGGGGCGGAGACCCCGGCAACAGCCTCTCGGGAACGCCGTCGTCGCCGGCGCGCCTTGCTCCGGCGACGGTGGTCGGCAATGTCGCCACATTTGCCGGTCCGCGCGCCAACTACAACATCATCAAGAGCGCCAGCGGGTATACCGTGATCGACAACGTGGGAAGCGACGGCACCTCCAACCTTCCCGAGAGCATCGAGCGAATGCAGTTTACGGATGTCACGGTCAATCCCCGCATCGGCGCGCTGGCCGCGGGCATTCAGCCGGAAGAGCTGAAGTTGCTCATCGAGCTGTACATCGCCTTCTTCAATCGCGTGCCCGAAGCGGACGGCCTTGCCTACTGGATCGAAAAATTCAAGGCGGGAGAAAGCCTCGACCAGATTGCCGACCTGTTCTACAACGCCGCCGTGCAATACACCAACCTGACCGGCTATTCGGTGAACATGAGCCCTTCGGACTTCGTCAGGATCATCTACAGAAACGTGCTGGGTCGCACGGGGACGACGGCCCCCCCCGAGGAAGATGTGCAGTACTGGGCAGGCCAGCTTTCTGGCGGCACCGTCACGCGCGGCGTGCTGGTGCGCACCATGCTCGACTCGGCGCACAGCTTCCGCGGACATTCCGTATGGGGATGGGTGCCGGCGCTGCTCGACAACAAGTACACGGCCGGGCATTACTTTGCCGTGCAGCAGGGCTTGAACTACAACACGCCCGAGATATCGATCCAGCGCACCATGGCGATTGCTGCCGCGGTCACGCCCCAAGGCATAGAGGCGGCATTGCGTGAAATTCCGGTCACGTCGGGAACAGCGCCTGTCGATCCTGCCACGCAGGCTCCCATTCCGCCGGCGACGACGCCGGCTCCTGCACCGGGCGTGACGCCTGCACCCGGCGCTCCGGCACCTGCGCCAGGAACGACGCCTGCGCCAGGAACGACGCCTGCGCCAGGAACGACGCCTGCGCCAGGAACGACGCCTGCGCCAGGAACGACGCCTGCGCCAGGAACGACGCCTGCACCGGGTACGACACCGGCGCCGGGTACGACACCGGCGCCAGGTACGACACCGGCGCCAGGTACGACGCCTGCGCCGGGTACGACACCTGCGCCGGGTACGACACCTGCGCCGGGTACGACACCTGCGCCAGGAACGACACCGGCGCGAGGTACGACGCCTGCGCCGGGTACGACACCCGCGCCTGGCACGACACCGGCACCAGGCATAACACCGGCACCAGGCATAACACCGGCACCGGGCACGACACCGGCACCAGGCATAACGCCGGCACCAGGTACAACACCGGCACCAGGCATAACGCCGGCACCGGACATAACACCAGCACCGGGCGTAACACCGGCACCGGGTACTTCGCCTGCGCCGGGAACAACACCCGCGCCGGCCGTGACACCCGGGCCTAGCACGCCAGGCGTGACGACGTCTCCGGCGTGACTACCGCCCGTCCATTTCATAGGCCGGCAGCCGCCTGCGTTCGTCGGCCGTGAAGCGGGCTTGCTGGAGTTGGGCGAGCAGCGCCTGCCGCTCGCCGTCGGACAGCCCGGCATTGGCGCCGAGCAGGCGGTCGCGCTCGGCGAGATAGGCGCCGATGCGGGTACGCCATTCGTGCTCCTCGCGGTCGACCTCGGCCATGCGCGCCGCCGCTTCCGGCGACAGCGCGGCGGCGCGCATGCGGTAGATGTCGTCCTCGCTGGCGCCCTGGGCGCGCATCTTTTGCGCGGCGTCTTCGAGACGCATGATCTTCAGCGGCTCTTCCCTGGCTTCGCGCACCGCGGGCGGCAGCGCGGCGTCGAGCTGCGCCAGCCGTTCGCGTTTCTGCGCCTCGCTCAGGCGCGCATCCTGGCTGATCTCGATTCGCGCGATGGCATCGAGGTCGCTGGCGTCGCTGGCGCCGAACATGGCCTGGATCTCGCGCTCGCTGAAATGACGGCGGCGCGCCTCCTGCATCAACTCGAAGCGGGTGCGGATGGCGTGGGTAGACGCCCCCGCGGCCTGCGCGTTCTTCTCGACCTCGACCAGGTCGAGCTTGTAGGCGAGATAGCGCCCGAGCAGCCGCTTCGCTTCTGCGGCGCCGTCAGGCTTGAGCCGCCGTTCCAGCTCGCGCTCGATCTCGGCACGGATGGCATCGAGCGGCTTTTCGCCGGTGGCCGACAGGAAGTAATCGAACAACTGCACCAGCTCCACGCCGGCGACGAACTCCGCCGCGGCGCTGGCTTCGATCCTGCCGTCCGGCACGGTGCCTTCGAGCGAGCGCACGAAAGCAAAGTAATCAGCAGGCGCGGGCGGCGCCTGCGCTTCCGGCTCTGGAGAAGATTGCATGGAAAGGCCGGCAAGGGCGGCCAGAAGGACCGCCCCGCCGGCCAGGACCAGCCTGGTCTTTGCCATGCTTACAGCCCCAGGTTCTTCAACCGGTTGGCGTGCTGCCGGTAGAGCGTCACCGGGTTGGTCTCGAACAGGTTGACCAGGCCGATGGTCTGGTTGACTTCATCGAGATGGTTCATGGCGTAGTCGTCGCGGATCACACGGCCCAGGCGCGTCGAGCAGCTGGCAACCAGACCATCGTTCCTGGCGCCGGCGAAGGCGAGCGAGGTCAGCGCCAGCGCCGGGTCGAGCACGTCGAGGACGTTGGTGTAGGGCTGCGCGCCGCTCCAGGAGAAGTAGCGCACCCCGTTGACCTGGTAGGCGCCTTCGCCGCAGGCAGTGGTCGGCACGCCTTGCGGATGAGAAGCGTTGAATCTCGCCGACCCCGCGGTGCTGAGCGACTTCGCGGCGGCGACCGCGTTCTGCGGCATGGTCGGGCTGCCGGACAGGAAGCTGAGCAACTGGCCGAGGCCGGTGGCGATGGAACCCAGCACGGCTTGCGACAGCGAACCGTCCGGTGCGACGCCGAGCAGGATGTCTGCTACCTTCGATCCCTTGTGCACACCGCCCACGCTGGTCACCGACGCGACGAGATCAGGGCGCACCGAGGCGACATAGCGGATGGTGGGTCCGCCGTGGCTGTGGCCGATCAGGTTGACCTTGCTCGCCCCGGTGGCGGCAAGGATCTGCCGCACCTGGACCAGCAGCTGCTCGCCGCGCACTTCCGTGCTGTTGGCTGCCGACACTTGGGCGATGTAGACCCGCGCGCCATCGCTGCGCAGCGCGGAAGGGATACCGTACCAGTAGTCGACCGGGCCGATGTTGTCGAAACCGAACAGGCCGTGCACCAGCACGATGGGGTAACGCGTTTGCGTGTAGCTTGCCCAGGACGCAGCGGGCAGGATGGCAAGTACGGCGAGGATGGAGGCAAAGCACCTCCTGATGAACGTCTTCATCCATTGTCTCCTTGTATTGGTATTTTGATTGATTATTTTTGTGCTTCAGGGACTGCGCTGTGCGAGCGCACAGAAAAACCGAGCAAATGCTCGGTTTCCTGCATCGTAGACAAGATTTCAGAAGTTAGAGTGGGCGCAGCGAGTTGATCATGACGCAGCTCAAGCGTGTTGCCTGGGATGCAAGCGGCGGGTGTGCACGACCGAAGTGGCCGGGGCGCCTCAGCCCGACGCCTGCGACGCCAGTGCCTTGTTCTTCTCGGCCAGGGTGCGGATCAGGCCGTCGATGCCGCCGCGCGCGATCTCGTTGCTGAAGCTGCTCTTGTAGGTCTCGACCATCCACACGCCAAGCACGTTCACGTCGTACACCTTCCAGCCGTCGGCCGCGCGGTAGAGGCGGTAGCTTACCTGCACCGGGTCGCGGCCGCGCAGCTGCCGCACCTCGAAGCGCACCTCGGCATCGCTTTCGCCGGGCGCGATCCGTGCCGGCTTGTACACCAGCTGCTGGTCGCCCACCAGCGACAGCGCGCCGGCATACGTGCGGATCAGCATGGTGCGGAATTCGTCGGTGAGCTGCTGCCGCTGCTCCGGCGTGGTCTCGCGCCAGTGGCGGCCCACCGCCAGTGCAACGGTGCGCTGCAGGTCGACGTGCGGCAGGATCTTTTCCTCGACCACCTGCTGGATGCGGGTGCGGTCGCCGGCCTTGACCTGTTTGTCGTTGCGCGCGGTGTCCATCACCTCTTGGGTGATGCGCTTGACCAGCGCATCCGGCGCTTCCTGCGCCGGGCCGGGAGCGGCGAATGCCAATGTCGCGACGCTGGCCGCGAGGAGGAACAGCAGTTTCAAAAATTTCATCATCGTGTGAGGGAATTGCCTTGAGTTGATGAAAAAAGAGGCAGACACAGACGTGCCTGCCTCTCGATGGTCCTGCATCCGCTGTCAGGTCGTCTGTTTCAGATCGTGCTGCGCTTCGGCCAGTTCCTTCACCGGCTTCTCGGAAAACTTCCCGAGCCGCTTCATCAGGCTGCCTTCCACCTTCTGCAGCACGCGCAGCCGGGAGTGGCCGGTGTAGTCATCCAGCAAACGTACCTTGGTGGCATTCTCGAGTGCCGAAATCTCCGAGCGGACCCGTTTGAGCCGCCATTCATAAAACCACTTCATGTTCATCCACCCGTGTTGTCCAATATATGCAGTGCACTGCATGGGCGGTAGACCCGCTGTGTGCGGTTTTGTTCCGTAAGGAAATGTAATTCGGCAACCGGCGGAAAGTATTACCGGGGGTGCTAGAAAAATTTCCAACATTGCCGAACTTATCCCCGGCCCTTCGTCTCAAAATTTCATTGTTGCGGAGGCAAGGACTTGCAAAAATTTCCCCTCGGCCGGATCGGGCTCATCGTCCTCGATGACGGAACATGGCGCTTTCCCGCGCACTTCTTTTTCGACAACGTGCCCGAAGCCGAGTGGCGCGCCCATGTCGCCACCGATGCCGAGGGAAAAATTCCGGTGGGCCACAACTATGCCCTGGTCGAGGCGGAAAACGCGCTCGTCGTGATCGACACCGGCTACGGCGACGACACGCACGGCGGCAAGACCGGGCACCTGCTGGAAGAGTTCGACCGCACCGGCCACCGCCGCGAGGATGTCGGCATGGTGATCCTCACGCACGGGCATGGCGACCACATCAAGGGCAACATGCTGATGCGAGACGGCATCCGCCGCCCCGCGTTTCCGCGTGCCCGCTACCATCTCGCGCGGGCCGACTGGGAATGGTTCGGCGGCCCCGGCCATGTGCCCGAGTTCGACGAGCAGCTCGCCACGCTCGAGCAACTCGGCATGATGGTCCTCGACGACGGCGCGCTGCGCCTGACGCCGGAAATCTCGCTGCTGCCCACGCCCGGCCACACGCCGGGCCACACCACGGTCGTCATCGAATCGGATGGGCAGACCGCCTTCTTTCTCGGGGACGTCTGCCACCATCCCTTGCATTTTTCCCACCCGGACTGGGTGAGCGCCTTCGATACCCACCCCGGGACCACGCCGCGCACGCGCGCGTGGCTGTTCAACCTGGCCGTCGCGCGCGACGCACTGCTCGTGTGCCCGCATGCCCCCTCGCCCGGAGTCGGGCGCCTGCGGAAAACCGCCGAAGGCTTCTCATGGCAACCGCTGCAATAAAGGAGAACAACGATGAACAATGCACCGAGGATACTGGGCGTCAACCGGACACAGGATGCGAGCATCTGCCTGATGGAGGGGTCGCGCCTGGTGTTCGCCATCCAGAAGGAAAGGCTGACGCGGCAGAAACACCACTGGGGCAGGCTGGATGACTTCCGCAAGGTCTACATGCCGGAGCTGGCCGCGCTGGACGGCAGGATCGATGTCCTCGTGGAGTGCTACTCGTCCGACAGCGAGATCGACAATCTCGATGCCTATGAACAGGAACTGCGGGAAATCATCCGCCTCGCCCCCGACTGCAAGCGGGCGCGCATCTCGCACCATCTCTCGCATGTCTACAGCGTGTTCCATCCCTCGCCCTTTCAGGAAGCGGCGGTGATGATCATCGACGGCCAGGGCAGCCCGGTGTCGGAACTGACCGAGCAGTGGAGCGGCGCGGCCACTGTGCCGGGCGACTGGCGCGAAGTCTCGTCCTTCTACCGTGCCGACCGCAAGCGCATCGAGTGCATCGGCAAGCAGCTCTGGGACCGCAACGAGCAGCGCCTGGTCGGACTGGGCATGTTCTACTTCCTGCTCACGCAGGCGATCTTCCCCGGCGAAGGCAACGAAGGCAAGGTGATGGGCATGGCGCCGCACGGCAATCCCGATGCGCTCGGCCTGCCGCCGCTCGAAGTCGAGGGGCCGCAGGTCACCATTCCATCGCGCTGGTTCGAGATCCTGCGCGAGCGCGGACGCTTCCGCTACCAGGCCGGCGACACCACACGTTTTGCCGACATCGCCAACCTCGCCGCCGCCGGACAGCGCGCCTTCGAAGAGGCGGTGCTGGAAGTCGCGCGCTGGCTGCACCGCGAGACCGGCGCCGAGAACCTCTGCTTCGCCGGCGGCACCGGCCTCAACTGTTCCACCAACGACAGGCTGCTGCGCGAGACGCCCTTCCGCAATGTGTTCATTCCGCCCGCACCCAGCGACGCCGGCACCTCGCTCGGCTGCGCGATTTACGGGCTGACCGAACTGGCGGGGCAGCCTTGCGAGTGGCGCTGGGAAAACGACTATCTCGGACCGGAGCCGCGCACCGATGACATCGAAAAAGCGGTGCGCGGCGCCGACGACCTGATCGTCGAGCGCATCGACGATGCCGATGCACTGGTCGGCCGCGTGGTCGACCTGCTCTGCGATACCAAGGTGGTTGCCCTCTACCAGGGACGCAGCGAGTTCGGTCCGCGCGCGCTCGGCCACCGCAGCATCCTCGGCGATCCGCGGCACGGCCACGTGCGGGACTGGATCAATGCGAAAGTGAAGGAGCGTGAATGGTTCCGGCCGCTCGCACCCATCGTGCTGCTGGAGCGCGCGGAAGAATTCTTCGACATCCGCCGTCCCTCGCCCTTCATGCAATTTGCCGCGCCCGTGCGCAGGCAGGCGGCCGACATCATCCCGGCGGTCACGCACGTCGACTGCACCGCGCGCCTGCAGACCGTGAGCGAGAAGGACGATCCGCTGCTGCGCGCGCTGCTGCAAGCCTTCGAAGCGCGCACCAACGTCCCGGTGCTGCTGAACACCTCCTACAACCGCAAGGAAGAACCGATCGTCGAGACGCCCGCGCAGGCGCTGGAGTCCTTCCGCCGCACGCCCATGCACGCGCTGGCGATGCCGCCCTTCCTGATCCGGAAGAAGGTGGAACCTGAGGCAGTGTCGTAACGATCACATGATCCGCGGCTATCCTCAATCGCCCAGCGTCTTCCCCGGCGGGCGGCTCGTCCTGTGCATCGCCACCGACGCGCCGCGCTTTTGCATCGCCTTCCATCGCTGGGGAGACGGTTTCATCACTATGCACGAAACCGCCTGGCTCGACGGCAGGAATGCGCAACCGCGCGGCGCGGCGGACGACTGGCACTGGCCACAGTATGCATTCGACATCCCGCAGGACTGGCCTTCGGGAGTGTATGTGGCCCATCTGCGGGAACCGGACAGCGCGCCGCTCGACGTCGCGATGACCAGTGCCGCGGCGCTGTTCGTCGTGCGCGGCAGCGGGCGCAGCGGGCTGCTCTACAAGATTCCGCTCGCGACCTATCATGCCTACAACTGCACCGGCGGCGGCTGCTTCTATGTCAGCCAGACCTTCTCCAAGGATCCGCCCGGCGCGCGCGTGTCGCTTCAGCGTCCCGGCGGCGGTATCGGCGGCGACACCTGGGGCGCGCCCGACCACTACGACCTGTCATCGCCGCGCCAGACCTTCGCCCACTGGGATGCGCGCTTCATCCGCTGGCTGCTGCGCACCGGTCATGCGCCCGAGTTCTGCACCGACCTCGACATTCACCGCGACGCGGACCTGCTGTCGCGCTACCGCCTGGTATTGAGCGTGGGGCACGACGAGTACTGGAGCGAAACGACGCGCGACCGCATGGAAGCCTTCGTTGCAGCGGGCGGCAATGCCGCCTTCTTCGGCGCCAATCTGTGCTGGTGGCGCATCCGCGTGGTGGAGGAGGGCAGGGCCATCGTCTGCCACCAGGGCGGACCGAAGGGAGCGTATGACCACTGGTGGCCGCCCACGGGCGCGGCGCGTCCTGAAGATGCACTGTCCGGCGTGAGCTATCGCCACGGCGGCGGCTGGTGGGACGGCCCGCGCGAGACGGACGGGTGTGTGGTGCAGGATGCCGGGCACTGGGTGTTCGCCGGCACTGGCCTGCGCAATGGCGAGGCCTTCGGCAAGGAGACGTCGCCGCCGGTGGTCGGTTATGAATGCGACGGCGCGCCGCTCGATGCCTTCGATGCGCAGGCCGGTGTGGCAACGCTGTCGAAGGACGCCGCCCGCTGCGGCACGCCGCCGGGATTCCATCTCCTCGCCGCCGGTCTGCTCGGCCCGGGCTGGCAGGAACGTCCGCCGCGCGAAATGCACAAGGCCGGGGAAGGCATACACGCCGCGACGATGGGCATCTTCACGCGCAAGGGCACCGTGTTCAGCGCCGGCACGACCGACTGGGCGCAGGTGCTGGAGCAGGACGTGCACGTCGAGAGGATCACGCGTAATGTGATCGATGGATTGCTTCGCCCTTCCGGCACGCCGCATTTTCCATACGGAAATTGACTGCTGCCGATGTCGTAACTTTACGGTATGGCATTGGCAAATGAACATCGGTATGCTTCGCCAGACCGTGATCACCGCGGCAGTTCAATTTGGAGACGAAAGCCATGCCACACATGTACGACAGCGGACTCGAGCGCAATGCAGCGAACTACACTTCACTGTCGCCGCTGAGCTTCATTGAGCGCGCCGCAGCGGTTTATCCGGAACGCCTGGCGATTGTGCATGGCGCACTGCGCCGCAACTGGGCGCAAACCTATGCACGCTGCCGGCAGTTTGCGTCGGCACTGTCGAAAGCCGGCGTCGGCCTGGGCGATACCGTCGCCGTCATGCTGCCCAACACGCCGCCGATGGTCGAAGCGCATTTCGGCGTGCCGATGACCGGCGCCGTGCTCAATGCGCTCAACACTCGCCTCGATCCGGAGTCGATCGCATTCATGCTCGACCACGGCGAAGCCAAGGTGGTGATCGTCGACCGCGAATTCTCCGGCGTGATGGAAAAGGCGCTGGCAATCACCAGCCGCAAACCGCTTGTGATCGACGTCGATGATCCGGAATACAACGGCGCCGGCGATCGCATCGGCACCATCGAATACGAATCCTTCCTCGCCGGCGGCGATGCCGGTTACGACTGGCAGCTGCCCGCCGACGAATGGCAGGCGATCTGCCTGAACTACACCTCGGGCACCACTGGCAACCCGAAGGGCGTGGTCTATCACCATCGCGGCGCGCTGCTCAACGCGGTCTCCAACATCCTCGAATGGGACATGCCCAAGCATCCGGTCTATCTGTGGACGCTGCCCATGTTCCACTGCAACGGCTGGTGCTTCCCCTGGACGGTGGCGGCACGCGCAGGCGTCAATGTCTGCCTGCGCCGTGTCGAGGCGGCGGCCATCCTCGGGCTGATCCGCGAGCACAAGGTGACGCATTACTGCGGCGCGCCGATCGTGCACAGCCTGCTGCTGGCCGCGCCGCAGGAACTCAAGGCCGGCATCAGCCACACCGTGAAGGCGATGGTGGCGGGCGCCGCGCCGCCGGCATCGATGATCGAGGGCATGGAAAAAATGGGCTTCGACATCACCCATGTGTACGGCCTGACCGAGGTCTACGGCCCGGCATCGGTGTGCGTCAAGCATGATGCCTGGGACGAGGTCGACATCGGCGAACGTGCACGCCTGAACGCGCGCCAGGGCGTGCGCTACCACCTGCAGCAGGGCATCACCGTGATGGACCCGGACACGATGCAGCCGGTGCCCGCCGACGGCGAGACCATGGGCGAGATCATGTTCCGCGGCAACATCACGATGAAAGGCTATTTGAAGAACGAGAAGGCAACCAAAGAAGCGTTCGCCGGCGGCTGGTTCCACACCGGCGACCTCGCGGTGATGAACCCGGACGGCTACGTGAAGATCAAGGACCGCAGCAAGGACATCATCATTTCCGGCGGAGAGAACATTTCCAGCATCGAGGTCGAGGACGTGCTGTACCGCCATCCGGCGATCATGGCCGCCGCCGTCGTCGCCAAGCCCGACCCGAAGTGGGGCGAGACGCCATGCGCCTTCGTGGAAGTGAAACCGGGCGCGGAAGTGAAGGCCGAGGACATCATCGCGCACTGCAAGCAGCACCTGGCCGGGTTCAAGGTGCCGCGCGCGGTGCTCTTCGGCGAGCTGCCGAAGACCTCCACCGGCAAGATCCAGAAGTTCGCGCTGCGGCAGCAGGTGAAATCGACGGATGCGCTGACGTAGGGAGGTTCGGTGGGTTTCGCTTCGCTCTACCCACCCTACGATTCTTTATCAATGGGCCCATGGTGGGTTTCGCTTCGCTCTACCCGCCCTACTGTCCTTTATAAAGAAACGTAGGGTGGGTAGAGCGCAGCGAAACCCACCAGCACCCTCAAGTCACCCACTTCACCCGCAACAGCTTGTCCCCCTCGTCGTAATCCACATTCAGCTTGCCGTTGTAGGTATCCATCAGCGCAACGCAGATGTCCCGCGCCAGGCGGACGTCGGTCGTCTGCACTTCCAGCTCGTCTTCGCGCGACTCGATCGCCATCACGCGCCGCAGGGGGTGCGCGGTCTTTTCACGATGCTCCACCTCGCGCACAAGCTGCGCGATCTCGCCGCCGCGCTGCTGGGCAAACGCGCCCGAAATCGCCACATGGGCCGCTGGCCGGCCTTCGGCCATGCGGCGGCATGCGGGGCAGCGCATCTGCATCGCGTGCGAAGGCGGCGACGTCCACTGCCAGTGGCCTTCGCTATACACTGCGCCGCATGCCGTGCAAACCGCGGGCGATGTCATTTTTTCAGCGTCGCGCGCGGCGTCGTGCACCGGCTCGTCCAGTACCTCGAGATGCCTTCCCGGCTGGAAGGACGGCGAGGATGGATGTACGGATTTCATTGCTTTCTCCTTCCCATAAATCCCTTGATTCATGCCCCTCTCACACCATGCAAAGATGGGGCCACCGCACATGTGGGTGTGCGGAAAACCGTGCCGGGGCTACAATGAATGCGTGACCATCACATCAAGGACCAGCAGCCATGAACACCAATGAGAATTTCAGCCTCGACAGGGTCCGCAGTCTTGTGGCAGCGATGGAGCAGGAGCTTGCGCACGCACCTGCCGACCGTCCGGACGTGCAGGCCCTGCGGCAGGAAATCGACACCCTCAAGCAGCTGCTCGCCAGCGGGGACAGCCAGCACGGGCTGGTGAAGGAAAAGCTGCACACGGTACGCGGCACCTTGCAGGACATGACCGCGCGCGTCGAAAGCGAAGTGCTGCAGGACAGCCGCTATATCGCCGAGATCGGCCGCATCCTCGGACTGGTATAGGTCCCTCAGGTCCGGTGGCGGGGGCGCGCCGGCTGGCGGCGCCTGCCCGTCACGCTTCTCTATTCTTTCCATCGCTCAAGGCCACTCCAGGGCCGACTTGAGTGCATACTTTTCCCGGTCGATTTCCTCGCGCGTCCGGAATCCCATGCGCCGCAGCACCGGCACCGGCGGGCACCATCCCTGCAGCCCATGCTGCAGCAGGAAGGCCAGCACAAAACCCGGCAGCGCCAGCCAGCGCCTGTCCACCGCGGCGCCCAGCACCAGACCGGTGAGGGCGAGCGTCGTGGCGTTCACCTCCAGCGCCCGCTCGATGTCCCATTCGCGATCCAGCGCATGGATGCGTTCGTGGATTTCGGCGCGTGTGCCGTTGGCATAGCGTTCGATGTTGCTGTCGGTGGCGCGGTCGATCTCGCGGTTGACTTGCGTGCCGCTCACGCTGCGCACGCGGTCGGGGCTGGCCGTGGTCGGGTCGGCGGGGCTGAAGCCGGTCGACATGTCAGTGACGCGTTGCGCCCGGATCGTCTTCCAGGAACAGGCGGTAGCGTCCCTGTGCATCCGGCCCGGAATACGACTTCGCCACATATTGCCGGTCGTCGAGCGCGAACGGCTTGTCCATGGCGGGAATGTCGTCCAGTTTCCGGATGCCAAGCAGGGTCTGCGAGCCGTCAGGCTGGCGGTAAATGACTTCTACATCCATTTCCATCCTCCGCTTGCACGATGGGTATGGATAGAGTGCAAATTCCGGTGACAGTTCATCCACAACGACAGGCATGTCTTTCGCTTGCATCACGCGCCCCGAACACATGCAGGAGGAATGGCGATGGATGGCATTAAAGCAAAGATTCGCGGCGACGGTATCGACAGCTCCGTCGAGTTTTCCGTCGAGGAAGTGATTGCGCAGCATCGCGGCAAGCCGTGGCGCGACCTGAGCGAGGAAGAGCAGCAGCTGGCACTGCGTGACTATGCGGTCGCGCTGTACACGCGCCAAGGCGGCGCGGGCACGGCGGAAGACCTGGAAGTGAGTTTTGAAGAAGGCAGCTTCTCCCGAGACCGCACTATTCCACGCATGGGAGACGGAGCGCACGCGCCGTAACAGCGGCCAGCCGGTCGAGGCGACAGACAAACTCCGGCAACGCGCACGGCGCGCCGGAAGGGCATGTGCGTCCTCCGATTATCAATGCGGCAATGACAGTTAAACCAGTGTTTAAGGAAGATTGACGCACGACAAGCTGCGTCATAGCATACCTCCTCTTCACACTGGCAGACTGTTGATGTTTTCCCCATCCCCTCGGAAACCGATCCGGTTTCAACTCAAGAAGCTCAGCGCCGCAGTTGCGACAACGATGCTGTTTTCCAATGCAGGCGCGGCAGGATGGGGAGACCTCACCGTCATGTCATCCCTCGGACAACCGCTGCGCGCCGAGATCGAACTGGTGTCGGCCGCGCGCCAGGAAGACGGCCCGCTTACCGTCAAGCTGGCCGGCTTCGACGCTTACCGGCAGGCCAATATCGAATTCAATCCCGTGCTGATGTCCCTGCGCTTCGCCGTCGAACAGCGCGGCGACAGGCAGTTCGTGCGCATCATGTCGACCCAGCCGGTGAACGAGCCCTTCGTCGACATGCTGCTCGAACTGAACAGCGGCACCGGCCGCGTGGTGCGGGAATACGTGTTCCTGCTCGACCCGGCAGGCACTGACGGCCCGCAGGTGGCAACAGTGGCGCCGGTGGGCGAGGCTGCGGCGCCGCCCGCCCGTCCCGCGCAGGCCGCGAAGCCGGCACCGCAGGCGGCCGCCCGGTCGTCCAGCCAGCCGCCGCGCGCCGTCGAGCGCCAGGCGCCAAAGAAGACCGCCGCCGCCAAGCCGGCAGCACCGGCCGATTCCGGCACGCGCCCGCGCCTGACCCTGTCCGGTGTGACCGCCGTCTCGGCAACCGACGACAAGGCCGGCATGATCGCGCTCGAAGACTATGCGGCCATGGAAAAGCAGATGGCCGAGGCCAATGCGCGCGTCAAGGCGCTGGAACAGAAAGTCACCGAGCTGCAGACACTGCTGGAAGTCACGAACAAGCTCCTGGCGGAAATGCAGAAGCAGAATGAGGCGGCGAAAGCCGGCGCCAAGCCCGCCGCTGCAGAATCCGCACCGGCAGCACCGGCAGCACCGGCAGCACCAGCAGCACCAGCAGCACCAGCAGCCGAGGCTCCCGCCCCAGCATCCGAGACCAAGCCCGCGGCACCGCCCGCATCCGCACCCGCCGCGCCCGCGCCTGCCGCACCCAAGCCGGTTGCGCCGCCACCGGAGGAAGAAGCGGATTACCTCATTCCCGGCGCCGGCCTGCTGGTCGCGCTGCTTGGCGCCGCCGGATTGTATGCCCGCCGGCGCAAGGCGAAGAAGCCGTTCGAGACCAGCCTGTATGACGATGCGCCGCGAGACAAAAACGCTTCCGCCGCCGGCGATGCCGCCACTGCGCCTGCCGCCGGCGTCCTGCTGCAGGGCGGCCATGCGCATGAAGTCGATCCGCTGGCCGAAGCCGATGTTTACATCGCCTATGGCCGTGACGTGCAGGCCGAGGACATCCTCAAGGACGCCCTGAACAAGCAGCCGGACCGCCATCCGGTACGCGTGAAATTGCTGTCCATCTATGCGGGCCGCAAGGATACGCAGGGCTTCGATGCGCTCGCGCGCGAACTGCACCGCATGACGCGCGGCGAGGGTGACCACTGGGCACAGGCTGCAGAATTGGGCCGGGAAATCGATCCCGCCAATCCGCTGTATGCGATCGCGCCGGCCAAGCCGGCCATACCGGTAACCGAGCTCGTGCTGGAGCGCGTGCCGGAAGACAAAGCGCCCCGCGCGGCACCGGACGAAGACCTTCCCTTGCCCGAACTCGACTCTCCCGCCGAACCCGCACGCGAAGATGCCGGTGCCGACCTCGACAGCCTGCTGGAGCAGGCCGAAGCGCCGCCTGCCTTGCCCGCCCTTGACGAGGAGGTGCGCGAAACCGGCCCCGGCCCGATCGATTTCGACTTCACCAAGCCTGCTGCAGAAAGCGTGGCCTCGGTCCCCGAAGTTCCTGCACTCGACTTGCCCGCCACGCCGGCAGAGGACGGCAACCTGATGGAGTTCGACTTCCTCAAGGCGGAAGCAGACGCGCATGCCGTGCCCGAGCTGCCCGCGGCGATCCTCGAACCGGCGCCGCAGGAAGCGCCGAAGGAAGAGGTGCTGCTGGATTTCGACTTCCTCAAGCCGGAGGCGGCAGTCGAGGAGAAGGCGCCCGGCAGCCCTGGCAAGCGCCCGGATTAAACGTGTGCCCCCGGCATCTGTTGCCGGGTCACCACTGCAACCGCGCCGTCCGCTGTTTGTCCAATTGATATTCCAGGGGAATCAACGGACGGACGACCATGACACCCATTGCACGTTATGCACGCCTGCCCGGCAGGGTCGTGATGGTGGGGTTCGGCAGCATTGGACAGGCGGTGCTGCCCCTTCTGCACCGTCATTTCGAACTCCATCCGGAACAGATCAGCATCCTGACAGCCGACCCCGGCGGCGCTGCCATCGCGCAGGAATATCGCGCCGGCTTTTCGGTACTCCCCCTGACCCCCGGCAACTACGTCGAAGCGCTCGCACCGCGTCTCGCCGAGGGCGACTTCCTGCTCAACCTTTCGGTCGACGTATCGAGCAAGGCACTGCTCGAACTGTGCTGGCAGCGCGGCGCGCTTTACCTCGATACCTGCATCGAGCCCTGGGCCGGCGGCTACACCGATACCTCGCGCACGGCCTCGCAGCGATCCAACTACGGGTTGCGCGAGCAGATCCTTGCGTTCAGCCGCGAGCACGCCGGCGGCCCGACTGCGATCGTGACCTTCGGCGCCAATCCCGGGCTCGCATCGGTCTTCGTCAAGCAGGCGCTGCTGAACATCGCCGCCCACAACGACATCGACGCCGGGCGCCCGGCCGGCAGTGCGCAGTGGGCGGCTCTCGCGCGGCGGCTCGGCATCCGGACCATCCACATCGCCGAACGCGACACCCAGGTGAGCGCGCAGCGCAAGCGCCGCAACGAGTTCGTCAATACCTGGTCGGTAGACGGTTTCATTAGTGAAGGCCTGCAACCCGCGGAACTGGGATGGGGCGCTCATGAGCGCCGCTGGCCGGCGGATGCCAGGCGCCACGCCTTCGGATGCGGCGCCGCCATCTACCTCGACCGCCCGGGCGCCGGCACCCGCGTACGCAGCTGGACGCCGCTGGAGGGGGAATACCACGGTTTCATGATCACGCATGGCGAATCGATTTCCATCGCTAATTACCTTACCCTGCAGCGCGACGGCGAAACGGTCTACCGGCCGACGGTGCACTATGCCTACCATCCCTGCGACGACGCCGTGCTGTCGCTGCACGAGCTGGCGGGGCGCAACTGGCGGCCGCAGGACGGGAAGCGCATCATCCGCGACGACATCGTGTCCGGCACGGATGAACTCGGCGTGCTGCTGATGGGGAATGCGCGCGGCAGCTACTGGTACGGTTCGCGCCTGTCGATCGACGCGGCGCGCGCCCTGACCCCGCATAACAGCGCCACCAGCCTGCAGGTGGCGGCGGGCGTGCTGGCCGGCATGGTGCTGGCGCTGCACCGGCCGCGCGCCGGGGTGCTGGAGCCGGAAGACCTCGACCACGAAGCGGTCATGGAAATCGCCCGGCCCTATCTCGGCGAGATGGCCGGGGTGTTCAGCGACTGGACGCCGCTCAAGGGCAGGGCACCACTGTTCGGCGAAGACATGGACAGGGAAGACCCCTGGCAATTCATGAACTTCCGCGTCAGCTGACGCCGCTGCAGTCCTCTCCGGGACTTCCCGTGCTGCTGAAAAAAGAATCCGGGCTGAACGACAATTCGTACCATGAAGCGTCCGTGGTGCGGCCGCCGGCGCGCCAGCCGCTGCAGGGCCGCGTCCGTGCCGACATCTGCGTGGTCGGCGGCGGCTATGCGGGCTTGTCGAGCGCGCTCGAATTCAGGGCGCGCGGTTATTCGGTCGCCCTGCTGGAGGCGCGCCGTTTCGGCTGGGGCGCCTCGGGCAGGAACGGCGGGCAGGTGCTGCCGGGATACGCCGGCCAGGCCGCGATGGAGCGCCAGCTGCCGCGCGAAGATGCGCACCGCGCGTGGGACATCTCGATCGAGGCCGTGCAGCTGCTGCAAGAGCGCATCGCTCGCTGCGGCATCGCCTGCGACTACACGCACGGCTGCATGACGCTGGCCACTACTGCGCGCAAGGCGCGCGACCTGGATGCGCTGGTCGAGCATCTCGCCTGCGCCTATGGCTATCCGATGCAATGGATAGGCAGCGCTGAAATCCGCGAATGGATCGCGAGCGACCAATTCCATGCCGGCGCCTACGATCCGCAGGCGGGCCACCTGCATCCGCTGAAATACTGCCTCGGGCTGGCCGAGGCGGCTGGCGCGGCCGGGGTGCGCCTGTACGAGGGCTCTGCGGTGACGGCTATCCGGCGCGGGCCGCACCCGCTGATCAAGACATCCGCCGGCGAGGTCGAATGCCGCTTCGCGGTGCTGGCCGGGAACGTCTACCTCGACCAGTTCGGCGGCAGCATCGCACCCGAGCTCATGCGCCGCATCATCCCGGTGGGTACCTACATCATCGCGACCGAACCGATGGCCGGGGAACGGGCCGATGCGCTGATCCGCCGGCGGGCAGCGGTGTCGGACACCAACTTCGTGCTCGACTATTTCCGCGTGACCGCGGACAACCGGCTGTTGTTCGGCGGCGCCGATGCCTTCAGCGGCGCCACGCCGCGCAACCTCGTCGAGCATGTGCGGCAACGGATGCTGGCGGTGTTTCCACAGCTGTCGGACCTGTCCGTACCCTACACCTGGGGCGGCTACGTCGATGCCACCATCAACCACGCGCCGGATTTCGGCAGGCTGGAGCACAACATCTATTACCTGCAGGGATTTTCGGGACATGGCCTGGCGTTGGCCGGCGTGGCGGGGCGCATGGTGGCGGAGGTGGTGGCGGGGCATGCGGAACGCTTCGACCTGCTGTCACGCATCCGCCATGCGCCGTTTCCGCGCGGGGCGTGGATACGCAAGCCGGCGGTTGCGCTCGGGGTGTTGTATTACCGGCTGCGAGACTTGCTGTAGCAAGGAGCGCGTGTGGGTTTCGCTGCTCTACCCGACCTACCGTCCTTTATGACCTGGTGGGTTTCGCTGCGTGTATAGCCGGGGGACATAGGTAACACCTGTCGGGAGACATGGGTAACACCTTTTATGATCATCGCGTTGCAACAATCTGGAGCGCGCGATGCCTTGGAAGGAGTCTTCCCGTATGTCGTCCCGAC
>Ga0196971_1000572_pt1 | contig 25273 bp, 23 predicted proteins | sample S1v_1013CmetaG_FD_148660 | JGI IMG/M metagenome (GOLD analysis project Ga0196971, IMG submission 148660) | Soil microbial communities from Anza Borrego desert, Southern California, United States - S1+v_10-13C | ecosystem: Environmental > Terrestrial > Soil > Desert | place: USA: California...
TTCGCTTCCGGATAGCCGCCACCGAGTGCGTCCCCGGCACGTTGACGCTCCGGGGGTAGGGGGAAATCTGCCCATTCTTCACGCCTTGGCCCCAAATCGCACCCATTGGCCGCCGTTTGGCCCTAACCAAGCTATGTTTCCGACTTTGCGGGGAAGCGCCGAGTGGAATGGTGAAATATGCGGGCTAGTCGGAGAAATCTACGAAGCCGCGCTCGATCGTGATCGGTGGCCGTAGGTGCTGGAGCGCATCGGCGATGCCTTGGGCGGATCGGCAGTCATGACCGGGGTGGATAAGTTATCTGGAGGCTTTTCCAGGGCGGTTTCTGTTCGGGTTGATCTGGATGCCATCGCGGGGGTTCGGGAATGTATGCACGACCCGAACCGAAATCCCTTCGTTCGAGCGACTCCGTCTCTTATTCTGGGCGAGCCCGTTTCGGGACGTCCTTGATCGATATTCCCTAGCCAATCTGCTCAAGAGCCGTATTTCGCTGAATGAATTGCTCAGCAATCACTAGACTAAGAGGTCCGGCTGATCTATGAAGCGTTTTCCGAACTCCTCCTCCGGCAGAGGGGGCGATACGTAGTAGCCCTGGATTTCGTGGCAGCCATAAGACTTTAAAAGTTCCAGTTGTTCCTGCGTTTCCACGCCTTCGGCTACGACCTTCAAATTGAGGATTCGCCCCAAAGTCACGATCGTCTTGATCAGCGCCGCTTGTTCTGAAGCCGGGTTGCCGGTGTAGGCATGGATGAAGGAGCGATCGATCTTGATAATCTGGACGGGCAATTTTTGCAGATAAGACAAGGACGAGTAGCCGGTGCCGAAATCGTCCATGGCGATATGGATGCCGCGATCCCGGATTCGACTCAGCCGCTCGGATGCTTTTTCGATGTCGTGCATCACCAGGCTCTCGGTGATTTCCAATTCGACGGTGCCAGGATCGGTTCCGGTTTCGGCCAGCACACGGTCCAGGAAATCGATGAAATCGTCCGCTAGAAGTTGTTTGGCGGAAAGGTTGATCGCGATTCGAAATTCCGGAAACCCGTCCCCCCAAGCCTTGGCTTGCAAACAGGCTGTCCTGAGAATCCATTGACCGAGCGGGATGATCAAGGCGGTTTCTTCGGCAATGGTGATGAAACGGTCGGGCGATACGATGCCGCGCTCAGGGTGCCGCCAACGGATCAACGCTTCGGCGCCGGTGATCCGGTTCGAAACGCAGTCGATCTTGGGCTGATAGTAGAGTACGAATTCTTCCCGCTCAATCGCCTGGCGCAACTGGGTTTCCATCACCATGCGCTGGCGCGGCTCCTCCTTCATGTGAGCCTCGAAATAGCGGAATGTCCGGCGTCCCTTTGCCTTGGAGACATACATGGCGGCGTCGGCGTGCTTGGTCAGGGTGGTAAAATCCCGGCCGTCGTCGGGAAACAGGGCGATGCCGATGCTGGCGCCCACGAAGAGCTGATGATTCTGGATATGGATCGGCGTCCCCACAGCATCGATAAGTTTTTGAGCGATATCGGCAGGTTCGGCGGCATCGGCGATGTTCGAGAGAATGACGGTGAATTCGTCCCCGCCGAACCGTGCCACGGTATCGGTTTTGCGCAGGCAGTTCCGGATACGCGACGCGACTTCCGTCAGCAGGTAGTCGCCGGCCCAGTGTCCCAGCGTGTCATTGACGTCCTTGAAATTGTCCAGGTCGATGAAACATACCGCCAGTTTGGTTCCGTTGCGTTGCGCCAGGGCGCATTCGTGGCCGAACCGTTCCTTGAAGAGAAAGCGGTTGGGCAAGCCCGTCAGGGCATCGTAATAGGCCAGTTGTTCCAGTTTTCTTTCGGCATGCTTCAAGCTGCTGATGTCCAGGGCGATGGCCACGTAATGGGTGAGCCTGTCCCGCTCGTCGGCGACAGCATTGATGGTCAGCAGCATCGGGAAGCATTCGCCGCTCTTCCGGCGGCCCCAGATTTCGCCCTTCCAATAGCCTTTGGTCAAAAGGGTTTTCCACATCTGGATGTAAAACGCCTGGTCTTGTAGACCCGATTTGAGCAGACGGGTGTTTTGTCCCACGACCTCCGATCGCTGATAGCCGCTGATGGCACAGAATGCGTGGTTGACGTCCAGAATCGTTCCCTCAAGATCGGTGATGAAAATCGCTTCGCTGGTGTTTTGGAAAACTTTGGCATTCAGCCGAAGCTGGGTTTCCCGCGCTTTCATGTCGGTGATGTTCGTCGCGGTGATGACCGCGCCTTCCAGCTTGCCCTGCTCCGAGTGCAGCAGGTTGCCTTTCAACCAGTAAATCGAACCGGGGTGCCGGCGTAACGGAACGGACAGACGGTGCTCGCCGCTATAGGATTTGTGTAAACGGATGGTCTCCAACAACACCGATTTCAACGGCCATGGCAAAGGCGGCAATTGCGCGACGAGGAAGGACCTGTCTTCGGGGAACAGCAGTTCATCGGCTGGCGAGCCCGACCACGCGGGTTCGAAAAGCCCGAGCTGACGTTCCGCCGCCTGGTTGATTTGGCGGATACGGCCTTCCGCATCGATGACGATCAAAACGTCGTCCATGGTATCCAGCACGCGATGAATGAAACGGCCGAGTGCCTGCTGACGGTCCATGGCATCCTTGAGTTTTGTCCGCTGCTGCTCGGACTCTTTCAGCATGGCGTCCATGCTTTGAGTAATGGCCAGGATGCGTCTTTCCTGTTTCAGATTGGCGAGACGCAGTTCTTCGATTTCCCCCCGCAGCCGACGGATGGTTTCCGAATCTTTCTCCTCAGGGCATTTCTTGTCTTGGTGTTCGCGAATCCAACAAGGGTCATTCTCGGACAAGGGAATCCAGAATCGGTTGTCGTCAGCCTTGACTTTGAAGCCGGCCATGCCCAGCTCGATTCGGAAGTTATGGCCCGGACAAACGAGCACATTCCCGTCGAGTAATGAACAATACGTCAAATCGTGACCTTCATGGGGGCAGAGGCTTCGGACCGCCTGGAATTCACCCTGAATGCCGAAAATGAGGATAGAAGTGGGGCGATGTTCGCCTGGAAACAGGACCTGGCCCACCCAGCGCGGCGGGTAAGCCGTTTCGACGAGAGTCACCGAATCAACGGCAATGCAATCGCTAGCTTGAGTGTGAGGTTTCAAACCGGCAGAAGGCGTTGGATTATGTGGACGGCTTTGTCGACCGCACGCTTCGCTTTATCCGACAAACCCGGCGAAAACGGTTTGATAGCCTCGGTCTCGACCTCGACTCCCACGATGACGATGTCTGGCAAAGGTTGGCGGATGATCTCGAGGGCCTTCAGCAAATACGGAATGCCGAGATCGTGTCCGCCGGGCATTTCCCGGCAGTCGGCCAGATCATGGGGCTTGAACACGCACACCTCGCCGGCATTCCCCGAATCGGCCAGTGCGTCAACCAGTATGGCCTGGCGGCAGTCGACCAGGAATTCCAGCGCATCGAGTCCGGCGATGCCCGCATTGAACAGCTTGACGTCCTTCGGCCAGGCCAGCCCGCGAAGCCGCTCGTACACGCGGATGCCGAACCCGTCGTCGCCGTGGAGTTCGTTACCGAAGCAAACGATGTGGCGAGCGCTCATGGTTAGGGCCAGACCGTCATCCGCTTGCCCGTATCCAGCACGTGTACGGTGCAAACCAGGCAGGGATCGTGCGAGCGGATGATATGGCCGATCTCCACCGGATCGTCCGGGTCGTGGACGGTCAACCCGATCAAACTGCTCTCCCAATGCCCGTGCCGGCCTTCGCTGTCCTTGGGCGATGCGTGCCAAGCGGTCGGCGTGATGACTTGGTAGCGAGAAATGACGCCGCCTCTGACTTGCACCCAATGGCCCAAGGCGCCGCGTGCCGCCGTCACCAGCCCTAAGCCTTCCCCGTCGGGGATTTCGTCCTCGGCAGGCGAAATAAAATGCGGATCGGTCAAATGAGCGGCCAGCTCTTGCAGGGTTTCACGCATCTTTTGCAGCAGCAAAGCCGTGCGGCGCAGGCGGGCGAACTGGCGCAGCCAGGCATTTCCGCCCTCCGCCCGGTACAACGAGCCGATCAGCGGATCGCCATCGATCAGCAATTCGGCCAGGGGGCCCGTTTGTACCGCCTTGTTCCGATAGCGGGGCGCCTTGCACCAGGTATAACGGTCGGAGTGGGGCTGATAATCCGGAATGGTCTGCCCCCGGAACGGGTGGCGGCCGCCTTCGTACGGCTCGAACCAGGAATAGCGCACATGTTCGGCGATTTCGGCGTGATCGAAAGGCTCGATCTCTCCCGTGTTGCCATCGAGAAATCCCGATCTGAACAAATGTCTAGGATCTTGCGAACCAGGCTCCCAGCCGACCGGATCGCAGTACGCGCCGTAGCTCAACATATGGGACGTCCCGAAACCTACACGGTGCAGACCGATGTCGCGGCTCATCCGCGTCAGCAGGCCGATGGCGCTATTCGCATGGCCATCCGAGGCCTCGAGCCAGGCGAAGAATTCGTCGGCGGATTTGAGCTCCAGCCAATTGTCCAGATCGGTTCCGATGACCGCCTGCTCGAACCAGCGGCTCAGATTGTTGAGGATGGACAAGCTGTCCAGGATCCGGCGGCTGGTGGGCGCCGCCGTCACGCCACCCGGCACCATATAGGACGAATGCGGCCACTGGCCTCCGAAAATGGCGACGATTCCGAGGACGTGGCGCGTATGTTCGAGAGTGCCACGATGAGCCCAGCCCTTGAAGGGCAGGAAGGCGTCGCGTGCTTTTTCGTAGAATGGCCGCTCAGCATACTTGGGGTGGCAAAAATCGGCGGTGAAGAACAGAAAGGATTGCCGCAGATCGCTTTGCACCGTCTCGGCCATCAGACACAGATTGCGGATGCGGAAGGCATTGGGCGGCGCGGAAATCCCGCTGATTTGTTCCAGAGCCAGAACCGCCGAATAGAGATGCGCGGTGCCGCAAATGCCGCAGATGCGCGGCGTGATCACTAAGCCATCCTTGGGTGCGCGGCCTATGAGGATTTGCTCGAATCCTCGGTAGAGCGAGCCGATGCAGCGAGCCTCAACCACCTCGCGGCCTTCCAGGTCCAGCTGAAACTCGAGGTCGCCCTCGACGCGGTTAAGGTCGATTTGAACCGTTCTTCTAGCCATCAGGGATCCATTTCTTTATTCAGCACCCGATCAGGCGCAGCCTCATGGGCGAGGCTTTTGTAAGCCATATAATTGGCCCGCTCCACGCCCAAAGGCAAGCGTACCGGAATGGCGCCGATCTTTTCGGTGCGGAATAGATCTTGATTCAGCGGGAAGTCGGGCGACGTGCAGCCGAAACAGGGTACCCCCGCCCGGGTTTTGCTGCTGCGGCCGTTCCACAGTTCGGTATTGCAGATCGCCACGGTAGTAGGCCCTTGGCAGCCAAGATTGAAGAACAGGCAACCTTTTTCGCCGTAGGCGCTGTCCTCGACATCGTATTCATGATATTCGTTCCTGGTGCAGCCTTGATGCACCAAGGTGTTGAAAAAGGCCTTGGGGCGGTTGAGATGGTCGAGCTCCACAGGGAGTCCGGATACGAGCATGGCCAGGGTTTTGGTCATCGCGTTGGGATGCGCGGGGCAGCCTGAGACGTTGATGACCGGCATCCCGGCTCGCGATCGCCATTCGATAGGCAGCAACCCGCCGGGAGTTTTCTTGTCGAACTGGAGGCCGACACAATCGGTCGGATTGGGTGGGGCGGCGTGGATACCGCCGAAGGCCGCGCAGGTGCCCATGGCAACCACATAATGGGATTTTTCCGCCAGCTCCTTAACCAAACCCATCTTGGAACGGCCGTGATAAGGATCGTACAGGCCGGAGCCGTTGGGTCCGGTTACGATGCTGCCTTCGATGCACAACAGATCGAGTCTCTGCTTATCCTTGAGAATCGCCTCGATCAAGGCGTCCAGCTTTCCTTTAGGCTCGATGGACAGGGACGGCTGCCAGAGGATCTCGATGCCGTAGTGATCCACGAGCTCTTCCAATGACGGACTGTCGGCGCACAGGATCGACATGGTGTCGCCTCCGCAGGCGCCGGTTTGTAGCCAAAGTAATGTGGTCATCGGAGTTTTGGTACGGGCTGATTAGGCTGTCTTGGCAGGATTGTTAAATTCTTGTTTAGGCAGTGTTGAACAATAGTATAGGTAAAAAGCTTGCTCGACCCTGGGTCAGAATACCGGCCTGGTCGGCCTCGGCTTAAACGCAGTGCCAAATTTGGCGTTCGATGTAGTAAGCTATGCGCGCACTTTCGGGAAGTGCAAAACCGGTCTATCTGCCTGAATTCTCAACTCTCATGCATTTTTCCACCGAATTCGACGTCATCGTGGTCGGTGGCGGACACGCTGGTACGGAAGCGGCTTTGGCCGCCGCGCGGACCGGCTCGAAGACGCTGCTGCTGACCCAAAACATCGAAACCCTCGGCCAAATGAGCTGCAATCCCGCTATCGGGGGAATCGGCAAAGGGCATTTGGTCAAGGAGATCGATGCCCTAGGCGGCCTGATGGCGCACGCTGCGGATCGCGCCGGCATTCAGTTCCGCGTGCTCAATGCCAGCAAAGGTCCGGCGGTACGGGCGACTCGCGCCCAAGCAGACCGCGTGCTTTATAAAAAAGCCGTGCGTCGGGCACTGGAAATGCAGCCGAATTTAACCTTATTCCAGCAAGCGGTTTCCGACCTCATTGTGGAACACCACCGGGCGGCTGGCGTAGTCACGCAGATGGGGCTCAAATTCAGGGCACGTACAGTCGTCCTCACGGTAGGCACGTTCCTGGCCGGCCGGATTCACATCGGTCTTGAAAACTACGAAGGCGGGAGAGCGGGCGATCCGCCCTCCAACGCGTTGGCGGCACGTTTGCGCGAACTGCCGTTCCGGGTCGGCCGGCTCAAGACCGGCACGCCACCGCGGATCGACGGACGAAGCATCGATTATACGGTCATGCTGGAGCAGCCTGGCGACGAGCCGGTTCCGGTGTTCTCGTTCCTCGGCAAGCGCGAGGAACATCCCCGCCAAGTCCCCTGCTTCATCACCCGTACCAACGAAAGGACCCACGATATCATCCGCTCGGGGCTCGATCGCTCGCCGATGTATGCGGGTGTGATCGAGGGCGTCGGGCCGCGCTATTGTCCATCCATCGAAGACAAGGTCGTGCGTTTTGCGGAAAGGGATTCGCACCAGATCTTCGTCGAGCCGGAGGGTCTCGATACGTACGAGATCTATCCGAACGGCATTTCGACCAGTCTGCCCTTCGACGTGCAGTACGAACTCGTAAGATCGATACGCGGCTTCGAAAACGCCCATATCACGCGCCCGGGCTACGCCATCGAATACGATTTCTTCGATCCGCGCGATTTGAAATCTTCTCTCGAAACCAAGCATCTCGAGAATTTGTTCTTCGCCGGCCAAATCAACGGCACCACGGGGTACGAAGAAGCCGCCGCGCAAGGCTTGATCGCCGGGCTCAACGCCGCGCGCAAGGCGAAGGATCTGGAGCCTTGGTCACCCACGCGCGACGAGGCTTACATGGGGGTTCTGATCGATGATCTGATCACTCGGGGTACCAGCGAACCGTACCGCATGTTCACCAGCCGGGCAGAGTACCGGTTGCTGCTCCGCGAGGACAACGCCGATCTTCGACTGACCGGCAAAGGCCGCGAACTGGGGCTGGTAGACGACGAGCGGTGGCGTGCGTTCGAAGCGAAGCAGCAGGCGATCGCGGAGATCCAAACCAGTTTGGCGAAGTATTATGTCAAACCGAATACGCCTGAAGCCGAAGCCATAAGCCGGTTCCTGAGCGCGCCGCTGTTGCGGGAGTCGACCTTGGTCGAACTGCTGCGACGGCCGGAGATTCGTATCGAGCATCTGCAAGCGATATCCACTCGGTTGGCCGAAGAAGAAAACGAGCAAGTGCTCGATCAGATCGAAATCCAGGCGAAGTACCAAGGCTACATCGATCGCCAACAGACGGAGATCGAACGGTCGCGCCGCTACGATCATTGGCGCTTGCCGGAAAATCTCGATTATCAGAACGTTATCGGGTTATCCAACGAGGTCCGGGAAAAACTTAAGCAACAGCGCCCCGAAACCGTCGGCCAGGCGGCGCGGATTCCGGGTATCACGCCGGCGGCGATTTCATTGCTATTGGTCCACCTCAAGAAGAAGAGCGCCTGATCTTAAGTGGACAAACTCGGCAAACATCTGGCGGAAGGAGTAACCGCGCTAAAAATACCGTCCACACCGGAGCAACACGAAAAGCTTTTGGCCTTTCTGCGCTTAATCCAAAAATGGAACAAGGTGTACAACTTGACGGCCATCCGCGACCTGCGGATCGGGGTGGATTTGCATTTGCTCGACAGCCTTACCGTCTGGCCGCATTTGCGAGGCGAGCGGGTGCTCGATGTGGGAACCGGCGCCGGTTTGCCGGGTATTCCCTTGGCTGTCATGAGCGATGACAGGCATTTTGTTCTATTGGACAGCAATGCGAAGAAGACTCGTTTTGTTCAGCAGGCTGTGATCGAGTTGGGTCTATCGAACGTGGAGGTAGTCACTGCGCGGGTGGAAAACTATTATCCCGAACTCGGCTTCGACACGGTATTGGCACGAGCCTATGCGACCCTTGCCGAAATACTGGCCGCAACGCGAAGAATGTTGACGCCTCACGGCGTGATATTGGCTCAGAAAGGGCAACTGCCTGAAGACGAAATTCAGACCCTGAGCGATTGTGCGGTTAGGACTCACATGGTGAATATTCCGGGTCTGGATGTCGAACGTCATTTGATCGAAATAGCTATCGGTTGAGGAAACCATGGGCAAAATTATTGCGGTAGCCAATCAAAAGGGGGGCGTGGGTAAAACGACCACCAGCATTAACTTGGCTGCATCTCTTGGAGCGATCAAGCATCGCGTTTTGCTTGTGGATCTGGATCCGCAAGGCAACACGACTATGGGATGCGGTATCGACAAAAAAGATCTGAAAATCTCGTCTTACGACGTCTTGACACGTCAAGCCACAGCACGTGAGGCGATTAAACCGTTGGCCGAGATCGGCTTCGATCTTCTGCCGGGTAATGCGGATCTTACCGCCGTTCAAGTCGAACTCATGCAACAACCGGGCAAAGAGCGCGCGCTCGCCGAGGCGCTCAAAAGTTGCCGCGACGATTACCAGTTCATCCTCATCGACTGCCCGCCGTCGCTGAACGTGCTGACGCTCAACGCCTTGGTCGCGGCGGACAGTGTGTTGATTCCCATGCAGTGCGAGTATTACGCCTTGGAAGGACTTTCGGATTTAATGGATACGCTGGGGAATATCCGCGACTCGGTCAATCCGGATCTTCGGATCGAGGGCTTGCTTCGTACGATGTACGATGCCCGCAGCCGGCTAGCGAACGATGTGTCCGCTCAACTGATCGCACATTTCAGCGACAAGGTCTTCCGCACCATCATCCCCCGCAATATTCGGTTGGCCGAGGCGCCTAGCCACGGTTTGCCGGTGATGAAGTACGATAAATCGTCTCGAGGAGCCGTCGCCTATCTGGCCTTGGCAGGCGAAATCGTGCGGCGCAATCAAAAATCGCGGAAGATAGCTTCAATTCTTCAATAAATTCAAATCATGACGGCAAAAAGACGAGGACTCGGTCGCGGTCTCGATGTCCTGCTGGGCGGCGCGAAGCTGGAAAACGAAACCGAGAAGCTAAGAACGCTTTCCATAGATCAACTTAGGCCGAGCCGTTTCCAGCCGCGTAAGGACATCGATCCGGCACGGCTTCAGGAGCTGGCCGATTCGATCAGTGCACAAGGTTTGGTCCAACCCGTAGTGGTCAGGCCTATGGGTGACAGCCGGTATGAAATTATCGCCGGCGAGAGACGCTGGCGGGCGGCCCAAATAGCCGGATTGCACGACTTGCCGGTTGTTGTGCGCGACGTTACGGATCAGACCGCCCTCGCGATCGCCCTTATCGAAAATATCCAGCGGGAAGACTTGAATCCGATGGAGGAAGCGGAAGCCCTGAAGCGCCTGCTCGAAGAGTTCGAAATGACCCACCAGCAAGTCGCGGATGCGGTCGGTAAATCCCGAGCCACTGTCAGCAATTTGCTGCGTCTCAACGAACTTCATCCGGACGCAAAGCATCTCCTTCTTACCGGCGCTATAGAAATGGGACACGCGCGGGCGATACTCGCGCTGGAGTTTCAGCTCCAGGCTGAAATTGCGTGCAAAGTCGCCGCAGCAAAGTTGAGCGTACGCACTACGGAGCTGCTCATCCAGAGGCTGCGCGATGGAGAGAAGACGCGAAAACCGGGCGTAAAGGATCCCGACATTCGCCGCCTGGAAGAACGAATTGCCACACGAATCGGTGCTCCGGTACTGATCAAACATGGGAAAAAAGGCGCTGGACAACTCGTCATCCATTACGACAGCCTGGATCAACTGGAAGGCGTGCTCGATCGTTTGAAATAAACATGCAGCGTTGATCTTCCGCATTTTGGTTGTTATCATTCGGAAGCGTTTGTTTGGGGGCCCTCAATGGGTGCGAAAAAGCTGTTTTTCGCCGTCAAGCGGGTTCTGTTAATGCAGCTTCTTGCGATTGCACTGATCGGCGGTTTCACATTGGCCTTCTTCGGTTGGCCGGAAGCGAGGTCAGCGTTGTTCGGCGGCCTGATAGCCTTTTTGCCGAACGCCTATTTCGCTGCAAAATTCGGATTTTCCGATAAAACAAGAACGGCAAAAGAAATCGTAAGATCGTTTTATATCGGCGAAAGCATAAAAATAATCATAACCGCCGGTTTATTTATTTTAATTTTCCAACTGCCTAACATTTTATTCCTGCCATTATTTGCCGGTTTCATATCGGTATTGATGGTATTTTGGTGTGCGCTTTTGATGCGTGATATCGAACGGTAACGAGAAAGAATATGGCGACAGAAGAACACGGCTCCGGCGGGGCAACGGGATACATTGTTCATCACCTGACCCCTTTGTCGACCGGCGAAGGATTCTGGACACTACATCTGGATACCCTGTTTTTCTCCGTCTTTTTAGGCGGCTTATTTGTCATTATATTCCGCAAGGCGGCTGAAAAAGCGACTTCCGGCGTGCCCGGTCCTCTGCAGAATTTTGTAGAGATGATTGTCGAGTTCGTCGACACCCAGGTCAAGGACAGCTTCCATGGGCGTAGTGCACTCATCGCGCCCTTGGCATTGAGTATCTTTGTCTGGGTTTTCCTAATGAATACGATGGACCTGATTCCGGTCGACCTGCTGCCGGATATCGCCAAGGCGATCGGTCTTGACTATCTTCGCGTAGTTCCCAGTACGGATTTGAACGCCACCTTTGCCATGTCGATTTCGGTGTTCTTCCTGATTCTGTTCTACAGCTTCAAAGTGAAGGGGGCGGTTGGTTTTGGGAAAGAAATGATTCTGACCCCTTTTCACAGCGTATGGATGATTCCTTTTAATTTGATACTAAAGCTTGTCGAGGAATTGGCGAAGCCGGTATCGCTCGGCCTTCGTCTCTTCGGAAACATGTATGCCGGCGAGCTGATTTTCATCTTGATCGCACTCCTGCCTTGGTATGTGCAACCGCTGCTGAGTTTCCCCTGGGCGGTCTTTCACATCCTGATCATCACTTTGCAAGCTTTTATCTTCATGGTTCTGACCATCGTATACCTGAGTCTGGCCCACGAAGATCATTAATCTCTTTTAATCAACCTTAACGTTCGATAATTCGGAGGAACAATGGAAATCGCATCTGTATCTGGCATGACCGCAATCGCCGTGGGCATTATTCTGGGCTTGGGCGCCATGGGGACCGCAATCGGTTTTGGTCTGTTGGGCGGCAAATTCCTGGAAGGCGCGGCGCGTCAGCCGGAAATGGTTCCGATGCTGCAGGTGAAAATGTTCATCGTAGCCGGTCTGCTCGACGCCGTAACCATGATCGGCGTTGGTCTTGCTCTGTTCTTCACTTTCGCCAATCCGTTCCTGTCCGCCCTGCGTTAACGAAATCGCGATCCGGACGCTATTAACGGCAAATAATCAAAGAGGAAAGCGCTGTGAGTATTAACGCCACTTTGATCGGCCAAATGATCACATTTGCGCTTCTGGTGTGGTTCACCATGAAGTACGTGTGGCCGCCTTTGATGCAAGCCCTGGAGGAGCGCAAGAAAAAGATTGCCGACGGTCTCGCTTCAGCTGAAAAAGGCAAGCATGAGATGGAGTTGGCTGAGAAGCGCGCAACCGCACTGTTGCGGGAAGCCAAGGATCAGGCCGCAGAAATCGTAAATCTCGCGCAAAAGCGGGCCAACGAGGTGGTCGAAGAATCTAAGCAAGCGGCGAAGGATGAAGGCGAGCGAATCGTTGCTGCCGCGAAAGCCGAGATCGAGCGCGAGTTACAACAGGCAAAAGAAGGTTTGCGTCAACAAGTAGCGGTGCTGGCCATTTCTGCGGCCGAGCAAATCCTGCAGAAAGAAGTGGATCAAAAGAAGCATCGGGAAATTATCGATAATCTTGGTAAGCAATTGGGTCAAGCATAATGGGCGAGTTAACGACGTTGGCGAGGCCTTATGCCGTTGCGGTTTACAAGAGGGCCAAAGAAACGGGAACGGCTGATAAGTGGAGCGATGCGCTCGCTTTCGTCACTATGCTCATGGAAAACGAGCAGTTAGCTAAAGCCGCGGCCAATCCAAAGGCTGACCGCGAGCAGTTTTCGGAGGCTTTTCTCGGTCTCTGTAAAGATCATCTGGATACCGAGGCACAAAATTTTGTCCGGCTGCTGATCCGAAATCGCCGGCTTGACCTGGTTAGATCTATCGCCGAGCTTTTTAATCAATATAAAGCCGATGATGAGGGTTATATCGAGGTAGACGTCAGGACGGCTTTTCCGTTGAAAGACGCCGAGGAAGCCCGGTTGGTTTCGGCGCTCGAGCGCATTCTGCAGAAGAAAACCCGTTTGCGCGTCGATGTCGAACCATCCCTGATCGGCGGTGTCTACGTCAAGGCGGGAGACCGGGTAATAGACGCATCCATCCGCGGCCAGGTTGAACGATTAGCAAAGAGACTCTGGACTTGAGAAGCGAGAAGAATCATGCAGCTGAACCCATCTGAAATCAGTGAACTCATTAAGAAGCGTATCGAGCAGTTCGATATCGGTGCCGAGGCCCGCACCGAAGGCACGATCGTCAGCGTGACCGACGGCATCGTCCGGATCCACGGCTTGACCGAAGTGATGCAGGGCGAAATGATCGAATTCAAGGAAAATACCTTTGGTATGGCCTTGAACTTGGAGCGTGACTCGGTCGGTGCGGTCGTACTCGGTGCCTATGAGCATCTGGCCGAAGGCGATACCGCGAAATGCACCGGGCGCATCCTCGACGTGCCGGTGGGCGAGGCCTTGCTCGGGCGCGTCGTAGATGCCTTGGGACGGCCGATCGACGGCAAAGGTCCCATCGAAACCCAAGAGCGTTCGCCTATCGAAAAAATCGCGCCGGGGGTTATTGCTCGCCAGTCGGTCAGCCAGCCGCTGCAAACCGGCCTGAAGTCGATCGACTCGATGATCCCGATTGGGCGCGGTCAGCGCGAATTGATTATCGGCGACCGTCAAACCGGCAAATCGGCCATTGCCGTCGATACGATCATCAATCAGAAAGGCACTGGCGTTAAATGTATTTACGTCGCCATCGGTCAAAAGCAGTCTTCGATTGCCAACGTGGTCCGGAAACTCGAGGAACACGGCGCGATGGCTCACACCATTATCGTAGCCGCTTCCGCTTCCGAATCCGCCGCGCTGCAGTTCATCGCACCTTATGCCGGATGCGCCATGGGCGAATTCTTCCGGGATCGCGGCGAAGATGCCTTGATTATCTATGACGATTTGACCAAACAGGCGTGGGCATACCGTCAGATTTCACTGCTGCTCCGCCGTCCGCCGGGACGCGAAGCCTATCCGGGTGACGTTTTCTATCTGCACTCGCGCCTCTTAGAGCGCGCCTCCCGAATCAACGCGGCCGAAGTCGAGAAATTGACCGGCGGCAAGGTTAAAGGCAAAACCGGCTCGTTGACTGCGTTGCCGATCATCGAGACCCAGGCCGGGGACGTTTCGGCTTTCGTTCCGACGAACGTCATTTCGATCACCGACGGTCAGATTTACCTCGAGACCAACCTGTTCAACGCGGGCGTCCGTCCGGCCGTGAACGCAGGTCTTTCCGTATCGCGCGTGGGTGGTGCCGCTCAGACCAAAATCATCAAGAAGTTGGGCGGCGGTATCCGTCTCGACTTGGCCCAGTTCCGAGAACTCGCGGCATTCGCGCAATTCGCGTCGGATCTCGACGAGGCCACTCGGAAACAGATCGAACGCGGTCAGCGCGTTACCGAAATCATGAAGCAAGGTCAGTATTCGCCGCTCAGCGTCGCGCAAATGGCCGTAGCCCTGTTCGCCGCCAACGAAGGCTTTTTGGACGACCTCCAGGTCAACCAGGTGAGGGATTTCGAGGACGGTCTGCAAAATTATATGAAGTCGGAACATGCCGATCTGATGGAAAAGATCAATGCGACCGGCGACTACAATGACGAGATTCAATCGGCATTGCATGCAGCTGTTACGAAGTACAAAGAAACCCATACTTGGTAGGGATTGATCGATGGCCGTCGGAAAAGAAATCCGTCTAAAGATCACGAGTATCAAAAATACTCAGAAGATCACGCGGGCCATGGAAATGGTGGCAGCCAGCAAAATGCGCAGGACCCAAGAACGAATGCAGGCGACCCGCCCGTATTCCCGGAAAATCGCGCAGATCATCAAGCATTTGGCTCACGCGAACCCGGAATACAAACACCCATTCACTGTCGAGCGGCCGGTAAGCCGGGTCGGGGTCATTCTGATCTCGTCCGACAGGGGACTGTGTGGAGGACTCAATGCCAACTTATTCCGATTAGCCTTGCGCAGAATGCGTGGATGGAACACGGAAAATAAGGCTGTCACTCTCAGCACAATAGGCCAGAAGGGTACCGCATTCTTCAGCTCGATCGGTGCCGATGTGGTATCCCAGGCGACCAAGCTCGGCGACCGTCCCCATTTGCAGGATATCATCGGCGTCATAAAGACGATGGTCGACGAATATTCCGACGGCAGGATCGACGAGTTGTACGTCCTTTACAACGAGTTTCTTAACACGATGACTCAAAAGCCGCGGCTCGTCCAGTTGCTTCCCATTCGGCCAGAAGACATTGGCGAGGAACAGAAAGGACACTGGGACTACCTTTACGAACCTGACGCGAAGGACGTGCTCGACCAATTGTTGGTCCGGTACGTGGAGTCGATTGTTTTCCAAGGTTTAGTCGAGAACAACGCCTGCGAACAGGCGGCACGCATGGTCGCTATGAAAAGCGCTTCCGACAATGCCGGAAAACTCATCAAAGAGTTGCAGCTGATCTACAACAAAGCGCGGCAGGCGGCCATTACCCAGGAAATCGCGGAAATCGTTGGCGGCGCGGCTGCGGTCTAAGCGAATCGTTACAGAATATACGCAAGAGTTTTTACGAGGACAGTCATGAGTTCGGGCAAAATCGTACAGATTATCGGCGCCGTGGTCGACGTGGAGTTCCCACGGGAAGCGCTTCCAAAAGTATACGATGCACTGAAGGTCGATGAGAAAGACTTGGTGCTCGAGGTTCAGCAGCAGCTCGGAGACGGTGTTGTCAGAACAATCGCCATGGGCAGCACTGACGGCTTGATGCGGGGCCTAGGGGTGACGAATACCGGTGCCCCGATTTCCGTACCTGTGGGGAAGGAAACGCTGGGCCGGATTATGAACGTCTTGGGCGATCCGATTGACGAGAAAGGCGCCATCGGCGAGAAGGAGCGTTGGGCCATTCACCGGAAAGCTCCGACCTTCCAGGATCAGGCAGCGGCCAATGAGCTGCTGGAAACCGGCATCAAGGTCATCGACTTGGTCTGCCCCTTCGCGAAAGGCGGTAAAGTCGGCCTTTTCGGGGGCGCCGGCGTCGGTAAGACCGTAAACATGATGGAGCTGATCCGTAACATCGCCATCGAGCACAGTGGCTATTCGGTGTTCGCCGGGGTCGGCGAGCGGACGCGCGAGGGGAACGACTTTTATCACGAAATGAGCGAGAGCAACGTTCTCGATAAAGTGTCGCTCGTATACGGGCAGATGAACGAGCCGCCGGGCAACCGTTTGCGCGTGGCGCTGACCGGCCTGACCATGGCGGAGTACTTCCGAGACGAAGGCCGCGACGTGCTGCTGTTCATCGATAACATTTACCGCTACACGCTAGCGGGTACCGAGGTATCCGCGTTGCTCGGCCGTATGCCTTCTGCGGTGGGTTATCAGCCCAATCTGGCGGAAGAAATGGGCGTACTCCAGGAGCGGATCACGTCGACGAAGGTGGGCTCCATCACCTCGATTCAGGCCGTGTACGTTCCCGCCGACGACTTGACCGACCCGTCGCCCGCAACGACGTTTGCCCACTTGGATGCGACCGTGGTTTTGTCCCGTCAGATCGCCGAACTGGGTATTTATCCTGCCGTAGACCCTCTCGATTCGACCAGCCGCCAGTTGGACCCTCTGGTCGTCGGCCAAGAGCATTATCAGGTCGCCCGCAAGGTGCAAAGTACCTTGCAGCGCTATAAGGAGCTCCGCGACATCATCGCGATCCTCGGCATGGACGAACTTTCGGAAGAAGATAAACTCATCGTTTCTCGTGCGCGCAAAGTACAGCGCTTCTTGTCGCAGCCGTTCTTCGTGGCCGAGGTGTTCACCGGTTCCCCGGGCAAATACGTATCTCTGAAGGATACGATCGCGGGATTCAAGGGAATCGTCGAAGGGGAGTACGACGACATTCCCGAGCAGGCGTTCTATATGGTCGGCAGCATCGACGAAGCCTTGGAAAAAGCTAAGCGGGTCGCCGCATAATTCAAAGAGAAAAGCACTATGGCTATGACGATCCACGTTGATATCGTGAGCGCAGAAGCGGAGATTTATTCCGGGCTCGCGGAATTGGTGGTGGCTCCGGCCGAAATGGGCGAAGTGGGTATTGCCGCACGGCACGCACCGTTTCTCACCCGCTTGAAGCCGGGCGAGGTGCGGGTCAAGGTCAACGACCAAGAGATCTATCCGTTTTTCATTTCGGGTGGCATGCTTGAGGTTCAACCCCACGTCGTGACCATACTCGCCGACACCGCCATTCGCGCCAGGGACATTGACGAGGCGGCAGCGCTGGAAGCCAAGAGGCGCGCGGAAGAAATGCTGTCGGACAAATCTGGCAAAATCGACTATGCTCTGGCGCAGGCGCAGCTCGCCGAAGCCGTCATGCAATTGAGAACCTTGGAGAAATATCGGAAAGGCCGCGCCTAAGTTCCGGAATTCTCTAAACCCAGCAAAATATGGGGGCATGTCGCTCCGGTATTTTGCTGGGTTTTTTAGTTTTTCACGTTAATATAACTATCAGGATTCGGTCGGTGTTGCCGATTGGGTCTGCGAGTCTTTATTTTCCGCTTCTTCAACAAGGAAAAACGGAAGATGTCTTTGGAAATCGTCATCCTGGCCGCTGGTCAGGGAACGCGAATGCGTTCGTCTCTTCCCAAAATTCTCCACAAAATCGGCGACCGAACCTTGCTCGAGCACGTGCATGCCTTGGCCGCCCGGTTGCGCCCCGATAAAGTCACCGTGATCTACGGACACGGCGGTGAGATGGTTCTCAAGAGTCTCGAGCACCTGAACGTCATCTGGGTCGAGCAGCGGGAACAACTCGGCACCGGCCATGCGGTCATGCAAGTCGCGGACGATATCGATGACGAGCGTACGGTTCTGATTCTTTATGGCGATGTGCCTTTGCTCAGCGACGGGACGGTCAAAAAGCTGATTCCGCTGGCTCAGGCGGATCGAATGGGACTGCTGACCGTCGATCTTGCCGATCCTTACGGCTATGGCCGGATCGTCCGGGACGGCAGCGGTCGGGTGGTTAGGATCGTCGAAGAAAAAGACGCCACTCCGGAGGAGCGCGAGATCCGAGAAGTTAATACCGGAATACTCGCCATAAAGGGTAAACATCTCAAGACATGGCTGAACCGGTTGGAAAACAACAATGCCCAGCGCGAATATTACCTGACCGATGTAATTGCTATGGCGGTGGCCGATAAGGTTCGGGTGGAAACGGTTCAACCGCAGGATTCGGACGAAGTGTTGGGGGTTAACAACCGCGAGCAGTTGGCTCATCTGGAACGGGTTTTTCAGCGCAAGATTGCCGAAGATTTGATGAGGAACGGAGTCACCCTGCGCGACCCGTCGCGTTTCGATGTGAGGGGGCAAATCGAATCCATCGGGCGTGACGTCGAGATCGACATCAATGTCATTCTGGAGGGCCGGATCAAATTAGGCGATAACGTACGCATCGGCGCGAATTGCGTGATCAAGGACAGCGAGATCGGCAACGATGTGGAAATCCTCGCCAACTGCATCGTCGAAGACGCCGTCATCGGCCAGGGCTGCCGTATCGGTCCCTTTGCACGCATCCGCCCGGAAACGCGGATCGAAGACCACGTCCACGTCGGCAACTTTGTCGAAATCAAAAAATCCGAGATTGCCAGCCGTTCCAAGGTTAACCATCTCAGCTATATCGGCGACACGATCATTGGCTGTGATGTGAATGTCGGCGCCGGTACGATCACCTGTAATTATGACGGCGCCAACAAACATCAAACCGTCATAGAAGACGGTGCGTTCATCGGTTCGGACACCCAGCTGGTCGCGCCGGTCCGAGTCGGCAAGAACGCAACCATCGGTGCCGGAGCGACCGTCACCAAGGATGCGCCTGAAAATGCCTTGACCCTCAGCCGAGCGAAACAAGTTACCATCGAGGGTTGGCAGCGACCCACCAAAAAAAGGAGTTGACATTATGTGTGGTATTGTTGGTGCCATCGCACACAGAGTCGTTACCCCCATCCTGCTGGAAGGACTCCGCCGCTTGGAATATCGCGGCTACGACTCGGCCGGACTCGCCGTATTGGACAATTCCGCGCTGCTCCAGCGCGTACGCAGGAAAGGGAAAATCAGAGAGCTGGAACACGCGTTGGAAACCTCGTTGGTCGAGGGCAAACTCGGCATTGCCCACACCCGCTGGGCGACCCATGGCGTTCCCTCCGAGCGCAATGCCCATCCCCATATCTGCCGTGAAACCGTGGCCGTGGTTCACAACGGCATCATCGAAAATCATGAGGACCTCCGAAGGCAGCTTCGGCAAAAGGGATACGATTTCGAGTCGGATACGGATACCGAGGTTATCGTCCACCAGATCCACGGCTTTTTGGAAGAGGGCCTGAGCCTTTTCGAGGCCGTCAAGGAAACCTGCAAAGCACTGGACGGCGCTTACGCTATCGGCGTGATCAGTGTCAATGAACCGAAGCGGCTGATCGCCGCGCGCCACGGCAGTCCTTTAGTGCTGGGCCTAGGCGAGAGCGAAAATTTCATCGCCTCCGACGTGTTCGCGCTAGTCGGTGAAACGCAGCGTTTCATCTTCCTCGAAGACGGCGACATTGCCGATTTATCCACCGAAGCGGTCAATATCTACGATAGACACGGGAATCCGGTCCAGCGGCCGATTCATGAAACGAAATTGGCGGCCGATGCCGTGGAGCGTGGCGAATACCGCCATTATATGCAAAAGGAGATTCACGAGCAGCCGGTGGCGATCGAAAAAACCTTGGATGGCCGGATATGGGCTGGAAAAGTGCTCGATGCGGCTTTCGGACCGTATGCCGAACAAGCGTTCGACCACATCAAGTCCGTGCAGATCGTCGCCTGCGGTACGAGTTACCACGCCGGCATGGTGGCGCGCTACTGGATGGAATCGATCGCGGGACTTCCGTGCAGCGTGGAAGTGGCCAGCGAATTTCGTTACCGCAAGAATGTGATTCCACCGGGGACTTTGTTTGTCAGTATCTCGCAATCGGGAGAAACGGCCGATACCTTGGCCGCCTTGAAGGAAGCCAAGAAGCTCGGCTATGCGCACACCCTCGCGATCTGCAACGTGCCGGAAAGTTCGATCGTTCGGGAATCCGAATCGATTCTCATGACCCGAGCAGGTCCTGAAGTCGGCGTCGCTTCGACCAAGGCGTTTACCACTCAGCTGACCGCCCTGCTCCTTCTAGTCGTCGCCTTGGGCAAGCGTAACGGGCTTCCGCCCGAGCAGGAAGCGCGCATCGTCAAAGAACTGGAAAATCTGCCTGGCCAAATCGAGCGCGTATTACTGCTCGAAGATGAGATCCAACAATGGGCCGAGCGCTTCGGCGACAAGCGGCATGCGCTCTATTTGGGGCGTGGTGCCCACTATCCGGTGGCGATGGAAGGCGCGCTCAAGCTGAAGGAAATCTCTTATATTCACGCCGAGGCGTATCCGTCCGGCGAGCTCAAACATGGGCCCCTCGCGCTCATCGACGCCGAGATGCCGGTGGTGGCCGTTGCTCCGAACAACGAACTGCTGGAAAAACTCAAATCGAATCTTCAGGAGGTGCAGGCGCGGGGCGGCGAGCTCTATGTCTTCGCCGACGTACGTGTACCGATGGATAGCGCACCGGGCGTCAATTTGTTACGCGTCGCGGAGACGGAAGAAGTCGTTGCGCCCATCGTTTACACCGTGCCCTTACAGATGCTCGCCTATCATGTCGCTTTGATCAAAGGGACCGACGTGGATCAGCCGCGTAACTTGGCTAAATCCGTCACGGTAGAGTGAGCCGGATTGCCTGACCATCGGTAATTGTTATCTCATAATAATGTTCTGAACAAGCTAATAAAGTTTTGAACAACTGAGGAGACCTGAATATTAATGTTCTGAACAAATGCCAATAGGGCGAATTTTACAGAGGTTGGTTACGTAGCTTGTGCGACTAGTGTTTTATCCGAGGGACGTACTTAAGTTCTAAATTGAGGAAGTTGCGAGTACATTTCGGACGAACTGGATACCTGCGTTACGCGCAGCAAGCGTAAATAGCAGCAATTCTGCTAGACCGATTGACAAATAAGGGCGCAAGTCTGCTGTCGGTTTGCCTATAAACCATAGAAAAAGATCCGCTCCCAAAAAGAGATAGGATAAGCCCGTTAGGTCTCGGTACAGCAGCCAAGCGCGGTGCGCTTGAGATACAGCTCGTACGGCTTCGCACTGCTTGTAGAGCCGGTACCATAATTTATTTTCGAGCTCTGGGCTGAGGTATCGACCCTTCAGTTCAGGAAGATGTGCCTTTAAGCGATCAAGGTTTACTCTCGGATCTCTCCGGGCATGTACTGAAAACGCACGAAATCCCGGCGCGGCATAGGACCAGCGCCAATAGACCAAAGCCTCTTTGAGTGGGCGTGGAAGCAGCAAGTTCAATGCTCCGACAATCAAAGTGGCAAGAACCGCTGCGGGGGTGCCGTCTTGCCACATCGTTAAAGACGAAAAGATGTCAGCTGATCCAATTTCCATATTTTGGGCAAAGAAGTAGAGTAGACCTCCATTTGCGACGGCAGCTAGACAAAGCATCGGGGCGTTTTGTGACTTGAGCGAGACCATAAATTAAACTCCAAGAGTTGTCGGGGCCCCGTTTACGGCGAAAAGCCCACCGGGTCCATATATCAAACACAAACTAGGTACTCGCCCACGTTCCAATGCGAGTTGCTTTAAGGTAGCTTGATCGGTAAAAGACTCTGGTCCCCCTTCGGGATGGCTGTGCCACGTTCCCAAGTAGGTCAGAACACTACCGGTGGTCTTTTCAATTCGCGCAATTGTTCGTCCGAGGCCACGTGTTCCTAATATGAATCGGTCCTGATTCGATACGCTATCGTCCGGTGGTGGAATGAGGCCGGATACATAAATAACCCGCCGCCCCCAGTTTATATGGCCAATCAACCCCCCGCCGGTTTCTGATGGCCGTGCTTGTGCGGATTGCATGGACATCATTTTTTCCAAATGGCTGGGAATCCTGATTTCCCATGACCAGGCGTCCTGATTAAGGCTGATGACTCTGATGCGTGGAGCAGGGTAGCGCTTCCAAGTGATTCCCATACCTTCGGAGTCAAGAATTCCAATCAGAAGTTCACCCGTGTCTAATAGTCCTTGATTAAGATGGCAAGAAATACGCTCAGCCATACCAGCGGCAAATAAGGAAATTCGGCCATCAGACATCGGCATTGTGTAGGAACTGAATCCTTGGCCAATGTTGAGTCGGCTGAATTTCCCAGTGTCGCCATATAGTTGGCGTCCAAGTGTCGGATCGTCTAACCCCAACTGATAAAGTTGTATGGTCAGATCATCGATCCGGGGATTTCGATCTTTTCCTTCTAGTGCGAAGAGACCTAAATGCCCCTGACCATAAAGGGCAGTCCGGAGCAACGGAGCACCGAGGTGCCTCGGTGGAGCGGCACAAAGTGCCTCGAGCACATTGCTAGCCGCCGTCGCATCAATCACCAGCGCCGCAGTCCGGCCAAGTGGCTTTTCGTTATCTTGTAAATGTTTCACGACGTCCACTGTGTATTCCCGAACTTCGGCCCCAAGCTCCTGGAGAAACTCTTTTACAACCGAAGTCTTACGGAGCCCGAATTCCGCTCCGATCCGGTTAGCGACAGCATGACGGGCATTGTTATGTGGCGAAAAAAAATCGTGATCAAAGAGAGAAAAAGGTCCGTACCCGGCACGGGCCAAATGAGAGACAATTTTAGATCCGAGGCTACCACACCCTAGCAGGACGACCTTCCTCGACCGGCCAGCTTGCGTAGGATTGCGGCCTGATACGCGGGCAAGCAAATCTGGGTTCAGCTTGTGAATATGTCGTAAGGGAAAAACGGCCGCTCGGCTAAGATTGATCTGGCGGTTCCGGTCAGCCGTAAAAGCCACTCTATATGGAATGACCTCAAGGTCGCTGCTGTCGCCGATAAGGGGGCATGGATGCTTCACCACGACAAGTACGGCAAGATCCAAATCTTGCTCGGGTAAGCTGACGATCACCTCATCTGTAAATTCTTTGAGCCGACGGCTGATTCCGTCACCGCAACCATACTCCTGGGCTCGTTCCAAAAGTTCGGCTACCGATGTGGTGTCATCTGGTCGATAGCTACTAACTGGTTTGCGGGCGTCGCCCCAGGCGACCAGTGCAAGAGAAGTTTGAATTAAAGAGTCCTTTTTTCTGACGATTTTGCCGATCGCTTGAATGGCGTCCTTGGCGCTTTTAAATTCCTCGGATTCATTCGGAATTCTGCCACCGTACCAATTAAGGCCATTTGCTGAGCATGAGTAATACTCGAAAGTCAGGAAAAAGCTCCCGGGATTTTTGACCTTGGCGATCCTGGTGCGAACTGCCGATATGTCGAAGACGATTTGTCCCCAGGCATCGTCCCTTCTAATTGGTTCCCAGCCTTGCCCGGTGCAATTCATAAGATCTCCAGCTGCCGCCTTGCATAGCCATTCGGCCAATTGGTTAAGAAGTCCATCCATCCAAGACGGCTCGTGCAGCAACTCGTCCAGGGATCCGTCGTAAATGCAGGGATAAACTAAGCCTCCCGGCATGCCCGGATTGATATGTGGGTGGGCTCGGTTGAAATCAGCACGCAGCAGAAAGCGCGGGGCTTTGCTCGGAAACGCCGACGGAAATTCGATACGAACCCATTCTCGGGCACGTACTCCGGTGCCGGATACACCCTGGTCGATGGCATCCCGCGGCAAAGATACGTGCAATTCGATGTCCATAGTCCAACCGATATTCCCGTTCGGCAGCAGATCGGTGAGAAGTGCCGCCACCGCCGGATGGGCGACGACACACTCCCGAGCTAAGAGCACAGCGGACGGAGCGGCCGGCGAAGCAGTTACGTTTTTTTCAGCCATGAGCTTTCGGGCTGGATGCCGCAGTAGCACCGGCGACCGCCGTAATATTCGTCGCCCGCCGCGCGCCCATCTGAGGGCCGCTCGAAGTCAATCGAATTTCAATCGGCTCTGGGTTCTTGGCATTCGGGTGCTCACCGGTACACAGGAATTGTCCCCCCACTTCCTTGGCAATGGCTTCATATTCTTTTTTCGCGCCCCAGCAAGGTGGATCGATATCATCGTCCTTGATTGGCTTGCTGCTTGCGATCAGTATTGCTTTGCGCTCGGCCTGAGATAAAGCCGAACGTGCATCTGGATCAACCTTTGGATCAGTCGATTTGCTCCAACTGTCTTCCGATAGGCTATGCCAGGAACAATGATGGGGCGTCAGAAGAATGTCGTAGCGAAGTGGCGTGCGATCTTGGTTGTACTTCGACCACAACTCCCGCCAGATCGCGACTTCCGCATCACCTCCGCAGAGGAACCAATTGTTCTTGGCTTGTCCGGGCTGGGAGGCAATTCGAAACTGTAAGATGACGCTGGAGCGGTTTTTTGTGAGCAGTTCTTCTTTCTCTTCATCGTCCATCGATGGCAACGGGCCGAGGACATAGACCTCGACTATTCCGGTATCGCGCTCGTTCACTTTGGTAAAGGTCGTATCAACCCGAGCCAAGATAGTGTCAAGGCCGTCCGTTTTGCCATTCTCATCCTCGCCGATGATCCGAATCCGGTCGCCGGGCCCACCAATCTTCTTTTTCTCACGGAACAGTTTTACCCGTCGTTTCGCCTCTGTGTTGAACACCTTTGCATCCTCACAAAGAGTGTGGCCGGTTCTGCGATCCGCTCGTCGCCAGACGATGGGTGACGACCAAATTTCATGAATCAGGATTTTGGGCTCTTCACCTTCCTCCGGTTCGACATAATCGTCGACGGAGCCAAGATGGAAGTGCTTCTGTAGGCCCTTTAGGTGATCTTGATCGGGATGCGTCTGAAGAAACACATCGACATAGGGACGACCTTTCTCGTCACGTTTCAGGCGGCGTCTTAGTTCTCCCGCTGCATCGAACGTGGGATCGTCTTCGTTGTCCGCAGCTTCGCGGATGTGAACATCAATAAGAATTTTTGTTTGTGAAGCGTCATCGAGTTCGATGAGCGTCATATCACCGTTATCGACTGGGAAGGAAGTGATTCGGCTGCTCACAGCGAGATCTCCTTAGAGTTTTGTTATTACCAAGAGGAAACTATATGTATGGGTTGTTTATGATCAATTCAACTACATATTGTCAATGGCGGCGGAAAAGTGGCTCTCCCGCACTTTTCGTGGAGAGCGGCTGAAGTCGCGCGCATTGTTCTGGCGGTGTCATGATCAGCGGAGAATGCGGTGATCGCGGTTTTGATCGCAGCGGGCTGATCCGGCCGGTGATGATCC
>Ga0196971_1000573_pt1 | contig 25192 bp, 21 predicted proteins | sample S1v_1013CmetaG_FD_148660 | JGI IMG/M metagenome (GOLD analysis project Ga0196971, IMG submission 148660) | Soil microbial communities from Anza Borrego desert, Southern California, United States - S1+v_10-13C | ecosystem: Environmental > Terrestrial > Soil > Desert | place: USA: California...
GCTTGTGGGCAAGCTGATCGTGGTCGAGGGAGCGGACGGTTCCGGGCGTTCGACACAGATTGCGCGGCTGGTCGAATGGCTGGAAACGACGGGACACGCGACGGTTCAGGTCGGATTGAAGCGGTCGACCCTCGTCAGCGAGGAACTGGAGCGCGCGCAGGGCGGGAATATTCTGAGCCGCACGACCCTTGGGTTGTTTTATGCGACCGATTTCGCTGATCAGCTCGAGAACATCATTCTGCCGGCGCTCAAGGCGGGATTCATTGTGCTCGCGGACCGTTACATCTACACGCTGATGGCCCGGGACATGGTGCGGGGAATGGATGAAACGTGGCTGAAAAACCTGTATGGAATCGCACTCGAACCCGACGCGGTTTTCTATCTTGAAGTGGATGCGGAGGAGCTGGTTCAGCGAAATCTTTCGAAGAACGCGACCCTGGATTATTGGGAAAGCGGCATGGACCTGGGATTATCGCGTGACCTCTTCGACAGCTTTGTACAGTATCAGACCGCAATGAAGGGCGCCTTTCGGCAGTTGCAAAAGACTTACGGCTTTACCATTGTGAACAGCAATCGTTCCGTGGATGCCGTTACCGGCGAGTTGCGGCGCAAGATAGGGCGGGTGTTGGCAGGCAGGTAGTTCAAGATGGGGCGGCGGGGTGAATCCCGTGTTCCCCATGACCGAAAAAAGTGTTCAGCGGTCGGCGCTTACGCCGATTCACTGAGCTGACCGCTCAGTCGTGGTCTCATGGACATATGCCGTCATCTGTTGCATCCGATTTCGTTGAAATAAGCGGTGACTGTGCCGGGGCTCGAACCCGGCGCGGCACCCTGCTGATTGTTGATGACGAGGAGGGTCCGCGCCAGTCGCTGCGTGTTATTTTCAAGGACGATTACCACATCCTGATGGCTGACAGCGGTTCGCAGGCAATTGAACTCGCGCAGGATAACACTGTCGACGTGGCTGTGCTCGATATTCGCATGACGGGAATGTCAGGCATTGAAACGCTGGAGCGATTGAAGGCGGTCAGTCCCGACGTCCAGGTCATTATGATGACGGCTTTCGAGACCACTGACACGATCCGCCAGGCCCTGCGCCTGCGCGCCTGTGACTACATCAACAAGCCTTTCGACTTGTCGACGGTCCGCGCGGCGGTCAGCCATGCGATGCAGCGGCGGACGCTCGAAAGCGAGATTCACGATAACGAGGAGAAGCTGCAGGGGTTGTTGATGGAACTGCAGAACCAGCGGATCGAAGAGCAGATTGCGAACACGCGCGGAGAAATTTACGCGAGCATTCTCCACGACATCAACGGCCCGCTCACGGTGATTTCCGGGTTCGTTCAACTCATGAACCAGCGGTTCAACGGGGCGTCGAATCTTGGGCGAGAGGACGTCGATTTCCTCAAGGAGCGCCTGAAGATCATCACCCGGCAGATCACCAACTGCATCGAGATTTCCCGCCGTTACCTGGGTTTCCTTCGCAAGCAATCCGACGAGGCGCCGCGCGTTGGAGTAAACCAGTTGCTCGCGGATCTCCAGCACCTGGTGAATGTCCACCCTGCCCTGCAGCAGAACACGTTCGTGATGCAACCGCTGGCCGAAGACATCGGGGTGAAGATCAACGGCACCGACCTGATCCAGGTGTTGCTGAATCTGATCATCAACGCGTTTCAATGCACGCCGATCGCGCATCATGTCGTCATCTCAGGAACTGTCCTTTATGAGCCGCTGGACCTGGCGGCATTCCGCGACGACGCCGAGAACCGCTTCATCAACGTGGAAGGTTTTGACAACGGCACGCCCGTGTTGCAGGTGTCGGTGAGCGATACCGGCCCGGGAATTCCAACGGAAGTTCTTCCGCGCATTTTCCAGCCCTTCTTCACAACCAAGGGCGCAAAACAGGGAACCGGCCTGGGGCTGAATATTGTCCAAAGACTCGTTCGCGAAGGCCGGGGAGCATTGCATGTTCGCACGCAGATCGGAAAAGGTACCACCTTCACGGTATATCTGCCCGGCGCAAGGTTGATGAAGTGAACGCCGGGATTGACAGCCAGCCGGCTCGAGCCGGACAGATTTCAGCTTCTCCGCAGACTGCGACACTGGTTGGATCGATGAAGAAACGGATACTCTTTGTTGAAGACAATCCCATCCTCCTGCAGATGTACCAGGCAATGCTGGAAGGAGATGCGCAATGGGACGTGAGCACCTCTGAGAGCGGCCACGACGCTCTCGCGCTGATGGAACGCTGCAGCTTCGACGTCGTGGTTTCGGACATGCGCATGCCGCGAATGTCGGGACTGGAACTCCTCACACACACGCGCGAACGTTTTCCCGGCACATCACGCATCGTGGTTTCCGGATTGAACGACCAGGAGGAGGTGGCGCGTTCGCTGGGTTCGACCCACCAATTTCTCGCAAAGCCGTTCGACCTTAAAGCGCTCAAGAATACCCTCGAGCGCATTCGAGGACTGGACGCATACCTGCAGAACGAAAAAATCCGCGCGCTCGTTGGAAGATTCCGTTCATTGCCCAGCTTCCCTTCGCTCTACGTGGAAGTCATGAAGGAACTGAACTCCGACAGTCCCTCCGTAGAAAACATTGCTGGTGTCATTGCTCGTGATCCGGGAATGACGGCCAAGATGCTGCAGATCGTAAACTCCGCGGCGATCGGTTTATCACGAAAGGTCGGAAGCCCTTTTGAAGCGGTGCAGTTCCTGGGCCTTGGAACCGTCCGTTCCCTGGTCCTGTCAGCTCACATCTTTTCCTGCTTCGAACGCACCAACCTCAAGGGCTTCTCCGTCAGCCAGTTGTGGGATCACGGCATGAAGTGCGGCCGCATCGCCTGCATGATCATGCAGTACGAGCAGGCCGACCCGTCCGACGTCGAGGATGCTTACATCGCCGGCATGCTGCATGACATTGGCAAACTGATGCTCGCCGACGGCACGCCGGAAGACTTTCAAAAGGCCCTCACAATCGCGGCAGAACGCAATCTTCCGCTGCACGAAGCGGAGTTGGAGGTCTTGGGCGCAACCCACGCAGGAGTCGCCGCATATCTTCTCGGACTCTGGGGCTTGCCTGCGTCGATTGTCGAAGCCGTCGCATTTCATCATCAGCCCACGGCAAGCGATTGCAGAACGCTGGGACCCTTGGGGGCAATTCATGTCGCGAACGTCCTGGAGCACGAACTTTCGCACACCTCGATTCCCGGACGCGGCGCGGAGCTCGACGTAAATTATCTCGCCGCAATCCGATGCGACAATCGCCTGGCCACCTGGCGGAACGAGGCCAGCATGCTCATCGGGTCGCGACATACGGACTGAGCCGTTCTCCTGAACGTCCAGCCCGCGTCACCATTTCAATTCCTGAAGCCGCCGGGCAACCTCTTCCGCGTTCGCGCGGCTGTTGAAGGCACTGATGCGGAAGTAACCTTCCCCCTTTGATCCGAATCCACTGCCAGGCGTGATCACCACGTTCGCCTTGTTGAGGATACGATCAAACGCTTCCCAGCTTGTGATTCCCTTGGGCGTTTGGACCCAGATATACGGCGCGTTGACGCCGCCGAAAACCTTCAGGCCGGCCTTCTTTGCACCGGTTCGCAATACTGCGGCGTTCCCGAGGTAATGCTCGATCAACGCTTTGACCTGCTCCTTGCCCTCAGGCGAATACAAGGCTTCTGCGGCACGCTGCACCACGTATGAAACGCCATTGAATTTGGTTGTCATCCGGCGCGACCAGAGCGGGTGAAGCGGCTTGAACTCACCCGAGCGTGTCTGTGCCAGCAGGGATTTCGGCACGACAGTAAAAGCGCAGCGCGTTCCTGTGAACCCGCCATTCTTCGAAAAACTGCGAAACTCAATGGCGCATTCCCGTCCGCCAGGAATCTCGTAAATCGAGTGCGGGATCGCGGGATCCGTGATGTAGGCCTCGTAAGCCGCGTCGAAGAGAATGATCGCCTTGTGATCCAGCGCATACTTCACCCAGGCTTCCAATTGCTCGCGCGTTGCGGCCGCTCCAGTCGGGTTGTTTGGAGAACAGAGGTAAATCACGTCGACGTGCCGTTTCGGCGGCGTGGGAATGAATCCGTTGGATGGCCGGCACGGCAGATAAACCAGCTTGCTGTACGCGCCCGCTTCGTTCGCTTCGCCTGTATGCCCCGCCATCACGTTCGTGTCGACATACACGGGGTAAACAGGATCGCTGATCGCGATGCGGTTGCGATGGCCCAGGATGTCGAGGATGTTTCCGCAATCGCACTTCGAGCCGTCACTGACAAAAATCTCATCGTCTGCCACGTCAAGGCCGCGATCCCGGAAGTCGTTCTGCGCTATCGCGCGGCGAAGCCATTCATAGCCCTGTTCCGGACCATAGCCCTTGAATGTGCCGCGGTTCGCCATTTCATCCACGGCCTTGTGCATGGAAGCGACAACAGCGGCCGGCAACGGTTCTGTCACGTCGCCAATCCCGCAGCGAATCAGCCGTGCTGCAGCCTCGGGGTTTGCATCGCAAAACGCTTTTACACGCCGCCCGATCTCAGGGAAGAGATAGCCGGCTTTAAGCTTCAAATAATTGTCATTCAGGTGCGCCATGAAAATCCTCTCAATCGGATTACGAACAAGCAACGGGCGGAGACCTTAGTGGAACAACTTTGATGGCGCAAGTGGGTGCAACCGTGGCGGGAATGATTGCGATTTAGCTGCTGTTCGTTAACGTTGCGAGGTGAAGCTCTCGCTCAAAAGCGATTACGCCGCGCGCGCCGTGTTCGGACTGGCGCGTCACGTGACGTCTGGGAACGCGGTGCGCATCGAGGATCTCGCAGGCGAACAACAAGTGCCTGCGAATTACCTCGTGCAAATCCTGATTGAACTGAAAGCGATGGGAATCGTCCGCAGCGTCCGCGGCAAGGAAGGGGGCTACCTGCTCGCGCGCCCGCCGGCCGAAATCTCGCTGGGTGACGTTCTCAGGGCCGTACATGGCGAAGTCTTCGACACTCCCGCTCTTTCCGATCCCCAATGCCCTCTCGAGCTTGCAGGAGCCTGGCGGCAGCTGAAAACCGACGCCACCGCGGCAGCCGATCGCATCACGTTTCAATACCTGCTCGATCAGGCAAATGAGAAAGACAAAATGTATTATATTTGAGGGCGGGTAGGTCTTTACCCCATGTCTGCATCCGGGTCGGCGGTTTCTCATTTCGCCCTTATCAGCCGTGAATCGTGCGCCCACAGAACGCTCTGGCCCTGAGGCAGATGCAGCTCTGGAGAGATCTGTTCTCCACGTTTCGCCGCAGCTCGAAACGGTCGCCGATGCGCCGACGGCAGCCCCGCGCGAGGGCTTTCTCGCACTGGATAACGCCTGGCGGGTCCAGTCAATGACCGCATCCGCGGCGGACCTTCTCTCCTGCAAACCAGGCGACATCGCAGGACAGCTGGTTTGGGACGCATTACCGGATCTCTTCGGCGGCGGCATGAAATCCGAATTGTGCGCGGCGATGGAGCAATCCGGGACCGCAGAATGGGAGTATTTCGAAAGCCAGGGAAACCGATGGTTGAAACTCTCGGCCGCGCCGTTCGTCCCAAGCGGCTACATCGTCACGCTGAGCGTCATCACACCCGAAACGGCCGCGTCCGGCCCCTTTGCCCGGGTGCGGTCCCAGTTGGAACGCCAGGTTGCAGACCTGCGCCAGCTGCATGAAATCAGCGCGCGCCTGGCTGCACCCCTGAAACTGCATGCCGCATTGCGCGAAATTCTGCGCGCGGCGCTTGAGATTCACCACGCGACGATGGGCATTCTGTCCTTGTCCGACGCTGATGGAAAAGGTCTGCGTGTTGCAGTGGCGGAAGGATTCGATTCCAGTTTTCTCAAGCTGAGCGAAGTGGTCACACCCGGCAGCTGCACCTGCGGCCTTGCTTTCCTTCGCCGCGAACGCGTGATCATCGAAGATGTCGAAACACATCCAGCGATGGAATTTCACAGGGACGCGGCTCGCGCCGCCGGATTCCGCGCGGCGCACAGCACACCGTTGATCACCTGCGAGGATCGGCTTATCGGAGTTCTTTCGATCCAGTTTCCCAAGCCACACCGGCCGTCAGAACGGGACGAACGGATGATGGATCTGCTCGCGCGGCAGGCGGCTGACGTCATCGAGAGCATCCGCCTCCGGGAAACCGCGGAGCGCGAGGCTGCAGAACGGTTGAAAGCGCAACAGGCTTTGCGGCTCAGCGAAGAGCGCTTTCGTCTCGCGGCCCACTCAGAATCGGTGACGCTTTACGAGCAGGACAGGAACCTGCGTTATGTGTGGCTTTATCCATCGCATCCAGAACATGCGGGAGCCCTCGGCAAAACCGATCTCGAATTATTGCCGGGACCCGAAGGCCAGGCGTTGATGGCGTTGAAGCGGGAGGCGCTGGAGAGCGGCGCTGCGCGGCGGCTGGAGGTCGGCACGAGCCTGCCGGGCGGGAAAAAATTCTATGACGTGTTTGTTTCGCCCCGGCGCAATGCGCAGGGCGAAATACTTGGCGTTTCAGGCGTGGCACTCGATGTCACCGCATCCAAGCAGACGGAATTGCAGCAGCGCGCCTTGTATGAATTGGTAGCGGCCGTCAACCGGGCGAGTGCAATGCCGGAAATTCACGAGGCCGCGCTTGATGCGATCTGCCGCTGCCACCATGCGGATCGCGCTTCCATTCTTCTATACGACGAGCAGGGCCTGATGCGCTTCCGTGCGTGGCGTGGATTGTCCGAAACCTATCGCCGCGCGGCCGAAGGCCACTCCCCGTGGGCGGCCGGCGACCCGGATCCGGAGGTACTGTGGATCAACAACATTGCGGAGGCGAACCTGGCGCCTGAACTGCGGGAAGCGGCGGAACGGGAAGGAATCAAGGCGCTGGCTTTCGTTCCCATCACGAACCAAAAGCAGCTGCTGGGCAAATTCATGATTTATTACACGTCGACGCACTTCTTCACTGCTGACGAGGTGCGTCCGGCGCAGACGATTGCCAGCCAGATTGCGTTCGCATTGCAGAGGCAAAAAAGCGGGCAGGCGCTGGAACGGCTCGTGGACGAGCGCACGGCTTCCCTGCGCGAAGCGATCGCGCAGATGGAGGAATTCTCCTATAGCGTCTCACATGACCTGCGGGCGCCAGTGCGCGCCATGCAGGGCTACGCCCGTGCCGTGCTCGAGGATCACGGCGCCCAATTGGACGATTCCGGGCGCGATTACCTGGAGCGGATCGTGCGCAGCGGTGCGCGCATGGATCGGCTCATCCAGGATATCCTCATCTACAGCAGGTTGAGCCGCCGTGAAATTCAGCTGCAACCCGTATCGTTGAGCAAGCTGCTGCGCGAAATCCTGCTGCAATATCCGCAGATGCAGGCCCCGCAGGCAGAAATTGAGTTGGTTGAACCTCTGCACGACGTCCTGGCCCACGAACCTTCGCTGTCACAGGCCGTATCCAATCTGCTGAGCAACGCGGTGAAGTTCGTATTGCCGGGTCAGACCGCACGAGTCCGACTCGCCGCGGAGCGGCGCGGGGAATGGGTGCGATTTTGGGTTGAAGATAACGGCATCGGCATTCGTCCCGAATATCAGCATCGGCTGTTCGGAATGTTTGAAAGAATCCATCCTGAGCGCAAATACGAGGGCACGGGAATCGGCCTCGCGATTGTGCGCAAAGCGGTCGAACGCATGGGCGGACGGGTGGGCGTGGTTTCGGATGGCACCACGGGAAGCCGCTTCTGGCTGGAGTTGCCGGGAGCCAGCACACCCGCTCCGGCGCCTTGAAATCGTGTATTCAGAAAAGAACGGCAGTCCGCGCCCGATGGCGAGCGGGCGGCGACGGTGAGGATTTATGACAGATCAGACGCGAACTCTGCTATTGGTCGAAGACAGCGAAGACGATGTTTTTCTCATGCGCCGGGCATTGAGAAAGGCAAACATTCAACTCCCTTTGCACGTGGTCATGGATGGGCAGGAGGCGCTGGACTACCTCGGCGGGGTCGGCAAGTTTAAGGACCGTTCCCAGTTTCCCATTCCGTTGCTTGTCTTTCTGGACCTGAAGCTTCCCTACGTGCACGGGTTTGAAGTGCTGCAGTGGATTCGCCAGCACGAAACGCTCTCCACCCTCCCCGTTGTCGTGCTCACGTCTTCTCCAGAAGAGCGGGATCGTCAACAAGCTCATCAACTCGGCGCAAAGGCTTACTACGTCAAACCGCCACAGGGGGAGGCGCTCGTGCAGGCTGTGGATGCGGCAATGGAATCGAAGTCGCCCGACATTGCAGCGCCCAGCCCCTGACCGAACATTCGTTTCGTTGCAGATCGCGTTGGGCTAGCCGCTTGCCGCCGCGCGATTTCCCGCTACCAGATTGCGCAGGTGTTCAGGATCGGCCGTCGGGGCCTGGCACGTCATTCCACTGCAAAGGTAGGCCAGCGGTTTCGGTTCTCCCTTCAGCGTTTGGGCAAACGCATCCACCGAACCCCGATTTCCCATGACGATCCTATTCGGCTGGTACACGCCATGTGCCGCACGGATCAAGTCCATCGCATGCCGATCCTTCGAATCACCGGCGATGACAATGCGCACGGGCTCCTGCCAGCTGAAATCGACGGCATGCAGCATGTAGGTAAGGGCTTGTGGAGAATGTTCTAATCGCGCGGCAAACAATTGCAGGCTCTTGCGCGCGGCAGCCGTGAACTCATCGCGCTCACAAATCGCGCCCAGCTTCAATAACGCAAGAATCGCCACCGAATTTCCTGACGGTTCCGCGCCGTCATACGCCTCCTTCACCCGCAGGATCAAATCCGTGGACTCCGCCGCGCTCTGCCAGAATCCGCCAGCATCGCTGTCGTAAAAACGTTTCAACAAGGATTCCGCGAGTTGAACCGCAAACTCCAGCACGGCAGGATCAATCGTGGCTTCATACAGGTCGATCACGCCCTGCAGAAGAAACGCGTAGGCTTCAAGCAGTTGAACCTGGTCGCGTTCGCCCTCGCGCCAGCGATGAAACAACGTTTGCGAATCAGCATCCCATAGCGCGGATCGAATGAATGCAAGGTTCCGCTCGGCCGTCTCGCGAAAGGGTTGATCTCCAAGAACTGCATACGCTCTCGCGAAGGCGCCTAACATCAGTCCATTCCATGAGGCCAGAACCTTGTCGTCCAAATGCGGGCGAATGCGCCGGCTGCGGGCCTCGATCATCTTTGCCCGTGCCGATTCAAGCAGAGGAGCATCCGCTGGTGCGACTGGATTCGCGATGCTCAGCACGTTCTGATTGGCCAATGGCGCGGGATGACTGTGATCGACGAAGTTGCCGCCTTCCGTGATGCCGAAGTGGCGGGCCGTAACATTGAACTCCTCGGGCGTCAGGAGACCGGCCAGCTCCGAGCGCGTCCAACAATAGAACTTTCCCTCGTGTCCTTCCGAGTCCGCATCCTCCGCCGAATAGAAGCCTCCATCCGGGTGCGTCATGTCGCGTTGCACGTACGCGAGGACATCGCGCGCCACTTTCGCATGAAGGGGATTGTCGCTCGCCAAATATGCGTCGAGGTAGAGCGAGACCAGTTGCGCATTGTCATAAAGCATCTTTTCGAAATGAGGCACGAGCCATTCCGCGTCGACGGCATACCTCGAAAAGCCGCCGCCCAGTTGATCGTTAATGCCTCCCGCGGCCATGCGTTCACACGTGTGCAGGACCATCTGTGTTGCTTCCTTGTCGTCAAATCGCGCCGCGTAACGCAGCAGCAATGCCGGATGGCTCGGTTGCGGAAATTTGGGCGCGCCCCCGAAACCTCCGTGACGCGGGTCGTAATGCTCCTTCAACAATGCTCCCGCCTTTCGAAGCAGATCGCGGTTCACCGGGGCTTCGGCCTCGCCCCTTTCAACCGCCATCATTCCTGCAAGCCGCGAATGCATTTCCGCCGCGGACTCGAGAAGATCTTCACGGCGGTTTTGCCAGAGCTGGTGAATGTGCTGGAGCAACGTCAGGAAACCCGGCCTGCCGTATCGGTTGTCGGGTGGAAAATAGGTCCCGCCAAAGAACGGCTGCCGATTTGGCGTCAGGAAAACACTCATGGGCCAGCCACCCGAGCCAGTGGTCGCCTGCACAAACGTCATGTAGATCTTGTCAACATCCGGCCGCTCCTCGCGATCCACCTTGATGCTCACGAAATGCTCGTTCAGCCAGGCGCCCACCTTTTCGTCTTCAAACGATTCCCGTTCCATGACATGGCACCAATGGCAGGTTGAATAACCAATGCTGAGAAAGATCGGCTTGTTCTCCGCACGCGCCTTTTCAAAAGCAATGTCGCTCCACGGATGCCAATCCACGGGATTGTGCGCGTGCTGGAGCAGGTAGGGGGATTTTTCTCGGGCCAAACGATTCGTGTGCGCGTGGCCGGTTGTGCTGCTGGTTGCCATGGGTGCGTCACGTTAACCCCAACGGGCGCGCCTCGCAAAGAATTGACGCTCCTACACAATCTTGAGCTTCGGAAGGTCCTGCGAATCCACCATCCCGACCGGCTCATGCTTCGCGTTGACCACAATGAGATCGTCGATGTTCCTTTCGTCAAAAATCTTGAGCGCTTCAACCGCGAGCGCCTCGTCGCGAATCGCAATCGGTCTCGGCGTCATGACGGACTTGAGGCGGCGCGAAAGCAGGTCATCATCCGCCGACATCCACCGCCGGAAATCGCCGTCGGTAAACACGCCAACCAATCGTCCGCGCCCATTGATCACTGACAAGCTCCCTGATTTCGCGCGGGTCATGACGAGCAGCGCCTCTTTTACGGTGAGATCCTCGCGCGCCACCGCGTTGCGCTCACCCTTTCGCATGATGTCGCCCACGCGCAGCAGCATGGCGCGTCCGATGGCTCCGCTCGGATGATACCGTGCGAAGTCAGCTTTCTTGAACCCGCGCGCCTGAAGGACTGCCATGGCAAGTGCATCACCCATGACGAGCATTGCGGTGGTGCTGGAAGTCGGCGCGAGATTGAACGGGCATGCTTCCTTCGGCACACGCACGTTCAGCACGATGTCGCTGTGCATTGCGAGGGCAGACTTCGCATTGCCTGTCATGGAAATGACACGGACTGAAAACCGCTTCAGGGCCGGGAGCAGGTTTAACAATTCCTCCGACTCGCCCGAATAGCTCAGGCCCAGGATGACGTCGCCGTCATTCACAATCCCGACGTCGCCGTGCAGGGCGTCAACGCTGTTGAGCACGACGGAAGTGGATCCAGTGCTCGTCAGGGTGGCGGCGATTTTGCCTCCCACGTTGCCCGATTTGCCAATGCCCACGATGACAACTTTGCTGCGATTGGCGAGCGCGGCGACAATGCAGTCCACGGCCTGGTCAAATTGCGAGTCGAGCTGCGCCCGCACGGCTTTGATCGCAGCGAGCTCGATGTCGAAAACCGTGCGGGCGCGGGCGAGATGGCTCATGGCGAGTCAGTCGGAATTCGGATATGACCCAAGAACTTTGACAAAGCTGCACTCCGCTTCCAGCGCTGTGATGGCCCCAGCGACTTTGCGATCCTGCTGATGGCCATCGCAGTCGATGAAGAAGAAGTATTCCCAGGCCTTGCGCTTGCTCGGCCGCGATTCGATTTTGGTGAGATTGATTTTGTTTCGCCGAAATGCCGCGAGTGCATGATGCAATGCCCCAACCTTGTGGCTGACGCTGACCATGAGGCTCGTGCGATCGCTGCCAGTCGGCGGGCTGCAGCGACGCCCGAGAACGAGAAAGCGCGTGGCGTTGGCAGCGTTATCCTGGATGTCCTGCTCCAAAACGTTCAAACCATATTTTTCCGCTGCAAGAATTCCGCCCACAGCGGCTGCACCTTTTTCCTTCGCGGCGAGTTCGGCCGAGCGGGCGTTCGAGGAGGTCTCGATGATTTCAACCTGCGGCAGGTGGTTTTGAATCCAGCCGCGGCATTGGGCCAGTGATTGCGGATGACAATACAGTTTCCGCAACTGTGACCGCGGAGAATTGCTCATCAGGCACTGCTGAACGGGAAGGATGATTTGCGCCACAATCTTGAGATCGCTGTCGACGAACATGTCGAGCGTGTGGGTGACGACCCCCTCCGTGGAATTTTCGACAGGCACCACGCCGTAATCCGCGCGGTTCTTGCTCACCTCTGAAAAGACATCAGCAATCGTCTTCTGCGCCGCATAGCGCAGGCTGGACCCGAAGCGCCGGATCGCGGCTTGATGTGTGAACGTGGCTTCCGGCCCGAGATACGAGATCGTCAGGGATTTCTCCAAGGACAACGCGCTCGACATCACCTCGCGATACACGGCCCGCAGCGAATCATCGGTCATCGGACCCTCATTCAGTTTGCAGATCCGCTGAAGCACTGCGCGCTCTCGGTGCGGGGCATAGATCTCCTCGCCTGCTTTGAGCTTGATTTCGCCAATTGCCAGCACGTGCCGCGTGCGTTCGTTCAGCAACTTGACGATCTGCGCATCCAGAAGGTCGATGGCCTTGCGATGGTCGGAAATATTCACAGCCGGGGCAGAATGGAGAAACCGCCTCGAAGAATCAATCCGCAGTGGGTTTATCCGTCGCGGGGGAGCTTTCAGTCGCCTCAGGTAAGGTTTCCACGACAACCGATTGTTCAGCGGACTTCAACGGTTCAGGCGGAACTGTCGCCAGCCCAGGGTCCGCCGTCAATGGGGCGGCCGGCTTTTCAATGACAATGCGCCGCAACTCCTCGGCTGCAGGCAGGTCGTCCAGGCTTCGCAATCCAAAATACTCCAGGAACACCGCCGTGGTGCCGTAAAGCGCTGGACGCCCCACCGCCTCAGCCCTGCCGGTTTGCTCGACCAACCCGCGCTCAATCAAGGTTTGCATTGTGCCGTCCACACTTACGCCGCGAATCTGCTCCACTTCCGCGCGGGTGATCGGCTGCCGGTAGGCAATGATCGCCATCGTCTCAAGCGCGGCCTGGGAGAGTCGAGGAGGGCGTGCCTTTACCCCGACCAACGCCTTCAGCCACGGCGCATAATCCGGCAGCGTTACGAACTGCCAGGATCCCGCGATGCATGCAAGACGATAGCTTCTAGCCGCCGCGTCGTGGTCCCTCGCCAGTTCCTCGAGCGTGGCAATCATTTCTGGTTCCCTGACTTTCTTGAATGCGGCGGCGCGCGCATCGCCTTCCGCGTGTTCCACGGCACCTGCCAGGGCGTCCCGGATTTCCTTCAGGCTGAGTGGCTTTTGGGCGGAAAAGAGCAATGCTTCCAGGATGAACTTGAGTTCGGCCGGAAGAACCGCGGGGGAGCTCTCCGCCTCTGGCTGGGGTATTTCGTTATCCATTGTGTTCGAATGAAGCCGGCCCGCTGTCAGGCAGGGCGGACGAATCGTTGGACGGGGGTTCCTGCTGGGCCGGGGGTGCGGCGGCCTCGGCCGGCTGCGGTTCCGGTGCACGCCGGACAATTTCGATCTCGCCGAAGTTCTCCGCCTGTTCGCAAACCAGCTGCTTGAGCCGAATGAGCTCCAGCAGCGCCAGGAAGGTGCAGATCACCTCGGGTCGTGTGCTGGCATCGGCAAACAATTCCGAGAAGCGCAGCCGCGGCCGGGACGCGATCATGCCGAGCACATGCTCGATTTTCTCGCTGACGCTCCACTTGTCCTCGTAGATGTCGCGCGCGTCATCTTTTTTTGAAATTCGCTGGAGGACGGAATTGACCGCGTTAACGAGGTCAAAGATCGAAACCTCGGGTTTGCCGCGCGCGGGTTCAGGCTCAAACTCAATCTTTCCGGGCCGCCGCGGAAACACGTTTTCCTGCCGGCTTTCGAGTGTCTGAAGTTGCGCCGCGGCATCTTTAAACTTTTTGTATTCAACGAGCTGCCGAATCAATTCCCATCGCGGATCCTCTCCCTCGTCCTCGCCCTCAGTCTGCACCTGTTGTTCCACCGGGAGCAGCTCCTTGCTCTTGATGTACATCAGTGTCGCGGCCATCACCAGGAACTCGCCCGCAACATCGAGGTCGAGCATGCGCATCGTGTCGATGTACTCGATGAACTGGGTGGCAAGGCGCGTGAGGTTGACCTCATAGATGTCGACCTCCTCCTTTCGAATGAGATAGAGGAGCAAATCCAGCGGGCCTTCAAAGACCTCGAATTTGACTTTGTATTCGGACATCGGAACCGCGCATCGGCCGCGGAGTGAAAGATCGTAAGCGCGCAAAATCGGGTTGGCAATGGCAGACCCTTGCCCGCAAGGATTCCGGAAGGTAGGAGGGACTACGGGAAATGGGAGTGCGGTCATTTTTTAAAAGCGGCGCGTGTCTTGTTTTGAGGAGGCACCTCAAGGCGACTGAAGACACCCCACCCGTGAGCGTTCAGATAAGGGTTTGATTAGGGCGATTTCAAAGAGCGGCCCACCATCGACCGGACGGTGGGTAAATTGAGAGTCAACCGCTCCACAGAGGCGTCAATTGGCCGGGATACTCCAGGCTGCGGTCAAGGCGCAGTGCCAACTCCTGCAGACTGACTTTTCCCGCCTGCCAGAGCTTGCCGTGAAGACGCACGAAAACCTCGAAGAGATTGAAGGCAAGGACAAGAATGAGCAGCCGCGCCATGACCGCTACCGGATGGTGATGGGGACAGTGTTCGAGGTGATAGTACTTGGTCAGTTCGTTGAACACATGATTTTCGATCGCCCAACGGGCGTGGCCAATGCGCCAAATCACTTCTTTGGGATAAGGGTCCAACTCGGGAGTAGCGATCCAGCGCCAATGGGACTGCATGGGCTTGGATACCCTCTGGCCAGCGACGCGGTTAACTTGAGTCCACTCTTCATCCGATAAAACAACGCGTACGGGTTGGTTTCCCTCCTCGCCGAGGGTCAGGTTGCGCACCTGACGCAAAGCAATCTGCCGTCCTTCTGAAGAGAAACGCTCGGGCGCCTGTGCGGCCGCCAAGGTCGAGGACTCCTTGTAGACATCAAACCGCTCCTGCTTGAGAACACTGACCACACCCCAGCCCAGACGCCGGACGGCCCGGATGAAAGGGGTTTTGGTGTACCATGCGTCGACGGTCACCACGTCGAAAAACCGGGGACCGTAAAGCCGTCGCATTCGACCGAGCATCCTCAACGCCGCTGCTGACTCATCCTCGCCGGGGCCGATCGGCTCCACGTCCAGAACGACACTGAAGTCCGGGCCATGCAGGCAGGCATAAGTCATTCGGTGGTAGAACTCGTCGATTTCGACCTCCTGCCCAGCTGGGGTGCGTGTTTTGATTTTCCGTTGGCAGCAAGCCTCGCAGCAACGGTGCCGACTGTTGAACTGCTCATTGGCATCGATGCTCACCACGAGCAGACCGTTGATTTTCGCTGACTCAAAGGCCCGATTGCGTTTGAGCGTCTGATTGATTGACACCAGGACGGTCCGCCAGTCCTCCAAGCGATATCGTTCGAGCACATAGGCCATTACGTCATCGCTGATCGGACCATTCAGACCGAGCAACCGCTGCCATCCAGCCCGGTCACTATCCTTGGAGATTTGCCGCAAAGAGGGCAATCGCAGAATAGCTCCCAGGAACAATACCGCCGTCACCCGGGGCGTCGAGATCTCGGGATAAACACGCGTGTCGCGAATGGCTCGCAAATGACGCGGCAGGTCGAAAACTTTGGTGAGGTAACGCCAGAGTTGTGCGGCCAGGTTCACGCTGAAGGGATGTCCAGCGTTTCGTTGCGACGGAGCAACTCGCCATTAATCTGGGAAAGTTCCTCCAGCTCATCCCAAAAGGCTTGATACGCTGCAACTCCATGTCGGGCCAATGCTTGTTGCTCGGAAGAACTCAGCAGGAACTTACGCACCTGACCAGCCTTGAGTCCCGCGCTCAAATAATAGAATGGTCCGTGCTTTTGGCCTCGGATGCAGCAGCAGTTGGGTTTGCCACAGGTGGTGAATCTCTCGACGAAGGAGGCGCGGAGCAGGTCGCGGGGTATCTTGAGCGACCGCAGCAACCAATCCCGCCGCTGACGCAGCGCGAGGGTCGACTTGCGCCGGAGATTAAATATCTTAGCCAATACCTAGGCCAAGAATGCCAAGCCGCCTGCGGAATGCAAGTACAGAAATCTGCTCATCAGACGGAATCTCGATAAAACCTCGCAGTTCCCATGTCTTGGCCCATTTTTCCTGACCACCTTCCGGAATCACTGCCTTGCCCGCACCGGATCGGCCGGCTTGCGGCGGGCTTAACTTTAAACTCGGCTGGGGCAGCTGAATTGGGAGCAGCGCCATTCCCCTCTCGGCGACGCACATGGGGCTCAACGTGTGCGTGCTTGGTTCTTCGATCGTCGTCAGCTGAGTGCAAATCGGCGTTCCGGCGTGCGCACTGATTCAGCGGCGCAGGCGAAAAAACCCGGCGTTCGTCAAGGCCACTGTCATCGTGACCCCTTCGGCATTCGTCGTCACTGTACCGGATGCGTTTTGCCAGGCAGCGCCCTCAAGAAGCAGTGATTCCTGCACTTGATAATCCTGCGCAAACAGCGGCCAACTGACCTGCGCGGCGCCGTTGGTGAACGACACCGACAATGCCGGCCGCGGCTCCGGGTCGTTCGGCCCAAAAACCGGACCGTTGCTCGTGCTTTCAAAGGCTCCCATGTCGCGCGCGGCGGCGCGAATGCGCCACATGCGATTTGTCACTTCGTTCAGGAAATACTCGCGCCCCGGAGGCGAAAGAACATCCGGGTTGGCGGCGCCGATGCACACACTGTCCTCAGCCAGCCTGAAATCCTGATTGCTCGCATCCCGGAATCCAGGCGCGGAGGATTGCACCGAACCTGTGAGCGGTCCGATGGTGGCGTTGGGCCGCAGCCAGTTGTTCTGCCCCCTCACAGTTCCCGCTGCGGGGTTGTCGTTCAGGAAAGGCCGGCCCGTTCCTGAAATAATGTTGTTGGAGATTTCTGCGTTCATCGCAGTGCCGTCACCGTTGGCAAGATGAATGAAAGAGGCGTTGCCCCCGTTGCCCACGAATGTGTTGTAAAAGGCATGCACATTCAGCGTGAGATTGGGGAGTTCCGCGTCATTGTAAACCGCCACCACCTGTGAATTGTTCAGCGGGTTCGCCTTTTGCACGATCACGTTCCCGCGCAGCGTCATCGTCTGCGTGAACGGCCCGCTGCCGCTGAAGTCGTCGTCCGTCATGAGATCGCCCTCATACGAGTTCGCCCGCGCGAACCAGTTGTATTCGATCAGCGACCTCCGGCAGCGGATATGGAAGTTCTGGCCCTGGACGGGATCGTGCACATAGCAGTAGCGCAGGGTCAGGTAGCCACCATAAACGTAGATATTGTGGCTGGGTGCGGAGAGCGAAGCGTTGGTGTTCCCATTGGAATTGAACTCGCAATATTCAACAGTGGCTTCACTGCCTTGCGTTCCACCGGTCAGGCCGTTGTCATTCCATTCAAAGAGGCAGTTGCTGATGTAAAGGTTGGTCGAACTGTTGTAGTAACGGATTGCGGCGGAGTTGCGAGATGCGGTTCGGGCGTTGCGAATCACGATTCCCGAAACGCGATAATGGCGGGCACCCTCGCTGAACTGCCACGCGCCGCGGCCGCGATCCCCCGCTGTATAGCTGCCAGGCGCGGTCTCAACCAACAAGCTTTCGAAATCCCAAACCGGCCGATTCGCGGGATCGGCCGCGCGAATGATGATTGGATTGGTGGCGTTCCCCTGCCCGGTCAGGTACACCCGGAAGCGATACGTCCCCGGTTCGATTACGACTTCATCGCCCGCCTTCGCTGTCTCAATCTTAGAGTAGCTGTCGTTGGTCGTGACGTTTATGACAGCGGCATGGAGCGGGAGCGAGGTTCCGGCAACGATCACAGCAAGGAAGTGGCGCCAATGGATCCGCAAAGGAATGTTCATGCCGGAATTTAGCACCGGATGTGGCACGCCTGCCTAAGATTCAGTCGGACGCTCTGCGGCAAACGCGGCATGTCCATTCAAACGTGCGTGCAAAAATCCGCCACGAAGGTTGGCCACATTTTCAAAACCCCGGCCGTTCAAGGCGCAGGCTGCCAGATATCCCCTCTGTCCTTTCTGACAATAGGTGACGATCCGCCGGTCCCGCGGCAGTTCGTCCAGCCGGCCGCGCAGTTCGGGTAACGGAATATTGACCGCATTCTCCAACCGGCCGGTTTCCCGCACTTCATCGGCATCGCGCACATCCAGAAGGAATTCGCCGTCCGGCGCCCAGCTTTCGGGAGCCACCGTTCGGATATCCCCGCGCGCGATATGCCCGGCGACGAACCCCGCGACATTGACCGGATCGTTGGCCGCGCCGAAAGGCGGTGAGTAGGCGAGGTCGAGGTTTTCAAGGTCGAATACCGTCATGCGCGCCGCGATTGCCGTTGCGAACACATCCACCCGTTTGTCCACTCCTTGCTCGCCTAAAACCTGGGCGCCCAGCAACCGGCCGCTGCCCTCCTCTGCAACGAGCTTTATCAACACCGGCTTTGCTCCGGGGTAATAATGGGCGTGGTCATAATCCCGCGTGAGGCTGGTGAAGTGGCTGAAGCCTGCACGACTTGCCTGGGCCGTGTTCAAACCTGTGAAGCCCGCCGTGATGTTAAGGACCCGCACAATCGATGTTCCCAGCGCGCCCGCGTAAGTCATTCGCCCTCCCGCCGCATTGGCCCCGGCAATTCTGCCCTGGCGATTCGCCGGTCCTGCCAGAGCGATCCTGGCCCTCGCTCCCGTCAATGCGTGGGCCGTTTCCGCCGCGTCTCCAACCGCAAAAATATCGGGATCCGATGACTCCATGCGCCCATTGGTTTTCACGCCGCCTGTAATTCCAATTTCCAATCCAGCCAGGCGGGCCATCTCGACCTCGGCTTTTACCCCCACACTGAGCAAAACAAGATCAGCTTCAAGCTTTGTCCCGTCCTCGAATTCAACGCCCTGCGCCGTGAATCGCGCCGCCTGGGAGTTGGGACGGAAGCAGAAATCCGGCCGCTCGACCTGTCCCTTCAGGTGTTCTGCCATGTCCGAATCCAGCAGCGGCAGAATATGGCGATTCCGTTCAACGATCGTCACGTGAAGTCCCCGGCGATGAAACGCTTCGGCCATTTCGATTCCGATGAATCCTCCACCAATGACGACGGCGCGGCGCGGGCGTTTGTGTTCCAGAAACGCGGCAATGCGATCCATGTCGGGAATGTCTCGCAAGGTGAACACATGCGGAAGATCGATTCCAGGGATCGGCGGAACAATAGGCTTCGCACCCTGGCTAAGGATCAAACGATCGTAGTGCTCGTCGCGCTCGGCGCCATCAGGGCCTTTCACCCGAATGGTTTTGGCGGCACGGTTGATCGCGAGGACTTCATGCCGCACGTGAGCGTGAATCCGCGACCTTTCCCAAAGCTTCTCCGGGGTCATGATGATCAGCTTCGATCGATCATCGATTTCCCCGGCAATGAAATAAGGGAGGCCGCAGTTCGCGAATGAAATAAATGCGCCGCGCTCGAAAAGGTGAATCTCGGCCTTTTCATCCACCCGGCGCGCCCTTGCAGCCGCTGACGCGCCACCGGCAACGCCGCCTACAATGAGGATTCGACGCGTTGCTTTCATAGATCTCCCGGACGGTTCGCACCGCAGCAGCCTGGCTGTGGCGGCAGGCTCGTCTGATTCCACGGCATCCGCGCGAGGACAAGCGCAAGTCCGCAAGTTCCGGTCAGGCCGGCGAACAGGAGGCCCGCGCCCATCAGCAGTGGAATCACGGCGAACCGCAGATCCACCGCCAGAGCGAGAATGGCGCCCGCGGCTGAGATCAGTCCCACAACCACCTGCACCTGCCGCATGAGCGGCAGCACCTGCGAGGTTCCGCGCACAACGGGCAGGCCGGCATCGATCCATGCCTGGATTCCCCCTTCGACGAGAAGGGCATTGCGAATTCCCTCCTGCTCCAGCCGCTCAATGGCCCGGCGCGCCCGGCTTCCCGATTGGCAAAGCACATAAAGCGGATTGTCATCTGCCTTCCGTTCGTGCAGACAGGCGTCGGCAGAGAGCTGGTCCAATGGACTCAAGCGGGATCCAGGGATATGCACAGACCCGTGCTCCGCAGGGGTCCGGACATCGAGAAGGTTCACGGAATGGCCAGCCGAAACCACGCGGGCGAGTTCCGCGACGCTGATCGATCGCGGTGATTGCTTTGACTCCTTAATCATGGAATGATCATATAACCATATAGGCATATGGCAACAGGTAAACAGAAGCGGCTTCTGACGGATGGCGAGCTTGAAGGTATTGCGCAACATTTTCGCCTTCTGGGCGAGCCGATGCGGCTGAAGATTCTCCAGGCGCTCTGCCGCGGGCCCCTCAGTGTCAATGATATCGTGACTGCGGTCGGCGCGACCCAGGCAAACGTCTCAAAGCATCTGGCGCTATTGGCGGCGGCCGGGATCCTGACACGCAAGAAGGAGGGCCAGTGCGTTTTCTACGGGATGAAGGACCAGCTCACGATCCGCCTGTGTGAGTTGGTGCACGATCAGCTCATCGCGTAAGTTCTGCGGGATCTGCCTCCGTTGTTCACCCGAGATTTTTTCACCCAAAAGGTGATTGGCGACGCGAGCCACACCCGGCGTAGTCTCTTGGCATTCCGGAGCATCAGAACCCTCTGGAACCCGGCGGATACAACTCTGCCGTGCAATGCGGTCAAAGCAACCCAGGAAACCTATGTTCAACCTAAACCAGATCCGATTGCTCGCGCTGTCCACAGTGTTGGGCGCTTGCGTGTCGAGCGCCTCGGCGCAAAAAACCTTCGTGAATGCCACTTCCGGCGCGGCGGGGAATACCACCCTTGCCAATGGTGGCTTGTTCTCTCCTCCACTCAACGGCACCACCGGCGCCGATCAACTGTGGGAGGAACGAACCACATTCGCCAGCGGCGGCAATGTGTTTGAATCCCAGGGCGAATCCGCCGGGGAAAATGCCCCGCGCCTCGCCGTCAATCTTTCCCTCGCCAACGGCACCTACAATATCTACGCCTACTTCTGGTCACCCGGAACCGAGACAGCCGATAACCAGCAGCAATGGCTCCTGCGTGCCGGGCTTCAAAACACCGCTGAAGAACTCCAGCTCTACAGCCGCGTTCTCGGCGTGGTCACAACTCCCGTCAACGAACCCGGAATGCAGATCGCAACGCAGGTCACCTCGGGCGACGGCTTTGACGTCGCGCCGACCCTATTCACGGAAAACAGCCGCAACCTGTGGGAGGCTTATCTCGGGCAGGCCGTGGTGAACAACGGCACGTTGCAGGTGTTCATCGATGACTATTCACCCGCGACAACCGTCAACAACCGCACCTGGTTTGATGGCGTCGGCTTCTCCGTCGTTCCTGAGCCATCCTCGATCGCGCTGTTCGGCCTCGGCCTCGCAGGGATGCTGGCGCGCCGCCGAAAGTAACCACTGCGTCGGAGGGTAGATTCACAAAGGACGCCAATCAGCTTTGGCGTCCTTTTTCCTGTAAAACCGAAATCAAACTCGCGTTCCGCGCATGAAATCCCGCCTCGATCCCGCCATTCGACTGATCCTCCTTGCTGCCCTGCTTCATCTGGCGGCAGCTCCTGGCACGGTGGCTCAGACAAATTTCGCGACCATTGCACGGGATGGAGCGTGGACCTGGTACAACGATCCGCGCGCGCTGTTCCACAATGGGAAGCTCTACTTCGGGTTCGTTCGCGCAGCCGACGGAAAAAGTGCCCTCGGCGTTTTCGACCTCGGCACAGGCATCGGCACCAACCTCTGGGCTTCAGACTTCACGCAACTGGACGATCACAACAACCCGGGCCTGCTTTCGAAACGAGACGGCGGGCTGCTCGCGATTTATGCGCGGCACATTTCTGACCAGTTTTTTGCCTATCGCCTTTCCACGTCTCCCGAGCCCGCCACTCCGGCCGATTGGACATCCGAACAACGGATTCCATCGAGCGGCGCAGGGATGACCTACGCCAATCCGTTCCAGCTTTCTGCTGAGGCAGGCACAATCTACAACTACTGCCGCAACCTGAACTTCAATCCCACGGTATATGTGTCAACCAATGGCGGAAGCAATTGGACGTCGCCCCGCCTGTTTATCCAGGCTGGCACGGGCGGCTCGGTTCGTCCTTACGTGAAGTACTCGTCCGACTACGAAAACCGCATCGACTTTCTCTACACGGATGGCCATCCGCGCGATGTCGCAAACTCGCTGTATCATCTCTACTATCGGGATGGCGCTTACCACAAAACCGACGGAACCGTCGTCAAAAGCTTTTCCAACCTGCCAATCCTCCACGATTCCGGCGAGCGTGGATCGGTGATCTACCAGTACAGTGCCGCTGCACAAAGCGATCCCAATCAATGGATTCCCACCGCCCGCGCCTGGTGCTGGGAAACAGCAACCCACACCAATAATCAGCCAGTGTGCGTGTTCACAGTTCAGCGCGACAACGTGATGGGAGGAAACTGGTTCGACGATCGAATCTATTACTATTACGCGCGATGGACTGGAACGAACTGGCAGAAGCGCTTCATTGCTCATGCAGGGCGGCCGCTATATTCGGCTGAAGACGATTACGCGGGCGGCATTTGTGTTGATCCGAAGGATCCCAATGTCATCTACATTTCCAGCAACGCCGCTGATCCATTCAACCTCGCGAATACCGCCAACGTTCCGTTGCGCGCAGCCGAACGATACGAACTCTGGCGGGGCGTGACGAGCGACGGCGGTTTAACGTTTGATTGGACGCAGGTGACACACAACTCGACAGTCGACAACCTGCGTCCCTATATTCCGCGGCGCAATGGCGGCGAGCCTTGCGTCATTTGGTTTCAGGGAAATTATTCCACCTACACGTCGTATTCCACATCTCTCGTGGGTCTCTTTTCCACACGGGTTCCAACGCCTGCTCCCGCGCCGCTGATTACTTACGTGGATGCGACCACCGGAATGTCAGGCAATACCACGCTGGCAAGCGGGGGCGTGTTGAATCCCCCCGCGACATCCAGCGGAACCGACGGCGTCTGGCGCCTGCGAACCCTGGGAAACTCGGCGACCACTTTTGAATCGGGAGGCGACACATCGGCTGCCGGCAATGCTGCGAACGGAAACAGCGAAGACACACCGACTCTAAAAACAACCATCAGCGGTTTGACTCCGGGTGTGGTCTACAACATCTACGCCTATTTCTGGAGTGCCGCCGGATCTCAGGATTGGCGGCTGCGCGCGGGCCTGACTAATCTTGGCGGATCCTTGCCGCTGTTCGCCAATTCGACCCACCCCACGCCGGTCGCGTCTGAGTTCAGCAATCCACCGTTGATCACCGAAGCGGATCGCACGTTGCAGCAGGCACCCCTTGGATTTGCTGTTGCGGATGCAGAGGGGAAGATTGAGGTGTATGTGGATGACGACCCCGCCGCGCGGGCGGGAATGGCGAATGGCTGGAACCTTCGGACGTGGTACGATGGCGTCGGCTACTCGCGCGCAACGAGCTCCACGGCCGCCAAGGTGAACGCCAGCGCGGACGGAGCAAGCCTTTGGATTTCCTGGCCCGAAACGCACATTGGATGGGTGCTGCAATCGCAGACGAACGCATTGGACTTCGGCCTGACAACGGACTGGCACGACGTCAGCGGGACGAGCCTCGTCACGCAGGCTGTCGTCGGCATCGATCCATTGGCGGAAGCCGTGTTTTATCGTCTGCGACATCCCTAGCTGGTGAAGACTACCCACTTGGGGAGCTAGTCGCTGCGAGACACAACGACAACGCTCTCACGTCATGATTGCATCGTTTCAGAGGCTTCGAACGCGTTTGGCCGTCCTGCTGGCGTGCGCCAGCTTTGTTCCACAATTTCTGTCGGCGCAGGCTCCTGTTGGATGGACGTTGATCTGGTCAGACGAGTTCTCGCAACCGAACGGCAGTGCGCCCGCCTCTTCCAATTGGGTTTACGACATCGGCGCCAGCGGATGGGGCAACAACGAATGGCAGTATTACACGTCTCGCACGAACAACTCGCGAATCGAGGACGGACATCTCGTGATTGAGGCGCGCCAGGAAAATTTTGCGAGCAGCAGCTACACCTCTGCCCGGCTGAAAACACAGGGGAAATGGTCGTGGCGCTACGGACGCATTGAGGCGCGGATTAAGATTCCCCGAGGGCAGGGCATCTGGCCTGCGTTCTGGATGCTCGGAACCAACATCGCCTCGGCCGGTTGGCCGTCATGCGGAGAAATCGATATCCTGGAAAACATCGGCAAGGAACCCACCATCGTTCATGGCACAATTCACGGCCCCGGATACTCCGGCGGCAACGCAGTCGGCGGACCCTATTCGCTGGCGAACAACGCTCCCTTTGCTGATGACTTCCATGTCTACGCCGTCGAGTGGACGACCAACTCAATCCAGTGGTTCGTGGACGGCCAGCAGTATTTTAGCGTTACGCCGGCGAGCCTTCCCACAGGAGCCGCTTGGGTGTTCACAGATCCGCAATTCCTGATCCTTAACCTCGCAGTTGGCGGCAACTGGCCCGGATATCCGGATGCGACAACCGTGTTCCCGCAACGCATGACCGTTGACTACGTCCGCGTGTATGCGCCAGCGGCGCTAACCTCGCCGAACACCAATGCCCTGATCAATGCGGGATTCGAAACCGGTTCGCTATCGTCTTGGACGCCCTATGGCGCCGGGTTCAACACACTTCATCAAACCATCAAATCCGGGGCCGTCCACAGCGGAAATCATTCGTTCAAGGTGTTCGGCCGGTTCAACGGAACGGAAAACTATTCCGGCATTTTCCAGGATAGAACGGTCGAACCCGGCCAGGTGGGTCGGGCGGATGCGTGGGCGTTCACACCTGGAAACGATCGTATCGCGGGAGCCAATTCCGCGTGGGTTGAATTGTCGTTCCGCGATGCCGCTGCAAACGTGCTGGCCTTGTATCGCTCGAGATTCCTCGATTCCGCGTCGCCGCCGGGCAGCTGGGTCCGGCTGCGGGTGGATATTCAGTTGAACCCTGCTAACTCTGCCGTGATCGGAACGGTGACCAACCTGATTGCGCCCGCGAATACCAGCGCGATGCGGTATCAGGTTGTTTTCCGCCAGCCCGCCTCGGCCAGCGGTTCAGTTTCTTTTGACGATCTCCGCGTGGAACTCGACCCGGTCACTGAAGTTCCTGCGTTAGCTTCCTTTGCATTGAATTAG
>Ga0196971_1000574_pt1 | contig 25158 bp, 19 predicted proteins | sample S1v_1013CmetaG_FD_148660 | JGI IMG/M metagenome (GOLD analysis project Ga0196971, IMG submission 148660) | Soil microbial communities from Anza Borrego desert, Southern California, United States - S1+v_10-13C | ecosystem: Environmental > Terrestrial > Soil > Desert | place: USA: California...
GGAAAGGCCACCAGCGCTCCCCCATCCTGTCCATGAACGCGAAGCGGTTCAGCCATTTCTCCGTGAGGCAGGGCGGCGCATAGCAGCCGAAATGTCCGCGGTTGACTTCCATGTTGAGGAGCTTGAGCCAGTCCTTGAGGCGCGGCAGGCTGATGAATTCCCCATCCTGCGGCAGAAAATGGGCTCCCGTGATGCGCCCGGCCACCTGGCGCAGACCCCACAGGCTGGCCGGGTTGAAGCCGGTGATGATCACCTGCCCTTCCGGCCGCAGCACGCGTTCCACTTCGCGCAGCACCTGGTGCGGCTCGCTTGCGAATTCCAGCACGTGCGGCAGCACCACCAGGTCCAGGCTCTGCGACGCGAACGGCAATTCGGTGAAATCATGCACCAGCACCACCGGCGACTTGCTGCCATCGTGCATCTCGGCCGGCAAGTGGGTGTCGGTCAGCCAGCGGTTGGGCATCCGGTTCGCCTGCAACGCATTGACCTGCGGCAGCCCGATCTGCACCGCGTTGAATCCGAAAATGTCCGCCGTGAGCATATCGAGGCGCTGCTGCTGCCAGGCGCGCACATAGCCGCCGGTCGGCGTTTCGAGCCAGGGACCGAGGGCTATAATGGGTCTTTCAGCGGAAGGACGTTCCATCGTATGTTGAAAATATTGACTGTACCGGCGTTTCAGGACAACTACCTGTGGCTGATCCACGATGGCGTGCATGCCGCAGTCGTTGACCCGGGCGACGCGGTGCCCATCCTCTCCGCACTGGCGGAAAACCGCCTTGCCTTGGCCGCTATTCTACTGACACATCATCATGCTGACCATGTCGGCGGGGTTCCGGCGCTGCTGCAGCGTTTCCCGGTGCCGGTATTCGGGCCGCGCGGCGAGAACATTCCGCAGATCACGCATCCGCTGGGCGAAGGCAACCGTGTGACGGTGCCGGGCATCGGCCTGCAATTGTCCGTCCTCGACGTGCCCGGCCACACCAGCGGACATATTGCCTATCATGCAAGGGAGCAAGATTGGCTCTTCTGCGGCGACACGCTGTTTGCCGGCGGCTGCGGCCGGCTGTTCGAGGGTACGCCTGATCAGATGGCGGAATCCCTGGAAAAACTCGCCGGGCTTCCTGAGCAAACGCAAATCTTCTGCGCGCACGAGTACACCTTGGCAAATTTACGCTTTGCTAACGAAGTCGAGCCGGATAATATGGCGTTGAAGGCGCGCATTGAACGCGAGCAAGCCAAGCGCGACCGCGGAGAACCGACCGTGCCTTCCACCGTCGGTATTGAAAAAGAAACAAATCCGTTTCTCCGGTTCCGGGAGCAGCATATCGCCGACAGGCTGATTGCCGCAGGACATCTTTCCAGCAGGGAACCAATTGCCGTTTTTGCGGCCTTACGCGGGTGGAAGAATTCCTACCGTTAAGGCACCGGCATTCATTGCTTTTTTTGCAATAAAACCAGTAATTCTTGACGCAGGAAAATACCATTACGTAAACTCCATCGATTTACCGGCGCGACGATCGCCGGACCATATAACAGCAAGCGAGGACTCATGCAGCGGCTGAAAATAAGAAAACTGACTCTGGCAGCGATCCTCGTCCTCGGGGCGCCCGTGGCGGCGCAGGCCGCGGATCTTTCCCTTCCCTTATATAACTGGTCGCAGGTGTCGGCGATCGAGCGGCCGTACGATCCGGATGATCCGCTCGCCCAGGTGCTGGCGATGGAGGAAGTCGACGTCTGGGGGCGCATCCGCAAGGGCTTCGGCATTCCCGACCTGGACAATCCGCTGGTCGCCAACCACATCCAGTGGTACAGCTCGCGGCCGGATTACATCCAGCGCACCACCACGCGCGCATCGCGCTACCTGTTCCATGTGGTGCAGGAGCTGGAAAAGCGCAACATGCCGACCGAGCTGGCGCTGCTGCCCTTCATCGAATCGGCATTCAATCCGCAGGCCTACTCGACCGCGCATGCTGCCGGCATGTGGCAGTTCATCCCGTCCACCGGCCGCGACTACAACCTGACCCAAAGCATGTTCAAGGACGAGCGCCGCAACATCCTGGCCTCGACCGATGCCGCGCTGACCTATCTGCAGCGGCTGTACGGCATGTTCGGCGACTGGCAGCTCGCGCTGGCGGCGTACAACTGGGGCGAGGGTTCGGTGCAGCGGGCGATCAACAAGGCGCGCGCGGCCGGCCTGCCGCAGGATTTCAACACGCTGTCGCAGTACATGCCGCAGGAAACGCGCAACTACGTGCCGAAGCTGCAGGCGGTAAAGAACATCATCGCGTCGCCGGCCGAGTACGGCCTGGCGCTGCCCAAGGTCGACAACCAGCCGTATTTCGTCACCATCGGCAAGACGCGGGACATCGACGTCAAAGTCGCCGCGCAACTGGCCGAGCTGTCGATCGAGGAATTCAAGGCGCTCAATCCGCAGTTCAACCGCCCGGTCATTCCGGCCGGTTCCGGCACGCAGATCCTCCTTCCCCAAAGCAACGCGGAAAAATTCAAGTCCAACCTGGCGCGTTGGGGACGGGCGCTTTCCTCGTGGACTGCCCACAAGGTCACGAACGCCCGGGAAAGCATTGCCAGCATCGCGAAGAAGTTCGGCACCACGCCGGAGGTCATCCGCGAAGCGAACAACATCCCGCCGAAGATGGCGGTGGCGGCAGGGTCGACCGTACTGGTTCCACGCAACGATCACGCACCGGACAAGGACATTGCGCCGGAACTGATCGATACCGCCAGACTGGTCACCGCACCGGACGTGCCGGAGACCCGCAAGATTTACGTGAAGGTGGGCAAGAAGGACAACCTTGCATCGATCGCGAAGCGGCACCGGGTCAGCGTCGCCCAGATCAAGTCGTGGAACGACCTGAAACAGGACAAGGTGGCGGCGGGCACGAGCCTGGAGCTGAATGTGCCAAACAAGGCAGCGGCGAAGCCGGCGACCCGGCAGGTATCGCGCAGCGGCGGCACGACCCACCGCAAGGCCGCGCCGGCGCCACGCAAGGCCAAGGCGGCGGCGAAGCCGAAGAAGCGCTAGCCGGCGTTCTGCGGCGGGCCTGGTTCGCACGCGGGCCCGGCAAGCCGGTCCTGCTGGAGGCCCACCCAGTTGTGCCCGCACCGGCGCTTAACGCCGGGCGTGGCGCCGGATTCTGCTTGTGAGGCCTGCGGATTTTATTACCGGGTTATGCCCCCCGCCTTCGCGGGGGCGACGGGGAAAGGACAGGCCCGGATTCGTTTGCCAGCCCGCATTTCACCGCAACAGCCAGCCTGCATTTCACCGCCACGGCCGCGCCCCGTTTCACCGCAACAGCCGCCCTGCTTTCAGGTCAACCCGACCTTCTCGCTCTCCGGCACCGCGCTGCTCAGCGTGGAATACGTCGCCGCCGCCAGCAGCCGCTGCGTATAGGGTTGCTTCGGACGCGACAGCACTTCCTCGGTCGTCCCGCTTTCCACCACTTTCCCGTCCTTCATCACCATCACCCTGTGCGCCATCGCGCGGATCACCGCGAGGTCGTGACTGATGAAGAGATAGGCCATGCCGTACTTGCGCTGCAGTTCGGCCAGCAGCAGCAGCACCTGCTGCTGCACCGACACGTCCAGCGCCGAGGTCGGCTCGTCAAGCAGGATCAGCTCGGGCTTCAGGACCAGCGTGCGCGCGATCGCGATGCGCTGGCGCTGGCCGCCCGAAAATTCGTGCGGATAGCGCGACATCATCTGCGGCACCAGCCCGACCTCGGCAAGCGCATTGGCGACCGCCTCGCGTATCTTCTCGCGCCCGAGCTGCGGCTGGTGCAGCGCCAGGCCTTCGCCGACGATCTGCTCGATGGTGCGGCGCGGCGACAGCGACGCGAACGGGTCCTGGAACACCACCTGCATCCTGGCGCGCATCGGCCGCAGCGCCGTGCTCGACATCTCGCTGATCGGCTTGCCGAGGAACGCGATCTTCCCCTGGACCTGGGCCGCCGACAAGCGCAGCAATGCCATTCCGAGCGTCGATTTGCCCGAGCCCGATTCGCCGACGATGCCCAGCGTCTCATGCGCCTTGAGCTGCACGTCGACCGCATCGACGGCGACGAACTCCGTCTTCTTGAACCAGCCGCGCGGGATCGAGAAGGTGCAGCGCACCCGCTCGGCGGTCAACAGCGCCGGCGCGCCCTGGTCGACGGTGTCCACCACGCGTTGCGGACGGCTGCCGAGCAGCTTGCGGGTATAGGGCTCGCGCGGTTGCGCGAACAGGTCGCGCGTGCTCGCGGTTTCGATCAGCTTGCCTTTTTCCATCACGCCGACGCGGTCGGCGAAATGGCGCACCAGGTTCAGGTCGTGCGTGATCATCAGCACCGCCATGTTCTCTTCGCGCTGCAGCTGGTTCAGCAGCTCGAGAATCTGCACCTGGATGGTCACGTCAAGCGCCGTGGTCGGCTCGTCGGCGATCAGCAGCTTCGGCCTGCAGGCCAGCGCCATCGCGATCATCGCCCGCTGGCGCTGGCCGCCGGAGAGCTGGTGCGGAAAGGCGAGCGCGCGGCGTGCCGGCTCCGGAATGCCGGTCTTGTCGAGCAGCGCGACCGCCCGCTGCGCCGCCTCCTTCGCGCTGACGCCCTCGTGCAGCATCAGGACTTCCGCGATCTGGTTCCCGATCGTAAACAGCGGGTTCAATGCCGTCATCGGCTCCTGGAAGATCATCGCGACATCCTTGCCGCGCACCGACCGCATCGCCGGTTCCGGCTTCTGCAGCAGGTCGCTGCCCTCGAACAGGATGCGCCCGCCATAGCGCGCGTACTGGTTCAGCCGCAGCACGGACAGCGCGGTCACCGTCTTGCCGGAACCCGATTCTCCGACCAGCGCGAACTTCTCGCCCGGCGCAATCGAAAAGCTGACGTCGTCGACCACGGTCGACTGGCCGAAATCGACCCGCAGGTTTTGCACCTCGAGCAGGCTCATGCTTGCCTCCTCACATCCAGCGCATTGCGCAGGGCATCGCCAATATTGGTCAGCAGCAAGAGCATCATGGTCAGCACCACAAAGGTGGAGGTGGCGATCCACCAGGCGTCCAGGTTGTTCTTGCCTTGCGCAAGCAATTCGCCCAGGCTCGGCGTCGAAGGCGGCACGCCGAGACCGAGGAAGTCGAGGCTGGTCAGTGCAAGGATTGCCGCGCTCATGCGGAACGGCAGGAAGGTCACCACCGGCGTCATGCTGTTGGGCAGCACATGGCGCCAGATGATCTGTCCGTTGGACAGGCCGAGTGCGCGCGCGGCCTGCACGTACTCCAGGTTGCGGTTGCGCAGGAAGTCGGCGCGCACGTAATCCGACAGCCCCATCCAGCCGAACAGCGACAACAGGATCAGCAGCAAGCCGATGCCCGGCTCGAAGATCGACGCGAAGATGATCAGCAGGTAGAGCTCTGGCATCGAGCCCCAGATTTCCATGAAGCGCTGGAAGAACAGGTCGACCCTGCCGGCGAAATAGCCCTGTATCGCACCGGTGATCAGGCCGAGGATCACGCCGGTGATGGTGAGCGCCAGGCCGAACAGCACCGACACCCGGAAGCCGTACAGCAGGCGCGCGAACACGTCGCGCCCGCGGTCGTCGGTGCCGAGCCAGTTGTCCGCGGACGGCGGCGCCGGGTTCGGCGATTTCGCGAAATAGTTGAGGGTGTCGTAACGGTAGCGGTTGAGCGGGTAGATCGCCCAGTTGCCGTCGCGCGCGAACTGCTCCTGGATGAAGGGATCGAGGTAGTCGGCCGGCGAATCGAAGTCGCCGCCGAAGACCTTTTCCGAATAGGTCTGCACGATCGGGAACAGGATCTTGCCGTTGTACCCGACCGCCAGCGGCTTGTCGTTGGACACGATTTCCGCGACCAGGCTGATCGCAAACAGCACGCTGAAGATGATCAGGCTCCAGTAACCGCGCCGGTCCTGCTTGAAGCGCAGCCACACGCGCCGGCCCGGGGAAATGGAGACGGCCGACGGCGCGGCGGCCGCGCCGGGTGCGGCGGCGGGGGCGGTGGCGGCGGAGGCGGGGGTCACGGTATTCATCGGGCCAGGCTTTCAAACTGCACGCGCGGGTCGGCCCACACGTAGCACAGGTCGCCCAGCAGCTTGACCACCAGGCCGATCAGGGTAAACAGGTAGAGCGTGCCCATGACCACAGGATAATCGCGGCGGATCACGGATTCGTAGGACAGCAGGCCGAGCCCGTCGAGCGAGAACAGGGTCTCGATCAGCAGGCTGCCGGCGAAGAAGGCGCCGATGAAGGCCGCCGGAAAGCCGGTCACCAGCGGGATCAGCGCATTGCGGAACACGTGCTTGTAGAGCACCGTCTTTTCGGACAGACCCTTGGCGCGCGCGGTCAGCACATACTGCTTGCGGATCTCTTCGAGGAAGGTGTTCTTGGTCAGCATCGTCATCACCGCGAACGAACCGGCCACCGAAGCGGTGACTGGCAGCGCGATGTGCCAGAGATAGTCGGTGATCTTGCCAAACCAGGACAGCTGCTCCCAGTTGTCCGAGGTCAGGCCGCGCAGCGGAAACCATTGCAGGAAGCTGCCGCCGCCAAACATCACCAGCAGGAAGACGCCCAGCACGAAACCGGGGATCGAATAGCCGACCAGCACCGCAATGCTGGTGGCGACGTCGAAACGGCTGCCCTCCCGCACCGCCTTGGCGATGCCGAGCGGCAGCGATATGAGATAGGTCAGGAAGAAGGTCCACATGCCGAGGCTGATCGACACCGGCAGCTTCGATTTCACCAGGTCCCAGACATCCTTGTGGTGATAGAAGCTCTGGCCGAGGTCGAAGGTCGCGAAACCCTTGAGCATCTGCCAGAAACGCTCCAGCGGCGGCTTGTCGAAACCGTAGAGCGCCTGGATCTCCTTGACGCGTTCGGCATCGATGCCCTGCCGGCCGCGATACTCCGACGGCCCGCGCGTCGATACCTCGCCGGCGCCGGCCTGCCCCTTCAGTTCCGACAGCATCTGCTCGACCGGACCGCCGGGAACAAACTGGATCACGGCGAAGGTGATCGCAATCACCCCGAACAGCGTCGGCAGCATCAGCAGCAGGCGCTTTCCAATGTAAGCCCACAAGTTCATGGATCAACCCTCATGATGAATTCCTAGCGCGGCCTGGTTTCCCACCAGGTGGAGAGCACGTAGCCGTCGGCCTGGTAGTACAGCGGCACGACCTGCGGAAAGCCGAAACGGTTGCGGTAGGCGACGCGGTGGGTCGCCGAGAACCAGTGCGGCACGACGATGTGCTTGTGCAGCAGCACGCGGTCCAGCGCGCGCGAGGCGGCGACCAGATCCGTCCAGCTGGTCGCGCCGACCACCGCCGCGACCAGCTTGTCGACCGCCGGGTCCTTCAGGCCCCAGATATTGCTGGAACCTTTCTCGTCGGCCGCCGCCGAGCTGTACATGTCGAACAGCTCGTTGCCGGGGCTGGTGAACGCGCCGAAGTTGACGCTGGTCATCTCGAAGTCGAATTCCTGCATGCGCCGCTGGATCAGCGCGTAATCCGAGGTGCGCTGGTTCACCTGGACGCCCAGCTTCTGCAGGTTGCGCACATAGACGCTGATGATGCGCGACATCGCGCCCTGGTCGTCGATGACTTCCAGCGTGAAAGGCTCGCCCTTCGCATTGCGCAGCGCGCCGTCGCGGTACTCCCAGCCGGCTTCCTTGAACAGCGCCTTGGCCTGCACCAGGTTGGCGCGCAGGGACGAAGGCGGCGTCGTTACCGGCTGCACCGGCGCCGGGCCGAATACCGCCGGGTCGAGCTGCGCGCGCAGCGGCTCCAGCAGCTTCAGTTCGTCGGCGGACGGCAGGCCGGTCGCCGCCAGCTCGCTGTTGTTGAAGTAGGAATAGATGCGCTTGTACTGGTTATAGAACAGCTGGCGGTTCATCCACTCGAAATCCAGCGCCAGCCCGAGCGCGCGGCGCACGCGCACGTCCTGGAACTGCGGCCGCCGCAGGTTCATCACGAAGCCCTGCATGCCGGCGCCGTTGGAATGCCGCATTTCCCGCTTGATGATCTCGCCGTTCTCGAACTTCGGGCCGATGTAGGCGCGCGCCCAGTTCTTCGCGGTGTTCTCGACCACCACGTCGAACTCGCCCGCCTTGAACGCTTCCAGGCGCGCGACGTCGTCCTTGTAGAACTGGTAGTTGATCCGGTTGAAATTGAACATGCCGCGGCGCGTCGGAATCTCATTGCCCCAGTAGTCCGGATTGCGCTTGTAGCTGATCGAGCGGCCGACGTCGTAACGGTCGATCAGGTAGGGGCCGGTCGAAATCGGCGGATCCAGCTGGATCCGGTCGAAGCTCGTACCGGCGCCCCATTTGCGCGAAAACACCGGCACCCCGCCGACGATCAGCGGCAGTTCATGGTTGAGCGACTTGAAATCGAAGCGGACGGTGCGCTCGTCGACCACGACGCACTGCTTGACCTCGGCAAACGTGATCTTGAACGATGGCGCGCCCTTGGCGACCAGGCTGTCGAAGGAATGCTTGACGTCGGCGGCCGTGACCGGGTCGCCATTGTTGAAGCGGGCCTTGGGATGCAGGCGGAAAGTCATCGACATCCGGTCCGGCGCCAGTTCCATGTCCTCGGCCAGCAAGCCGTACATGGTCGCGATTTCATCGGACGAAGCGGTGGCGAGGGTTTCGAACATCAGGTTCGACACGCCCGCCGCGGCCACGCCCCTGAGCGAGAACGGATTGAACTTGTCGAAGCTGGTGCGGCGGTCCGGGTTGGCGAGGTAAAGCTCGCCGCCGCGCGGCGCGTCCGGATTGACGTAGTCGAAATGCCGGAAGCCGGCCGCATATTTCGGCTTGCCGTACAAGGAATAGGCATGCGCCGCCAGCGCGCCGCCGCTGTACTGCATGAATCCGACGAGCAGGAAGGAAAGAAGGAGTTGTCGCATTCGCCTGTATATAAAGTGATGCAGTCCGCCGCTTCGGGATAGGTATTTTACCCAAAGGGAAGGCAGCAATTTATATTCGATTAAGTTTTTTGCTTGCCCGGCGGTAAGCGGTTTTGCGGTTTTATCACGCGACCGGGGCCCTTGGCTTGATTTCACCCAAGAACGCAAAAAGTTGCCGTCCGCGTCAACCCACCCTACAATCTTGCCCAGTTTGAAAAAAGGAGCCCGGAAAACCCCGTAATCACGCGCTTTTCCCGGAATCCTTAACCGCGGCAAGGGGGATGAAACCCGTATCGCGATAAAATACAGACCAATTATCTGGAGTCGTTCATGGCATTCCTGCAAGGCAAAAAAATTCTGATCACCGGACTCCTGTCCAACCGTTCCATCGCCTATGGCATCGCCCAGGCCTGCCATCGTGAAGGCGCGGAACTGGCGTTCACGTATGTCGGCGAACGCTTCAAGGACCGCATCACGGAATTCGCGAAGGAATTCGGCAGCGAGCTGGTCTTCGACTGCGATGTGAGCAGCGACGAACAGATCAACAACGTCTTCACCGACCTCGCGAAGTCCTGGGACCACCTGGACGGCCTGGTGCACTCGATCGGCTTTGCGCCGCGCGAAGCGATCACCGGTGACTTCCTAGATGGTTTGTCTCGGGAATCGTTCCGTATCGCACATGATATTTCCTCGTACAGCTTCCCGGCGATGGCCAAGGCGGCGCTGCCGATGCTGCGCCCGAACTCCTCGCTGCTCACGCTTACCTACATGGGCTCGACCCGCGCCACACCGAACTACAACACCATGGGCCTGGCCAAGGCATCGCTGGAAGCGAGCGTGCGCTACCTCGCCGAATCGCTCGGCCCGAAAGGCATCCGCGTCAACGGCGTGTCCGCCGGCCCGATCAAGACGCTGGCAGCCTCCGGCATCAAGGACTTCGGCAAGCTGCTCGGCATCGTCGCCGCGCATGCGCCGCTGCGCCGCAACATCACGATCGAGGACGTCGGCAATACCGCCGCCTTCCTGCTGTCCGACCTCGCGGCCGGCATCACCAGCGAGATCATGTATGTCGACGGCGGCTTCTCGCATGTGATGTACGCACCGACCGAAGAGTAAGCGCTCTGCGGAACAGGCAAGCGGGCGGGTTTTCCCCGCCCGTTTTTCTTTCCGGTCCGCATTAACACGTACCGGGGAAAATAAACCCGCAGCGGCATCGGGAAGTCTGTATAATGCGCCGCTGTGCATCGCAACAAGCATGCACCAAGCAGCATCGCAAACCCTGTAGCAAGAAACGATAAAGCCCTCCCGCCTCTTGGTGTCGCCTTTTTTCAGACACCGTCCCGGCGCAAAGCTTTGTGCCGAAATTTCTCAAAAGAATTCTCAGTTGTTTCGTCGGTTGGCGTTGCCTTTTCAATACGTTCGCGCATGCGTGATGAACGCGGTCGCGGCGTTGCATTTTAAGAAAGAAGCACAATGACATTTGAAACACTCGGCCTGCATTCGTCCGTTCAAAAAGCCCTGACGGAAGCCGGCTACACCAAACCTACTCCGGTGCAGGAGCAGGCAGTTCCCGCGGCGCTGCAAGGCCGCGACCTGATGGTGTCCTCGCAGACCGGCTCCGGCAAGACCGCCGCATTCATGCTGCCGGCGCTGCACAAGTTCGCGCTGATGGAGCAGCCGCAAGCCGCCCAGCGCACCCCGAACCAGGAGCGCCAGGCCGCGCGCGCCCGCGGCGACCGCCCGCGCTTCCAGCCGGCCCAGCCGAAGATGCTGGTGCTGACCCCGACACGCGAACTCGCGCTGCAGGTCACCAATGCCGCCGCCAAGTACGGCACCTACCTGCGCCGCGTGCGCACCGTGTCCATCCTGGGCGGCATGCCGTATCCGAAGCAGATGCAACTGCTGGCCAAGAATCCGGAAATCCTGGTGGCCACGCCCGGCCGCCTGATCGACCACATGGAATCGGGCAAGATCGATTTCTCGCAGCTGCAGATGCTGGTGCTGGATGAAGCCGACCGCATGCTCGACATGGGCTTCATCGACGACATCGAAAAGATCGTCGACGCCACGCCGGAATCGCGCCAGACCATGCTGTTCTCCGCCACGCTCGACGGCGTGGTCGGCAGCATGGCCAAGCGCATCACGCGCGACCCGCTGGTGATCCAGATCGCCAGCGCCGCCACCAAGCATGAAAACATCCAGCAGCGCGTGCACTTCGTCGACGACCTGTCGCACAAGAACCGCCTGCTCGACCATCTGCTGCGCGACGCGTCGATCGACCAGGCTGTGGTGTTTACCGCCACCAAGCGCGACGCCGACAACATCGCCGACCGGCTGAATATCGCCGGCTTCACCGCCGCCGCGCTGCACGGCGACATGCACCAGGGCGCGCGCAACCGCACGCTGGACGCGCTGCGCCGCGGCCAGGTGCGGGTGCTGGTGGCAACCGACGTCGCCGCCCGCGGCATCGACGTGCCGGGCATTACCCACGTGGTGAACTACGACCTGCCGAAGTTCCCGGAAGACTATGTGCACCGCATCGGCCGCACCGGCCGCGCCGGACGCAACGGCCTGGCGATCTCGCTGGTGAACCACTCGGAAAACATCAACATCAAGCGCATCGAACGCTTCACCAAGCAGATGATCCCGGTGGATGTGATCGCAGGCTACGAGCCGAAGAAATCGGCTTCCGCCCCGCGCAGCAACCGCAAGCCGCAGGGCTGGAAGCCGGGCGAAGGCCGCGGCGGCAAGCCGGGCCAGCGCAGCTTCAGCAAGCCGGGCGCGCCGCGCAAGGACGGCGGCGGCTACAACAAGGGCTCGCACTTCGGCGACAACGGCGGCGGGCGCCGCTCGTACGGCGATCGCTGATCGACGCTGCTGTCATCGAACGGCCGCTTCCGGATAACGGGGCGGCCGTTTTTTTTGCGCCGTCCGGCAGGCAGGAGAAACATCACGGCGCGCTATAGCGCGCATGTCCTGAAGCCGATGAACAGGTCATCCCGCCCGGGCAGGCAGAAATTGCGGAACTTCGGCGAGCGCAATCGCAGCCTGGTCGCAAACGATGCGCCGCGCACCGCCTGGTGGCTGACGAACGCCGGCTCGGAGTATTCCCGCCACGCGCCCGCGCTGAACCCCGGATAAGGCTCGAACGGCGTGCACGTCCATTCCCACAGGTCGCCCCAGCGCAACGCCGCATGGCCCGATTGCGCCGCATATTCCCATTCGGCTTCGGTCGGCAGCCTGCGCCCGGCCCAGGCGCAATACGCCTGCGCCTCGTACAGGCTGATGTGGCGCACCGGCTCGTTCGGCGCCAGCGCCACCTGGGTGCCGAAACGCTCGATGCGCCAGCGCCTGCCGTCGCGCATCCAGTCACGCGGCGCGGAGCGCTCGCGCGCCATCAGCCAGGCGCGCCCGGCGCTTGTCCAGTACTGCGGCTTCTGGTAGCCGCCATCCTCGACGAAATCGCCGAACTGCGCGTTCGACACCAGCGTGGAATCCATCGTGAACGCAGGCACGTAACACGCATGTTCCCATTTTTCGTTGTCGAACACGAAGCCGGCATCGCGCCGGCTGCCCATCTGTATCGTCCCGCCGGGGAAACGGATCTCTCCCTGTGCCCAGGAAGGCATGGTATTCCGGGAAAGTTGCAGCGGCGCACCGACGCCGAGCGTCTGCAGGCTCTGTGCGAGCGCTTCACCGCGCATGTCTTCATGGGCGAGCGCCAGCCGGTACGGATAGAGCGCGGCATCGCTCTTCGCGCGCCCGAGCTTGTCGAGCACGCGGTCGAGCACTTCATGGCAATACGTCTTCAGCGCGCCCCTGCTCGGCAGTTCCAGCTTCCAGCGCGCCGCGTGCGGCACCGTGTTCGCGTCGAACCAGTCGTCGCCCTTGGTCAGCAGTGAATTGCGCTGGGCTGCGACCGGGTCGCTCGATTGCGCGTCGCGCAGGATGTACCACTCGGCAAACCAGGCAATGCGGCCCAGTTCCCATAGCGGCGGATTGATATGCGGCAGCACGGGGACCCGGGCCGCGCTATCCAATCCTTCCGCCGCATGGCATTCGAACAGTTCGAGCGTGTACTCGCGCGCATCCCGCAACCCGATTGCCAGTTCGTTCGATGTCGCAGTACGGAAGGAAAAATTCATCGTGTTTGGCCAAGTCGGTTGTGCCCCGGTTCATTATCGGCCTGCGGTCCCCAAAAGCCAATGACGGCGGGAACGATTCTTTCCCGCTTTGTGCTACCTTTACGCCGCCTTCAACCTTTTTCCAGGGGAATTGCATGCCCGTCATTACCCGGCAGGCCGGGCTGGCCGATATCGACCTTGTCGCACCGCTGTTCGATGCCTACCGCCAGTTCTACCGGCAGGCGCCTGACGCCGCGCTCGCCCGCGCCTTTATCCAGGAGCGGCTTGCACTGTTGGAGTCGGCAATCTTTCTTGCCTTGAACGGCGACGAGCCGGTGGGCTTCACGCAGCTGTATCCGTCCTTCACCTCGGTCGGCGCGCGCCGCATCTGGGTACTCAACGACTTGTACGTCGCGCCGTTGGCGCGCGGCCAGGGCGTGGGGAGCGCTTTGCTGGATGCGGCGAAGGCGCATGCGCGCGCAACCGGCGCGAAACGGATCGACCTGTCGACCGCGCAGGACAACCCGGCCCGGAAACTGTACGAGGCGCATGGCTATACGCGCGAGAGCGGGTTCTGTCACTACAGCCTGCCGCTCGATTGACACCGGCTACAGCGACTTCGCCAGCCGGATCCCGGTGAACTGCCAGCGCGCGCTGGCCGGAAAGAAATTGCGGTAGCTGATGCGCGCATGTCCTGCCGGCGTGGCGCAGGATGAGCCACGCAGCACATACTGGTTCGCCATGAACTTGCCGTTGTACTCCCCGAGCGCGCCTTCCGCGATGCGGTAGCCCGGATAGGGCGAGTAGCTGCTCAGCGTCCACTGCCAGCTGGCACCGAACAACTCCGCCAGGCCGGCAGCCTGCTCGCGCTGCTGCGCCTGCGGATGCAGTCCCTGCAGTCCGAAATCGCCGGCGCCGTGCGCCGCATATTCCCACTCCGCCTCCGTCGGCAGGCGCGCCCCGCGCCAGCGCGCATAGGCATCCGCCTCGAAGAAGGAGAGATGGGTGGCCGGGCGCTGCGCATCGAGCGGCTGCAGCCCGTGCAGCGTGAATTCCTGCCACGTGCTGCCGTCGCGCCGCCAGTACAGCGGCATCGACAGCCGGTTCGCCTGCACCCAGTCCCAGCCTTCCGACAGCCAGAGTGCGGGACTGGCATAGCCGCCGTCCTCCACGAAGGCGCGGTACTCGCCGTTCGTCACCAGGCGCGACGCCAGCGCGAACGGCTCGAGGAATTGCCGGTGGCGCGGCATCTCATTGTCGAAGCAGAATCCGGGGCCGCCGAAGCCGATTTCCGCCAGTGCCGCATCGAATCCGCGCCATGCCGGCTCTGCCCCCCTTGCCGCGGGCGCGAGCGGCGCCTCGCTGTAGGCCGGATACAGCGGACTCATCGACAGCATGTGCTTGACGTCGGTCAGCAGCAGCTCCTGGTGCTGCTGTTCATGCTGCAGGCCGGTTTCGACCAGCGCGAGGCGTTCCGCGGTAAGATTTCCGTTCGCCAGCAGCCAGCCCATGCGCTCATCGACGTCGCGCCGGTATGCCAGCACCTCGTGCAGGCCTGGCCGGGTCAGCATGCCGCGCTGCGGACGCGGATGCTTGTCGCCGACGCCGTTGTAATACGAATTGAACAGCACCCGGAACGCCGGATGAAAAGGCCGGAATCCCGGTTCATGCCGTTCCAGCAGAAAGGTTTCGAAGAACCATGTGGTGTGCGCCAGGTGCCATTTCACCGGGCTCGCATCCGGCATCGACTGCACGCAGCAGTCTTCTTCCGACAACGGCCCGGCCAGCGCCTGCGTGTGCCCGCGCACGGCGCGGTAGCGCGCGGCAAGCGTATCGTCGTTCATCCACGCTCCTTCAGACGGCGTGCGCATGGCATACCATGAACCAGCCGCGCTCGTCGGTCCAGGTCTTGACCCTGCCGAAACCGGCGCGTTCAAGCAGTTGCAGGAAATCCTGGCGCGTGTACTTGTAGCTGTTTTCGGTATGGATGCGTTCGCCCTCGCGAAACACGCGCTGCCCGCCGCTCCAGCGCACCGCGACCGACCGCCGCGCTTCCAGATGCATTTCGATACGGCCCTGCGCGTCGTTGAAGAATGCCAGGTGCCGCCAGTCGCTCACGTCGAAGTCCGCATCGAGCAGGAGATTCAGGTGGCGCAGCAGGTTCAGGTTGAACGCGGCGGTCACGCCGAGCGCGTCGTCGTACGCCCGATCCAGCACCCGTCTTTCCTTGACCAGGTCGACGCCGATCAGCAATCCGCCGCCGGCCTCGCAGGCGGCACGGATGCGGCCCAGCATGCAAGCCGCTTCTTCCGGTGTGAAGTTGCCGATCGACGAGCCCGGATAAAAAAACAGGCGCTTGTCGCGCCGCACTTCCGCCGGCAGTTCCAGCGAACACGAAAAGTCCATGCCCACGCCGGTCATCCGGACCACCGGGTAGCGCAGGCGCAGCCGTTCGATCGCGTCGCGCAGGAAGTCGACGGAAATGTCGACCGGCACATATTGCACCGGCTGCAGCACCGGAAACAGGCGCGCCGCCTTTGCGCAGTTGCCGGCGCCGAGGTCAATCAGCGTCACGCCCTTTCCGACCGACTGCCCGATGTCACGCAGGTATCGCTCGAATATGGCCGCTTCGGTGCGGGTCGGATAGTACTCCGGCAGTTCGCAGATCGCTTCGAACAATTTAGAGCCGAGCGCGTCGTACAGGTACTTCGGCGACGCCGACGCCTGCTGCGCCAGCAAACCGGCGCCGAGCTCCGTGCGGATTGCGTCCGTGTCGTATCGGTAGAGCTGGATGAAGCCGTTTGGCAAGTCGCTGGTGGGAAAGGACACGGTGTCTGCTTTCAGGCATGCTCGTCCGTTGCCGGGCGCGCTGTCGCAAGGTTTTTCGCTATCATAGTTGTCGGCTGCGTTCCGCTTCTTGAGGCGACACAAGCATGCTTGGCGCAATTGCTGCCGTCGTTTCCGGCTTTCATCCCTTTGAGGACATCAACCGCGCATATGTCTTTCCGAAACAAAATGCGACGCTTTTCCCTGACCTGCCTCCCTGCCTGCCGCGCATGCTGAACCTGCGCGGCGTAACCAAATCCTATGGCGCCGGCAGGCGGGTGCTTGCCGGGCTGAACTACACCTTGGGCGCGGGGGAATACGTCGCGATCATGGGCGAGTCCGGTGTCGGAAAATCGACGCTGCTGAACCTGATCGCCGGGCTCGACGTGCCCGACGCCGGCGAGATACTGGTCGACGGCGCCGCGATGTCGGCGCTCGATGACGATGCGGCCACGCGCCTGCGCCGCGAGAAATTCGGTTTCGTCTTCCAGGCCTTCCATGTTCTTCCGCACCTGACCGTGATGCAGAACGTCGCGCTGCCGCTGCTGCTCAACCGCCAGGCGCCGCAGCGCGCGCTGCAGATGCTCGACGCGGTCGGTCTCGGCGACCGGGCGCAGGATTATCCGCGCCAGCTATCCGGCGGAGAACTGCAGCGCGTGGCGATTGCGCGCGCGCTGGTGCACAGGCCGAAGCTCTTGCTCGCGGACGAGCCGACCGGCAACCTCGATCCGGACACCGCGCATGAAGTGCTGCTGCTGCTGCGCGACGAGATCAAGCAGAACGGCGCATCGGGCATCATCGTCACGCACTCGCCGGCGGCGGCGGCAACCGCGGACCGGGTGCTGCTGCTGACCAGGGACGGCCTGCGCCCGATGGACTTGCGGCAGCAGGCATGAGGCAGGCATCCCTTTCCCTGCTGCACCGCTGGCTGACGTTTGGCGAGTGGCGCGCGCATCCGCTGCGCGCGCTGGTCGCGGTGGCGGCGATCGCGCTCGGCGTGGCGCTCGGTTTTGCGATCCACCTGATCAATGCGGCCGCATACAATGAATTCTCCGCCGCGATCAAGAGCCTGTCCGGACAGGCCGACCTGCAGCTGCGCGGCAGCCAGCCCACCTTCGACGAGGCTATCTATGCGGAGCTGCTGCAGCAAAAGGAGATCGCCGTCGCCAATCCGGTGCTGGAAATCGATGCCGCGGTGCCGGACCGCGCGGGCGCGCTGAAGATCCTCGGCATCGATGTGCTGCAGGCCGGCGCCATCGCACCCGACCTGATCGGCATGCCGGCCGAGGACCGGCCTTTCGACCTCCTGGCCGACGACACGGTTTTCCTTTCCCCGGCCGCGATGGAGTGGCTCCAGGTCCGGCAGGGCGATGCATTGCAGCTGCAATCCGGCACGCAGACGGTGACGCTGCGGGTGGCGGGCGGGCTGGTGCGTGCCCGGCCGGGGCAGCGTATCGGGGTGATGGATATCGGCGCCGCGCAATGGCGTTTCCAGCGCCTCGGCCTGCTGTCGCATATCGACCTGCGGCTGGCGAGCGGCGTTTCGCGCGCGGCGTTCAGGACCGCGCTGGCGTCGCAATTGCCGCCCGGCTTGCTCGTGACCGAAACCGAAGACCAGGAAACGCGCACGGCCAACATGTCGCGCGCCTACCGCGTCAATCTCAACATGCTGGCGCTGGTGGCGCTGTTTACCGGCGCCTTCCTCGTGTTTTCCACGCAGGCGCTGTCGGTGCTGCGGCGGCGCAGCCAGCTGGCGCTGCTGCGCGTGGCCGGCATGACGCGGCGCCAGCTGCTTGCGCAGATCCTGGGCGAGGGCGCGCTGCTCGGCGTCGCCGGCTCGCTCGCCGGGCTGGGCGCCGGCTACGGGATCGCCGCCGCCGTATTGCGCTTCTTCGGCGGCGACCTGGGCGGCGGCTACTTCCCCGGGGTGCAGCCGACGGTGCAGTTCTCGCTGCCGGCGGCATTGAGTTTCTTCCTGCTCGGCACGGCCGCCGCATTGCTCGGTTGCGCCGGCCCGGCATGGGAAGCGGCGAAGGCACGCCCGGCACAGGCACTGAAATCGGGCGGGGAGGATGTCGCGCTGGCGCGCCTGGCCTCGCCCTGGCCCGCCCTCGCCTGCCTCGCGGCCGGCGCGGTACTGACGCAATTGCCCCCGGTGTTCGAGCTGCCGGTATTCGGCTATCTCGCGATCGCCCTCCTGCTGGTGGGCGGCATCGGCCTCATGCCGCGCATGGCCGCGCTGCTGTTCGCGCCGCTGGCGCGCACGCCGGCGCTGTCCGGTCCGGTTACGGGACTCGTGTTCGCGCGGCTGGCGAACGCGCCGAACCAGGCGGCGATTGCGCTTGGCGGGGTGTTGTCGAGCTTCAGCCTGATGGTGGCGATGGCGATCATGGTTTCCAGCTTCCGGGTATCGGTCGATGACTGGCTCGGGCAGGTATTGTCGGCGGACATGTATGTGCGTTCGGCGGGGGGCGGCAATACCGGCGCGTTTTCCGAAGACGAGCAACGGGCGATCGCGGCGGCGCCCGGCGTGGCGCGCGCCGACTTCCTGCGCTCGTCGCAGCTGGTGCTCGATCCGGCGCGCCCGCCGGTAGCGCTGATCGCGCGCCCGATCGACATCGCCGATCCGGGCAAGGCGCTGCCCCTGGTCGACACCGCCCTGCCCGCCGGCCAGCTGCCCGCCGGCGTCGCGCCGGTATGGGTATCGGAAGCTATGACCGACCTGTATGGCTACCGGGTGGGCGCGCGGGTACGGCTGCCGCTCGGCGCACAGCAGCCGGAATTCGTGGTCGCCGGCGTCTGGCGCGACTACGCGCGGCAATCCGGCGCGATCCAGATGCGATTGGAGGATTACCGTGCGGCCACCGGCGACCGGGAGGTGAACGACGGCGCGCTGTGGCTGCAGCCCGGCACGACGGTGGAGCAGGTGTCGGCCGCGCTGCGGCGGCTGCCGTTCGGCAGCATGCTCGAATTTTCCGTTCCGGCGGAGATCAGGGCGATCAGCCTGCGCATCTTCGACCGCAGCTTCGCCGTCACCTACCTGCTGGAAGCGGTGGCGATCGTGATCGGCCTGTTCGGCGTCGCGGCGACCTTTTCCGCGCAGACGCTGGCACGCGCAAAGGAATTCGGCATGCTGCGCCACCTCGGCCTGCTGCGGCGCCAGATCCTCGCGATGCTCGCGGCGGAAGGCGCGCTGCTGACGGTGCTCGGCATCGTTGCCGGCTTTTTGCTCGGCGGCACGATCAGCCTGATCCTGGTGTTCGTGGTCAATCCGCAATCCTTCCACTGGACGATGCGCCTGCACCTGCCCTGGGCCATGCTGTTCGCGGTCGCCGCCGTGCTGCTGGTATCGTCGGCGCTGACCGCGCTGGCTTCCGGGCGGTATGCGGTGTCGGGCAACGCGGTGCGGGCCGTGAGGGAGGATTGGTGATGCGCCGTCTTGCGATCATGCTGCTGTCGGTTGCGCTGTCCGCCGTCGCCGCTCCGCCGCAGTTTGCCCCGGTGCTGCCGGGAAAAGCGCTGTCCTTCCCGGCCGACTTCGGCGCGCATCCGGCCTTCCGCACCGAGTGGTGGTATGCCACCGGCTGGCTGGAAATTCCCGATGGCAAACCAGTCGGCTTCCAGGTCACCTTCTTCCGTTCGGCGACCGAACACGACGCCGGCAATCCGAGCCGCTTCGCCCCCAGGCAACTGATCGTCGCGCACGCCGCGCTGTCGGACCCGGCCGTCGGCAGGCTGCTGCACGACCAGAGAAGCGCGCGCGAAGGCTTCGGCCATGCCCATGCGAAAGAGGGCGATACCGATGTGCGGCTGGGCGACTGGCGCTTTGTGCGCAAGCCGGACGGGCGTTATGAAGCAAGCCTTCCCGCCCGCGACTTCACGCTGGCGCTCACGCTGACGCCCACGCAGCCGCCGCTGCTGCAGGGCGACCGCGGCTTTTCCCGCAAAGGACCGAGACCGGAGCAGGCAAGCTATTACTACAGCGAGCCGCAGCTGCAGGTCGAAGGAACGGTCACGCGGGAAGGCAAAAGCCTGCCGGTGCGCGGCAGCGCATGGCTGGACCATGAGTGGTCCACCAGCGTGCTGGACACCGAAGCGGCGGGCTGGGACTGGGTCGGCGCCAATCTCGACGACGGCGGCGCGCTGACGGCGTTCCGCATCCGCGGCAGGAACGGCACGACGCTCTGGGCATATGCGGCGCTGCGCGACCGCAGCGGCCGGATCACGGTCTATGCGCCGGGTCAGGTAAGATTCGTGCCGCAACGGCAATGGCGTTCGCCGCGCACCGGCGCCAGCTATCCGGTTGCAGTGCGCGTCGAGACCGGCGCCACCGCATGGGAACTGCTGCCGCTGCAGGACGACCAGGAGCTGGATTCGCGCCAGTCCACCGGCGCGGTCTACTGGGAAGGCGCGGTGACGCTGCAGCGCGACGGGCAGGCCGTCGGGCGCGGCTATCTCGAACTCACCGGTTACGTGAAACCCCTGAAACTATGACGGATTCGACAGAACGCGCGAAAGGCAGCCTGGCCACCATCAAGGACCTGCTGCCCTTTCTCGCGCCGTACCGGAAACAGTTCCTGCTGGCCGGCATCGCGCTGCTGATCGCCGCCGGCGCCACGCTGGCGATTCCTTATGCGTTTCGGCGCATGATCGACGCCGGCTTCGGGCCGACCGGCATGGGCGCGGAAAACAGCGCGCAGATCGACCTCTATTTCCTCGCGCTGTTCGGCGTCGCCTGCGTGCTCGCGGTGGCGACGGCGGCGCGCTTCTACATGGTGTCCTGGCTGGGCGAACGCGTCACCGCGGACTTGCGCGCCGCGGTCTACCGGCATGTGGTGCAGCAGAGCCCGCAATTCTTCGAAACCACGCAGACCGGCGAAGTGCTGTCGCGCCTGACCACCGACACCACGCTGATCCAGACGCTGGTCGGCACCAGCATCTCGCTGGCGCTGCGCAACACTTTGCTGTTCGCAGGCGGGCTGGTGATGCTGTTTGTCACCAGCGTGCGGCTGTCATCGATCATCATCGTGATGCTGGCCGCGGTGGTGCTGCCGATCGTGATCTTCGGCCGGCGCGTGCGCAAGCTGTCGCGCGACTCGCAGGACCGGGTCGCCGACGCGTCGGCAATGGCCGGCGAAATCCTCAATGCGATGCCGACGGTCCAGGCCTACACCCGGGAACACGAGGAAGCGCGCCGCTTCGGCGGCTCGGTCGAGCGCGCCTTCCACACCGCGATGCAGCGCATCCGCGCGCGCTCGCTGCTGACCGTGCTGGCCATCCTGCTGGTGTTCGGCGCGATCGTGTTCGTGCTGTGGCTGGGCGCGCACGCGGTGATCCAGGGCCGGATGACCAGCGGCGAACTCGGCCAGTTCATCCTGTATGCGACCATCGTCGCCGGCGCCACCGCCGCGCTGTCGGAAGTGATGGGCGAGGCCCAGCGCGCCGCCGGCGCGGCCGAGCGCCTCTTGGAGCTGCTGACGGCGCGCTCGCCGATCCAGCCGCCGCCCGCGCCGCGCAAATTCGCCACGCGGACCGCGAACGGCGCGGCGCTGGCGCTGCGGCAGGTGACGTTTCACTACCCGTCGCGGCCGCAGTCCCCGTCGCTGCGCGACCTGACGCTCGAGATCCGGCCGGGCGAGACGGTCGCCGTCGTCGGTCCCTCGGGCGCCGGCAAGACTACGCTGTTCCAGCTCCTGCTGCGCTTCTACGATCCGCAACAGGGCGCGATCCTGCTCGATGGCGTCGACATCCGCGAGCTGGCGCTGCACGACCTGCGCGCGGCGATCGGGATCGTGCCGCAGGATACGGTGATCTTTTCCGCCGACGCGATGGAAAACATCCGCTACGGCCGCGCCGACGCCAGCGACGAAGATGTGGTGCGCGCGGCGAAGCTCGCCGCGGCACATGAATTCATCGAGCGCCTGCCGCAGGGCTATCGCTCCTTTCTCGGCGAGCGCGGCGTACGGCTGTCCGGCGGCCAGCGCCAGCGCATCGCGATCGCGCGCGCGCTGCTCAAGAATCCGCCGCTGCTGCTGCTCGACGAGGCGACCAGCGCGCTGGACGCCGAGTCGGAGCGCCTGGTGCAGGGCGCGCTGGAAGCGGCGATGGCGGGTCGGACCACGCTGGTGATCGCGCACCGGCTGGCCACCGTGCAGCGCGCCGACCGCATCGTCGTGCTGGAGCACGGCCGCATCGTGGAAAGCGGCACGCATGCGTCGCTGGTGGCGCAGGGCGGGCTGTATGCGAATCTCGCCGCCTTGCAATTTTCGCAATCCTGAGCATCGTCGCCGTCCTTTGTTGCAACGGCAAGGCCGCCGGTGCGCTTGCGGTTCCTTGCATGACAATGACACATCCGGGCGCGCTTTACCCGTTAAAATATCGCATCTTAAAACAGGGTCACCATGCGCCAATACCTCGATTTCATGCGCCATGTGTATGAACATGGCACCGAAAAGACCGACCGCACCGGCACCGGCACGCGTTCCGTGTTCGGCTACCAGATGCGCTTCGACCTGCAGGAAGGCTTCCCGCTGGTCACCACGAAGAAGCTGCACCTGAAGTCCATCATCCACGAACTGATCTGGTTCCTCGCCGGCTCGACCAACATCCAGTACCTGAAGGACAACGGCGTGTCGATCTGGGACGAATGGGCTGACCAGGACGGCAACCTCGGTCCGATCTACGGCTACCAGTGGCGCTCCTGGCCGACACCGGACGGCGGCCATATCGACCAGATCGCGCAGCTGGTGGAACAGATCAGGAACAACCCGGATTCGCGCCGCCTGATCGTGTCGGCCTGGAACGTGGCCGACATCCCGCGCATGAAGCTGCCGCCGTGCCACGCGTTCTTCCAGTTCTACGTCGCCGACGGCAAGCTGTCCTGCCAGCTGTACCAGCGCAGCGCCGACATCTTCCTCGGCGTGCCGTTCAACATCGCATCCTACGCGCTGCTCACCCACATGATGGCCGAGCAGACCGGACTGGACGCGGGGGAATTCATCTGGACCGGCGGCGACTGCCACCTGTATTCCAACCATATGGACCAGGTGCGCGAACAGCTCTCGCGCACGCCCCATCCGCTGCCGAAACTGGTGATCAAGCGCCGCCCGGATTCGATCTTCGACTACAAGTACGAGGATTTCGAGATCGCCGGCTACACATCCCACCCCCACATCAAAGCACCAGTAGCCGTCTGATGCCGCACCTGACCATCGTCGTCGCCGTCGACGAAAAAAACGGCATCGGCATCGACAACAAGCTGCCCTGGCGGCTGCCGGAAGACCTCGCGCATTTCAAGCGCATCACGATGGGCCATCCGGTGATCATGGGCCGCAAGACCTACGATTCCATCGGCCGGCCGCTGCCGAACCGGCGCAACATCGTCATCACCCGCAACCCGGCCTGGAAGCAGGAAGGCGTGGAAACCGCTTCCTCGCTGCAGGCGGCGATCGGCATGGTTGGCGATGTCGCCGCCTGCATCATCGGCGGCAGCCAGATCTTCGCCGAGGCGCTGCCGCTCACCGACCGCCTCATCGTCACGGAAATCGCCCATGGCTTCGCCTGCGACACCTTCTTCCCCGCAATCGACCGCGCGCAGTGGAAGGAAATCGCGCGCGAAGTGCATCATTCGGCGTCGAACGGTTTCGACTACGCATTCGTCACTTACGAAAAAGCCTAGGAAGCAGGAGAGAAAATGTCAGCACACGGTTTTCACGTGCATGGTCCGCACGACCATGAGGTGGAACACGCTGCCCACGGCAGCGACGGTTTTTCCAGCAAGATCGCGGTGACCACCGCGATCCTGGCGACCATCGGCGCGGTCTTCGGCTACCAGGCCGGCGCCACCCAGAACAATGCGGCGCTGTACAAGAACAATGCCGCGATCAAGAAGACGGAAGCCTCCAACCAGTGGAACTATTACCAGGCCAAGTCGAACAAACAGAACCTGGCGGAACTGGCGATGAGCCTGCCGGGCGCCGACACCGACAAGTACAGGTCGGAAGTCGAGCGCTACAAGTCGGAAAAGGCGCAGATCAAGGCCGACGCCGAGAGGCTGGAAGCGGTGTCGGTCGACTGGGACAGGCAGTCGGACCAGCAGATGCACCAGCATCACCGCTGGGCGCAGGCGATGACCGCCGAACAGATCGCGATCTCGCTGGCGGCGATCACCCTGCTCACCCGCAAGAAATGGCTGGAGTTCGCCTCCTATGGGGTGGCCGGGGTCGGCATTGCGCTCGGCGTGGCCGCCTGGCTGCATTTCTGACACAAACCATCAGCAGCGAAAAGCCGGCTTCGGCCGGCTTTTTCTTTCAAAACCCATCGTTTTCTCGCACGAGTTCTGCATATCTGCGACAATTCGGTTTTTGCAGTTTTCGGCGCGCAAGCTTTCCCGCCCAGGCGTCTCCCAAGTAATCGTCCGTTCTGGAGACCAAATGAAATTCCGTTTCCCCATCGTCATCATTGACGAAGACTTCCGCTCCGAAAACACTTCCGGCCTGGGTATCCGGGCGCTGGCGCAAGCGATGGAAGCCGAAGGCATGGAAGTGCTCGGCGTGACCAGCTATGGCGACCTGTCCCAGTTCGCGCAGCAGCAGTCGCGCGCCTCCGCCTTCATCCTGTCGATCGACGACGAGGAATTCGGCGGCGGCACCGACGAGGAAACCGACGTCGCGCTCAAGTCGCTGCGTGCCTTTGTCGAGGAAATCCGCTACAAGAACGCCGACATCCCGATCTACCTGTACGGCGAAACCCGCACCTCGCGCCACATCCCGAACGACATCCTGCGCGAGCTGCACGGCTTCATCCACATGTTCGAGGACACGCCGGAGTTCGTCGCGCGCCACATCATCCGCGAGGCCAAGTCCTACCTCGACAGCCTGGCGCCGCCCTTCTTCCGCGCGCTGGTGCACTATGCGCAGGACGGCTCCTATTCCTGGCACTGCCCCGGCCACTCGGGCGGCGTGGCCTTCCTGAAGTCGCCGATCGGCCAGATGTTCCACCAGTTCTTCGGCGAGAACATGCTGCGCGCCGACGTCTGCAACGCGGTCGAGGAACTCGGCCAGCTGCTCGACCATACCGGCCCGGTCGCGGCCTCGGAACGCAACGCGGCGCGCATCTTCAATGCCGACCATTGCTACTTCGTCACCAACGGCACCTCGACTTCGAACAAGATGGTGTGGCACTCCACCGTCGGCCCCGGCGACATCGTCGTGGTGGACCGCAACTGCCACAAGTCCATCCTGCACTCGATCATCATGACCGGCGCGATCCCGGTGTTCCTGATGCCGACGCG
>Ga0196971_1000575_pt1 | contig 25092 bp, 21 predicted proteins | sample S1v_1013CmetaG_FD_148660 | JGI IMG/M metagenome (GOLD analysis project Ga0196971, IMG submission 148660) | Soil microbial communities from Anza Borrego desert, Southern California, United States - S1+v_10-13C | ecosystem: Environmental > Terrestrial > Soil > Desert | place: USA: California...
AAGGATGGTGGAAAATGTCAAAGAAAGCAGCAGTAAGCCAAGTAATGAATGTGAAATGGTTTTCCCAAATAGGGTTACAGTCCTTGACAAGTTTAATGAATGTGTAAAATTATTGAAACCGCCTTGGACGCCAGGTGGTGTGGGGGGACAGCGGACAACCCGCTTCCTACCCGATTAGATACCGCAACCCCGCGAGATGAGAGTCCCGTAGTGGACGACACGGCTGTTAGTTATCATTGTATAAATATGTTGTGCAGTAAGATGTCCCCAGAATCACGATGTTTTGGATCACCAGGTTTATCCGCCGCGGCACCAAGTTCCGTAACAAGCGCCGGTACTTCGCCGAAACCCTCATATGTTCTTCCCCATCTTTCATTCCTGGGCACTGCAACACATGGCGCGAATGTCCAGTGCAGTCCGGTAGCTAAAATTTCCTCAGCAGTAACTTCAGCCGCTCTTTTTACAAGCTCTGGATTTCTGGTGCATCCTAATCCGATGTTATGAGGGAATATGACAGCGTCTTTAACATTATTATTTCCATGAACAGCGTCAATTCCGTAAATGAGTGGAATTTTCAGTCGTGTGCTCAATGCCTGTGCCTGAAAGTTATCCGACATATCAGCCCATCCTGCGGGAGTGTTACTTTCCGGCGCGGATCCGCCGCCGCTTAATATTGAGCCAATAAAATAATTTTTAATATCAGCAATGTTTTGCGGTGCGGTTCTTTCTATCTGAATCATCTGACCTATTTTTTCATCGGTAGTCATCCTGGCAACAAGATCCGAAGCCCTTTCTTCAGCTGACTTTGTGGAATCAAGATATATCTGTGCACGTGTATTATTCAGAAACAAAAAAGTAAAAGTTAAAAGTAGTACCTGCAGTCTCATTAATCCGCCTTAATTTATTTGTTCACCATGTCCAATATTTGTACCAATCGGAAATGGAGTTAAATGTGAACCAGGAAGATAATTGTTATTAGAATGATAAGAGATGGGTTATTATTTCAATAAGTTGGAATCCTTGTAAATCGATCACGATGTTTGGTTGTTTTATTTAAATATTGGTTATTGATTATTGTGCCGGATGGCCTTCGCTGCGGCGAATTTGTTATTTGGTGCTTGTGATTTGGAATTTGACCATGGTGCTTGTGATTTGGAATTTAACATTGTGCTGTATGCTTAAGAAAAACCTCCGGGGTTAAGGAAAACCCCGGAGGTTATTTCTATGGTTATTCCAGATACACATAATTTCCTAAAAACTGAATATCCGGATCAGAAGGCGAATGATTTGCAAATTCGTAATAAGGAGAAATATCGATCTTAACCTGACCTTTCATTTTGCAGTGAAGATCAATCGTGAAGTGATGCTTTTCATTTGAAAAGAGTGTGTAGCCTTCAGTATTAATGACTTTACTAACCTTATTTCCATCAGGAAATGTAAAGATGCAGTTTAATGGTCTGCTCCAAAGAAAATCATCACCCGAAACTCCGATCGAAAGTGTTATCTGATAAATGTAACCATCTTTCCTTTTGAGAGGATGTGGTGGTATCGAATGTGTGACTCCGACTACTATATAATCATCATCAATGAAGCGGCTTTCAGCATTTAATATTGTTATCTTTTTATCACCGGCTGATTGAGCATGCATAGATTGACCGCAGCAGCACAAAATGATAACCAGGTATATAATTGCCAATTTCATAAAACCTCCGAATTACTTTCCAGAGGGTTCAATTTCTATACCGGAAATTTTTACTATAATTAAAGCTTTTCAAAATACTTTGAGACTGGCTGTACAGTTTGTACTACAGTAATGATCTTTAAAATAGAATGCAAGATAAGCAGAATTGATATCAGCTATTTAAAGAGTGTTAAATCCTGATTATTTTTCTGAAAGAGGAATTTTTTCTTTTTTTCCAATGTCTTTTTATATAAATCGGTTTTTCCGGATTTCTTGTATATGTCTGCTGCCTTGTCAAACTCATTCAGCTTAATTAAAGTTTTGGCTGTTTTCATCAGATTGGAATCATCCATCTGATAAACCTTTAATGCTTTTTCATATTGCCTGCTGTTGAAATAAATATCGCCTGCCTCCCGCACCTCTCCCATTTTTAATAATAATTCTGCAGCCTTATCCAACTCATGAGCATAACGATAAGAAATTACTGCAGATTCTAAATCGCCTTTAGATTCTGACCGCTGTGCAAGTAGTAAATGTTCCCGGTTAACTGATAAAATCCGCTCAATAATACTATCATCCGCCAAACTAAACATAAGTTCATATGCCTCATCCTTTTTGGAACCGTATGTAAATATTACATAATTGTTCTCAGTAATATTCAGGGATTCTGCCAGATCGTTATATTTACCATCCTCCTTTAAAACCAGATAACGTAAAGTCTGTATATAATTATCCTGAGATGAAGTTTTGCGGAAGATCCTCTTGATCTGATCCAGAATGCCATCCTCATATTCATACATAAGTTGATAAAGAAAATTTGCATAATCATTATACTGCTTACTCTTCTCGTAATACTCAATTGTTTTATTTGTAAAATCCAGATTTTTATCAAAGAAGTAAATTCTCTGAGCCCATTTAAGCATTTTAACTTCATCAGGATTTTTCTTAAAGTACTCATCCATAACAGGAATCGCGGTAGAATTCTTTTTTATGGAAGGGAAATTGTAGTAATCTATTCTACTGCTGATAGTAGCTTGCAGCATTGCTTCAGCAAAAAGATCAATGCATAATTGTGCCTGACAAAATTTTGCTACTGGCTCAAAATCTGCATAGCTTATTTCAGTACTCCATGCCTTTACTGCCTCATCATAATTCTTTAACGAATACTGACAAACCCCAATATTAAACTGGTTCTTTGTAATTATGCTGCACTGAAGAGCTGATTCATACTCCTTCTTATTAAAAAATTCCTGTCCGGCTCTGAATATATCACTATCATTAAGCATTAATGCCGATTGATTTGTCATCACATAACCATCCGATTTATCCTTTTCTGACCGGATGTAAGAATGAAATGATTTACTATATTCCTTTGCTGAATAATACGCTTCTCCTGCAGAATAGTAATTGCGAAGTGAATCAAATATTTCGGCAGCTTCTTTGAACTTTTTAAGTTTGTTTAAGCACAAAGCTTCCTTTTCTCTTTTCCTCACAGCATGGTATCTTACATAAGCCTTGAAATAATCCTGTTTCTCAAAAAGCTCATCTGCCTGATTTGTAATTTCTTCTGAGGTAAACATTCTGGTAAGAGTGTGACTGATACGCGCAACGTCCTTTCGCTTTTCAAAATACTTTAGCAACTCAGAAAGATTATTGCTCTGCTCATAAAAAACAATCAGCCGGGATTCATTTCCTGATTTTTTCCAATATTGCTCTGCCTTCTTTAAATTACCCGCCTTCTGATAAAGCCCCGCCGCAGTATCATACTTTTTTAGCTTTGCGTAATTACCAGCTGCTTTCTCTAAATTGGCCGCCTTCTCAAAACAGTTTGCGGCAAGCTCATATTTCTTCAACTTACTTTCATATATCTTTGCTGCTCTTTCTAAATCACCTGATTTTATAGCATACTCAGCTGCTTTAGAAAAATCTTTCATTGCAAAATATATACTGCTTAGCTCAGAATAACTGCCTTCAGCTTCAAGGACTTTTATCTGATACTCTTTTATTTTGTCTTTGTTCTGTAATTTGTTCCACAACCTGAAAGCATCGGATATCAGATTTGCTTTCTCGTAATTTCTAGCGGCTCGTTCAGGTTCCTCATTTAATTCAAAATAGACAGCTGCTTCACCGTAATTTCCTTCAGCTTCATTCAGATATGCTTTGGCCATTTCAAATTTATCCAAAGCTTCGGCATTTTTATAACATTCAACAGCAGCTTTGTAATGACTGCGATCAAAAAAGTAATCGCCCTGTGACTTCCATTCCTCAGGTGTGGAAATTGTGAACCATATATTGTTTATATATTCAGGATCCCCTGAGAAAAAAACAAAATCCTTTAACTGATCGCTGTTCCAAACAATAGAAGGATGATAGCCATCGTAAATCAGCAGATCTTTCTGAGCTCTGGTGATTGCAACATAAAGAAGATTTATCTCATGCCTTATCTTTGAACTGTGAATTGACTGATGTGATTCTTCAAGAATTGATTTCCATATATCCAGTGTTGTTTCATCTGAACAAAACTTCCATAGTAACACTGTGTCAAACTCTAATCCCTTTGCCTCGTGTATGGTAAATATTATATCTGTCCCCAGATGTTTTTTTAATTTTTCTTTTTCTTCATTAGTGCGGACGAGTATTGTCTTTTTTGCTCCTGTGATTTTCAGACTCTCAAACACCTGTGCTTCTTTTATTTCTGATGCGATTACAGGGGGACGACTTTTGAATTTCCATTCTTCTTTTAACTGCTCACTGCTTAAGCCAAGCAGTCCGGTTTTAATATCAAGCAGTTTATTCGACAATTCCACTATACTGCCCGAACTGCGAAAGTTCATATTCAGAAAACTTAATTCAGGAACTTTTATATTTCTGTTATAGAAATGCTGCTTCAGTTCCTCCCACCGGAATCCGCTTGGATTAATGATCTGCCTTGAGTCACCGGAGAGAATAAGGTTATAAGGATTTTTAACAATAGAAAATAGCAGTTCATGCTGAATATCTGTAAGGTCCTGAATTTCATCGCATATAACCATGTCGTAAATAAACTTATCGTTAAACCTGGTATTCAGTATGTTCATTGCTTCATGAGTCAGGTCTAATTCATCCCATAATTTCCCTGATTCAAGCTGATCCTGATACCACTCAAATATTTGGTAAATTTCCTTTCTGTCATATGCGAAATTAGGAGCCTTTTTTCTTCCCATCATTTCATACTCTACAAAAGAAAGATATTTCTTTCGTGTAAGTTCTCTCTGCTTCGTGAATAACTCGAGTATCCCCTCAATAACAGATCTTAATCTTTCCGGATCTAAGTTTTCAGGAAAATCAAGCGCCTTAACAAGATTAGGAATATTCATCTTTAAATATTTAAGCGTAATTCTCTCAAACTTTTCTGAGGATTCAAGACTGGAGAACATCAGGATCTGATTTTTCAGGCTGCGTACAAGTGATGCGTTCAATTGATTGGTTTTTAATGCGCTCAGTACTGATTCAAAAAGTTTACCGTTTATCTGCGGCAGGGCACCTTTTATTATTGATCGTATCTCCTCCCAGATCAATGTAGCATCATATTTAACATTTTTCTTTCCGGAGAACAGCAGACGGGTGAACGTCTCCAGCTTTACTTCTTTATCAGGATTAAAATATCTGTTCACGCTCGCTGCTATATTCCAGCAGAACTCTTTATATGTTAAAAAATGAGGTGCATTGTAATCACTCTTTTCCATGTCCGCATTCAGTAAACCTTTATATAACTGTTCGGCGGTTGACTGTAAGAATTTATTATAAGTTATAAATAGCTTCCTGTGTTGAGATGTTTCTTTTTTGAGAAGATAATAAATTGAGATTGTAGTTTTTCCGCTCCCTGCAGTTCCTGAGATAAGCAGTGGAGGATTCAAGTTCAATAGTTCTTTCTGCTGAGGCGTTAGAAGCAGGTATAGTTCAAATTCATCTTTTGTATAAAACTGTATCCTGTCCCATTCCGGGATTTCTACAGGATACCATCTTTGAGTGCCTGATTCATCTGAAACATGTTCGGTAATATTCTCCTGAGTGAAATCTGCTTTGTCAAGATCTTCAAATATTATATCTCTCAACTCGGATTCTGAATACGGAGTGAAGTTCAAAAAAGGTACATTGGCCGGAATAATGGCTTTGCTTTTTATGGAAATATCATCGTGAGGCACAATTCCCCAGATGTATATTAGTAAATCATTATAATCTTCATTACTCCCGATAGTAAATAAAATTCTGTCGCCTCTGTTTAGGCGCCCTTCAAAGATTGCTTTATTTTCTGAAGTCCCTTTTACTCTTTTTACATTCAGACTCCCGTTCCAGCTTCCAATCTCAAGAAACTCAAATTGTTTTCTGATTAATGCACGGTAATCTTTATTCTTTGTAATTAAATATTTTTTGAATGTATTATTGATAAGAATTGTGGGCATCCCGTGTATCCGTTACTTTTTATAAATCAACTGAACTAAACCTGAACTGTAATTCTTAGAATCAGAAAGTGTAAAACCTTTACGTTCATTTACTCCTGAAAATAAGGCTTTTCCTTTTCCTAAAATTACCGGATGGATTGAAAGATGCATTTCATCAATGAGATCTGCGTTTAACAACTGGGTTATAATTTCTGCTCCGCCGAATAAAAATATATCCTTTCCGCTCTGTTCTTTTATTCTTTTAACATTGTTAATTATGTCAGTACTGATAACTGCAGCATTGGGGAATTCTTTTATGGTTTTGGAGAAAACATACTTTAGTTTATCGGGGTAGTATTCACTGAAATCTTTGATAAGAAGCTGGTAACTTTTTCGGCCGAAGAATATTGTATCTATGCTGTCCAGGAATTCCTTCATTCCATAATCCTGGTCGGTGAAGCACCAGTCGTATTCACCATTGGGACCTTCTATCAATCCATCCAGACTTACAGCAACATTCAGCTTAATCTTTCTCATTCAGTGGTTCCATAGTTAATTCGAGGGAGTGACTATTAACTACTTTACTCACTTTTTTACAAAAATCAAACAGATACTCAAAGATCTTTTCAGGACTCTCAAAGTTGTTTAATATAATCAGCTTTAATGTGTCCTTCTGCTGGGTGAACTTAATTTCATTATGATAATAATTAAGAATAAAGTTCATCAGTTCAGTAAATTTATTCTTATAGAAATCTTCGTTCTGACCCTTTGGAAGAATGATTGTTATATTCTTACGATTAATAATTATCCGCTCAAACAAAGCATATGAAGCATAATATTTAAGTATGGCCGTAGCTACCAGCCGTTCAACTAATATAGGAAGCTTGCCGAATCTGTCCCTCATTTCATCAACAATATCTTTAGCTTCTTCCAGAGTTTTAATTGAGAATAGCGCAGTATAGAAACTTAACCTGTCTGCCTGGTCAGGCATATACTCCTGCGGTATACCTATTTCAAAATATGAATCGATGGTCGGATCTGACTTCTGTTTCTCTTTCGGAAGCTCCTTAAATACTTCACTGAATTCTGAACGCTTTAACTCTTCAACTGCTTCATCAAGCAGTTTTACATAAAGATCAAAACCAACCTCATTTATAAATCCGCTCTGTTCAGTACCTAATAAATTACCGGCGCCTCGTATTTCAAGATCCCTCATGGACAGGTTAAATCCTGAACCTACTTCAGTAAATTCTTCTATTGCCTGTAACCTTCTAACTGCTTTCTTATTTATTGAATCGAGTGACGGTACAAGAAAATATGCATATGCCTGACGGTCGCTTCGGCCTACTCTTCCTCTCAGCTGATGAAGTTCCGCTAAGCCGAATCTGTCTGCCCGGTTAACAATAATCGTATTAACATTAGGTATGTCGAGTCCTGATTCAATTATCTTTGTTGAAATAAGCACATCATATTTTTTATTGAGGAAGTCGTAGATAACTGACTCAAGCTGAGCAGGTTTCATTTGTCCGTGTGCAATCGCGATCTTTATTTCAGGAATATATTTAGTCAGGTAATCAGAAATTTTATAAATAGATTGTATTCTGTCATGAACAAAATACACCTGTCCGTTTCTCTTTACTTCATTCAATATCCACTCGCGTACTTTGTAAATGTCAAATGTCTGAACATATGTATAAATAGGCTGCCTGTTAGGAGGTGGAGTTCCCATTATTGAAAGATCACGCGCGCCGAGCAAAGATAGATTCAACGTACGGGGAATAGGAGTGGCCGTAAGCGTAAGTGTATCAACATTGAGTTTAAAACTCTTAAGCTTTTCTTTAGCCATTACTCCAAAACGGTGCTCTTCATCTATTATCAGCAAACCAAGATCTCTGAATTTAACATCCTTGGATAATAGCCTGTGTGTTCCAATTACTATATCAACTTTTCCCTGCTCAAGTTTTTCTAAAGTATCCTTCTGATGAGCCTTAGTACTGAACCTTGATAAACCTTCAACCTTAACGGGGAATTGTGATAACCTGTCTTTAAATGTATTCAGATGTTGTTCGGCAAGGATAGTAGTAGGCACTAACAATGCTGCCTGCTTACCTTCTACCGCGGCCTTGAACGCTGCACGTACTGCAATTTCAGTTTTGCCGAATCCTACATCACCGCACACCAGGCGGTCCATCGGACTCTCAGCTTCCATATCCTGCTTAACTTCTTCGGTTATCTTTGACTGGTCAGGTGTATCCTCATAAAAGAAAGAGGCTTCAAGTTCCTTCTGCCAGATTGTATCCATATTAAAAGCATAACCCTGTGACGCTTTACGTTTTGCGTATAGCAGAATAAGTTCGCGTGCCGCTTCCTTGATCTTCTTCTTAACTTTTCGCTTTGTTGAATCCCATTCACCGCTGCCTAATGTTGAGAGCTTTGGTTCTTCACCTTCCTTTGCGGAAAACTTCTTAACAAGATTAAAGTAATTAAGATTTACATATACCACGCCCCCTTCGGCAAATAATATCTTTATACTCTCCTGGGAAACGTCGCCAATCTTTATTGTTTCAAGTCCGGAATACCTGCCAATACCATATGCTTCGTGAACCACATAATCGCCGCGCTTAATGGAAGCAAAACTTTTGGCTTTCGAAATTCTTTCTTTCTGCTTTTTGGATATCTTGCTGCGATAAGGTTTATTGAATATTTGATAATCAGTAAACACAATCATCTTTTCATTCTTAAGAATGAATCCTTTGCGAAGGGGTAGCGTCTCAATGATTATCTTTCCCGACTCAAGCAGTGATCCAAGTTCATCATTATAATCTGATAAGAGATCTAAAAGTCTCTTCGACTGAAAATCATTCTCTGAGGTAATTACTACTTTGAAATTCTTATTGCAGTAATCCTTCAGGGTATTAAATAACAACTGGAAGTTGGAGTTGATTACAGGGGGTTCTGATATATTTATCTGTATAGAATTATTATCATTAAAAGTTCTTTCAATCACCCAGAGAGCATTTTTACCGAACAGTGATTCAAGAGGAAGTTCATCTTCTTTCTGAAATATTTCCTCCACTGTTTCTTCAGTTTCAGAAACAGCATTGCCCAGAATTTCCTCTGCAAGCTCTTCATCTTCAATAAGATCAGCATGTGTATCGCGAATCCCCGGTGCTTTTTCTTTGTTGATATTATTCAGCTCATATTCAGAAGCAAACACTATTGGATTATGCAGGTAATCAAATATATCTGAATTAGGTTCATGAGTTTTCTGCTCAATGTTTGCCGCTATAGTTACTTTCTCAATCTTATCACTTGAGCGCTGATTCTCGGGATCAAAATGACGGAGTGATTCTATAAAATCCCCGTCAAACTCTAAACGGCAGGGATTACTTTCACTGTATGACCAAAAATCAATGATTGAACCTCTTACCGAAAAATCACCGGGACCCTCAACGAACTTCATCTTCTGATAATTAAGCAGGTTGAAATACTCAACGAGTTCATTATAGGTAATCTCTCCACCCATTTGCAGAGTAGTAATGCTTTGCCTGATCTGATCTTTCGAAGGAAGCTGCAGCTTTAAAATTTCATAAGTGGCAAGAAGTATCAATCCCGTTCTGCCTGAAATATCTGTCAGCTTCTCCTGTAGATGTTCCAGATTGTAATCATCAATAAAAATGAGATCCTCACCAAGTCCCAGTAAATCCATCTCGACTTTAATTTCATTCAGTGTGGGAATATCAGGCAGAAGAACAAGTATTTGTTTTTCAGGCGAATAAATATTACGGATGAATAGGGTATGCGATGATCCGTAAAGAGGGGAGATATGGATTTGTCCCTTTGGTGTCCGGGAGATTTGCTGAGCCAGAATATTAAGCTGTTCAGCTTTATTGAATCTGTCTGATAAATTCATTTTTTAAAATAGATTATCCTGAATTACCTCTTTTACTGGGCAATCCCGTGAATAAATAAAAAGATGACATCTATAAAAAATGTCATCTTCAAACTTCTACATACTACTTACTATTTACTAACTACTACTTACTTAAAACTATCCCGGCAGGACTTCAATTGCGGGATCAATTTCGCGTCGTAATAAATTCTCTATTGCGTTTAAAGTACCGCTGATTGCACTTGGACAAGTACCGCATGCACCCTGGTAGCGGATCCTTAATGTGAAACCATCTATTCCAAGCACTTCAAGTCCGCCGCCGTCACCTGCAAGAGCGGGACGAACCCTCTGATCAAGAAATGAATTTATCTTCTTTAATAATTCATTTTCGTCTTCAGAATTCAGAGCAGTAACTTCGCTTTCAGCAGGGATTGTATTTTTATCAAATGATTGTATAAAATCTATAAAGGGACGCTGGATTTTACCCCAGTCCACATCAGGATTCTTTTCCACTGTGACAAATTTGTCCATATAGAAAACTGATTCAATTCCCGGAATGCCAAGTATGCCTAACGCAAGGGGATCATTCTTTGCATCTTCTATATTCTTGTAACTTCTTGATTCTCTCTTAAGTAATCTTTCATTCAAGATGAATTTCAGAGCCTGAGGATTTGGTGTCAGATCAACATCCTGCACTCTCAACATATTTTTCCTCCATTATTTACTGCAATAACAGTATTTATGTTAATGATAGTTCAAAAATCTGTAATATTTCTCAAAAAATAAAGTCTATATTCATTTCCGGGCTTTAGCCCTCCCATCCGTGCAAATCCGTTTCTAATTGGTACTGAACTAATTAACTTTTCATTCAAACAAACTTATAGGTTATCCGCGTAAATCCGCCCAATCCGTGTCAATCCGCGTTCTATTGTCTTCCTCTTATTGGGTTTCTGTGTTCTATTTTTTTCTATTATTTAAAATCAACACAAATTCCCCTTTAAGATTCTCTTTTTCTGCTAACTTCTGTACCTCCCCCAGACTCCCCCTGTAAAACTTCTCACCCTTCATAGTTAGATCAAATGCTACAACAGCCGGTACACCCGGATTGAATACCTTAACCATATCAGCAAGCAGGGAACGAAGGCGGTAGGGAGTATCCATAATGACAATTACTTCATTTATCGATTTCAACTTTAATAATTCCTGTCGGCGGATATCCCTTTTGGGGGACAGCCATCCGTAATAATAGAACTTCTCGAAATCCAATCCTGATCCTGTGAGGGCAGGGAGTATTGAATTTGCGCCCGGGACTGGCACCACTTTTATATTATGACTTATACATAACTGCACAAGCAGGTGTCCGGGATCAGAGAACAGCGGTGTGCCGCAGTCAGAAATCAATGCCGCTGATTCTCCTGCAAGTATTTTCAGCAGAATATCATTTGCGGTTTCTTTTTCATTGTGCTCGTTTACAGACAACAAAGGCTTATCTATCCCAAAATGAGAAAGAAGCCGTCTGGCTTCTTTATACTCCTCACAAATAATAAAATCAACCTCTTTAAGAATATTGAGCGCTCTTAAAGTAATATCTTCCAGGTTACCTATTGGAGTGGCAACTAGATACAATGAACTATTTTGTTTTGACTTATTCGTGTAAATCTTCCTGATCCGTGTTAATCCGCGTTCTATTTCTCTTATCCGTTCAAATCCGTTCTTTATCCGTTAAAATCCGTGTCCTATTGCGCTTTATTTTTTTTGCTCCCGGTTTCATTCCCATATAAATATCTGAATATATTATTTGCTGCTGTGCTTGTGTCCCGCAGGGACAAAATTTGCATAGCACCCAACATCACACAAATTCTAACCCCTTCAGGGGTGGTATCTGCATTGATTGACGAACATCTCGGCAGTTATGCAGATCGTGTCCCTCCGGGACACAGGGTTGTTTGCTGCGTAGTTTGCTATGCAGATATTATCCCTGCCGGGATATATACAAAAATTTATTTTCTGTGTAAATCTGTGAAATCTGCGTCATAATTTGTGCAAATTTGTGCAATTTGTGTCTTTCTTTTTTATCCGCGCTAATCCGCCTTATCCGCGTCCATCCGCGTTCTATCAGGCTTAAACCCCCTGTATGTATCAAACTTTGAACTATACAACACAATATTCAGATTGGAATCTCTTAATGTGCCGCCGCTTGGATATAAATAGAAGTCAGAAATAGTTTCTGTTGCTCCGCTCGCAAGCACTCCATCCGTGGTGTAAAACTTCACCTTGTAGAAACCGAGCATATACGGGGCTTTTCTTACCTGTTCTAAAAGATTCTCTTCAGAATATATATAAATGTCGTTCATAATTTAAGCGAGTACTTCATTCAATTTATTTATAAGCTGATTCAGCTCCAGCTTAAATCTCTCACCGGTTTTCCTGATCTTAATTTCCACCATATTTTCCTTCAGATTCTTCTCGCCAACTATTACCTGCACAGGCATACCCAGCAGATCAGCGTCATTGAACTTAAATCCGGGGGAAGCATCCACCCTGTCATCAAACAGAACCTCGAGATTGTTTGCCTTTAGTTCATTGTATATTTTTGCTGTGGCTTCAATAACTGTCTGGTTCTTCATATTAAGTCCGATCAGCTGAACCTGGTATGGCGCAAGAACTTTATCCCAAACAATACCTCTATCATCATGGTTCTGTTCAAGATAACAGGCAAAGACACGCTCGACGCCAATACCATAACTGCCCATAATAACGGGATGATCCTTACCGGCTTCATCAAGGAAGTTTACACCTAAAGCAACAGAGTACTTTGTGCCGAGTTTGAATATATGTCCAAGCTCAATTGCCTTAAACACACCAAGCTCAGAATTACATCTGGTGCACTTTTCTCCTGATTGAACGGCTCTCAGATCATAATACTCAACTGAAGGAACATCACGTTTTAGATCAATTCCGCCAATATGATAATCATTTTTATTGGCGCCGCTGAAAAGATTATTTGCTTCTTTCAATCTTAGATCTGCAATAATTCTGCCTTTGAATCCGATTGGACCAATAGATCCGGCATCGGCTCCGGTAATTGATTTTAGTTCTTCAGCATGACCGGGACGGAAATGTCCGTCAAGCACCAATCCCAATTTTGTTTCATTTACTTCATCATTGCCAAGCATCAGCACAAGAACCGCATCGCCGTTATGAATATATATTCTTGATTTTGCGCACTGAGTTTCATCTATCTTAAGAAATTCACATAACTCGTCGATTGATTTTACATTTGGTGTATGTATATCTTTTACTTCTTCAGCATTATCATATCTTACAGCAATTGTGGCAATTGATTTTGCCACTTCCACGTTAGCTGCATATCCGCAGCTTTCACAATGAGCAACAGTATCTTCACCAGCTTCAGATTTTACCATAAACTCTTCTGATCCGCTTCCGCCCATAGCGCCGCTCGATGCACCAACTATGAAATATTTAATTCCGCAGCGGTCGAATATTTTCCTGTAAGCCTTATCATGCAGCGCGTATGATTTATCGAGATTCTCAGGAGTTGAGTCGAATGAGTAAGCATCCTTCATAAGGAATTGTCTTCCCCTGATTGGACCGCTTTTAGGTCTCGCTTCATTCCTGAATTTTGTTTGTATCTGGTACCATATCTGCGGAAGATCTTTATAAGATTTCAGAACACCTTTCGCGTGATAAGCCATAATTTCTTCATGTGTTGGTGCAAGAACATAATCTCTGTTCTTAATATGGAACATTGTATCGCCGAAGGCTTCAACACGGCCGGTTTCTTCCCAGATCTCTTTTGGATTAAGCGCGGGCAGATGAAACTCCTGTCCACCGATAGCATTCATTTCCTCGCGGATAATATTGCTGATCTTCTGAACAACTTTATAACCTAATGGCAGGAACGAGTAAATACCTGCTGATAACATTCTTACCATTCCGGTACGCAGCATAAGAATATGACTCGCGATGACCGCATCACTTGGAGTTTCTTTAAGAGTCGGAATAAATGCCTTACTTAACCTCATATACCTTCTTTGTTTAGTGTACGAATTAACAAAAATACGCAATTAGCCGAATAAATGACAGTCGGTTTGTACTATTGGTTAATAGTGAATTTTTGAATGTAAATATTTTGTGTAACCTGTACTGCAGGGTGTAAGAACAGGCAAAAACAGACAAGTGTATTCCCAAAATATTATTAGTTTCAATTCTTTAAAAATGTTATTTTGATAATCGTAAAATTTAAAATTGATTAACTCTGCCAAATAACTAAGAAGAGGTAAAAAATGTCAAAGAAAACGATTTTGCTGATATTTCTTATGGTTACAAGCTTTATTGTGTTTGGATGCGGAAAAGCTAAAAAAAATATTACTTTAGCAGGTTCCACAGCTTTCCAGCCTTTCGCTGAAAAACTTGCTGATCAATATATGCAGACAAAAAATGATATTACAATAACTGTCCAGGGCGGCGGGTCCGCTGTTGGTATTCAGGCAGCACTGTCAGGTTCAGCGGATATCGGAATGGCTGACCTGGTTGAGCTTCCTTCAGAAGCAAAAGAACTTGTTGCAACAGTAGTTGCCAGGGATGGTATAGCAATCGTAGTTCATCCTCAGAATACTGCTGCTGAGTTAACAACACAACAGATCAGGGATATTTTTAATGGAAACATCACTAACTGGAAAGAATTAGGGGGTGCTGATGCTCCCATTACTGTGGTTTCCAGAGAAGCCGGTTCAGGTACAAGATCGTCGTTTGAAGAAATTGTTGACAGTGTCCGCCTGAGAAAAGATGCCTTAATCCAGGATTCAAATGGTACTATCCGGGAAACTGTTGCAAATGATCCTAATGCGATAGGCTATCTTTCACACGGACTTATAAATGAAAAGATCAAGGCTTTAAAAGTAGACGGTCAGGTAAGTTCAGAAGAATCAATCATTGCGGGAAAATATAAATTAGTAAGACCAATATTTTTGCTGGTTAAAGGAAATCCTGCTGGAGATATAAAAGAATTTCTGGACTATATACTTTCTGCTGAAGGCCAGCAGACAATAAAGGAAAACGGTCTGCTGCCGGCTAAATCCTGAATTTGCTTACAAGGATAGAAAGATGCCGGAAATTTGCTGATTTAATTTTTTTCTATCCTTTCCTATTTTTGTAAATCTAAACCTTATCCGGATGTTTAATGAAACTTATAGGTGAAAAAGGGGTTCATCGTATACTAATGGGTATAGCCTTCTCGGCTATATCAGCTTTACTACTGATCACTTTATTTATTATCAGCGAAGGACTTCCATTCATATTTGAATACGGCTTGACGGATTTTCTCTTTTCTTCCGAATGGATCCCTGCGGAAAAAAAATTTGGTATTTTCCCAATGATAGCCGCCTCATTGTGGGTTACATTCGGTGCAATGATCCTAGGAGCTCCGCTGGGTGTGGCAGTTGCATTATTTCTGAGCGAATATGTTCCAAGATCTGTAATGCGGATAATAAAACCTACTATTGAACTTCTTGCAGCTATACCATCTGTGGTTTATGGATTTATCGGCGTTATGGTGCTCGCTCCAATTATCCGGAACTACCTTGGAGGACCCGGTCTCTCTCTGCTCGCCGGATCGGTTATTTTAGGAATAATGATCCTGCCTACTGTGATAAGCATAAGCATCGATTCCATTTTGGCTGTTCCGCAGTCATTTCGTGAAGGCTCACTTGCACTTGGGGCAACAACCTGGCAGACAATTCATATGGTTACTATAAAAGCGGCTAAGTCTGGAATTATAGCAAGCATTATACTCGGACTCGGTCGTGCGATCGGTGAAACTATGGCAGTAATAATGGTTGCCGGTAATTCTGTTAATATCCCTGGTTCAGCATTGGATTCAGTAAGAACTTTAACTGCAAATATTGCATTAGAAATGAGTTATGCTACGGGACTTCATCGACAGGCACTGTTTGCTACGGGAGTAATTCTGTTTATTGGAATTATAATACTGAACTCCATTGCGAGTGTAGCTTTACGAAAAAGAGCGGTAAGATAATGAGAATACATCCACGTTTATTCCAGCGGGGTGCCGTAGCCCTTCTTAGCGGGGCTACATTAATCACGTTAGTCATTCTGATTTTTATTATTGTCTTTATACTCCGGAAAGGTCTGCCGGTTGTAACACTGGATTTTCTTACCCGGGATCCTGAGAGCATGGGACGGGAAGGAGGAATATTCCCCACACTTATCGGAACAATTATACTGCCTTTGCTGGCATTGATTATTGCCACCCCGCTTGGGGTCTTTACCTCGGTTTATCTTTCTGAATATACCAGAGAAACTAAATTCACCAGGATCATAAGGTTCGGCACTGATTGCCTGGCGGGAATTCCTTCAATAATCTTCGGTTTATTCGGCTACATATTTTTTGTACTTACTCTTGAAATGGGCTGGTCTATTATGTCGGGTGGACTTACACTCGCAGTGATGGTTTTACCTACCATCATACGAACCTCAGAAGAAGCCATCAGAGCAGTTCCGAAAACCTATCGTGAGGTAAGTTTTTCACTTGGGGCATCAAGCTGGCAGACTGTCAAAAATGTTATTCTTCCAAATGCATTACCCGGAATTGTTACAGGAGTGATGCTTAGTATCGGCCGATGTATAGGTGAAACTGCTGCGGTTATTTTTACAGCCGGATCATCTTTAAGACTTCCTGCTACGGCTTTTGATTCTGTAAGAACTATGGCCGTACACTTCTACATACTTGCAAGAGAAGGTATATCACAGGAAAATGCTTATGGTACTGCAGCTGCACTGATTATAGCAGTACTTGCGATTAATTTAATAGCGTACTGGCTTATGAATCGCATTATAGCCAGGAGAGGATAAGCAGATGAGTTATAAATTCACGACGAATAATTTTAGTTTCTACTTCAATAATACGGCAGTACTTAAGCAGATTAATATAAATGTACCAGAAAAAGAAATACTCGGCATTATTGGTCCTGCAGGTTCAGGAAAAACAACCTTCCTGCGCTCACTCAATAGAATGAATGATTTTGAATATAATTACAATCTTTCCGGATCAATACTTCTGGATGGAAAGGATATCTATGATCCTAAATTTAATGTAATAGAACTCAGGAAGAAAGTTGGAATGGTCTTCGCAATGCCCGTACCGCTGCCAATGAGTATTTATGAAAATGTGGTATATGGACCCAGGTTATCAGGCATCGGTGATAAAAAACGTCTGGATGAATTGGTTGAGAAGAGTCTTACAGCCGCATTTCTGTGGGAAGAAGTTAAAGATAGACTTAAACTTTCGGGACTCAGATTATCAGGTGGGCAGCAGCAGAGGCTTTGCCTTGGACGCGTTCTTGCGATGGAACCGGAAGTGATTTTATTGGATGAACCATGTTCAGGACTTGATCCGATTTCTACTGCCAAGATCGAAGATGCATTGACCAGACTGAAGAAAGATTATACTATAATATTAGTTACAAATAATACAAAACAGGCCGCAAGGGTAGCTGATAAAACAGCTTTTTTTCTGATGGGAGAATTAGTTGAAATGAATGAAACCAGTCAGATATTTACAACTCCCGCCGTTAAAGAAACACAGGATTATATTACCGGAAGGTTTGGATAATGAATACCGGAACAGGTCAGCAGAATAAAATTGAAGTAAAGGGATTTGATCTCTATTACACTAAATTTCAGGCATTGCAAAACGTTAGTCTTCCCGTTCAGATGAATATGATCACAGCCCTGATCGGACCATCGGGCTGCGGTAAGTCTACCCTTTTAAGAAGTATTAATCGAATGAACGATCTTATTCCCGGTGTGAAAGTAAATGGTGAGATACTTTTGGATGATACTGATATTTACAAATCCAGACTTGATGTTGCTGAGTTAAGAAAGAGAGTTGGAATGGTCTTTCAACGGCCAAATCCATTCCCTCTATCAATCTATGAAAATGTTGTGTATGGATTAAAAATAGCTGGTATTCGCAATAAAAAGGTTCTGATGGAGACCGCTGAAAAAAGTCTTAATGGAGCATGGTTATGGAGCTATGTTAAAGACAAGCTGAACCACTCAGCCCTTGAGCTCCCGCTCGATCAGCAGCAGAGGCTTTGTATTGCGCGGCTTCTTGCAGTGGAACCTGAAGTTATCCTGATGGATGAACCATGTTCTGCGCTTGATCCTATTGCAACAATGAAGGTCGAAGAACTAATGCTTGATCTGAAAAAGAACTATACCATTGTGATTGTAACACACAATATGCAGCAGGCTTCGCGTGTTTCTGATTTTACAGGATATATGCTCTTAGGCAAAATGATTGAGTTTGATGTAACTAACACTATATTTACTAATCCTGCCGAAAAACTCACTGAGGAATATATCTCAGGAAAGTATGGTTGATTTGAACAATTCCAATAAATATAGAATGGAGAAGCTTCTATTCGTTCTGATCCCCGTTTTTCTTCAATTTATGCCTATGCGCAATAAATTCTGCTTCAACATAGAAAATTGAATCTTCAGCTATATTGGTAGCGTGATCAGCAAGCCTTTCAATATGCCTTGATAAAACGATCAGATGAGCACCTGCTTCCACAGACGCAGGATCAGTTTGCATTTTGGCGACCAGGATCTTAAAAGCTTCTTTATTTAATTTATCAACTATCTCATCGTTAGCCAGAACAGTATGTGCGAGAGCTGTATCTTTTCTAATAAATGAATCAATTGCATCTTTAACCATCAATTGTGCATGTTTTCCCATTTCGACAATTTTCGATTCGGTAATTAATGCATGCTGATCCTTTGTCTTTTTTATCCTCTGTGCAATATTAACTGCAATATCTCCGCATCTCTCTAACTGGTTGTTTATCATTAACGCAGATAAAATGAAACGCAGGTCACTTGCTACCGGCTGAAATAATGCCAGGATATTTTCACACTGAGTATTTATCAGATTATCATACGCATCAATCTCTTTATCTTTGTTCTTAATGCCGCGGCAAATTTCCCAATCTCCGGTTTCAAGAGCAGTGGTTGCTCGGGTAACTTGTTCATCCACCAGGGAAGCCATCTTTATGAGGTTCTCTTCCAGGCGGGCTGTTTCAGTAACAAACTTATCTTGCATTATAATTCTCGCAATTTACAAAGAAAAAAACATCAGAATTTTAGAAGAAAAATATAAATATTATCTGTTATATGAAAGCCAGCATTGTAAATATTATCTGCTGTAATAATTCACCCGTCCCTGCGGTGAATTATTATTTAAGGTTTGGAATTTATCCGCCTCGATCAGCCATAGTTAATCCCCGTTCTATTGCCTTTCCCTGGTTCTGATTTTTGCTCCCGGTTTCATTCTTATTTGAATTTGTAGTTTGAGATTTGTTTGTGATTTGGAAATTAAAATTTCTTAACTTCTCCAACAGCAACAACTTTATACACCATATCTCCCGGCCTCACTAAATCTTTACAATAGAATGTTACATCATCACCCTTCACGCCTTCGGCCGCTGGAACATCATCCTTCATCAACGATGATACCTTTACCTCAACAACTCCTGTCGTAGTTCCAATGATTAATAAATCTTCATCGGCCTTAATACTTCCTGTCTGCAGCCGTACCCATGCTATCTGAGGATTCTTATAATAATTTATTACCTTACCCAGGTATACTTTTCTTGTAGTTGCGATGCTTCCGCCAAAATGCGTGAACTCTTCAGAGCTTGGAACATCAAAATAAAATCCTGAAGAAAATCCCCTGTTATACACCTTTCTTAATTCTTCCAGCAGCTCCGACTTATATTCAGTAGGAAGCCCGCCATCATAATACTTATCAATTGCCATTCTATAAACTGAGATTACTTTAGCAACGTACTCCGGACTCCGTTTACGTCCTTCTATTTTGAAGGAATCAATGCCGGCTTCAATAAGCTGATCAATATATTCTATTGAACAGAGATCCTTTGGCGACATCACATAATCCTCACCGAGTACTAATGAATTATCAATTTGATGATCAATAATTTCATATTCTCTTCTGCAGGGCTGGATGCACTCGCCGCGGTTAGCACTTTTGCCGAAAAGATGATGACTCATAAAGCATCTTCCGCTTACAGCGATACACATTGCGCCATGAACAAATGCCTCAATCTCAAGATCAGTTTTCTTTCTGATTTCTTTAATCTGCTGTAATGAACACTCCCGCGCGAGCACTATTCTCGCAGCGCCTACTTCTTTATAAAACTGTGCAGCTGCAGAGTTTGAAATGGACGCCTGTGTTGAAATGCATACCGGTAAGTTATATTCTTTACATTTCTGAAGAACCGCCAGGTCCCAGCAGATGATCATATCCACACCCGCTTGTTTTGCTTTAAGCAGAATGTCATTCAGATCATTAAGCTCTTCCTCAAACACTATCGTATTTATGGTAAGGTAGGTCTTTACTTTGTGTTCTTTACAATGACTGACGATCTGAGAAAGCTCGTCCATGGTAAAGTTCTTTGCTTTAGCGCGCATATTTAACTTATCCACACCAAAATACACAGCATCAGCGCCATTTTGAATAGCGGCGTTAAGCATAGTCCAGTCACCGGCAGGAGCCATAAGTTCAGGTTTCTTCATAATCCTCATAATAAATGTGCTGCAATTTACATCAAATAATAATAAATTACAGCCCGATAAAACCTGAAAATGAAACTTGAAGAGGCAGGCTTTTGCCTCCCCTTCAAATATTTATAAAAGTTTTTTGGAAATGTAGTATTTGTCCCTGCTGGATTTCTTTCCGGGTTTTCCCCCATTCACTAATTCGGAAATACTGAATTTCTCAATAGCTATTCTGCCGTTATACCGGGTTGTAACCAATATGTTATCTCCTTCCGAAATGACAAACAGCGGCGAACCTTCAATTACTTCTGTATAACCCAGGTCTTCAAGTGAGGTTTTCTTAATTACAGTAAGTTCATTCGGATTTGATGAATAATAACCCCGCCTTAAAGTGATAATATTCTGAGCGTCAGTACTGAAGGCAATATCATTGAAACTCCTTCCAAGATTACCATATGTTGTAAGATCCAGCTGTTGTACCGGAGTGCAGTTCAGAATAGCACCACTGGAAAGAATCAGCTGAAAATCATCAGGAGTGAGCCATATACCCTGAATTGAAGAGCCGAGGTACTTCTGAAAGAAATTAGAAATTTTTCCGGTAAGCGGGTCAAAGCTGTATCTGTAAATGTCATATGAATTATGTCCGTACAAAATTTTATTAGTCTTATTATAGACTAATCCCATTCCGGAATATGAAGTAATATCTTTCTGAACGGTTAATGTATTATCTTCCAGATTCAGAACCCTGTATCCATCGTTGCAGCTGATGATAAGGAATTTTTCTGCAGCAGAGAAAGCGCGTAAGGATTCATTGCCCAGTTTCTTTATCATCGTTGGAGTGCTCTCATTAAGTCCGAGCGAGTAAACAGTACCGTTCGTAGAACCGATATAGATTTTGTTATTGAATTCTGAGAAAGCCACACATCTTGGAGAAGAAACTGATATTTTCTGATCCACTTTACCGGTACTGTAATCAATAATATAAAGCTTATTATAATAACGGTCGACAAGAACAAATTTTTTGGTACCGGGTATATTTTTGATGTATGATAAATATTCTATATCGGAGAGATCCTCCCCGACGATCTTTATATTCTCAGGAAACCGGTTAGCAACAGCATATACTGCACTTTTCATTGTACTCTTTATTCCGTAACGGGTTCTTGCAAGATCAAGATAAAAATAAAATGCATTTGAGGGTACATTATCTATCCTAACCGGAGTGGAATTGTAGGGAAGGGTAACTATGATTCTGCTTATTGGTTCTTTGCGGGCATTGAGCCAAACAACTTCACAATCATCAACTGCCATTGAATTATAGAAGAGAACCTGATATGTATCATTCGAATACCAGTTGTGTGTAAGGTATTCAGTGTATATAAAATCGGGAGTAATAATCAGCTGATAATCATTGGCCGCTTTATTATTATCCGAGAATATGCGAACTTTGTATAATACAGAAGCCGGACGGTCTGTAGTAAATCTGAATATCAGGTTATTAAACCGGTAGCCTTTAAGTGAATCAGAATAAAAGCCTTCCAGGTCATTCCTGAAAAATTCCCAGCCGTAACCTTCCTCAGAAACAATGATCATTTTATTAATCTGGTTTCTGTTTTCAGGTTTATCTAGAATAAGATTAAGGTTAATGCCATAATTATTTTGTGGATAAGCAGTGGTATCCATATGGGAAGAGTGAATGGACTGAAGACTGTAGTTCGAAAAAATAACATTAACATCCGGTGCTGATGTTTCTTCATCATCCGGTTTATTATCAGTTATTTGGTCCTTGCAGGAATAAAAAGATATAAATACGCAGAGAATTAGCATAATTCTTAAATGTCTTAACATTTTATAACCCCTCGAGAGTGATTGTTCAAATAATGAGCGGAAAGATATTTAATTCAAATATAAAAGACAAGAAAGTATTTTTTTCTTATAGAATCGAATTGCCTCATAATTAATTCTAACCTTAGATGGATAAAAAAGCATTCGTTGCGTCAAAAGTAAACCTAACCCAAGGAGTTGAGAAAAACACATTTATTTTCAGCTACCTGGAATAAAAAGTTTACATTTAAGTCGTTGACTCATAATATACCTACCCCAAAATTCAGGATTAATTATGAGCCGAAGAGCAAAAAAGGAATACCTCCAATCGATAAGGGACAAATATTTAGTATCCGGTAAAGAAGAAAAGGAAAAAATACTGCATGAGTTTTGTAAGATCTGTAACTATAATCGGAAGTATGCAATATTTTTACTAAATCAAAAGGGTAAAGATATAAAGAAGAAAAATTTAAAAAGAACTGGACGTCCAAGGTATTATAGCGATCAACGACTCTATCCTAAAGTTAGATTTAATTATGACACAACTAGGCCATTTCTTTCTTTACAAGCTTAAGCTTTACAGTGCTCATTCTTTTAAATACTAAAATTATACTTATTTCATTATATTACTACTATGAATAGAGAAGATCATATCAACTATTGGTTAAACAGTGCAGATGAAGATCTTAAAGCTGCCGAAACTCTATTTCATTCAGGTAAGTATTCTTGGACTTTGTTTATCGGGCATTTAATAATTGAAAAAGCATTAAAAGCTTTATATATAATTGAAAATGGAAATAAAATTCCTCCTAAAATTCATAATCTTGTCAAATTATCTGAGCTTTCGAACCTAAAACTTGATGAGGAAAAAAGAATTTTACTTGATGAAGTAAATGATTTTAATCTGGAGGCCAGGTATCCGGAGTTTAAAAATGAATTCTATAAAGTATGTACTCGTGAATACGCTGAGCACTATTTTAACAAAATAAAAGAGATCTATACATGGTTAAAATCCCTGATAAAATCAGAATAATAATCGATAAATATCTTCATTTATTAGAATTGAATAATGTTCCGATAAAGACTGCTTTTCTCTTCGGCAGTTACGCAAAGGGTAATCCTCAAGAATATAGCGATATAGATTTGGCATTAGTATCTGAAATATTTGAGGGTAGAAGATTAGCAGATAAAAGTAAGATAAGAAGGATTACTTTATCTGTGAGTTCTGACTTGGAAGTATTTCCCTTTAATCCCAATGATTTCAATTCCGAAAATCCTTTCGCTCGTGAAATAATTGAAACGGGCATCCAAATAGTATAATGTTTTCAGAAACGCTCTGAAATGACTTGCCTATGCTCCCGCTGCAAGAAAAGGCTTGGGGTCATATTTCTTCTTTTCAAAAAGGAAATAGAGAACTCTGCCTCCCAGACTGGCGAATATCAATTTCAGGATTTCCTAACCCTACAGTTACCTCACCGCTTTCCATTGAGGATAAACAGATATGCTCATCATTAAGCATAAAAATAACCATCTGAACATTGCGACTCCCCGTCTGAAGTTTCATAACTGCAAAGCTAAATACTTAATTATCAAATGGATTACTGCACACATCGAAGTTTCTGTCTGTTCTTTGTCGTTTTAACCTCCGACTTCCGAACTAAGACTCCCGGCCTCAGTTCTCTCTCCAAATAAAACAGCCAGTCCAGAACCTTTTCAGCGTCACACTTTTTGTCTTCCGCGAAGCTTCCTTCAATGGCAACTGTATTCGACCACTCAGATCCATCATTTTTTATTACAGCTGTATACATTATATATTTTTTATACCGGCTGCATAAGGCCATTTGCTCTTTACTCAGTGATGAACCTTTCACTGAGAATATTTCAAAGCTTTCGGAAATCTTTTCAACAGGATCAAAAGGAACTATAATCACACTAAGATTATAATTTTCATTGAATGAATAATTCTCAGTCCTATTAATACTGAAATCTTTCCCAAGCGAGCAGATTTTTCCTACAGCGAAATGATATTTACCGGGAGTAATAATATTCTTAGTGGTTGGCGCCGTACCCCTGATATTATTATGTTTTAAGAGCTTTGTCCATGAATTGTACCCTTCTGTTTCAGCATTCTGCCAGGCAGATTTGATACACTTATCTGCATTCAGGAATTTTGCGAACTTAACTCTTGCGCTAAAACGATTCCTTTCCGCTAACCAGGCAGGACTCATAGATTTGCGGAATAATAGTGGTCTGTCACTTATTATCAGTTTTCCGTTCTGATACCTTAATACAAAAGGACCAACAATTCCGGTAACATGCCCTATCACCCTTTTTTCCAGATGATGCCTTAATTCTGCTTTAGTTATTCTGCAGGACTCATATTGCCGGAGCAGCCTGGCCAGCCTTTTTGCCGCCGCCATTTTCTTCCCTCATTTTGCCTGCATATTAAGGAAAAATAAAATCAAAGTCATTAGTGTTTTTACGACAGTCAAACAAAGCGAATTGCCTCATAATTAATCTAACACTGGAGAGATAAAAAAGCATTCGTTGCGTCAAAAGTAAACCTAACCCAGTAGGACGAGAAAATACAGAGTATTTCAGGATTCCAGGAGCCGGTGGTTTACATTTAAGTCGTTGACTCATAATATACC
>Ga0196971_1000576_pt1 | contig 25080 bp, 32 predicted proteins | sample S1v_1013CmetaG_FD_148660 | JGI IMG/M metagenome (GOLD analysis project Ga0196971, IMG submission 148660) | Soil microbial communities from Anza Borrego desert, Southern California, United States - S1+v_10-13C | ecosystem: Environmental > Terrestrial > Soil > Desert | place: USA: California...
CGGGCGTTACGGCGCTCCACGTGGCCGCAGACGACGCATTTGCGCGGGCGGTAGCTGGAGCTGCTGCCCGCTGTGCGCGGCGCACCGGTCACCAGCGCGCGCGCCTCCTCGGCTCTGGTCTCGTCGATCGTCCAGACCTTGCGCGCCGCGTCCCACTTGGCGCCCAGGGCCTTGAGCTGCTCGCGTACCGGGTAGGTGTTGCCCGAGACATCAACGCGCTTCGACATGGCTTCTCTCCTGGATGGGGCCGCGACTTCCGTTGCGGATGGTCGCTCCGTGCGACCTGAGGAGATAGTGACCGATGCGTATGATTTGCGCAAGCGTAAATCGTACAGCGCGGAGTTTTTTCTGTCCGGAGAGGCGTAGTCACGCCCGATCGCGGTACGCCGTAAGCCACGCCTCGGCGTGCTTGCCGGGGCACGTGGGCTTGGGCTTGCCGCCGAAGCGGTCGGCCTCGGCGTGCCAGCTCATCCACGCGGGGCCGAGCTGGTGCCGCTCGCGCAGCCACGGGAGCAGCGCCTCGAGGCACTCCTCGTGCGAGGTCGTGAGCGGCGCTGCCGTGGTGTCGCCCTGCAACGCGACGCCCACGCCGTGATGGTTCGCCGCGCGGCCCGTGTGCCAGCACCGCGTGCGGTCATCGTTCAGCCGGAGCACCACCAGCCGCCCGTAGGGGTCGCGCAGCGTCTCGGCCGGGATCCAGTAGTGGTAGGCCGCGCCGGGAAAATCCTCGCCCACCGAGTAGCGCGCGCTCGCCAGCGCTCCGGGGTAGCCCGCCGCGCCGAGCGCGCCCGAGTGGTGGACGTAGACGCGTCGAATGGCGCCGACGCGCGCCTCGTAGCGCAGTGTCTTGTGGCGGGGAAGGAGGTGGTGCACGTCCCAGAGGGCGACGCCGCCCGCGATCACCGCCTCGAGCGTGGCCTGTACCGGGAGAGCTGAGAACAAAGGAACCTCCTGATGTGACGGATGCGGCGTGCGACGCTGGGGCGCGTCACTTGGCCAGCCACTCGAGGGCGCGCAGCACGGACCAGGCGCCGGTGCCCACGCCGGCCACGGCTGCGCCCCACCTGCCAGCGATGCGCAGCGCGGACCACGCGCCCGTGACCGCTACCTTGGTGTTCTCGAGCTGGCGCACGCCGTCGCTGTGCTTGTCGATGCGCTGCTTTTGCTCCTCGAGCTCGCCCGCGACCTGCTCGCGCAGCAGCTCGATCCGGCGCTCGGTGCGATCCTCGACCTTGCGCAGGTCGTCGCTGATCTTGCGCTGGCGGTCGCGCATCTCGGCGACGTTGGTGAGCACGAGGTTCTCCATGTGCTTCGCCATCTGCTCGATCCGCTGTGCCGACTCGCGCAGATCGCGCCCGCTGTTGGCCGCCGTGAGGTGCACTTGCGAAACCGCGATCCGTAGCTCCTGCTGTTCCTCGAGGACGCGCTCGAGCAGCTCGCGATCATCGAGGACGCGCCCATTGAACCGCCGCGGCTCGCCTGGGATGGGGGTTCGCTCGATGGGCTCGTAGAGAGTCGTGCGGCCGTCGAGGTCGGGGTTCGAGCTCATCGCAAGGCCCTCACGAGCCACGTCCCGGCGACGCCGCCCAGCACGACGCCCAGCGGCACGAGGAACCGCGGCGAGCGGTACCAGCGCAGCGCGCGCGCCTCGCGCTCCCTCGAGGCCGAGAGCTCGAGCGCGAGCATGTCGGCGTGACCGCGCTCGTAGGCGACCACGTCGAGCAGCGTCTCGCGCTCACGGTCGAATGCGAGCCGCGCGGCGCGAAACTCCGCGATGGCCGCCCCCACGCCCTCGAAGGCCTCGGCCTTGCCCAAGGCATCGCGCCACACGTCATCCGGGATCCACCAGCCCGCCGCGCCCGTGTCGGGGTGCACCAGGTCGACGGGCAGCTCGTCGGCAGCGGCCGCCGGCGACGCCGCGAGCGCGCCCAGGAGGGCCAGCAGAGGGCCGACCTTGCGGATGCGCCGAGCGTATTCCTGGGAGCGCCGGCGCACCTCCTCGCGACTGAGCGCGTTGAGTCGTACGCGCTTCGTGTCGGCCTCCTCGAGGAACTCCTCGGCGCGGGCCCCGTGCTGCTCGCCCTCGCGCCGGTGCGCTTCGCTGCGCTTCTCGATGGGGCGCACAGCCTCGCGTAGGTGCTGCTGCTCGCGTTCTGAGAGCGTGGTCTGCGCAGCCGGGCGCCGGCGCAGAAGCAGGAAGGGAAGGCCGCCGAGCGCCAGCCCGATCACGGCGCGCAGCCACGACGGGCACGCGCTCCACCAACGGTTGATGACAGCCAGCATGGATCAACCCTTTCGCCAGGTGTGGACGAGGTCGTACGCGACGATCGAGAGCACTCCCGCCGCGCCGAAGTACAGAGCGCCCGCGGGACGCCCCGGGAGGAGGCCGGCGAACCACTCGGGCGTGAGCTGGGGACAGGCAAGGCCGAGCAGCATCCCGGCCGCGATGGGATGCGCGACCTTCGTTCGCCAGAAGTAGCGCCAGCCTCGCGAGCGCTCCGGACCGGGCGCCGCCGTCTTCACGAACTCGCCGATGCCGCAGAGCATGACGATGGTAGCGAGCCCGGTCCCGTTAGCCTGCATGATCGGCCAGAGCGCGATCAGCGTGCTGATGATGTCCATACGACCTCACTTCCCCGGCAAAAGGCCGGAATCAAAGCGTGTAAGCGGGCTGCAAACAGGCCTTGAGCTCGCCCGTGCCGCTGTCGTGCGTGTAGGCGAGCAAGTACTCGCGCGAGTGCAGGTTCCCGAGATCGAGGATGAAATCGCCGGCCGAGCCAGCGGGCTGCGTCATCGCGTCGTTGATCTCGGTGACGTCGGACCACGGCATGTTGGCGCTGTTGCGCGCTTTGAGCGCGAGCGTGCCCGTGATCGCTCCGAACGACACTTGGAGGCTGAACGCCTTCGCGCCTCCCGCTGAGAACGCCTCGCTCTCGTCCGTTTCGGCCGCGGCAAGGTCCAGAAGCATGATCGATGGGTGCATGGTCGTGACTCCTATATCCAGTGGTCTGCGGCGTACCCTTCGAGGAGCGCGCGCTCTTCGTCCGTCCAGGCCTGCGAAGCGAGAAGCCACCCGCGCGCCCTACACGCGTTGAAGGCGACCGGCGCCGCGGCGCGCACGCGCGCTCCGACCGAAAACGCGTTGACTGCGTGCGTATGCGTGAGCGCGGCCTCGCAGGACAATGCCCCGTCAATCCACGATCTCGCCGTCGTGCCGGTGACGACGAGCGTGCGGACGCGATAGCTCGTATCGACCGCCAGGCCGTTGTCCGATGCGCTGCCGACCGAGTTCGCGCGCGTTGCGAAGTCGAGCCCCGTGCTCGTGACGCCCAAGTAGGTGTAGTCAGTGTTATTCGCGGTATTGCTCAGGGACGCGAGTGCGCGTGTAGCCGCGGCCGCTGCGACGCGTTGCGAGACGACCATCAGCGAAAACGAGGCGCCCGCACCGAACACGCTGAACGCGGCGCTCACCAGGGTGAGGTAGTCAGCCGTTCCATCGAACACCGCGTCTTCGACGTCGAACGCAGGTTGATTCGCGTCGGGCGCCGCCATCGACCGCCCTGCCAAAAGGTCAGCCAGCGCTGCAACGTAGTCCGTGCCCGCGTCTGCACGCAGCGTGCGGCTTGCTGCGTTGGAGACGTCCCACAGACCGAACGCACCCGGCGCTGCGAGCAGGTGGTCGATCGGCTGCAGCACGACAGCGGGCACGCCGAGCTCGTAGCCCACCCGCGCGCCAACCAGCGGCCCGACCTGTGCGCCGACCTTCGTCACTTGAACTCGACCTCAATTTCCTTGCCAGCGGGGAACTCGGCCGCGAAGCCGGTATCCGTGAGCAGCTGGATCGACACCTTGGCGCCGCCGAAGATCCAGGCGTTGTCAGGGTGGCCCTCGATAGGCCTGAGCACGACGTTATGGAGGCCGACTGCGTCCTCGCTCACTGCGACTTTGAATCGAGCTTTCATGTCATCTTCTCCACCAACGCGCGCATGTTGAGCGGCAGGTCCACCGCGCCGCCTGTGCGGTTTGAGATTCTCACGCTCACCGTGTCTGTTGCGCTGACCCAGGCGTAGAGCTCGATGCCCTGCGTATCGGAGTCGGCGCTGACCCTCGCGAGATCGCCCAGTGCCGCGCCAGTCACAGGGATTGTCCTCGTCACACTCGTGCCGTCCGCAAGCGATGCCGCGCTGTACGCCGCCGAGCCGGCGAACATCTCCAGCATGGTCATGCGCGTGATCTGCCAGTTCTTCGTTACCAGCTTCGCACGGATGGCATTCGTGCCGGCTGGCCACGCCGAGTACGTCACCGACGCGCCGCCGTTCACGCGGTAGCCGTCGGCGTAGTCGTCCACAGTCGGCTCGATCGTCCACGTGCCAAGCGGCTGCTCGCTGGTGGCTGTGCCGTGCGCGACGATCCACAGCTCGTCGAGCCCAGCGACGCGCCCGAGATGGCCTCCGGTCGAGTCGAGAAAGATGGTCTTTTCGTCGCGGTTGTACCCCTCGATTGCGATAGGGGTAGGCGCGAGCGTTAGCGTTCCCTCCTCGCCAGTCAGAGCGCGGCGCACCCACGAGGAGCCCATGGCCACATCCAGGCCGATGAACTTGGGCCACAACGGATCGAGCGAGCGCATTTTCTCGGCGATGTGGATGCCGAGCGTGTTTGCGATCTTGTACGAGACCTCTGCACGCGTAGCCTTGAGCACGTCGATGCGGTGCGACTCGGTATAGAGATTCGTGATGCCGCCGCCGACACTCGCGTTTGCTCGTCCGCCACCGACAACGATCCCGATCCCGCAAGCCTGCGTCGATGCCGTCGTGATCTGCGGCGGGTAGAGCGCGGCAGCCCGGTGAGCGATGCCACAGGACAACGCGGAGAGAATGCCGATCGTGTGATTGCTGGAGTCCGAGCCCTCGACGTTGTACACGCCGCCCGCAATCACCTCGACGTCGTCTGGCGCAGTGAACCCGGCAGGCACGTGTGGGAAGCACGTCAACGTCTTTACGCCGGTCTCCGGATCGGTGTTGGTGGCCTCGATCAAAAGCACCGTTTCGTCGGCGTCAGGAAGCAGCAAGAACGATTTCCCGGCCTCGATGTGGCTCGGGATTTCGCTGACCGTTAGAACTGCGTAGCGCTCGGGGGTGGTAGATCCGAGAAAGTTGGTAAAGCTCTCAACGTTGATGAACTTTTGGTAGTTCGTGCTCAAATCGTCGCCGGTTCCGCAGCGAATGCCGCGAATCTTGTGCACGTGCGTGCCGGTCGACGGCGTCTCTGGGTTGAAGCCCCATCGCCGAACGTTGGTAACTTGGATGCTTTGGAACGTGTTGTGCGCGCCCAGCACGCGGATGAAGTCGCGACAGGTACGATCCGCCCATACCAGCGAGTTGCCGAAGCCCTCGATGCGCCCGATCCACGCGATCCCTGCCGCAGTAATGGTGATGCAATCGCCGTCGATGTTGGCGCCGGTGAAGTGCGGACGAATGACCGCGTTGCAGTAATACGTTTTCGTCGCGTCGCCGCTGACCGTGATCCATCCATCGCAAAGGAACACGCCGTCGATGACGGCGACACCGACGTTCACGCGTCCGCAGTACGCAAAGAACTTGCGCAACGGCACCCAGTCGTTGACCACGCCACCACCAACCGCGCCGAACACGTAGGGCGTGAGCGGGCCGATCGGTAGCCAGCGCCAATAGAGGCCTTCCGATGAACTCTGATAGACGGGGTCATCGTCAACGCTTTCGCCCTCGGCGAGCGCGTCGAGGCAAAACACCATCGCTCCCTTGTCACCGCGCGCGGACCGCCCCGAGACGAGGAGAACTCTGCCCGCGGCGCCTCCTTGGCTGGCGAGCTCGGACGACAGCGCAGAGGCGGCAGAGCCGGCCTCGAACACAATTTCCGTGACCTCGTCGTCAGCATTGTCTGAGGCCGAAACGCCCGTGCCGGTGAGGCGGATTTTTGGCCGCGACTTGAGCACTTCGCCGCCGTATTCGACCTGACGCAACCCAGAGAGGATCGGATCTAGCAAGCCCATGGTAATGAACCTTTCAGGGGCGCAGGCCAGGAACGCTGAGAGACATGCGAATCGCGGACACGAGGTCATTTGCCGAGGAGGCCGTGTTTCCCGACCTCACCAGCAGCGCGTAAGACTTGGTTTCCAAGTCGATTACCTCTCCAGGCGCGATGGAGATCGTCTGCGCATCGGTGCTCTCGTCGTCGAACTCCAGGTCGGCATCGACGAAGCCGCTCGAGGCTGGACTATCGAACCCCGTGCGCACAGACAGAGCCACGCCCATCCGGTTATTTCCAGACCGCGCGGCGCCTGGATTGACGCGAAAGTCGATGGACACGATCGTCGCACCGTTCAAGTGGGCCAGATACGGCGTCAGATCTTTCAGGTAGTGCGTGCTATCATCCTGAAAAAGCGTGTTCGCGCCTAAGCGAACAGCTCCACCAAAGCCGTGCACGGAGATCATGCGTGTCACGACTTGCGCCGCCGCGAAGCTGTGAGGCGCATCGAGGCGACCCTTCAGATTGCGCGTACGGTTCCCGATCTGCTGGAGGTACGCCTCGACGGACGCCTCTGTGACATCCTCTCCGTCCTCTGGACAGCTGAGGTTCGCCGGGAAGGTGTCCACATCAACAATCAGCTTTGGCATCTGATCAAACTCCTATTTTCGCGGTCGAACCGCCGCCGTACACGAGCCCGTCGCCATAGGTGCGCGGGGGGTAGCCGTAGATCGTCGCGCCGGGGCTCAACAGAATCACCTTCCCGATCGCGTGCGCTGTGTTCCACTCACGCGGCAGAACGCGAATGTCGTAGGTCTCGGTCGAGGTGAGGCCGGACCCGTACACGGCGCCCTCGCCGTACTTGATTCCGTCGCCGTACTTGCGCTTTGGCGGCAGCGCCTCGGGCCATTCGTAGATCAGCCACCAGCGCGCCCACTTCTCGGGCTCATCGTCGGGACTCCACGCCACGTCGAGCTTGGTCACGTTGCCGTCGACGTCCATATCGAACGCGCGTCCCGATCGGTACACCAGGCGGATCGGGAAGTTGTTGGGTGCGTAGTACGCGTGCAGCTGAGCAAGCATCGCGTAGGGACCGCCGCGCGTCGGGTGCCCGGTCTCGTCGAGCCAACCACGCAAGCGAAGCGCGTAGGACGATGCTGGCTCATTGCGGCCGCGTCGAATGCGGCGCTCGCGTCCGATGAGCGGCATGGATTCGTCGGAGTAGAGGCCAGGAAACCGGAACTTGACGGCCGCTGCTGCCGCGTCGCCGAGCCTGTCGAGGTGCACGCCGATTGCGAAAAGGAGCCTCTCAGCCCAGCCGAACTGCAGCCACCAGGGAACCCGCTTCCGCAGACTGTCGCGAAAGGTCAGCATGTTAGTGCCCCACCGGTGGATTGACTTGGATGATGTTGGCCGTGACCGTTCCAAGCGTCGGCACCGCCTCAGGCGCGAGCTCGGGGTCGGCCGCTGGCACCGTGATCACGACGCGGAAGATCTCGCCCGGGAACACGGCCTTGATGACTCCGATCAAGTCGGAGAGGAACACCTTGCCAGCCGCGGCACCGATCACATTGCCACCGATGGGCTGGGTGCTCAGGTGCGTCGCGAGGGCCGTGCTGATCGCCGCCTCAACCTCGGCGTTACTGCGGCCGCTGGTGTTGTACATCCAGACGCCGTAGGTGAGCGCGATGGACGCGGACCCAGCCGAGCCCACGATCGCCGTGATGCACAGGGGCGTAGAGAGGCGCTGGATCGCGCTAGCGACGGCTCCAAGATCCGTTGTGGGGTCGTCCTCTGTGCCGCTCACGGCGCCGGTAGCAGTCGCGGCCACCACGTAGACGTTGCCGTAGCCGTCGGGGAACACGCGGACACGCGTGACACCGATCCGTGTACCGTCTGAGCGCGTGGCGTTCTTCGCGACGTATGCGTAGGCGTCCCATGGTCCGTTGGGCGACAGGGCTCCGAGCTTTGCACTGCAGCGAGCCTTGAGAACACTGTCGCCCTCCTCGTCCAAACCGACAAGGGCCGCCGCGTTCGTGCAGGTGACCCCGTCGAGCGTCGTCTCGAGCACCGTGATCGCGCCGGGCACAGCAGTTGACGCTGCGCCTGCCTCGATGGCCGCGATCGGTACCGTGACCGTACCCAGCGCGGCGAGCGTGAACGCGCTCGTATTGCGGTACGTCTTCCCGGTGTCGGGATTGCTCACGATCAGGTCGCCGACCTCGAGCTCGTAGACGCCGCCGCCGGTGTTCGTGAGTGTGACCTCGCCAGCCGCGAAGGTCGCGACTTCGCGCTCAACGCCAAACACGTAGCGCGCGCAGAGAGTCAGCCAGCTGCCGAAAGCTGTCTCGAGAAACCCGCCGCGCGCTACCTTGGCGATCAGGCTGTGCAGCGCCGCAAAGAAGATGGCGAGCGCGGCGATCAACGTGCGCACGACCGCGCCCGGCTTCCATGTGGTCGTGTTGGTGCCGACCGCGGCCAGCACGTTGTACATGGACTCTTTGTACTGCTCCGAGCTCAGCGGAGTCAGGACGTCGGCGAGCGTGATCGTCATCGGCTGACCTCCGCAAGGAGCACGGCGCCATTCTCGGCCGCCAGCGTGAGCGCGAACGGACGCATGCCCGGGATCGCCGGCTCGACCATCACCTTCACGTTCAGGCTCGGCGACGCCCACGTGACCGTGGGCTGCACCTGCGCGACGCGGTCGTCCTTCGCGAGCTCGGCGCGAATCTCGCCCTCAAGCGCGAGCAGATCCTGACGCGTCAAGGCCCGGTTGCAGTAGCCGCGAATGTCGATCCCGTAGTCGGCGTCATCGGGGAGCGAGCCGCGCGGCGTGATGAGACGCCGTAGGAGAGCCTCGCCCAGCCCCTGCACGCTGAACGGGTCGACCTCCTCGAGCGTCTCGGTGATGTCCGTGACGCACGAGAGATCACGCCCGTAGCCGAGCTCGCCCGTGGGCACGGGCACCAGCCGCGTGAGCGCGGCCGTCTCCGCTGCGATGAACTCGAGCACGCCGTCGCTCATGGGCTGACCTTCAGGAGAGCAGCGAGGGCCGCCCAGGTTGCGGGAACGGTAGTGATGAGCACGAGCGCGTTCGCTGCGTCGGTGGGGGCGCCACCGGGCGTGCCGCCGGCGAGCTCGGCCGAGAGCTCTCCGCCGAGGTCCTGCGTCTGTCCCGCGAAGGCGTAGGCATGCACGCCGGCCACGCCGAAGTGCGCTTGCAGCGCGGCGATCACGCTGAGCTGGGCGCTGATGCTGGTGACAGCCGCGAGCAGCTCCGCCACCAGGGCCGCGACCTGCGCAATTTGGGCCGCCAGCGAGGGCACGGGCAGGCCCAGTGCGATCCCGGCCTGGATGCTGGCCACCGTCTGCTGAGCGAGGGCGAGCTGCGCCGCGAAGTCGACATTGATGGGCGCGAACGCGAGCAGCGCATCGAGGCGCCCCTGAATGTCGGGCAGCGCCGCGTTGATGCCAGCCGAGCCGGCCGCGGCCGCGCTCACGGCGCCCGGCACCACGTCGCCCACGCTCAGGCTGCCGAGGTAAGTGGTGCTCATGAGAGCTTGGCCTTCCCAGAGCCGGACGTGATCACGCCCGCCATCTTGTTGAGGGGGAAGGTGAGGACGCCGCTCGCTGGTGTTGGGACACCGCCCACGGCGATCGTTCCGCTGAACACCGCCGGCGGGAGCAGCACCTCGACCGCGTCGCCCTGACGCGCGATGGGCGCGCCGCTCGTGTCACTGGCGAAGCCCGTTACGATCGGCATCGTCCGGTCTCCCTCGATGAACTGCACCAGCACCTCGGTGCCCAGCTCGGGCTGCATCCGTGCACCTGCGAGGCCCGGCCACACCGTCAACGGGATCAGGTTGGGCAGACCTGCACCCTTGCGCACCGCCTGCAGCTCGATGCGGTCTCCCGACATGCGGATCACGCGGTAGCGGTAGACGCCGTGTAGCGCGCCGTCGGTGCTGCGCGCGACGAGAGCGCGGAAGATCCCCGCGAGACGGTCCTGCGCACCGCTCGCGCCGCACCACGCCTTGATCCGGAGCTCGCCGGCGTCGAGGATAACCTCCAGGTCGCGCACCGTCTGGGGCGTGTCCAGGCTCTTCGAGACCACGCTTCCCACGCTCACCGAGGCGAGGCTATCGACGCGCAGCTCGACCAGCTTCGAGCGGGGGTCGTAGCCCACCACCTCGTAAGCGCTCTCTGCCGGCGTCGAGGTTGGACGAGTGCCCACCTGGGTGAGCCCCGAGTAGTCCACCCACCAGGAAGCCGAGCCGATCACGTCCTCGAGCACGCGCGACGCAGGACCGGCCTCGCGCACGTAGTCGACGCCGACCCGCTCGGGCGTGGCCACGAAGGCGCCGAGCGTCTCCCCAGCCTCGCGCGCCGCGTCCTGGGCGACGTTGAGCGCCTTCAGCCCCGCGTCGTTGTGGTAGCCCTTGGGCTCCAGCAGCTTGCCCCAGCCGCCGCCGCCGGCGACGATGCGAGCGCTCCGAGACGCGCCGTAAGCGCCCACCTCGAGCGGGTCGACCGTCGCGACGAGCTCGACGCCGCCCACGTCAAGCGTGACCGCGCCAGCGAGCTCGGCGTCGGTGTCGAGCTCGAGGTCGGCGAACCACGGGCCGCGCGCCCCGATCATGATCCGGAGCCGCGTGATCGTGTGACCGTTCGCGCGTGCGTAGGTCATCGGGCGAGCTCCTCGGCGAGGCTCTCGAGCGCGTCGTCGTTGTCGAGGATTTCCTGCTCGACCGGGTCGAGCGGCTGCGCCTTTGAGCTCTCGACCTTTCCGAGCGACTGCTTGGGGAGTCCACGGTGCTCGAGCATTCGGATCGTAGTCGCCCAAACGCCGTCCTCGATCTGCTCGAGCTGCGTGTAGTGCTGCACGACCACGGACTTGATATCGAGCGTCTCCAAAAGCGGGTGCCAGATATCGAGAGCCTTCGCGAGGCCGCGTTTCGTGGGCGGCTCCAAGTGCTTCCGCCAGAACTCGAACTCGATCAGGTCGGTGGACGAGTAAAAGCGCAGCCGCACGTCGAACTCGGCGAGCTTCATCCGCTTGTAAACGATGCGCGCACCGCTCGCGAAAGGCGGTTGATGCACCGCGTACTCGTACTCGCGCTTTGCGCCGATCACGTCCGCGAGGCCGGGGCTCTTGTCGCCAGCCAGCTTGATGTAGTTGATCGGTTCGCTGAGGAGGAATGCGCTCACGGCCGTGCGCCTCCCACCTGCACGAGCAAGCCGGAGAGCACTTCCTCGAGCTGCTGCCGCAGGTCTCCCGCAATGCCCCGCGACGTCGTCTCGCTGGTCTGCAGCGTGAGCTGGGCGATGCTGACAGACACGTGCGCCGCGCCGACCGTCGGCGAGCCGTTGCCCACGGCCGCGCGCGACACGTCGGGCGGCTCGACCATCTCGCTCACGGTGCGGTCGAGCGAAGGCGTCGCGTCGTCGACGCCGGCGGCAACGCCCTGAGGCAGCGCGCGCCCGAGCTTAGCGAACTCCTTCGACGGGCTCGCGATCCCGAGCGTCTCCTTGAAGGAGCGCCACGCGTCCGATCCGAGCGTCGAGAGCGCCTCGATCACCCACCTCGCGCCGCCCTTCACGCCGCGCACGATGCCGTTGCAGATCGACTTGCCGAGCTCGATCCAGTCGATGCCCGCAACGAAGTCGTAGGCCTCGCCGAGCGCCTTCGACAGGTAGGTGATGGCCACCGAACCAACCTTGTAGACGGTCGTCCAGAACAGCCGCGCGATCGTGAAGCTCGCGTAGAGGATGCCCGCGAAGGCAATGAAGGGAGCGATCAGAGCGCCGACCGCCAGTGCGAACACGCCGACAACCACCGAGAGTCCTGCGAAACCAGCGATCAGCAGGTACACGGCGAGCTTGCCAGCGCGCAGCGCCGACGTGGAAAGGTCCATGTCCTTCAAGAAGGAGCTGCCGAACGTGCGCTTGAAGTAGAGCGCCACGCGCAGGACCGAAATCGCTAAGTGCTGTGCGCCCAAGACCATGCCCTGAAAGAAGCGCTTCGCGAGCGGAGCCACGTGCTCGATCGCATCGATCAGCGGCTGAAACACCACCTTGACCAGCGAGTGCAGGGCCCGCCCGCTCACCGTGCTCTGGCTGAACAGGTCGGTGACCGTTTTGAGCGCCTTGAGCAGACCCTCGACCTTGAGGTCGGCGAATAGGGCACCGAAGTTCTCGCGCAGCTTTTGCGCCTGAACGTTCAGGTCGAGCATCTGCGCGGCCGCGATGCCTCCGAGCCGTGCTTTCACGTCCTGCGCCATCTTGCGCACGCTGCCGCCGGAGAGCGCGATCCCTGCCGCGAGGTCGGCCCACTGCTTCGCAGCCGCCTGCCCCTGCGTCGCTGCCTTGATGGCAGTGGCCTCGAGCGCGTCATCGAAATTCTGCCCGCGCAGGCCGGCCCGGTAGAGCTCGGTTGCGAGGCCTGCGATCTCCTCGCGCTGCAGCGCCACCGAGCCGCTCGTGCGGTCGATCGCGCGCTGCATCTCGGTGGCGTTGCCGGCGGCGAGGCCCCAGATGGACCGCATCTTGGTGAGGCCCTCGAGTCGGAGCAGCTCGGCCCGGCGCGCGTTCGCCTGGGCCACGCCATACCGCAAGAGCGCCGCGCCCGCGGTCACCGCCGCCGCCGCCAAGACAGCAAGCCCCGCCGCAATCGCGACGATGCCGAGTGCGATGACGCCGCCGGCGAGGAGGCTCTTCATCGAGCCCAAGCGCCCCGCAACGGTTCCGAGGGGCCCGCCTACGCCCTGGGCCTGCTGGCGCATCTGATCGAGCATCTTCCCGAAACCGCTACCCGGCTTGCGCGTCCGCTCGAGCGTGGCGCCCAGGTCGACCAGCGCGCCCTGTGCCTCGGCGATCGCGTTCTTCTTCGCGTCGATCTGAGCCTTGAGGGTCCGGAACTGGGCGATGTTGGTGGACGATCCGCCCTTGAGGCGCTTCATACCGTTCTCGAGCTCGCGCAGCGCCTTGGTGTCCCGCTCGATGGCGTCTCTCAGGGTGTCGACGGCCTTCGCAGCAGACTCCGCGTTCCCCTCGATGTTGCCCTCGAGGTTGACTGCGAATGTTGCTTGCTGCTCTTCTTTCGCCATCGCCTTACCTCATGTTCGCGAGGCCCTTTGCGATGGCCTCAAGGATCTTCCGGCTCTCTCTCTGATCCGTCGCCATGTCCGCGAGGATGAGCGCGCCTGTGAACGCGTGTGCCTCCTCCTCGTCCGTCTCGAACTCCGTTCGACCGAGCGCCTCCAAGATGCAGGCGGCCGCGAGCCCTCTTTCGCGCTCCACTCGCGCGGAGAGGGCCGCTATTTTCCCGCCAGCTCCTTCACGCGAACGCCGGCCAGAATGCCGATCGCGTTTGCTGAGCGCTCGAGGATGAACGGTTGTTCGTCCACCATCGCGTTGAGGCGCTGCCGATCAGGGTGCACCAGGCACGCTTTGACGAGCGCCTCTGTGTCTGCGTCGGTCATCTTGGATTCGCGGTAGCGCTTGAACACGACCGGTAGCGCGCGCTTGACGATCACGACGCCCAGCGACGTGCGCACGAGCGCAATCTGACGCTTACTGTCGGTCTCGTTCCCGTCGTACGCGGGGCCGTGCGCCGCCTCGGCCGCCTCGATCGCCTCGTTGTCGGCGAGCTCGAGCGCAGCGGCCTCGACAGCTTCCGACTCCGCGAGCTTCGAGAGGCGTTCCTCGCGCTTTGCTGCCAGGGCGTCCTGCCGTGCCTTGATCTCGGCGAGCCTGGCCTTGATGGGGTCGAGTTCCTTGGCGTTGCTCACGGTACACCTCGCGACGAGTCGAACAGGGTTTTCTTGTTGCGGTAGATGGCCATCACGCTCAGCTCCATGTCCTGCATGAGGAGCTCGGGTCCTTCGGCGTAGGCAGAGCCGCCCTTGACGATCCGGCAGCGGTCGAACGTCACCGTGAGCGGATCGTCGCCTGGCTCGATGAGCTGCAGCGTCATCGGGAACTCAACTTGCCCGTACGACAGCCCGCCGACCGATCGAGCGGACGCCTCGTCGATGATCCGCTGCGCCGTCTTGGCGTAGACCTTGATCTTGACCGGGCTAGGGACGTACTTACCCGCGCTGCGCGCGATGGGCGCGTGGTGCTTGCCCAGGCCGTAGCCGAGCGTCACCTCAAGCGCGTCGTCATAGTCGATGCTCACGAGACCCGTCCAGCGGTCATCGAAGAGCTTCCAGATGATGGAGCTCCAAGAGAACGTGCGGTCGTTCATGCGAAGTGAATCAGCCATGGTCAGCTCCTAGGCCTCAGGCCGCTTGCCGGACTTGGAGCGCGGGGTTCAGGAACCCAACGCTGAGGTTGATGAACTCGGGGTAGCCGAGCGGGATGATCCGCGCGTCGCCCGTGAGCGTCTTGGTGCTGAGCAGGTTGTCGGTGCGGCTCAGCGCGAACTGAATCCCGCTCGCCTTGGGCTTGGCGAGGAGCACAGCCGTCATCGCGGCCTCAGCGCCCGCCTCAATGTCGAGCGCCTCCTCCTCGAGGATGAACCCAGTCGTAGCGTCGACCTGGATCGGCTTGCTGAGCCGGCGGATGAAGTACGCGCGCAGCGCCGAGAGCGCGATGTTCATCACGCGCCGGTGCGGAAGCAGCTCGAAGTCGGAACCGGCTGCCGAAAGCAGGCGAGGGCGGTTCACGTAGACGCCCTGGGGGCCGTTATCCCAGGTGCGCAGCACGTAGGCGCGCGCGTCGTCGGGGCCCGGGTTCAGCGTCTCGTCGTGATGGCGAGGGTTGCCGTTCGCGTCGCGGATGGACACGCCGACGAGCGCGCCGAGGTTGGTGTCGGCCGCGTTCACCTCATGCGAGCTCGCCGCCTCACGGCTTGCGACCGCGAAGAGCGGCGGGCGCCGGTACTTCCGGCCGTCAACAGCCGACGTCAGGTCACACGCTCCGTAGCATACCGTTCCGAAGGTGGTCGACTTGGAACCGAACGCCGTGTTGAAGGCTGCGAGGTAGGTTGCCTCGCTCTCGCCGTCGGTGGGCATCCGGAAGTGCCCCATCCACGCGTGGTACTTGCCGCGGGTGAAGAAGCCCGCGAACTTGGTTTCTACCGTGTCGAAGGACGTGCCGTCGAGCGGGCCCACGATCTCGACGATCTCCCAGGTGACCGCCGACTGCCCGAGCGCGTCGAGCGCTGCGCCGAGCTCGGCCGCACTCCACTGCGGAGCCGTCGTGCGAAACGTCGCCTCGTCGGCCGCGACCAACGTGCCAGCCGCGAAGTTGAGCACGACGCCCGAGTTCGGGATCGTGTACGTGTTCGCCGTGCCGAGCGCGGTCACCGGTGAGTAGTTGTGACCACCGTCGAGCGAGTACTTGAAGGTGATCCCCGCGACTCCGATCGTTCCGCCCGTCACCACCTCGAACACGACGTCGAAGTCGTCGTAAGGGGCGAGCGGGTCGACGTCGACCGTGATCACGCTCGTACCGTCGACGTCGTCGACGTCGACCGTTCCAGCCGCGCCCGCGGTGGTGGTCGCGGTCCGGATGACCACCACCGGCTTACCCGTGCGCTCGATGTGCAGCGCGGCTGCCTGGGGCATGGGTCCGCGGCCGAACGTGTTGATCACGTCCTTCGCTCGCCCGAAGGTGGCCGGCTCGTTCGTCGGGCCATCCGAGGCCGGTCCGATGATCGCGAGCAGAGCGCCGGCGCTCGCCGGAAGCACGCCGAGTGCGCCATCGAGTTGAGTGATTGCTACAGCCGGTTGGGTCATGGCTCCTCGGGAAGGGTCAGGTTGTCGGTGTGATCGAGCTGCTCGACGTCCAGGTCGGCGCCCACGTCGACCGGCGCGAGCTGCTTCGCTGCGTCGGGGATCTTCGCGTCGATGGCGAACACGACTTGGATGCCCAGGCCGTGCACACGCTCCGTGGGGACGCGCACCCACTTGCTCGAGATCACAGTGAAGGTGCCGCGCGCGGCGAGGTACACCGCGCGAAGCCACGCGTCGTAGATGGCGCGCGCTCGAGCGTATTGGAGGCGTTCGTCCTCTTTGCCAGCAAGGTCGGCGCCGAGGATCAAGCACGTGCACAGCTCGTGCAGCGTCGCCAGTGAGCGCGGGTTGCCCGTCTGCGACTGCCTCGCCGGACCGATCTGCCCGAGCGCCTTCGACGGATCACCCGGCGTCCACAGGATGCGGTCGCCCGTCGCCAGCTTGCCGGTAGGGGCACGCCAGCCGAAAACGTTCGCAACGGCGAGCTCGTCAGCCGCGAAGCGTGCCTCGACCTGGCCGAGCAGGTGCAGAAGCGCGAAGTGCTCGGGCAGGGCGTACTCAAACGGCATTGCCGCCCCCCATGCGTTCTGCGAACTTCCGCGCGAGCACCTTCGTGATCGCGCGCCCGAGTGTGGGTGTGATCTTCGATGGAAGGATCGGACGCTCGACGCCGCCGCGAGATCGGCCGAGGTGGTGCCGCGCCACATGCCCGCGAAGGCGCACGATGATGCGCGGTCCCACCGTGGCGATCGCGAGCGCCTTACCGGCCGTCTCGAGCGGCTGACCGCCGTCCGCGCGCGGCTCCCAGGCCTTGCCGTCGGGATCAGTGCCCGCCGCAATCTGGCGCCCGATCTCGTCGCGCACCGCCTCGCCCACCTCCGGAGCGGCCTCACGGGCGAGCTCGGGGAGCGAACGCAGGCGCGCCGCGAAGGCGTCAAGCGATTCGAAGCCGTCAGACACAGGACCCCTCCCCGTTCTCGTCCTCGTCGCGCCCGATGCGGGCCTGTCGCGAAAAGCCGACGTAGGGCGATTGCTCGCTGTAGGCGCGCGTTGCCTGCTTCATGGGCGCCGTGGCGCCTTCCGAGTCCGCAAGCGCGAGTTCGAACAAGCCGTTCTCGCCGTTGGCCGCCTCGAGCACCTCAGCGCGCGCGGCCTCGCCATCAGTCACGATGGCGTCGACGTCAACGCCAGATGGGTCCCAACCACGCCGAGAGTAGGCAACGGCGGTCACGATGCGCGAGAGCCACAGACCGAGCAGCTTGGTCAGCGGCTCAGCCGTGAACAGCTCGCGCTTGTAGCGCTTGCGGAGCCGGCTCTCGATCCAGACACTCTGCGCGTCGAGCTGCGCCGCGAGGAACCCTGGCCACGTAGACTCAAGCTGGTCGACATGCTCATCCGGCATGACACTGAGCAGCTTGAATCCATCGAGGTCGAGGTAGGCCACGTGAGCTCCGAGTAAGGTGTGAGTGGTTGCGGGACCCGGGTTCGAACCGAGGACTTCGGCTTATGAGGCCGACGAGATGACCGCTCCTCCATCCCGCAAAAAGACGCGCCCGTGAGGGCTCCGCGATCAGGTGGGCTGACAGCGGAACAGGAAGTGAGGGCGACCTGCGCCGACGATTGCGCGGCCTGCCATCGTCCATTCGAACACGCGTTTACGCGCGAGCTCGGCCGAGGTCATCGGCCCGTGGTACGTGGTGTTCGCCGGCTCGCGGTTCACGTAGATCCAGGGGCCCACCTCGGTGCCGACCATCTCGCAACCGATGTAGTAGCTGGGATCCCCGGCGAGCTCGCCAGCGCGGATTAGGTCCAGGTCGAAATCGTTGACCTGCATCGACACATCCGTGCTGCCGATGCTGCCGCCGACGAACTGCGCCTTGGACGCAGTCATGGCGCGCCGGTGAATGGTCGGCGACGAGAGGAGGTACCTCGGCTTGAGGTTGAGGCAAGTCTTCCCGTCCGGCCCCTTGATGCTGCGGATATACGCGAGCACCTTTCCGATGGTAGCGTTGTCAGCCAGCGGATCCGTGCCCGCAAGCGGAGCCGCGCCGGGGTACTCGCCATCCGCTGCACCCGTGAAATCGTTGGCCCACGTGGTGGAGATGTCGCCGCCAGGGAAAAGCGGGTGAGCCGTCGAGAAGAAAGCCTGCCCGTCGTAACAGGTCGGGTTCGCGAGCAGCGCGGCCGCGAGCTTCTGCTGCGGAAACAGCGCCGCTTTGACCGCGCTGTCACTCGACCACTGCGAAGCCTTTTGCAATCCTGCGCCGTTGCTGTCGTCGAGCTCGGACTTGAGCAGACGCAGACCGGGAACCGTGATGAACTTCGGTTCGAGGTCGATGCGCTTGGACGCCTGGTCGAGGAAGGACTGATTTCCCTCGGTCCCGTAGTCCATCGCGCCGCCGGTGATGAGGATGACGAGGTGCTCCGCGCTTGCGGTACTCGGCATCTCCTTCATCACCTTGGGCCACCAGATGTTGCTCATCGCGCTCGCGAAGGTGTTCTCTTGGATCACCTTCATGTTTTCTTCGATGCGAGCGAGAAACTTGGAAGTCAGTGCCATGGGTCAGACTCCTGTGAGAGGTCCTGTGTAAGGTCCTATTGGTTGGTTCGATCAGGTGTCCACCACGAGCAACGGACCCTGGAGGCCAAGACCAGGCGCCATCTGCACGGCGACCTTCGCCCCCGCGCCGGAGCCGACGATCTCCCAGACGCGGCCGGCGATGCTCTTGCCGGTTCCGGTCATGGAGACCTCAAAGGAGCTGTGTAGGTAACAGAGCGCTCCGACGTCATCGTCGGCAACGGGACCGGAGCTGGAGTTGACCAAAACAGCGCACTCGATCTCGCTAAACAGCTTCACGCCGATTGTGGTCGCACCGTCGCCGGTGAGGCTCTCCTCGAACCATCCGATCGGGAAGTAGTTCGCATCCTGCGCGCCAGCGACGAGTGTGCCGTCGTCGAGGTTGATGCACGCAACGTTGCCCTTCTCAGCAACGGCGCCAGTCGCCAGCGCGCGCACGATGCGCGAGATGGTCTTAGGTTGAATCAGACGTTCAGCCATGGCTCACGCTCCCTTCTTGCGGGCCACGGGTGCCCCAAGGATGACGGTGTCTCCCTCGCGCTTCGTGCCGATGCTGGCCAGCGCGCGAACGCCCATCGCGGCATCGACGGCGTCGAACTCGGTGCCCGCAGTCTCGCCGCCGGCGTCGCCCTGGCCCTCGCCACGCGTGCCTCCCACCGTTGCGGCGCTCGCGGCGTGCTTGGGCGCCTTGGCCTTCGGGATAGCGTTGACGATGGCCTTCACCTCGGCGAGCGGCTTCCCGTCCAAAACCTTGAGAAGGTCCTTCGATAGGTCGGGGCGAGACGCGAGGAACGTCCGTCGCTCTGAGCTCTCGTTCGAGCGCTTGAGCTGCGCGACCTCGGCGCCGAGCTCGTTCACACGAGCGGCGAGGCCGCCGGCGGTGGACGCAGATACGGTGCCAGAGGACACTGCGGCAGTCGCCGCGGTTGCCGCGCTCGCGGCGCTCTCGTCCTTCTCCTCGTCGTCCTCGGACTCGGCGCTCTCGTCCTTCTCCTCGTCGTCCTCGGACTCGGCGCTCTCGTCCTTCTCCTCGTCCATTGCGGCGAGGGCGCGCTGTGCGCGCTTGGCCTCTTCATCGTCGCCCTTCGCCGCCTCCTCGAGCGCTGCGCGGGCCTCTGCATACTTGGACATGGTCGCTCCTTGGCTCGCGAGTGATGCGAGCAGCTCGTCGAACGTTTGGACGCGATCCACAAGGCCGGCGGCTTTCGCCTCCGGACCGTGCATCACCTTTGCCTGTAGGCCTTGAAAGTGCTTCGCCGGCTTGCCGCGCATGTCCGCGACCAGGCCAAAGAACACAGCGGCCATGGAGTTCACGATCTCCTGCTTCGCTGCTATCTCAGCGTCGGTCACAGGGACGTGCGCATGCCCGTACGACTTGAGCGCTCCGCTCGTGACGTACTCGAACCGGAGCCCCATCGCCTTGTCGAGGGCCGACTGGTCGACGCGAACGTCGAGCACTCCGATGCTCCCGACCACGCTGGCCATTGGCGCAACGATCATGTGCGCCGCGCACGCATAGGCGTACGCCGCTGAGCACGCCTGCCCGTCCACGAATGCGATCAGCCGTTTGCCGGACTTGTCTGCTCGTGCGCGAAGGTCGCGCGCGCCGTCGAAGCACCCGAAAACGACGCCTCCGGGCGAGTGGATGCGCAGCACGATCGTGCGCGCGTCGCTTTCGCAAGCCTCGTCGAAACGCGCAGCGATCGCGTCGTATGAATCCAGGGACGCCGACGCGTGCCGATCCAGTGGACCGCGAATCTTGACGATCGCCACGTCGCCGATCCGTTCGTTCGAACGGTCGACCACCTCGGGAACGGGCTCTCCGAGCGCACTCGGGTCAATCGCCAGAAGGCCCGTAAGCATGAGCTGCTTCACGCTGCCTCCCGTTCTGCGCTTCGCGCGCGCTGTGCCTTCACCAGTCCGGGGCGCATGCGGCTACGGGCCTCGGCAAGCTCGTTCCCGCCATCATCCTTCGGAGCTTCGACCTCTGCCGCGCCCTCGAGCAAGGGGATCGCGAACAGAGCGCACATGGCGCGCACGTCAGGACGCAAGCCGTGCGGAGCGAGGCTCTCGGTGAGCGACTGAATCGCCGAGGACGCACTCGTGAAGGTCTGCGCGACTTGGGCGAGGTCCTTCGGAGGAGTGACGTCCCACGCCATCACCGGGCAGCGGTCGAGCGCCTCCTCGCCGTAGCGGTGGAGCACGAACACCGGAATGCACTGCGTGTTGATGGTAAAGGCAAGCCCGTCCGCGGTCTCCTTGATCAGGTCCGCGCGGATGGACTTGTGAATGTCCGCGTTCGCAAAGCCGGTGCCGCCGTCGGTCGTGACAGTCTGCCCCGCGAGAGCGATCTGAATTTCGGTGTTCTGCTCGGCGATCGTCTCTTTGAACGACTCCCAGCCACGCCCGTTCGACTCGACGAGCTTGACCTCGTACCCCGGGCTCGTCTGAAACACCGTGTTGACGCCCCACGCCGCGACCCGCTTGAACCAGTTCTCTTTCTGCTCCTCGGCCGCACCGTTGGGCGCCTGAGCGACCCGCGCGGGGTGCGCGAGCTTCGACTCCCATGCATCGCGGTACAGCGCCGCATGGCTCTTGCGGATGAAGGCGAGGCCGATCGCGCGCCACAGTCCGTTTTGCCATGGGGCGTTGCGCCCACCCGGAACGTGCAGCACCCACCGACCATCACCAGGCGTGATCGGAATCAGGCCGATGATCGAGCGGAAGTACCACCGGTTCTCATTCCAGCGGTACGTCAGGAACTGCGGATCAAGACGCACGAGAACCGGGTAGTCGCGCCCCTCGACCTTTACGAGCTCGCCCACCGCGACGCCCACGCCAATGCCATCGGCAGCCATGAGAGCGAGCTCGGTCGACGGCAGCATTTCGTCGAAGCAGGAGCGCACCTCGCCCGTCTCGGCGTAGTGACCGCGCTCGAGGTCGGCGCAAATTTGCTCGTCGCCCTCGAAGCGCTTGGGGAGCCGCACGAGCCCACCGGTGCGGGTCGCGAGCAGACCGGAGACCACCGCGTCACGGCGCGCCGCGGACCACAGTCGAGCGGCCTGCGCGATGCTGCCGGAGTCGGCCGCGTGCTCGGCCGCCTCGACGTCGTCGACGTACCATCGAGACTGCGAGTCGGAGAGCGGCTGCATCTGGCCGCCGAACATCCGGCGGAGCTGCTCAGCGATGGCGGAATCAAGATCGATCGTGCCAGCGGCAGCGGGCGCCCCAGCCTCGTAGGCTGAGATCCCGGCTAACTTTCTGGCGAACGACAGTAGTCCCACGGGGCAATGACTACCCGGGGCAAGCTGCGAGCGCGCTCATACTCTCCGCGCATGGATCAGCGCCGCGGAGTGTTCCCGCGTTCCCACGGACCGACCACAGTCCACACGTGCTCAGCGAGTGCTGCGCGCGCTTTCTTGCTCGGCGTGGTCTCCCCGCTAGCCCACCGGGAGACCGCCGACTGAGTAACGCCGCACCTGAGGGCTATCTCGGTCTCGGTCAGAATCTGGAGCGCTGCCAGGAGCTGGCGACGCCCCGGGGTCATCTGCCGCCGTAGGGGTCTATCTTCCCGGCGTACGGGTCGAGCGCGTGGACGTCGTCGTCGTACGCCTCAGGCTCTCTGCGGCCCGCCGGCGCGGCCTCTGCGCGCGCTGGCTGCGCCGGAGCGCTGTCATCGGCCTCCTCGTCGCGCGTCCACATGGGTTCCCACACCGAGAGCGCGAGCGCGTCGTAACGATCCGGAGAGCGCCCCAGGATCTTGCGGATCTCGCGCTTCTCGATGAGGCGCAGCGGGCCGTCGTCGACCTTGTCCCAGACGAGCACGTGCAGCTCGGCCGAGAGCTTGGCGTCCTCGGGAATGGCTCCGCCGTTGTCCTTCCCTGGATCGCCGCGCAGCCAGTCGGCGAGATTGCCGCACAGCCGGTCGCGAAGCCGGTGGTAGATCTTACCCTTCGCTTTCGCGCGCTCGCTCGAGCGCACGGTCACGAGATCGAACGGAACGTGTTTCGCTCCGAGGAACTTGTGCAGCGCAGACTCGCTATCAGCGTTCAGAAACTCTCGCAACTTCGAGTCGCGCGGCGCTCCCTCCTCGTAGTCGCGCAGCGCAGTGAGCACCTTGGCGCCGACCTCGCCCTCTGCGTCGATCACAACCACCGGCTTTTCGCCGTCCTCCCGGAGCTCGACCAGGAGGAGCAGCAGCTCGAGGAGCGACCCGTACTCGTCGAGGCCGCGATGCACGTCGAAGCGGATCGCCTTGCGGCCGCGGCGCGGACAGAGGCACATCTCGTCACCCGTGCCGGCCTCGCCGGCGGGGTCGAAGCCCACCCACAAGCGGCCCTCCGCTTCGACCTCGGGCCAGCGCTGCTCGCCCTCGAGGATGGCCTGCAGCGTGAAAATGCGGCCGTCCTCGCCGATCGGGAAGTCGCCCTCGACGCGCACGCGGTACTGAGGCGAACTCTCGCCCCACTCCTTGCCTTTCTCCTCGCACCACTCGCGCTCAGCAAGGCCGGGGATCACCGTGCGACCCTGTACGACGTTGGGAGTCTCCTTCGAGCTGACCTTGATTCCCTTGTAGAGCTCGGCCTTTTTGTGGAACGCCTCGAAGAACTCTCCGACCGTCTTGGTAGGGTTCGAGAACAGCACGATGCGCGCGCCGCCTGCGCGGTTGCCCTCGATGGCCTCGAAGATCTCGTCAGGGACGCCGCTCGCCTCGTCGATGATGAAGAGCAGATTTTTGCCGCTGATGCCCGCTACCGCCTCGGCCTCCTTAGCTGTGAAGCCGCTGATCGTCCGGAAGTCGTCGGAGCGCATGCCCGTGCGCGCGAGACGCCCGATCTCGCCGTCGATGAGCGCCGAGTGCACGCACGGCTTGGGGAGCTTCTCGTCCGCGTCGAGCTGGTGGACGCCAGCGTCGAGGAGCGCTTGATACTCGCGCTTGCACTCGAGACAGCGGCCGCCGCGCGAGCGCAGCATCGAGAGCTCACGCCAAAGGATCGTGTCGACCTGACGCGAGGTGGTCGAGCTCATCACCACGCGTGCGTCCGGCCAGCTGCAGTAGAACCACAGGGCCAGGATGCCGGCCGAGTTGCTCTTTCCCGTCTTGTGGCCCGAGCGGATGGCGACGCGCTTGTGGTCGCGTACCGCCTCGAGGATCTCGACCTGCTTCGACCACGGCTCGACGCCGAGAATGTCGTGCGCGAACGCGACGGGGTCGTCGCGGTACTTCGAGGAGGGCCACTTAATCCGCTCGCCGGCGCGCACCTTGAGGTCAGCGCGCAGGAGCGTCGCCAGCCGCCGACCGAACGTCACGGGAGCTCGCGAGGTCCTGCCTCGTGAGCGCTTCGCCACCTCGGCCGCGCGGGATGTGGTCAACGGCAGCGCTCCCCGGCCCGCTTGACTTGCTCGGCCACATCGAGCTGCGCGCGCGTAATGCGCTCGACGTCGGAACGCGTGATCGCCGGGTCATCGGCACGAGCCACCGAGCTCACGCAAGCCCAGGTTCCCTGGCCGGCGAGCCATCCAAGGATCGCGCAGCAAGTCGCACGCACCAGAAACTGAGTCGTCTTGTCCATGGTCACTCTCCAAGCGTCGCGCGAACCGCGGACACGTCGTCATCCGTCACTATGGCCCAAGGCTCGATCGGGTCGTGCCGCACCGAGCCCGGCTCCGATGAGTGCTCGCGCCCGAGGAGCACGTGCCCCAGCTCGTGCGCGAACACGCGACCAAATTCCGAATGGCCCCAGCGCTCGAGCTCGGCCGCCGTGGGCCGTCGAATCTCGAGGAACAGCGAGCACTCGGTGGGCGTGAGCTCGCCGTAGCCGTCGCCCATCCCATCGCGAACCCACACGTTCACACGTCCGCAATCCGACAGGCCGCGCGGCTCGAAGCTCAGCTCGAACAGGTCGCGCCCGACGGCCGCCTCCCACTCAGCCACGCGAGCGGCCATCTCTCGGCGCTCCGCGGGCGACGTCTCGCCGAGCACCGCGACCGGTACAGGGTAGGTATCTGGCCACCACTCGCGCGAGCAGCCGACCTGGAAGAGCATCACCAACAGCATCGCCCACCGCATGTCAGATCCCCGCCTTCTCGATGGCCTCGACCACCGCACGCGCCGCGTCGGGCCACGGCGCCAGAGCTTTGAGCACAACCTCCTCGAATCGGTGCCAGTGCGGGTGCTCCCGCACGATGCGCTCCTCGATGGCCAGGTCAGCACCGCGCGCACGCTCGTACTGCGTGCGCAGGGAGCCCTCGCGCTCAATGGCGCGAAGGCGCTCGAGGGGGGCGAGGTTCGTGCCCGTGCGAGCCGCTCGCACCTCCTGCATGAGCTCGAGGAAATGAGCCGCCGAGCTCGCGGGTACCTCGGCCGCTAGCGCGCCGCCCTGGTCGACCTCGTCGCCGTCCAGCTCCTTGGCGTCCTCCTTGGCTGGCGCGCAGTCCCAGGCCTCGAGGGGAATCCCGTACGCGCGCTTGAGGTGACGACGCTGTTCGCTCTCTGGCTGCCGAGAGCCATCGCGCCAGCGCTTCACCGTCGTCCGCGAGCCCACGCACGCGACCTTGGCGACCGTCGCGAGGCTGTCATCGAGCGCCAAAAGTAGCCGTTGACCCTCTGAGCGGAGCTGGGCGGACGCGGGAACACTGTTCCCGGCGCTGTTCCCGCCTGTACCCGCGCTTTTTTTCGCGGCCCGTTCGGAGGTCGGCTTGCTCATTCGGGTGTTCCCTCCCGAGAAGGCTGCGCAACCTCCGGATTTTTCGCGCGGG
>Ga0196971_1000577_pt1 | contig 25070 bp, 21 predicted proteins | sample S1v_1013CmetaG_FD_148660 | JGI IMG/M metagenome (GOLD analysis project Ga0196971, IMG submission 148660) | Soil microbial communities from Anza Borrego desert, Southern California, United States - S1+v_10-13C | ecosystem: Environmental > Terrestrial > Soil > Desert | place: USA: California...
AGAACACCGAGAACGCCAAGGTCACCGATGGCATGGCAAGCAAGGCTGCGCAGGAAGCCGCCGACGGCGGGGAATCGGTGAAGGCCACCGTGGCCGCGATGCAGCAGATCGCAAAGAAGATCGGCATCATCGATGACATCGCCTACCAGACCAACCTGCTGGCGCTGAACGCGGCGATCGAAGCTGCGCGCGCCGGCGAGCACGGCAAGGGATTCGCGGTCGTCGCCGCCGAAGTGCGCAAGCTCGCGGAGCGTAGCCAGGTCGCTGCACAGGAGATTGGCGAAGTCGCCAGCAGCAGCGTGGAACTGGCGGAAAAAGCCGGCAAGCTGCTGGATGAAATGGTACCGAGCATCAGCAAGACGTCCGACCTGGTGCAGGAAATCGCCGCCGCGTCCGCCGAACAATCGTCCGGTGTCAGCCAGATCAATGCCGCAATGGCGCAGCTAAGCCAGACCACGCAGCAGAATGCCTCGAGCTCGGAGGAGCTGGCGGCGACCGCTGAGGAAATGAGCAGCCAGGCAGAGCAGCTGCAGCAAACCATGTCGTTCTTCCGTCTCGATAACAAGGCAGGCACGGGTCCTGGCATGAACACCTCTCAAAGGAAGCACTCTGCCGGGACGCGTGGCCAACAGGGTCAGCAGGATGCGCACGGTGTACCAAGAGGCAACCTCGCCATCGCTGCCGCCGGCCCGGTCGATGAATCGCATTTCACCAAGTTCTAACGGACATTTTTATGAATGCCATCGTAAAAAACGAGAACAAGGACGCCGCCGCGGAGCAGAGCGGCGTCGGCCAGTCTCAATACCTGACCTTCATGCTGGGTGGCGAGATGTTCGCCATCGGCATTCTGCACGTGAAGGAAATCATCGAGTATGCCGGCCTCACGGAGGTGCCGATGATGCCCGCATGTATTAGCGGCGTGATCAACCTGCGCGGCGCTGTCGTGCCCGTCATGGACCTTTCCGCGCGCTTCGGCAAGCCGGCGACGGTGATCACCAAGCGCACCTGCATCGTGATCGTGGAGGTGGAAGCGCACGGCGAGCGCCAGGACATGGGCGTCGTCGTAGACGCCGTCAACGCGGTGCTCGACATCCCCGCAGCGGACATTGAGCCCGCGCCTGCCTTCGGTGCAAAGATCAGGACCGACTTCATCGAGGGCATGGGCAAGGTCAACGGCAAGTTCGTCATCCTGCTCAACATCAACCAGGTCTTGTCATCGGACGAAGTTGGCGCACTCGCGCAGCTCAGCGCGGTTGCCGATCTGGCGGCGTAGGAGAGGTAAGAGATTCAGCATGAAGAGCGTTTGACAACATGCGATGCAAGGTGCGCCGACGCGGCCAGTACGTGATGTACGGCACGAAGGGGCCGCGTTGCACGGGCACATTTCGTTAGACGCACCAAACGATTTAAGGTACCAATCATCAAGGGAAAGCATGTTTGCAAATATGAAGATTGCAGTTCGTCTGGCAGCAGGGTTCGGCGCGGCGCTGTTGTTGTTGATCATCATTGCTGTAGCGGGCATCAATGGCATGGTGCAGATCCAGTCCCGCCTGGGCCACATCGTGGACGAGAATGTGAAAAAGACCAAACTGATTCGCGACATGGAGGAATCGGTGCTCTCGGTATCCCGTTCGACGCGGACGCTGGTCTTGTTGCGAGACCCGATCGCAACCGCGGCTGAACAGAAGTCAGTCGAGTTGTCGAGACAAAAGTACAACGAGGCATTCGACGAGCTGGTGAAGATGTCGGTGGATGAGAAAGAGAAGGCTGCGGTCGCCAAGTTGCGCGCCATCGCCGCCGAAGTACGCCCGCTCAACGACAAGGTGCTCGGCCTGCACGGCGCGAACCGGGACGAGGAAGCAATCCACGTGCTGCTGACCGAAGCCGGCCCGGCAACGCAAAAATGGCAGGAGGTGCTGGAAGAAGACGCCAACCTGCAGGAGGAAAAGACGCAGCAGGATTACGCAGCCGCCCACCAGCAGTACGAGCGCGCGCAAACCCTGATGCTGTCGCTGGCTGCCGTCGCCATTGTCTTGTGCGCGGCGGTTGCCTGGTTCCTGACACGCGGCATTACCCGCCCGCTGAGCCAGGCGGTGAACGTCGCCAACCGTCTGGCGGACGGCGACCTCTCGGTCAGCATCGAGTCGTCCGCAAAGGATGAAACCGGGCAGATGCTGCAATCAATGCAGAACATGGTGAGCCGCCTGAAACAGGTGATCGAAGGCCAGAAGCGCGTGGTCGCCGCAGCGAACAAAGGCAATTTCAACGAGCGCATTGCATTGTCCGGCCTGGCCGGGTTCCAGCTCGAGATCGGCGAAGGCATGAACCAGCTGGTCACGACCACCGGGGCCAGCATCGGCGACGTCGTGCGTGTCATGGGCGCCGTGGCAGAGGGCGACTTGACGAAGAAGATCGACAAGCAATACGAAGGCGCTTTTGCGGAGCTGAAGGAATACACGAACGCAACGGTCGGCAAGCTCTCGCAGGTGGTGTCCGAAGTCAACGCAAGCGTGCACGCGCTGGCCAGCGCGGCGGCGCAGGTGAGCGCCACTTCGCAATCGCTGTCGCAGGCGTCGAGCGAGCAGGCAGCCAGCGTGGAACAGACCAGCGCATCGATTGAACAGATGACGGCGTCAATTGCGCAAAACACGGAAAACGCGCGGGTGACCGACGACATCGCAGGCAAAGCCGCCAGGGAAGCCGCAGAAGGTGGCGAATCGGTCAATGCGACGGTTGCCGCGATGCAGCAGATCGCGAAGAAAATCGGCATCATCGATGACATCGCCTACCAGACCAACCTGCTGGCACTGAACGCAGCGATCGAAGCCGCGCGCGCCGGTGAACACGGTAAGGGATTCGCGGTCGTCGCCGCCGAAGTGCGCAAGCTGGCAGAGCGCAGCCAGGTGGCGGCAGCCGAGATTGGCGAGGTCGCCGGCAGCAGCGTGGACCTTGCGGAGAAAGCCGGCAAGCTACTGGATGAAATGGTGCCGAGCATCCGCAAGACTTCCGACCTGGTGCAGGAAATCGCCGCCGCATCCGCCGAGCAATCCTCCGGTGTCGGGCAGATCAATGCGGCCGTTGTGCAGCTGAACCAGACCACGCAGCAGAATGCCTCGAGCTCGGAGGAGCTGGCGGCGACCGCCGAGGAAATGAGCAACCAGGCAGGCCAGCTGCAGCAAACGATGGCGTTCTTCAAACTTGATGACGTAAGGATTGCCAATGCACCGCGCTTCGACCAGCATCAACCGAGCGTGGCGCGCATCCAGGCATCTGCCAGCCGCGCGGCAAACCACAAAGTGAGCGGCAACCTCGCGCTGGCACCGTCGGCGGAGGTTGACGAATCGCAGTTCACTCGCTTCTGACGGGGTGAACGCCGGGCGGCGGGTGCCTGCCAATCGTGGGCACCACGCCGGAAAGGCATTAACCTCCCTTGCGCAAGTGGGGAGAAAGCCGTAGCTGGATAAGGTGCCGGACTGATTGCCGCTAATTGGCGGCTACCTGGCGGTTTGCCCCCTTCTTCCGGAACAAAGAACGACCGTGGAAACGATCGACATTACCGAAAAGGAATTCAGGCAGTTCCAGCGCTTCATCTACGATGCGGCGGGCATCACTTTGGCGCCGTCGAAGAAGTCGCTCGTTACCGGCCGTCTCGCAAAGCGCCTGCAGCACTATCATCTGCACAGTTATGCAGACTATTTCGCCTTGCTGACCAGCGGCGCGGCACACGATGAAGTGCAGATGGCAATCGACCTGCTGACGACCAACGAGACGTACTTTTTCCGCGAACCGCAGCATTTCGATCTGTTGCGCGAGCATGCATTGGCAACGCATCACCACACCGAAGTGTTTCGCGTTTGGAGCGCTGCCTGCTCCACCGGAGAAGAAGCGTTCAGCATCGCGATGGTGCTGGCCGACTGCCTTGGTCATGCGCCGTGGGAGGTGATCGGCACCGACATCAGTGCGCGCGTGGTGCATGCGGCCGCGACCGGTCACTACACGATGGAGCGCGCGCGCCATGTGCCGCCGGATTACCTGCACCGCTTCTGCCTGAAAGGCATCGGTGACCAAGCCGGCACGCTGCTGATCGACCGCCAGTTGCGCAACCGCGTGCACTTCCGGCAAGCGAACCTGAATGAGCCGCTGCCGGAGCTCGGGCACTTCGACGTGATCTTCCTGCGTAACGTGATGATTTACTTCAATGAAGAAACCAAGCGTCAGGTCGTCGCACGCGTGGTCTCACTGCTGAAGCCGGGAGGGCATTTCTACATCGGCCATTCCGAGAGCCTGCACAACCTGATCGACAGTGTGTCGCTGCTTGGCCCCTCCGTCTATCGCAAGCCATGAGCGAGCCATGACGCGACACCGTATCGGCATCTATCTGCAGCCCGGCGAATATTTCGTCGGGCATGCAGGCTACACGATCCGCACGCTGCTCGGCTCCTGCGTGTCCATCACGCTCTGGCATCCGGCAAAGCGGGTCGGTGCGATGTCGCATTTTTTGCTGCCCAGCCGCGGCACGCCGGCGACAGGCACGCTGGATGGACGGTACGGCGATGAAGCGATGTGCCTGATGCTCGACGAGCTCGCGCGTTTCAACATCCATGCGAAGGAATGCCACGCAAAGGTGTTCGGCGGTGCCAGCATGTTCCCCGCGCAAAGTCAGGCCGACGCGATGCATGTCGGCCACCGCAACGGCGAGGCGGCGCGTCAGCTGCTGCACGCACACGGCATTACTATCGTGTCGGAAAGCCTGTTCGGTGCCGGGCATCGGCAGATCGTGTTCGATGTGCAGAGCGGCGACGTGTGGGCACGCCACGCCAGGCTGCCTTTTTGCCAAATTCAGGAGCGCACATGAAGCGTATCAGGGTGATGGTGGTGGATGACTCGGCCGTGGTGCGACAGGTGGTGACCGACCTGCTGCAGGCCGATCCCAGCATTGAGGTGCTGTGCGCCGTCTCCGACCCGTTGCTGGCGATGACGCGCATGCAGGCGCAGTGGCCGGATGTGATCGTGCTGGACATCGAGATGCCGCGCATGGATGGCATCACCTTCCTGAAAAAGATCATGAGTGAACGGCCGACACCGGTCGTGATCTGCTCCACGCTCGCGGAGCAGGGCGCACGCACGTCGATGGCCGCGCTTGCGGCAGGCGCGGTCGCAATCATCACCAAGCCCAAGCTCGGATTGAAGCAATTCCTGCAGGACTCCTGCGATGACCTGGTTGCGGCGGTGAAAACAGCCGCGCATGCCAACGTCAGGCGCCTGGTCGTGGCCGAAAAGCACACGGCGGACGCGATCCTGCCGCCGGCAGAAGTACATGGCGCCATGATCCAGACGACCGAACGCGTGGTTGCGATCGGTACATCGACCGGCGGCACGCAGGCGCTGGAGCAGGTGCTGACCGCGCTGCCGCGCGTGTGCCCCGGCATGGTGATCGTGCAGCACATGCCGGAGAAGTTCACGGCGGAGTTTGCGGCGCGGCTCGACAGCATCTGCAGCATCAGCGTCAGGGAAGCGAAGAACAACGACCGGGTCGTGCCCGGGCTGGCGCTGATTGCGCCGGGTGGCAAGCACATGCTTTTGCGGCGCAATGGCGCGCAATACTATGTGGACGTGATCGATGGTCCGCTGGTCAACCGGCACCGTCCCTCCGTCGACGTGCTGTTCCGCTCGGTCGCCAAATGTGCAGGTGCCAATGCGCTGGGCATCATCATGACCGGCATGGGGGACGACGGTGCAGCCGGCTTGCTGGAGATGCGCAAGGCCGGCGCCCATACCGTCGCACAGGACGAGGAAAGCTGCGTCGTGTACGGCATGCCAAAGGAAGCCGTGGCGCGCGGCGCAGTGGAGAAAAGCGTCCCGCTGGGTGGCATCGCGCGGGAAATCCTGCAGCAGCTTACCGTCGCGCCGGCGTAGATCGATCGCAGCGACAAAAAAGGCCGGCATTGTAATGCCGGCCTGTCAGTGTGCGGCTCGCTAATGGCGAATACAAACCGCAATAACTAAAGAGTGCCATACACCCCGGAAGGGATCCAAAGCACTCTCCGGGAAACTATTCGTACTTGCCGCGCGAGAGGAAATTGAACAGCTTGTCCAGCTCGCTCCGCTCCTCCTGTACCTGGAAGCTGTTGAGATACTTCTGGTAGGCGTTCGGATCGGTCTTGCTGAGCTCAGCGAATTCCACCGCAGTCATTGGTTTTTGTTCCGCCGCTGCCTGCCGCGCGGTCAAGTCCTCCACCGAAATTGTTGCCGGGTCCTGCCGTGCTGACGCCATGCCGATCGCCTGCATGATGTCTGGGCTGCGCCATGCGATGACGCAGATGGAGACGATGAGGATGACCAGCAGGGTTTTCACGGTTGTTATCTTCGTCCTAGGTTTGCCGTTCCGAGCCTGCACGACGTTATCACGCCGCCAACGGTGGCAACATCCCATGAATATGTGAACGCACCACCGCAACGCATGTCAGGCGCAATCTTCTACCAGACGCGATACACCTGCCCGGTCTGAAGGCCGTCCACGCTCTTTACGTAGGCTGTGGCAACGCGGCTGGCGGGCACCGGCTCGAAGCCATGGAAGTAGGGGCCGTAGGCATCCATCGATTCCTGCAGGACCGACGGACATACGACATTGATACGCAGGCCACGCGGCAATTCGATGGCGGCGGCACGCGCAAATCCTTCCACCGCGGCATTGACGGCGGTCGCATTTGTGCCGAAGCGGATCGGATCGTGGCCGACAATGCCGCTGGTCAGCGTAATCGAACCACCGTCGTTCAGGTGCTGCTGCGCGGCCAGCGCCACATTCACCTGGCCCATCAGCTTGTGCTGCAGGCCAATGCTGAACTGTTCCGGCGACAGCTCTAGCAACGGGCCGAAATGCACCTCGCCAGCGGCCACCACAACCGCATCGGCCTTGCCGACCTTGTCGAACAGCCTGTGCACGCTCTCGATATCGGTCATGTCCACCTGATGCTGCCCGCTGGTTTTCCCCACCCGGATGACCTCATGGCGCACAGCCAGTTGCTCGACAACCGCACGCCCAATGGTGCCGCTGGCACCGATCACGATGACTTTCATTGCATTCTCCTGTCTGTTAATGGAATTCGGATTCAGATTCGGCGCCTTCATCGCCTTTTACGGCTTTTCCGCAGCCGGTGAGGCCATTATTCATTTGTTCATATCTCGAATAAATGCGTTAGGATGAACAACATTCATAACTACCAGTTAGCAATCAATGGACAGGCTGCGCAGCATGGAAGTGTTTGTGGCGGTGGTGGAGGCGGGCAACTTCACTGCCGCCTCCGAGGCATTCAATATTTCGCCGGTGATGGTGGGCAAGCACATCCGCGAACTGGAAGAGCGGCTCGGGTCGCGGCTGTTGGCACGCACCACGCGCCGCCAGAGCCTGACAGAGATTGGGCGCGACTATTACGAGCGCTGCCGCCAGATCCTTGCCGACATCCGCGCCGCCGAATCGGGAGCGGAAGCGATGCGATCCATTCCGCGCGGCACGTTGAAGATCAGCGCGCCCGTTTCCTTCGGCACACAGCGGCTGGCGCCAGCGATGGCCGACTACCTCGCGCTGCACCCTCAGGTCAGCCTCGACCTGAACCTGAACGACCGTGTCATCGACCTCGTCGATGAAGGTTACGACGCGGCAATCCGCATCGGCACGCTGGACGACTCCAGTCTGGTCGCGCGGCCCCTGGCCTCCTATCGCATGCTGATTTGCGCATCGCCGGACTATCTGGCGCGCGCCGGCGTGCCGATGACGCCACGCGACCTTGCAAAGCATCAGTGCCTGGACTTCATGCACTGGAACAAGCGCGTGCGCTGGAAACTGAATGCCACCGACGGTGAAGCACCGGACCTGCCCGCCAGCCGCTTCCGCTCCAACAATGGTCAGGCGTTACGCATGGCGGCGCTGCGCGGGCATGGCATCGTGATGCAAGCGGAACTGCTGCTGGCCGATGATGTGGCGGCGGGCCGGCTGGTGCCGCTGCTGGAGGACTATGTGCCGCAGCCGCGTCCGATGCACTTGGTGTATCCACGGGACCGGCAGCCGACGCCGAAGCTGACCACCTTCATTGATTTCATGCTGGAGCGTTTCGGTCCGCCACCGGCGTCACTGAGACCTGCACGCCGCGCATGAAGAGCCGCTACACTGCCGCTCTGTGACTGCTGGTCTTGCACGCACGATGAAGGGAGGAAATACATGAAGGTTGCGGTTTACGGCATGGGCGCCATCGGTGGACTGTTCGCAGCGCGGCTCGCCGCCAGCGGATGTGATGTCAGTGCCATCGCACGTGGTGAAACGCTTGCAGCCCTGCGCGCGCACGGTGTACGTACTGACGCGGGCGGGCACATCGACAGCATGCCGGTTCGTGCCGAACAGGATCCGGCTGCACTTGGCGCGCAGGATATCGTCATCGTCGCGGTCAAGGCGACGGCTCTTCCCGATGTCGCCAAGCGTATCGCGCCGCTGATCGGCCCGCGCACGACCGTGATCACCGCAATGAACGGCGTGCCGTGGTGGTTTTTTGATGGCAGCAATGTGCCGCATGCGGGCATGCACCTGGCGGCCATCGATCCGGATAGCACGCTGAAGCGCGCAATTCCGTTTGACCGGATTGTCGGCTGCGTGGTGCACCTTTCCTGCTCATGCCCGCAGCCCGGACTGGTGCGACTGGGCTTTGGCAATCGCCTGATCCTCGGCGAGCCGGGCGGCGGACGTTCCGCACGCGTGGAAGAATTGGCCACATTGCTGATGAAGGCCGGCTTTGAAGCCGAGGCAAGCAGCGACATCCGCACCGACATCTGGTACAAGTTGTGGGGCAACATGACGATGAACCCGGTCTCGGCGATTACCGGTGCGACGGGTGACAAGGTGCTGAATGATCCGCTCGTGCGCGAGTTTTGTCTGGCTGCAATGGCAGAGGCCGCTGCAATCGGCACAAGGATCGGTTGCCCGATTGTGCAGAGCGGCGAAGACCGCATGGAAGTGACACGCAAGCTCGGTGCGTTCAAGACCTCGATGCTGCAGGATGCGGAGGCAGGCAAGCCGCTGGAAATCGATGCGCTGGTGACTGTAGTGCACGACATCGGCAAGCAGGTTGGCGCGCCTACGCCGGCAATCAATGCGCTGCTCGGCCTGGTGCGACTGTATGCGCGCACGCATGGCCTGTATCCGGCCTGAACCGGATTCCCCGCGCTTATTGTGGCCGCAATTCCCGCTCAAGGAACTGCGGCACCTTGGCTGCGCTCAATGCCGAGATGCGTGACAGCAGGCGCGTGTCGATATCCGCCATGCCGTAGGCGCGGCGCAGATGCTCACCGATATGGATCAGCACATGGGCGCTGACTTCCGCATCCGCTTCCGCCCGGTGCGCACTGCCGTTGAAGCGGATGCCAAGCGCCGACGATAGCGACCCCAACTTGTAACTGGGCAGGCCGGGGAACAGGCGGCGCGATAGTTTCAGCGAGCACACCAGCGCTTCATGCTGCGGCATGAGGCCGAGTTCACGTGCCTCAGCGATCAGGAACTTTTCGTCGAAGCTGGCATTGTGTGCGGACAGCATGTCCTTGCCGATGAAGCGCAGCAACTCCGGCACCACCTGTGACACGCACGGCGCGTTATCCACCATCGCCTGCGTGATGCCGGTCAAACTGGTGATGAAGGCCGGCACTTCCACGCCGCAGTTCACCAGCGAAACGAAGCGGTCGACGATGCGCCCGCCTTCGATACGCAATGCTGCGACTTCAGTAATGCGCGCACCGGCAGCGGGGCTCAGTCCGGTGGTTTCGAAGTCGAGCATGACGATCGGTTGCTGGTACATGGAGAAACTTGCCTCGGTCGCGAGGTCGAGTGGACGGGAGAGCGGCCGATTCTACGGCATGCCGAAGCCGCTGGCGATGTCTGACAGGCAAGCAGGGTTATGGCATCTGCAGTGATAGCGATACAAGGATTACAATCTTTCGATGCGCAATCCCATATCGCACCTCTTCCGACCCCGACTGCTGTCGCAGCGCGCTTTCCATCAAGTGCGCTTCTGCGCAATGGCCGCTGTAGTGCTCGCCGGTTGCGGTGCAGTGTCAGCCAAACCGGCCGCAGACGATAGTGACATCGCCCGTCGCGCCGCGCCCTGCATGGCATGCCACGGCAAGGAAGGACGTGCGGCGAGCGACGGCTACTATCCGCGCATCGCAGGCAAGCCGGCGGGCTACCTGTACAACCAGCTGATCAATTTCCGCGATGGACGCCGTCGCCAGTATCCATTGATGACCTATACGGTGCAGCACCTGTCCGATGCGTACCTACTGGAAATCGCGCGCTTCTTCGCTGCGCAGCAATTACCGTATCCGCCCCCCGCAGTAATTGACGTACCGGCCAAGACGCTGGAAAGGGGACGGGCGCTTGCAACCCAGGGCGACGCGGCAAAGGATATTCCCGCCTGCAGTGCCTGCCATGGCGACGCGTTGACGGGTGTCGCTCCGTCAATCCCCGGCCTGCTTGGTTTGCCGCGCGACTATGTCAACTCGCAATTCGGCGCCTGGGGGGAGGCGCACGCCGCGCTGCCGCGCCGGACTGCATGGCGCAGATTGCGCAACGGATGAGCGTCGAAGATATTAGCGCCGTATCCGCATGGCTTGCCACGCAGCCGGTTAAGACAGGCACGCCGGCCGAGCGCATGAGCAACAAGCTGCCACTCGAATGCGGCAGCTATCCGCAAGAAGGACAAGCGCGGTGAGACGCATCGCTCTTCTCATACTGGTCGTGCTGGCTGCCACGGTGATGGTGATGATGGCGCTGCTGTATGTCGGCACGCGCGAGGACACCACCGACGCTAACGCCAATGCCTCCCCCACTACGCCGGAGCAGGTGAGTCGCGGCGCCTACCTCGCGCGGGCAGGCAATTGCATCGGTTGCCACACCGAGCGCGGCGGCGCTCCCTATGCGGGCGGCCGCGCGATCCAGACGCCGTTCGGCACAATTTATGCACCGAACATTACCCCGGACGACCAAACTGGAATTGGCACCTGGACCGCAGACGATTTCTGGCGCGCGCTGCACAACGGCAAATCGAAGGACGGCAAGCTGCTGTATCCGGCATTCCCGTATCCGAACTACACGAAGGTCACGCGCGCAGATTCGGATGCGATGTTCGCCTACTTCCGCACGCTGGCGCCGGCACGACAGCCGAACCGCGAAGCGGAATTGCGCTTTCCGTTCAACCAGCGCCTGCTGCTTGCCGGCTGGCGCGCCTTGTACTTCCGTCCCGGCACGTACCAACCGGCGCCTGCTCGTGACGCGGAATGGAACCGCGGCGCCTACCTCGTGCAAGGACTCGGCCACTGCAATGCCTGCCACACGCCGCGCAACGTCTTCGGTGCGACGCAGGAGAAAGCGGAATTCAGTGGCGCGCTGATCCCGATGCTGGACTGGCACGCAGCCGCGTTGACAGGCGAAGCGGACACCGGACTCGGCAAGTGGACGGTGCAGGACTTGGCCGATTTCCTGGGAACCGGCATTTCGATGCGCGGCGCGGCGTCCGGGCCGATGGCAGAAGTGGTGCGCGAAAGCCTGCAACACCTGTCCGGGCAGGATATCCGTGCGATGGCGGTTTACCTGAAATCGCTGCCCGCCAACGAGAGGAAGTCGGATCAGGCAGCACCTCAACCGGAGGACGAGAAAAACCTGAAACTCGGCGCGACGCTGTATGAGGAACACTGCACCGACTGCCACAAGGCCGCTGGCGAAGGCGTGCCGCCGCACTATCCTGCACTGGCTGGCAACCGGGCCGTCGTGCTCGACTCGCCCGCAAACGCGATTCGTGCCGTGCTGCACGGCGGTTATCCGCCCAGCACGCGGGGAAACCCCCGGCCCTACGGAATGCCGCCCTTCGGCCCGACGCTGACTGACCAGCAGGCTGCTGCAGTCCTTTCCTATATTCGCAATGCCTGGGGCAACCGCGCACCGATGGTAACGGCCGATCAGGTCAACCGGCAGCGCACGGTACGGCTCGATTAAGATCGCCTTTTATTGTCAATCATGCAATTCCGTGGTGAAATACTGTTAAATAAAAGCCAACAGTATTTCAGCCCTCATGATCGACATTTTGTCCGGCGCGGCAAACGAACTGCGCGCCTGCCTGGCGCAATACTCCCAGGATACGCGCCTGCTGCGCCTCGTCACATCGCTTGGCAGCGACCGCCTGCTCGTCGAGCACATCGACGGCCGCGAAGGCCTGAGCGAAACCTACCGCTTTCAGGTTACCGTGCTCTGCACCGATGCCCGGCTGGACCTGCAACCGCTACTCGGCCAACCGGCTCTGCTGCAGTTGCTGACGCAGCACAGCCGCACCGATCTGCGCCCCATCCATGGTCACATCAGCCTCGTCGAACAGCTCGGCTCCGACGGCGGCTTTACCCGCTGCCGCCTCACGATCGAACCCTGGCTCGCCTTCCTGCGCCACCGGCGCGACTGTTATGTCTGGCAGGGCAAGACCATCCTCGAGATCGCTGCAGAAATCTTCGGCGACTATCAGGGCAACGGCAAGCTCGCTCCCGCCTGGCGCCTCGCGCTCGCTGACGAAAGCCTGTACAAGCCGCGCGACGTCTGCACGCAATTCGAAGAAAGCGACCTCGCCTTCATCGAGCGCCTGTTCGCCGAAGAAGGCCTGTTCTACTGGTTCGAACATCAGGCCGATACTGCCAGCGATGCTTTCGGCTGCCATACACTCGTTATCGCTGACCATAACGGGGCCTTTGCGCCCAATCCGCACCCCACTATCCGTTATCACCGCGCGAGCGCTGTCGAAAAAAGCGATAGCATCACGGCATGGCATGCACACCGCCAGCTTGCCACCAATGCCGTTTCACTCGGCAGCTGGAATGCATCACAGGTCACGTTCATCAATACGGAATTGCAGTCCTCGCACGACAACGGCAACGTGCCGCTGCTGCGATCCATTGACCATCCCGGCGCACACCGCTTTGCCACGCAGGAAGACGTCGAACGCAATGCGCGCCGCCGGCTCGAAGCGCTTGAGGCACGCAACAAGACCTATACCGGCGCCAGCACTGTTCGTACGCTCGCACCCGGCACCACCTTCGTCCTCACCGGCCACGCAGTACACGATGCCGACCGGATGAAGGACGGCGACCAGGCAGCCACCTTCGCGGTCACCAGCGTGCGCCACCGCGGTCGCAACAACCTCAGCTCACAGGCCCACACATTGATCCACAAGGTATTTGCCAATACCCGACGTACGCCACAAGAGGAAACGGACGAAGCGGTGTACAGCAACCATTTCACCGCCTTGCGTGCCGACATCCCATGGCGCCCGCTCACCGAAGACGGCCACGGCGCGCTCTTGCATCCGAAGCCGACCGTCACCGGCATCCATACCGCCATCGTTGTCGGCACGCCCGGCCAGGACATTTCCACCGAGCGCGACCATCGCATCAAGGTGCAGATGCACTGGCAGCGCGGCGCGCAAAGCCAGAGCCGGCTCGCGCATCCACAGGGCAGCGACAACGCCCCCGGCAATGACGGTTCCTACATCTGGGTGCGCGTCGCCGAGGCCGCAGCCGGCCCCAACTTCGGCAGCAGTTTCCTCCCGCGCATCGGGCAGGAAGTCATCCTCGACTACCTCGAAGGCGACATCGACCGCCCCATCGTCACTGGCAGCCTTTACAACGGCAAAGGAATGCAGGATGCGCAAGGCAATGAAGCAGCACAAGGCGCCGGCCCAGCCATCGGCAATGCACCCGCATGGTTTGCCGGCACTGACGGCGGCCACGCGCACAACGCTGTCCTGTCCGGCTTCAAGACCCAGGAAATCGGCCATAGCCGCAACGGCCAGGGCGGCTATAACGCGCTCATCTTCGACGACAGCACCGGCCAGCTCGGCACGCGCTTGCAGACCACACAGCACAAGACCCAGCTCAATCTCGGCCACATCAAGCGTCAGCGCGACAACGAGCGCAAACAGAGCCACGGCCACGGTGCAGAACTGACCACCGAAGCATACGGTGCCATCCGCGCAGGAAAGGGCTTGCTCATCAGCGCCGACGCGCGCCCCAACGCCAGCAGCACACAGATGGACGTCAAGGAAGCGCAGGGTCAATTAAAGCAAGCGCGCGAACTGCAAGCGAGCCTCGCCAGCACTGCACAGAAGCACAATGCATTCATCGGCAAGACGCTCAACAAGGAACGGCACGAACAACCCGAGAAAGACCTCGATCAGTTGCTCGAATCGCTCGATCAGCACGCCGAAGGTACAGGAACCGTACAAGGCGGCGGCGCCGGATCAGCCCCTGCGTTCGGCCGACCCGACCTTGTCATTAGCGCCCCCGGCGGCACTGCCCTGCTGACACCTGAGGACACCCACGTCGCGGCGAATACGATTACCGCAACCGCCGGCATCGACGTCAGCGCGACGGTCGGCCGCAACCTTGCGGCAGTAGTGAAGGACGGCATCAGCCTGTTTACCTATGGCGATGCAAAAGCGAAGCGCAAGGAACATGGGGATAAGGGAATCAAGCTCCATGCGGCACAAGGGAAGGTTGACATACAGGCGCAAAGCGCGGAGCTCAGAGCCGCTGCAGACAAGGATGTGAATATCAGCAGCACACATGCGAAGGTGGACGTCGCGGCAAAGGAACATGTACTGCTCACAGCCGGTGGCGCATACGTGAAGATCAGCGGCGGCAATATCGAGATCCATGCGCCGGGCAAGGTGGAGTTCAAGGCGGTGATGAAGGAGTTGAGCGGGCCGACCAGCCTGTCGCATGAACAGACGAAGCTGCCCGCACCTAAAGGGTTGCATGACGAGCAGTTCGTCCTCAAAGACAAGCACACAGGAGAGCCGATGGCTTTCGTTCCATATCGGGTTGAAGGGCCTGACGGCTTGGTCATTCACGGCGTCACCGACGAAAAGGGACGCACCGAGCGCATCCATAGCGGATCGAAAAGCAAGGCACTCAAGTTATTTCTCAACGTTTGATATCCGTCACTCAAGACGGGACACACCGGCAAGCCCAGTTTGAAATGGAGAGCTCCACACATGGCTGAAGTCGCCACAATCGATCGTCCAAACCCATTAAGGAAGCAAACAGCAATCCGAAACGCGGAAGCTTGGTGGAAGCCCATGCAGAGCATCCCCCGCTACTCTTTCTGAGGCCGGAAACGGGAGAGGTAATCGCCGTCCCCCAGCAAGAGATGGCCACACTCGTTGCAGAGATCGGGCACTGGAATTCGCTGATAGCGACACTACACGACGCAAATGCGCAGGTGCAATATTTTGAAGAAGCACTGTCTACGGCCTCTCTTAAATCGACCACGCTCGATACATCTGAAAAAGCTGAAGCAGAAAACAACTGGAGGATTGCCATCGAATGGCAAGAGCAGGTCCATGATGCCTGCCGCCAGAAAATCCAATCACTGGACAAAATTGGATCTGCGGGCAAGCAACTGGTGGAGCTGATTCCCATCCCGAGCAAAAAGAAAGGCAACAACGGGGTCACATCGGAAAACAAGTCCGGCGAATTCAAAGACGGAAAGTTCACCAAGGAACGTAAAAGGTCTTGGGGTAAAGGCGAGAAGAAAGCCCCCTCAAAAGACTGGATACGCCCGCCGATGGGAAACCTCGTCTATGTGCCCTCCGACAAGATCAAAACACACTGGCCGAAGATCAAGAACCCGAAGAACATCAAGTGGACGGATGTCCTTGCCAAGGATGCCAAAGGCAATCGAAAAATCGACCAGACGAAATTGAGAGAGTATGCAATCGAGTCGATCAAGAAGGTCAAGCTGCAATCCAAGGATTTCATCAAGCTCGAGGCTGATGTTGAGGGCTCGATAGGCTCTTGGGCTACTGCTTGGAACAGCGACACATCCAATCAGTTCAGCACCAAGGGGAAACTCTCCGCTGGCCCAATTACGGGTCATATCGAAGTCGATGCCGGCGCTCAGTTTATGCGCTACCTGTATGGTGGCAGCTTGAATGCGACGTTCCAGCCTTTCAAGGGCGATGTCTCGTTTCGCGCCGAGGGCCATGCAGAAGTGGCTCTGGCCGAAGCCAAGGCGGGCTGCGTCCTTTACTTTCCATGCAAGGACGGGTGGATGTGGACCTTGCCAGCGGCCCTGGTCGATAGAAGCGCGAGCGAGAAAGATACCGATCTGGGTGCCGTCCGATTGATGGCGTCGCTTGAATTGAAAGGCGTCGTCGGCGCGAGCGTGGCAGCCGAGATCAGCCTTGGCATCGAAGTCAAGGAAGGCAAACTTCCGCTCGCCAAAGGCAAACGCTCTCCCAAACGCGGAAAGCGCCGTGCGAAGAAGGTACAAGTGTTTGGGCCTGAGAAAAAAATGGCGATTGCCGGTATCGATGTCGAGCTGAATGCGTTTGCCGGCGCCAAGGCCGACGGGGAACTGAAAGGAGCGCTGCAGTGGCGTCATCCAGAAGATAAAGATAAGAAATTCGAGACGTTTGCCGAAATCGCACCTACGGTAGGCGGTCTAGCGGGCGTTGGCGCGGGAGCCAAGCTTACCGTGCAATACACAAACGGAATTTTTAAAATCCATGCCGATGCGTCAATTTGCATCGGTTTGGGCGCAGAAGGGAAGATCGGATTTGAGGTCAATGCCAAGTTGATTGGCGAGTTCATCAAGTGGTTCTTCTATCAGCTTTATCATGCGAATTTCAAGAGGCTGGAGTACCTGCAGATGACTGCGTTTAATGCGGCGCGAAACTTGGCGTTTATTGCGATTTATCGAGGTGAAGCGATCGAAAAGCAGTTCGGGATGCTTGAACAGCTCATTATCGAAAGAGTTAATGCCATTGATGCTGCTCTCGCTAAGGCTGATGCACGTCAGCAGCTTGCGCAGCGCATCATTAGCAATCCGGAAACGCTTCGTTATGCACCACCGGAAACCAAAGGTATGCTGATTTATCAGTTGAGCCGCCATGGGGGCGTAGATTGGGCGAAAAGTGGCTTTGGCATAGGCAGTGATTTCCTGCGTGACCAGAAAGAAGCGATCAAACATATCCTCTTGTGGTCGCATACTCGCGCCGATTGCAATAACATCGTTCAGCACATGTCTGCTCAAGGAGTAAAGGGGAATTATGCGGCGAACCTCGCGCATATCCGCCGCTTCTTGAGCGCAGAAGCGCCGCGTGATCTGGATCTGCCAGGCATTGACAGCCGCCATGGAAAGGACTTTGACGAGTGGTACAACCACTTGAGAGCTGATCTAAAGACCGTGCCCACGCGAGGTTATCCGGTTGCCCGCAGTGACACAACCGAATACGCCTTGCAGCGTGATGGTAGAGGAGATCACCCTCTATTTGCATCATCAGGTGATCGTGCGTTTTACGTCTGAATTATGCGCTATCGTGGCGGCTGGGTGTGCTGCAAAGCGCAGCGAAACCCTTGCGACGTGTAAACACCAGGCCTCATATCTCCCGGCTCAAGTTCCCAAGCCGGATTTATTAGCGGCCGATCACGGCGGTACATCGTGTTCGGTACGATGGAATCTCCGTTAGGCCAACCGCGTGCCACTTTTACCGCCCCGGTCAACGGACCTCGTGGGTCATTCTTGGGCGAGTTCTTGTAATAATTTTCGTCGTACCAGTCGTTGACCCATTCTTCACCGTTATGGGAAGCGTCATACAGCCCCAATGGATTTGGTGGAAAGAGTCCAACTGGATACGGAGCGTATTCTTTTGACGGAGTAAGTAGCTCAACTTGGCCTGCCGCAGGCATATTGCGTCCGTAATCAATGCTGCCATTATCGGTCGCCCACACGAAGAATTGCCCCCGACTGCGTGCCGCATATTCCCACTGTGCCTCGGTTGGCAAATCAAACGGCAATTGGGTGACGGTAGCAAGCCATTGGCAATAGCCTTTCGCGCGCTGCCACGGCACGCCGGCCGGTACGGTAGGGTGATGGAATTTTCGGGATGAAATGCCTTCCATTCCGCCACGCTCGGCCCCTATCGCGTCCGTATAGACATCAAACTCCGCGAACGTCGTCTTGTACTTTGCAATTGAAAAGCTCGACAGCGTGACTTCATGCGCCGGGCGGCTGGCAAGCTGGTCGCTGTATGGCAGCTTTTCCGGTGACCACAGTGGCCCGAAATCACCCATCATGAAGGTGCCGCCTTTCACGAAGATCAGATCGTTAATCACTTTCCTTTTCAGCTTGGATATCCGCTCCTCTATGGTTCCTTGCTCCAGCGCTTCTAATTCCGCTGCCAGCGCCGGCGGTTGTTTTAGAGCCTTAAGCTGGGATTCATCGATGTATTGGTTGCTCATCTGGGGAACTTTGGGCGGCTTTACCGCTTTTCGGGCTTCCGCAGAAAGGGATACCAAAGCGGCGCACAACGGGAAGAGGACAGTACGGTATTTCATACAATTTCTTGCAGTTGCAAAATATGCAAGTATAGCGGTAATGCTGTCCTCGTCGACTACCTTGGTGATGACAGCGACAGCCTGATTATCATCGGCGGCTTATGTAGCGGGCGGCGGGGATACAGCGATTCATGCGTGGAGCGAGGCAGAACCTTCGGCGCGTATCTGGAGGTTCTCATATTTGCTGGACATTGCACACTCAGCTTTGCACTGCCTAATCTCGAAGAGCATTCCTCCGAGAGAACCGTGCAGGAACGTGTTCTCGCTTGTAAACGTCAATTCAATTTTTTCGTCGGTCTATTGTGTAAGCGCAGTCTGGACGCGGTTCGCCAACTAATGCCGAAGTGCTCCGCTAGCTATTCTCGTTCGCACTTAGCATGGAGTTCCCGAGCTCCTAGCGAGTGCGATACCGACTAGTGGCAAGAGGCGTAAACACGGTAAAGGGAAGAGGTAGCAAACTCACCTTACCCCACCACAACCCGATTTCTCCTGGCCGACTTCGCCTGATACATCGCACGATCCGCCCGGCTGACCGCCTCGTCGATCGGTCCCTGCACCCCTAGCGCTACCAGGCCACATGAGAAGGTGACGCGCATGCCGTTGCCGATATCTGTGAAATCAAGGCTGGTGATCTGTTCCTGCAGGCGTTGCAAGACCTGTTCGGCGTCATGCAAGTCGGTGTCGGGAAGCAGCAGCAGGAATTCTTCACCGCCCCAGCGGGCCAGCACATCGCTCGTGCGCAGTGCGACCTGTGCGTGCTGCGCGAACTTGCGCAGCACCTGGTCGCCTGCTGCATAACCGTAGGTGTCGTTGATCTGTTTGAAGAGGTCGATGTCGATCAGCGCGATGCAGACCGGATAACCTTGCGTGTTATGGCGCCGTTCGTCCTGCTGCAGAATGTCGCTCATGTAGCGGCGATTGGCCAACGAGGTGAGCTCGTCGCGGGTCGCCATGACCTGAATGCGCATGAGGGCGACAGCCAGTTCTTCCTTTTGCTCCTGCACCCGCAGGCGGAGCATGTTGAGTTCACCGGTGAGATAGGCGACGACCAGCATCATGGTCGCGGCGAGCAGGAAATGCGCTACCTCCAGCCTCGGCTTGAACTGCAGGGGATCACGGCTCATCCAGATCATCGTGAAACCGACAGTGGCGACCCAATAAGCCACCTGCCGGCGAATCTTTTCGTTGGCGCTGGTAAAGCGTTGGGAGAATTCCTGCAAGCAGGACATCTGGCGGCAGCCTCTTTCGAGGCAACGATGATGACAAAACCCGCTCCGCAGCGGGTCCCGGCCGGCGTACGGGCCCTGGCTTATACCTCCGGACTCGCCATCGTTGTTGGACTTTTGCCGGATCTTGCAAACGTTGCAACGATGAGGCTACGATGGACTGGTCAAAATTTCCATAAATCAATGTTTTGGCACTTTACGGGGCATAATGAGGCCGTTCCTGTACGAGCCCGCCATGTCCGACCATTACCTCAGTACCCGCACCCTTCCGACGGTCTTTCAGCGATTTGCTTTGCGTACGCTCGCATTGTTCGGCTGGCGCGTGAATTTCGCGCCGTTGCCGGGACCGCGCGGCGTGGTGATCGTGTATCCGCATACATCGAACTGGGACTTCCCCATCGGCCTGCTGGCAAAGTGGGCAATGGGCGTTCCGTTTCGCTGGCTCGGCAAGGAGTCGCTATTCAGTGGCATTTGCGGCGCCACGCTGGGACCGTTTTTCCGCGCGTGGGGCGGCGAGCCGATCGCGCGTGGTGCCTCGACCGGGGCAATCAACCGCCTCGCGCAGCGCATCCATTCCGAGAATTTCTTCTGGCTCGTGCTGGCACCGGAAGGAACACGCAAATACCGCGACAGCTGGCGCAGCGGCTTCTATCACATCGCGCTGACGGCAGGCGTGCCGCTCGGCATGGCGACCATCGACTATGGCAAGAAGGAAGTGCGGATGGTCGATTACGCCATCATGACCGGCGATGCCGCAACCGATGTTGCCTGCATCCGCGAGGCGTACAACAATTGCCGCGGGCTGAAACCGGACTCCGCCGCGCCTATCGTTTTCTCCACCGAACAGCGGGACGCGGGTAGTGCGCAAGCCTCCAAGCGCGCCTGAAATTCCACGACCATCCGTCCTGAGGTCGCCCCGCTACCCGACTAGCAGGGCAGCTTTCGCCGGCCCTGCTTAGGCGTAATCAACCCCGGCATCCCGCCACGCGTTAAACTGTCGCTTTTTCGCGGAGCCTCCCTGCATGCCGGCTTGTCCGCACCACGCCTCCACTCAAGCAAACCATGACCACTTTCAATATCGAAAACGTTAACGTCACTTCCTTCGACCCGATGCCGACTCCGGAGGAATTGCACGCGCGACTGCCGCTGAGCGATGCCGCAGGCAATGTTGTGATGCAGGCGCGCGACACGCTGCGCAACATCCTCGACCGCAAGGATCCGCGCATGTTCGTGGTGGTCGGCCCGTGCTCCATCCATGATCCGGTCGCTGGACTCGACTATGCGTGCCGCCTGAAGAAACTGCAGGAAGAGGTGAAGGACACGCTGCTGCTGGTGATGCGTGTGTATTTCGAGAAACCGCGCACCACGACCGGATGGAAGGGCTACATCAACGATCCGGACATGGACGATTCCTTCCATATCGAACGCGGCATGGCAAATGCGCGCAAGTTCCTGCTGGATGTGTGCGAGATTGGCCTGCCGACCGCGACCGAGGCGCTCGATCCGATTTCGCCGCAATACCTTGGCGACCTGATTGCATGGACAGCGATTGGGGCGCGCACCACCGAATCGCAGACACACCGTGAAATGTCGTCCGGCCTGTCGACGCCGGTCGGCTTCAAGAACGGCACCGACGGCGACATCGGCATCGCGATCAACGCCATCCTGTCGGCTGCGCATCCGCATTCCTTCCTTGGCATCAACAGCCAGGGCCGTGTTGCGATCGTGCGCACCAGCGGCAATCGCTACGGCCATGTGGTGCTGCGCGGCGGCGACGGTCGTCCGAACTACGATACGGTGTCGGTGGCAATGGCGGAGCAGGCATTGGCTAAGGCTAAGCTGCCAGCCAACATCGTGGTCGACTGCTCGCATGCAAACAGCTTCAAGAATCCGGAACTGCAGCCACTGGTCATGGCGGACGTGGTGAACCAGGTACGCCTCGGCAGCAAATCGCTGGTGGGTGTGATGATCGAGTCGAATATCGTGGCGGGCAAACAATCGATTCCGGCGGACCTGTCGCAACTGAAGTACGGTTGCTCGGTGACCGACGGTTGCGTGGGTTGGGAAACGACCGAGAAGATGATTCGCGACGCGGACTCAATGCTGCGCGGCGTGCTGCGTGAACGCCTGAAGTAATGCTATAGATAACATCTACAGTGTGGCAGCCGCGCCGGCTTGATGCCGGACCTGCATCAAGCCGGTGCGGAGAATCTCCCGCAGAATAAGTTTGCGGGCATGACGAGGTGACGAGGCAATCAGGCGGGATTCCGGTTTGCCTTGCGTTTTTCGATCGACTCCGGCGTCGGAATGGCGATCGGGTCGCTTGCAGGGAAGGTCATCTCCACTGCATCGTCCAGCAACTCCTGCTCCATTTCCTCAGTGTCAGTCGAACATGTCTTCCGCGCCGTCACATCCTTGGCGGAAGCGTCGTCCGCCGATACATCCTTTGGCGTCACCGAGGGTGAGTTGTCTCCTGGGGATGAGTTGTATTCCTGCGGCTGCTTCTTGTCCTCTTCCGCAGTTCTCTTAGATTTGGACATCGTATTTCTCCAGTTAAAGTGCATGAAAAAGCAGTCGCGCTCAACAGCAGTCGCGCAGCTCCCCTTCATGCGATACCGACAACGGGAGAAAGTTTCCTCAAACCAGACCCTGATCGGCCAATTCCTTCTTCACGTAAGCGTAAAAGACCGGTGCGGCAACGACGCCCGGCAATCCGAACAGCGTTTCCATCGTCAGCATGGCCGCCAGCAATTCCCATGCACGCGCATTGATATGCGTGCCGATGATTTTTGCGTTAAGAAAATATTCAAGCTTGTGAATCACCACCAGGAACAGCAATGATGACGCCGCCACCAGCAGCGAGTGAGACAAGCCGACGATGACGATGACGGTATTGGAAATCAGGTTGCCGATCACCGGCAACAGCCCGGCGACGAAGGTGATTGCCACCATGCTTTTCGTCAGCGGCAGATGCACGCCCGACAGCGGCAGGATCACCATCAGGTATATCGCAGTAAAGACGGCATTGATGGCGGCAATTCGCACCTGCGCAAACACGATCTGCCGGAACGCATGGTGCAGCGTGACCACGCGTGCGTGCATCTCGGCCGCCAGCGGCTTGTAATTCGGCCGGGTGGTGGTGTCGTACAGCGCGGCCATCGCACCGATCACCATGCCGACCAGCAGATGCGCAATGGTGCGGCCTGCCTCGCTGCCAATGGACTGGGCCTGCACCGCGTGGGCGCGCAGCCAGTTGATCAGCGCCTCGCGGATCGCCTCTGCGCCAGCCGGTATATATGCCTTCAACCATGCCGGCATATGGTCGCGCGACTCCTCGATGATGTCTGCCAGTTTTTTCAGCAGCACTTCAATGCTGCCAGCATCGCTTTGGAAGAAGCTGACCGCTCCCCACACACCCAGCGACAACAGCAACACGATCAGCGATCCGAGGATGGCCACGGCGATCATCCTGGCGCGCTGGTCGCCGATGTTTTTGCCGAGGAAAGGGGACAGCACATGCACCAGCGAATACACCAGCAGTCCGGAGAACAATGCTGCCAGCAAACCCTTGTACAGCACGATGACCAGTGCGCAGGCAGCCAGCAGGTAAGAAGCGAGGAGGGGAAAAGTGATCCTGTTTTGCGGGGGCATGATTCTGTTCTTGCTGTTCTTGTGCAGCGAAGCATGAAGCTTACGCCATATCGGGGCCCGTTGGCCGCAAAACAGGTGGGAAAGACGATGGATGATAACGGCCTAGGCCATCACGCAAGGTGGTGCAAGGAGGTACTTGCCGAGTACTCTTGAAGCGCGTCCGATGGCAACCGTTGCCACCGGCGTTATCCCTTCCTAGAGATCAAACTGGACCGCGACGCAGGTAATCCGTCCTGCCAGCGCCTGCGTATCGGCGTCTTCCCTGGTCTCGTGCTGCGTGACGATGTATTTCTCTTTCGCACCCGGCTCGCGGTTGCGGTAGATGTTCAAGTGCAGCTGCTGCTTTTGCGGGATATTTTCCAGGAACTGCGGCCCATTCTCGGAAAGGCGGCCATCCAGCGTAAACACCGTCACCACATCATCGTCACCGATGTAGGCATGCACCTTGTAGACCGGATGCCGGGCACGGGTGGTAATGATGTCCACCGGCTGCTTGGTGGTGATGGTGCGCACCGGCTTGGTCAGGTCGAGCGGACGGGTTCCGTCTGCTCGTGTCATCCTGACCGCCGTCACCGTCGTGTCGTACAGGCCCGCCTGTTCGATCGGCTCGGTCAGAGCATGCGGCTGTCCATTGCTGCCGGTGTAGCGTGGCGCATCGAAGGCTGGCCTGGTTGCTCTTTCGGATGTCCGCTTTCTTTGCTGCTGTGCTTCCTGTGCTGCTGTGGCGGCCCGGCGCTGCGCTTCGATCACCGCCGGAGGCGGCTCGTCGAAGGTCTTGCGCGCGACATTAAACGTCATTTCGTAGTTGTACAGCTGCTCGTCCGTCATGTCGGGAAACGGCGCTGGATGCCCGCCATCGACCGTACGATATGCCGCTGCAGGCTCGCGCTTGCCCAACATTGAGCCCAGAATGCCCACGTCATACTCCTTTACATAGTTTCCTGTTTACACTGCCACTCCCTGCCGTGGACGGTAGCGCGGCAGCTCATCCCTGTTGGCAGCCGCCACGCAACTATTGATATTTCGACTCGCTTCTGCTGCACGGGTTCGTCGCCATGCGGCACTTCACCGTCCGATTTTGTTTCGATTTGTAGCGACTGTTTACACCTCCAAGGGCTGCATGGCAGCCATCGTTCCACCATGCGGGAACCGTGCGGTGCAATGGGCTCTCTACTCTCTATCTTTCTATCATGCGCATCCCCTTGTGCCAGAAACCGGTATTTCTTGTTGCTGTATGGTCAGAACGTCCGCGTAAGGAGTGTGATCGATGACACCGATACCGGACTACGAAGCGATCCTCAATGCTTCGCCATACCTTTACTTGCTGCTGGCGCCCGACCTGACCGTCATCGGCGTCAATGATGCCTACTTGCATACCGCCCGCCGAAAGCGAGAGGAAGTGCTCCACCGCAATGTGTTCGATGCCTTCCCTCCTGACCCGAATGATGCGGGAAGCCGCAAGGTATTCCTCGCCTCGTTCGAGCGTGTGCTGGCCACCGGCCAGCCCGATACGATTGCGCTGATCCGCTATCCGGTGCCTGCTTCGGAACCGGGCGAAGGCGGGTTGGTCGAGCGCTACTGGAATGTCATGCACACTCCCATCATCGACGTGCATGGCGAAGTCGTCTGCCTGGTACAGACCCCGATCGATGTCACCGAGCTGCATGCGCTGAGGAAGGAACTGGGCGCGGCAGGTGTCGCATCCGACTCTGCACCGCCAGTCCATAGCCCATCGCGGGCAGGCGCCACGATGCTGGAAGCCACCAACCGCATGCTTGA
>Ga0196971_1000578_pt1 | contig 25010 bp, 22 predicted proteins | sample S1v_1013CmetaG_FD_148660 | JGI IMG/M metagenome (GOLD analysis project Ga0196971, IMG submission 148660) | Soil microbial communities from Anza Borrego desert, Southern California, United States - S1+v_10-13C | ecosystem: Environmental > Terrestrial > Soil > Desert | place: USA: California...
TAACGCGCAGTGATCAGTTGCGGATAGCGCAGCAGCAACTGATCGGCGAGGAAGGTCGCGACCTCCTCCTCGATCACGGCATTAACGCCGACAGCATGGCTCGCCGCGAGCATCAGGCCATCGGTCGGATGTTCGATCTTCGGCCACAGCATGCCGGGCGTATCGACCAGCACCATATTGTTGCCGAGGTAGAGGCGCTGCTGTGTCTTGGTCACCGCCGGCTCGTCGCCAACGGCGGCAACGCGCTTCTTGAGCAAAGCGTTCATCAAGGTCGATTTGCCGACGTTGGGAATGCCCATGATCATCATGCGCAATGGTTTGAGCGCCGTACCACGGTGCGGGGCAAGCTTCATTGCAAGGCCGGGCACCTTGGCGACATCTGCCGGCTTCTTGCAGCTGAGCGCGACCGCACATACACCCTTCTGGCTGTTGTAGTACTCAAGCCAGGCCTTCGTTGCGGCGGGATCAGCCAGGTCGGCCTTGTTGAGAATTTTCAGGCAGGGGCGCTGACGCTGCTTGCGCAGCTCTTCGATCATCGGATTACAGCTGGCCTGCGGAAGGCGAGCATCGAGCACCTCGATGACCAGATCGGTCTTTTCCATGGATTCCGCCGCTTTCTTGCGGGCAGCGTTCATGTGACCGGGGAACCATTGAATGGACATGCGAGACTTTATCTGTAGAGGCAAGCCGCTATTTTACCTGTTGGCCACCCGGCGCCATGGCGTATCAACAGGCTGGAGCGTACAAGAATGACGCTCAGTCGATTTCAGCCAGCGCCTTCACATGTGCGACGACACTACGCGCAAGCGCAGACAGGTTGTAGCCGCCTTCGAGACAGCTGACGATGCGTCCCTGCGCATATTGTTTGGCGATGCCCATGATCTGCTGGGTCATCCACGCATAATCCGCCTCGATCAGGCCGAGCTGACCGATATCGTCTTCACGGTGGGCATCGAAACCGGCTGAAATGAAGATCATCTCCGGCTGGTGTGCATGCAGCGCCGGCAGCCATTTTTCGCTGACCAACTCGCGTACCGTGTCACCCTTCGTATAGGCGGGCACCGGCACATTGACCATGTTGGTGACAGATTCAAGCACCTCTGTGTACGGATAGAACGGATGCTGGAAAAAGCTGACCATCAGCACCCGGGGTTCATTCAGGAAAGCTTCTTCCGTGCCGTTGCCGTGATGGACGTCGAAATCGACGATCGCAACGCGTTTGAGGCCATGGACTTCAAGTGCCCGCTTTGCGGCAATCGCAACATTGTCGAACAGGCAAAATCCCATCGATTCGCTTGGGCGCGCATGATGCCCGGGTGGACGAATCGAGCAGAAGGCATTGTTCACTTCACCGGCGATCACTGCATCCGTGGCAGCCACCGCCGCACCCGCTGCGCGCAATGCTGCCTTCCAGCTGAACGGGTTAAGCATGGTGTCGCCGTCCAGCGGATAGTAGGCGGTGCCATTCCTCTCCAGACTTTCCACGTTTTCACGCACGCGGGCGATCGTGGCTGGCGTGTGCACGCGTGCGATATCCACCACATCCGCTTCCGGTGCATCACGGTATTCGAGAAAATCGGCAATGCGGCTGGCAAGCAACTGATCTTCGATGGCTTGCAGTCGCGCCGGAGACTCTGGATGCCAGCTCCCCATTTCGTGGCGTTTACAGTCGGGGTGGGAATAGATGGCGGTAGTCATGTCGGTAATGCCGGTGCGACGTCGTGTTCTCGAATAGAATCTATGCCTCATTCATTCGATCTCGGCAAAGCCGATGTTGAATGAATGGCAGCGCAATGGGTTCTGATAGTGTAACGAAGAAAATGATGTATTACAGTGCCTTCGTCAAAAGCGGTAACTCTGCTTCCCTGTAATGATTTAACAACAATCGTCGGCCAACATTGTTGCGCCAGGCCAGTGAGGATTCATGTTCGCCAAAGTCCACGCCGTTGCAAAGCAGGTCAGCCAGATCGTCGTCGGCAAAGACCTGCAGATCCGCCAGTCGCTCGTTTGCCTGCTCGCCGGCGGGCACCTGCTGATTGAGGATGTGCCCGGTGTCGGCAAGACCACACTGGCGCATGCGCTGGCCATCTCGCTCGGACTGAAATTCAACCGGCTGCAATTTACTAGCGACCTGCTTCCGGCGGACGTGGTCGGCATCTCGATTTTCGATCGCGAAAAGAACGGCTTCGTGTTTCATCCCGGCCCGGTCTTTACGCAAGTCTTGCTGGCCGACGAAATCAACCGTGCCACGCCGAAAACCCAGTCGGCGCTGCTCGAAGCCATGGAAGAACGCCAGGTCACTGCGGACGGTGTGACACGCGATCTTCCGCAACCGTATTTTGTTATCGCCACGCAGAACCCGACGCATCAGATCGGCACCTTCCAGCTTCCGGAGTCCCAGCTCGACCGCTTTCTGATGTGCCTGTCGCTCGGCTATCCCGATGCGGCCGCTGAACGTGCCTTGCTGATGGGCGAAGATCGCCGAACGATGCTGAAGTCGCTTCCTACCGCAATGCAGCCGGAAGAACTGCTTGCCGCGCAGGCAGCACTCAAAAATATCCATGCCGCGCCGTCCCTGATTGATTATGTGCAGGCATTGGCGCAGGCGTCCCGCCAGTGCGGACTGTTTGCCGAAGGCATGAGTCCGCGTGCCACCATTGCACTGCTGCAAGCAGCACGCGCCTGGGCGGCTCTTGAGGGGCGAAACCATGTGATTCCGGAAGATGTGCAGGCAGTGCTTGTGCCGGTCGCTGCACATCGCCTTCGCCCGCTGAAGTCAGCCGGCAGCTCCGCGCTCGGCAGCCGCGACCTGGTATTGCAATTAATGAAGTCCGTACCGGTCTGATTTGCATGCTCAGTACGCTGGAACACAGCCTTCGCAAACGCGCCAGCAAGTGGCTATGGCGAAAGAACGACGCGGAAGCCGGGGAAGTTTATCTTCACCAGCGACGTGTCTACATCATGCCCACACATCCGGGGCTGCTGTTTTGCGTCATGCTGGCCGCACTATTCATCGGATCCGTCAACTACAACCTGAGCCTCGGCTTTGCCTTCACCTTCCTGATCGCCGCCTGCGCACTGGTCGACATGCTCCTGACCTTCCGCAACCTGGCACACCTCTACCTGTCAGCTGGTCGCGCGGCTCCGGTTTTCACAGGAGAGGACGCGCAGTTCGAACTGCACCTGATCAATCGCAGCCGGCACGACCGCTACGCGATCTGGCTCGACTTCGTCGCCGATGACCGGCCGGAACTGGCACATGCTGTCGACGTCGCTGCGCAGGCAAACAGCAGTGTCGTCCTCTCCACGCCAACACATGAACGCGGGTGGCTGCCGGCCCCGAGGGTGCGCCTGCAAACCCGCTTCCCGCTTGGCTTGCTGCGCGCATGGAGCTACTGGCGGCCGGACGCGAAAGCACTTGTTTATCCCCGACCTGAAGACGACGCTCCACCGCTTCCGTTCGCCGGTGTTGAACAGAGCGACGGGCAAGGACTGGCAGGTCAGGACGACTTCGCCGGCATTCGAGGTTACCAGGCGGGCGACTCGCTGAAGCGGCTTGCGTGGCGCCAGATCGCGCGTATCGATGCCGAATCGGGCGGTGCGCTGGTGACAAAACACTTTGAGGGCGGCTCGGCCACGGAAATCGCTATCGATTTTTCCTGCTTGCCATATCAGATGGATACGGAGGCGAAGTTGTCCCGCATGACCCGCTGGGTAATGGAAGCAGAAGCCCGCGGCATCGCCTATGCATTCCGTCTTGGCGACGTCGCCTTGCCCGCAGCGCTTGGTCCCGCACATCGAGAAGCTTGCCTGCGCGCCCTGGCCCTGTACCAGAAAGCATCATGAAGGCATCCGGCATTTCCTCGGTACTCCATTCGCTCACAGGCCGTGCAGCGCGTCCTATGTCGCGTCCCATGTCGCGCGACAAGGCAGATACCTTGCTATTGCTTACCGCATGCGCACTGGTGCTCTTCCCGCACATCGGTCATTTGCCCGGGTGGGTCTTCCCGGTTTGCGCCGGGCTGCTGTTATGGCGCGGATGGATTACCTTCCAGGGCAGCCGCATGCCGCCGCGCTGGCTGCTGTTGCCGCTCGCGATCCTTGCCATGGCGGGTGTCTATGCGACGCACAAGACATTGTTTGGACGCGATGCCGGCGTGGCAATGCTGACGCTGCTCCTCGCACTGAAACTACTGGAAATGCACGCCAAGCGCGATCTCTTTGTGGTGCTGTTCCTGAGCTTCTTTCTTATCCTCGCCAGCTTTTTCTATTCGCAGTCAATCGGCAGCGCCGCCATCATGGTGGCAGCAGTCCTGGTCATACTGACCACGCAAGTGTCCTTCCAATACACCGGCGCGGTTCCCCCGCTGAAGCAACGCCTGCGCCTGGGCGCCACGATTCTGGCATTGGCTGTACCGCTGACTCTGGTTCTGTTCCTTCTCTTCCCCCGCATTCAGGGGCCGCTCTGGGGACTGCCCAGTGACGCACATGCGGGTCGCACCGGCTTGTCCGATACCATGACGCCGGGGAATATCTCTCAACTTGCGTTGTCGGACGACGTTGCCTTCCGCGTCAAGTTTCTTGATCCGACGCCACCTCAGTCGAAGCTGTATTGGCGCGGCGTGGTCCTTGGCAGTTTCGACGGTCGGACCTGGGCGCCCCTGAGGTCGCGTATTGGAAGAAACCAGCCCCTCGAAGTCAATCTCCGCGGCACACCAGTGCGTTATCAGGTGACACTGGAACCGCATAGCCGCAACTGGGTGTTTGCCTTGGAAGCGCCGCAATCGTTGCCACGCTTGGCCGATAACCCAACCGGCATTTCCTACGACATGCAACTTCTTTCGTCGCAGCCGATCAATGCACGGGTGCGTTATGACGCGGTGTCGCATGTTGAGTTCGATTTGCAGCCGAATACGCCTCCGCGATTCTTGGAGCAATGGCTCGACTTGCCGCCAGGTTTTAATCCACGAGCGCTCGAACTGGCAGCCCGTTTGCGTAGTCAGTCAAACAGCAATGCAGAGTTGGTCAATGCGGTATTGCGCATATTCCGCGAGCAGAATTTCCGATACACCCTGGAGCCGCCTCCACTTGGACGGCACTCCGTCGACGAATTCCTGTTTGATTCACGCGCGGGCTTTTGTGAACACTATGCTGGCTCCTTTGTGGTCCTGATGCGCGCACTGGGTATTCCATCTCGGGTCGTGACCGGGTACCAAGGCGGAGAGCTGAACGCGGCCGATGGATTTTTCACCGTACGCCAATCCGATGCGCATGCATGGGCGGAAGTGTGGTTCGAAGGCCGTGGGTGGCTCCGTGTCGATCCCACGGCTGCCGTCGCGCCCACGCGGATTGAACGCAACCTGTCGAGTGTCATCCCGCGGCAGATGCTCGGTGGCCTGATCACACTTGATGGCAACCGCAGCACGTGGGCAGCGGCATGGCTCAAAATGCGCCAGAACTGGGATGCAGTCAACAATGCCTGGAACCAATGGGTACTGAACTACACCCCGGAAAAGCAAAAGAGCTTCGTCAAATGGCTCGGCTTCGACGATGTAGACTGGCGGACAATGACCGCCATCATGGTGGCGCTCAGTGCAGTTGCGATGACGGCCGGCCTGCTTCCGTTGATGCTTCGCGAGAGAAAACGTGATCCGCTGGAGGCGATTTACGAATCGTTTTGCCGCCGCTTGGGGCGGCAAGGCCTGCCTCGTGCGCCGCATGAAGGACCGCGCAGTTATGCTGCCCGCCTGACTGCCGCCGACTCCCCCCTTCCTGCGAAACGGAAGGCCGCACTTGCGCGCTTCCTTGAGCGCTATGAAACAGCGCGGTATGGTGTAACCGGAAAAGCGCCAGCATCCGCAATCTCCGAACTTAAGACTTTGTTAGCTGAATGCCGATAACTTTTTTTAAGCAAGCCGCCAGCCTTGCCGTACTGACCTCCCTGCTCTTTACTCCTGCCCTGCAGGCGGAACCGAGGGCCAAGCCCACGGCGAAGAAGCCGGCTGGCGCCAAGATCCGCAACGTGTCGGCGACACCGGACAGTACCAGCGAATTTGCAAATTTCACGCAATGGCAGGAAGTCGCGGAGTTCATCGACCAGATGGTCGAGAAACACGGTTTCACCCGCACGGAGCTCGAAGAAATTTTCCGGCAGGTCCGATACGTGGACCGCGCAATCCAGCTGATCAAGCCGGCGCCGCCGACCCGGCCGAAAAACTGGCAAGCCTATCGTGCGCGCTTTGTCGAGCCATTGCGCATCAACGCCGGCGTGGCATTCTGGGATGCGCACGCCGATACACTGGCTCGCGCAGAAGAGCGCTACGGCGTTCCGGCGGAAATCATTGTCGGCATCATCGGCGTGGAAACAATCTACGGACGCAATACCGGCAGCTTTCGGGTGCTCGACGCACTCGCCACACTCGGCTTCGACTATCCTGCGGCACCGAACAGGGCGAAGCGCATGGATTTCTTTCGGCGCGAACTGGAGCAGACCTTGCTGTTTGCCCGCGAATCGAAACTCGATCCGTTTGATTTGCTGGGATCCTACGCAGGCGCCATTGGCTTGCCGCAATTCATGCCGGGTAGCATCCGAAGATTCGCTGTTGACTTCAACGGCGATGGCAGAGTTGACCTGCGCAACTCGCCTGTAGACGCAATTGGCAGCGTGGCGAACTTCCTGGTCGAACATGGATGGAAGCGTGGCGAGCCAATCGTCTTCCCTGCAACAGTGGCTTCCACTGAAAATCCTCCTTCGTGGGAAAAATTTATCGGCCAGGGGCTGGAAGCCAAATACAACTTGGAGGAACTCGCTACAGCAGGCGTCTCGACCAGCACCGCGCCACCGACATCATTGCAATATGGCTTGGTAGACCTGCAAAACGGGACAGAGCCAACCGAGTACTGGTTGGGTACGGTGAACTTCTTCGCCGTCACCAAATACAACCGCAGTTTTTTCTACGCAATGTCGGTAGTGGATCTCGGCCGCGCCGTGCGGCAGGCCCGGGAAGTTAAGTAGGTAACTTGAGCAGGGAAGCGTGCGCAACCACGATCAGGTTCACTACTTGAGCTCTTTCAGTTCCATATGCACGGTTTGATCGCTGCTACTTAGCCAGATCTGACCTTCCTGAATCGTGCACTGTAACTGCATGGTGCGCTGCGCCAGCTTCGCCAGGCCTTGGCTCGCAACAGGGTCCACGTTTAGGACGCGCAGGTTCTTTGCGCGCTCAACCTTACCTGCGGCCTGCGCCCACCAGACAGTACAAGCGCCTCCGTAGCTATACACCACCACTTGGGACGAGCGCCCACACGCCTTGAGAATGCGCTTTTCATCCGGCTGCCCGACCTCGATCCACAGCTCGACTGCACCCGTCAGATCCTTCTGCCACAGGTCCGGCTCGTCGTCTGTACTCAGCCCTTTGCCGAATACCAGTGCCTCATGTGCGTGCAGTGCAAAGGCCAGCACACGCACCATCATGCGCTCATCTGTCTCGGATGGATGGCGCGCAATCGTCAAGGCATGCGTGCCATAGTAGTTCCGATCCATGTCCGCGACCTGCAGATCAGCCTTGAAAATCGTCGCTTTGAGTGCCATGGTCAGTGTTCGCCGATCGCAGCTTGAGTGATATGAACAAGCATCGCCCGCCTTTTCCGTTGAAGTGAGCGGCAAATGTACCGCAAAGCGCTGGCAAGTGCCATGTGCGGCCCCGGCATAAGACGGCGATCAAAGAGATAATCGGAGTTCAACTCTGCATGGAAATCAACATGATAGTCACTCAAGAGACAAGCCCGGAAGCACAAGGAGTAATCGAAGCGACGCGTCGCTGGCTGGAAAAGGCCGTGATTGGCCTCAACCTCTGCCCCTTTGCAAAGAGCGTATATATAAAGAACCAGGTACGCTTTGCCGTGAGCGACGTGCGAACAGCCGAAGCTTTACTTGCAGATCTCGTAGCGGAATTACAGCTATTGCAGCAAGCCGCTCCAGATACGTTGGACACAACTCTCCTGGTGCATCCGTGGGCATTGGTCGACTTCCTCGACTATAACGATTTCCTCGGTGTCGCCGAGGCGACACTGGCTGCACTGGAGTTGGAAGGCGTGATCCAGATCGCCAGCTTCCATCCTCAATACCAGTTTGCAGACACGACTGCCGACGATATCAGCAATTACACAAACCGCTCCCCGTACCCCATTCTTCACCTGCTACGCGAAAGCAGCATCGACCGTGCCGTCGCTGCCTTTCCAAATGCGCATGAGATTTTTGATAAAAATATCGAAGCAATGCGGCGTCTCGGGCTAGAGGGGTGGGCCAAGCTAGGGATAACTGAGGGGCAAGCGAATTCCGTCAGGAATAATGAAAAGCAATAGAACTAATACGCCTATGCCGATTCCAATGTTGGCAAAAGTTTTGTCAAGGAATCAATGCGCGCCGTAGTAGCTAAGCTTGCAATGAAGTAAGTTGCGTTATGTCAATGTTTCTAAAGATTTCTTAACTACAATGCAATTGATGTTTTGCAACTTTTCGCCGTGTTATCTATAAGTTCTATTGTTGGAATGGGACACTGATGCAGGTAGCACGGTGTCAATGAAATAAGGCCCGGTTCGGCTGGTTTCCGTACATGGCTTCATGCCCGTACATGAATTTATGCAATTAAACTTGTTTCATTTAATTGCATACAGGGAACTTTTTTACTGCAGGAATTGTCCGAAAGTTGACGTTTTAAATAAAAATAGAAGTATTTCTCTGTATAATAATCTTGCATTACGGAATCATTGAGACTATGACTACTCAATCAGGCAATACTATGAACAGCACACGACTCGCCGATCAGGTCAACTACGATCCCAACAATCTGTTGGACGCGCTGATCGAAAAACTCAATCTGAAGAACGATGCTGCGCTGTCGCGCGCGCTGGAAGTAGCACCTCCGGTAATCAGCAAGATCCGCCATCGCCGCCTGCCCGTCGGCGCGTCGCTGCTGATTCGCATGCATGAAGTCAGCGACCTGAGCATTAAGGAACTGCGCACCCTGATGGGTGACCGTCGCGACAAGTTCCGCATCAGCGACAAGCAGTTCAAACCGAAAGAACCGCTCCAATCTGCTGCGAATATCGAGCAGACCGAAGCAGAGTAGAAGGCGTCTTTTCCCTGGTTACGCAGGGAAGACGCCGGTCGACAAGTAACGGTCGCCGCGGTCGCAGACAATAAAAACTATCGTTGCGTTTTCCACGGTCTGGGAAATACGTAACGCAACTTCGCATGCACCGGCGGCCGAGATTCCGCAGAAGATTCCCTCCTCCATCGCCATTCGGCGCGCCATGCGTTCTGCGGCTGCCTGGCTGACGTACTCAAGCTGGTCCACGCAGGACTTGTCGTAGATCTTTGGCAAATACGCTTCCGGCCATTTTCTAATTCCGGGTATCTGGGAGCCCTCCTCGGGCTGCGCGCCAATAATGCGGATATCCTGACTTTTCTCTTTAAGGTAGCGCGATACGCCTACAATCGTGCCCGTCGTCCCCATCGCACTCACGAAATGGGTGACACGCCCTTCGGTGTCTCGCCAGATTTCTGGCCCCGTGCCTTCGTAATGCGCGCGCGGGTTGTCGGGATTGGAGAATTGATCGAGGATGATTCCCTTCCCTTCCTTTTGCATCTGCTCGGCCAAGTCGCGCGCGTATTCCATGCCACCTGTCTTCGGGGTCAGGATGATCTTCGCGCCGTAAGCCGCCATGCTCTGCCGCCGCTCCTCGCTGAGGTTTTCCGGCATCAGAAGTATCATCTTGTAGCCACGCATCGTCGCAGCCATGGCAAGTGCGATTCCCGTATTGCCGCTGGTAGCCTCGATCAGCGTATCTCCCGGCTTGATTTCACCGCGAGCTTCCGCATTCTTGATCATTGAAAGCGCTGGACGATCCTTGACCGAGCCTGCCGGGTTATTCCCTTCCAATTTACCGAGGATGACGTTGTTGCGTCGCGCCGCCTCTTCTCCGGGTACCCGTTTCAGTTGTACCAGCGGAGTATTACCGATCGTATCTTCGATAGTCAGATAAGGCATGATAGTTTCGACTGCAGCAAAAGCGCCATTGTAAACGCAGACGCAGAGATTCGTAGTTGGTTCTGATTCGCACCGCTCTCGAAATAAGAAAAGCCCCGCCAGCAGAGGTGCCAGCGAGGCTTTTCACATGAGTGCATGGCTTATTTCTTTGCGTCGTCTTTCTTTGCCACGGACTTCACTTTCTTTTCATCCTTGCTCACCGTAGTCGCAGCACTATTGGGCCGTGGCTGACCATTTACTGTCAGGCCCGCCTCCGAAAGCTTAACAGCGCTCTTCTCGCCCACGCCTTTCACGCGGCTTTCGAGATCAGTCCAATCCTTGAATTCACCACCCTTCTTGCGCTCCTCCAGGATCGCACCGGAAGTTTTCGGGCCAATACCTCTTACCCCGTCGAGCGCTGCCTGGTCGGCCTTGTTTACATCCACCCCGGCGGATGCAATTCCCATCGTCAAGCACAAGGTCGCCGTCGCCAGCAAAAGTCGTTTCAGCATTTCAATCATTCTCCATGTTCGTTGGTTAACGAGCAAAAAGGCTTTGCTCGCTCTAGTTGCAAATAAAACAACTAAAGCGTTGCAAAATTATCATCAAATCGTTAAACAAGCAAGAGAGAATTAGCCGAAAAGCTCCTCTTGGGTAACCGTTGCAGTCCCCAGCTTACCAACCACAATGCCGCCGGCGCGGTTGGCAATTGCCACGGCTTCGGCAAGTGGCATACCGGCACCAAGCATCGTCGCCAACGTTGCAATGACCGTATCTCCGGCGCCGGAGACATCATAGACCTCGCGTGCCACAGTAGGGATGTGGAGTACATCGTCTGCCGTATAAAGGCTCATGCCCTCTTCCGAGCGTGTCAGCAGCAGGGCTTCGAGTTCGAGGGATTCGCGCAGTTGCTGCGCCTTTGTTGTCAGCTCTTCCTCGTTTTTCCAGGAGCCGACAACCTGCCGCAATTCGGACTTATTAGGTGTGAGGATGGAAGCCCCTCTATAGCGTGCAAAATCCTCCCCTTTAGGATCGACCAGAATCCGCTTCCCCAGTTTCCCGGCTGCCGCGATCATTTCCGTGACATTGACAAGGCTACCCTTCGCATAATCGGAGAACACGATTACTTCATACTGCGGCAGCAATGCGTTGAACTGCGTAAGCTTGTTACGCAAAACGGTGTCAGTAGGAGGGTGTTCGAAATCGATCCGAAGGAGCTGTTGCTGGCGGCCGATGACGCGCAGTTTGATAATGGTGGAAATGGCTTCATCCCGGTTCAGATAACTACTGACGTTCAGATCGGTCAGCAACTTCTGAACGGCATCCCCAGCCTCGTCTTGACCAACGACGCCAAGCACCCCGGTTTGCGCACCGAGGGCCACTGCATTACGCGCCACGTTTGCAGCACCACCCAACCTTTCCTCCCGCCGCTCTACCCGAACGACCGGCACCGGCGCTTCGGGTGAAATGCGATTCACCTCGCCAAACCAATAACGATCCAACATCACGTCGCCGACGACAAGGATACGAGGAGATTTCAGTGTAATGCTCATTTTGCTCAAGATAAGGCTGCCATCAAATGTGCCAAGCAGTACTCGGTGGATCACAAACGGCTGAAGTTACGCTGCACTTGCACCTCAATAATCGGAGAAGCAGTGACGATGTGCGACATGAGCTAATTCATGACATTCAATTCTTCTGTCCGACGCGGCGGATACGCTTCCCACTGACTGCAACCTGGGCACTGCCAGTAAAACTGCCTGGCTTTGAAGCCGCAATGACTGCATTGGTAGCGCGCGAGCTTCTGTGCGTATCCATGCACCAGGTTCTTCACCAGCGACAGCTCCGGCCTCACTTCCGGCGGTGCCTCCATCAGGCGTGCTTCAAGTAGCTTGTCCAGACCTAGCAATGTCGGCGTCCGACGCAATTCGTCGCTCACCAACTGGTTTGCGGCATCGACACCATCGAGTTCGAGCACGGCCTTAAACACAACTTCAAGCAAGTCGATAGAAGGCGCCTCCGCCAGGTAATTCTTCAGCAAATTAACGCCTTCCTGTGCCCGGCCTACTGACCGATATCCATCCATCAGCCGTTGGGCAACCAATGCGAGATGCGGCACGCTTTGTTGCTCGACTCGCCGCCATGCCTGCAGCGCAGCCTCGGTATCGCCCTTTGCGAGAAGTACATCGCCAACCAATATCGTAGCGCGCACATTATGACGGTCCGCGGCCAATGCTTTTTCCAACAGCGCCAATGCAGCGTCAGGATGTGTATGTACCAATTCGTCCTGCGCCAGTTCGCAATAGAACTGCGCGATTTCCTTCTGGCGCGCACCTGCACCGGACTCCTGCAATGCCCGTGCGGCTTCGATCGCGCGCATCCATTCCTTCTCGCGTTGATAAATCTCCAGCAAGGCTCGGCGCGCTTGCGCTCCATACTGGGTGTCAACCAAAAGGTTGAACGTCTCCTCGGCCCGATCCAGCAAACCCGCCTTTAGATAGTCCTGGCCGAGCTCGTACTGGGAGTGAACCTTATGTTCCTGAGGCAGGTCGGGGCGTGCCAGCAGGTTTTGGTGGACGCGGATTGCGCGCTCGATTTCCCCCCGGCGGCGAAACAGGTTACCGAGGGCAAAATGGAGTTCAATGGTTTCCGGATCGAGTTTGACGATCTCGATGAATGCGTCAATCGCCTTGTCGGGCTGCTCATTCAGTAAAAAATTGAGCCCCTTGAAATACCCTTTTGGCAGGCTGCGCGATTCGGAAACCAATTGCTTGATATCGACACGTGCAGCGATCCAGCCAAGGGCAAAAAAGAAAGGGATAGCTAACAGCCACCAGGTTTCAAATTCCATGTGGTTTTATTCTTATTGCGTTTATCTGTTCACGACGCCGTCTGGCTGCGGCGGCTGGACTCGGGCAAGCTGTTGCGCCGCGTGTTCTTGCTCCATCGTTGCAATCGCTTTCTTGTGCTTGGCGAGGTCGCGGCGATGACGAAACAACGTAGGCATCATTCCAAGAATAGCTGACGCCACACCGCCAAGGAAGAACGCGAGTAGAAGCAGGATCAGTGGCCCGCGTACTTCATAGTTAAAAAAGAAGCGAAGCGAAACTTCCTGTGTGTTTTTTACTGCAAAGCCGAAAACGATCACGGCAAAAATAGCCGCAACGATTTTCAAAATTATTCTCATGGCGCGACGTCGTCCTTGGCGGCGGCTGTAATCCGCATGTTGTTTAGCAGCTCAATAGGCAAGCGAAATTGTACGTGAAAAAAAACGGCATCCGAGGATGCCGTTTTAATTTCCAACAAATAACTTTTAGTCTTCCTTGATCGGTTGCCCAACCATGGCATCAACCCGCTCCCGCAATTCCTTGCCGGGCTTGAAGTGCGGCACCCTCTTCTCAGGCACCATCACCTTGTCACCCGACTTCGGATTGCGACCGATACGCGGCGGACGGCTGTTCAGCGCAAAGCTGCCGAAACCGCGAATCTCGATGCGCTGACCATTGGACAACGCATCCGCCATCGCATCGAGGATGGTTTTGACCGCGAAATCCGCATCCTTTGCTACCAGTTGCGGATAACGCTCAGCCAAGCGGGCAATCAGCTCCGACTTCGTCATTTATAGGCTCAACCTTATTGCTTGTTGTCGAGTTTTGCCTTCAGCAATGCACCGAGGCTGGTGGTGCCGGATGCGGCCGCAGCGTCAGCGGACATCTTCTGCATGGCTTCCTGCGTTTCGACATTGTCTTTTGCCTTGATCGACAACTGGATGCTGCGTGCCTTGCGGTCGATGTTGATGATCATGGCTTCGACCTTGTCGCCGACCTTCAGGTGCGTACCAGCATCTTCCACGCGGTCACGGGAGATTTCGGAAGCGCGCAGGTAGCCTTCGACTTCGTCGGACAACTGGATCACAGCGCCCTTCGGCTCAACCGACTTGACGGTACCGGTAACCACTGCACCTTTGTCGTTGATCGCGGTGAAGTTGTTGAACGGGTCCCCTTCGAGCTGCTTGACACCCAGCGAAACACGCTCGCGCTCGACGTCGATTGCCAGGACGACAGCTTCCAGCTCGTCACCCTTCTTGAACTTGCGAACCGCTTCTTCGCCAGCTTCGGTCCAGGACAGGTCGGACAAGTGCACCAGACCGTCGATGTTACCCGGCAGGCCAATGAACACGCCGAAATCGGTGATCGACTTGATCGCGCCCTTTACCTTGTCGCCCTTCTTGTGGTTCACGGCGAAATCGTCCCAAGGATTCGGCTTGCACTGCTTCATGCCGAGGGAGATACGGCGACGATCTTCGTCGATTTCCAGAACCATGACTTCGACTTCGTCGCCCAGCTGGACAACCTTGTTCGGAGCAACGTTCTTGTTGGTCCAATCCATTTCGGACACGTGGACCAAGCCTTCAATGCCTTGTTCAACTTCAACGAACGCACCGTAGTCGGTCAGGTTGGTCACCTTGCCGAACAGGCGGGTGCCTTGCGGATAACGACGGGACAGACCGGTCCACGGATCGTCGCCCAGTTGCTTGACGCCCAGCGAAACGCGGTTCTTCTCTTGATCGTACTTGAGGACCTTCGCGGTGATCTCTTGGCCGACGGACAGCACTTCCGACGGGTGACGCACACGGCGCCATGCGAGGTCGGTGATGTGCAGCAGGCCGTCGATGCCGCCGAGGTCAACGAACGCACCGTAGTCGGTGATGTTCTTGACGATACCGGTGACGATGGTGCCTTCCTTCAGGGTTTCCATCAGCTTGGCGCGCTCTTCGCCCATCGATTCCTCGATGACGGCGCGGCGGGACAGCACAACGTTGTTGCGCTTGCGGTCCAGCTTGATGACCTTGAATTCCATGGTCTTGCCTTCGTACGGCGTGGTGTCCTTCACCGGGCGGGTGTCGACCAGCGAACCCGGGAGGAATGCACGAATGCCGTTGGTCAGGACAGTCAGGCCGCCCTTGACCTTGCCGTTGACGGTGCCGGTGACGATCTCGCCGGATTCCATCGCCTTTTCGAGGGCGAGCCAGGAAGCCAGGCGCTTGGCCTTGTCGCGGGACAGGATGGTGTCGCCGAAACCGTTTTCGAGCGATTCGATCGCAACGGTCACGAAGTCGCCGACCTTGACTTCGACTTCACCGCTGTCGTTCTTGAATTCTTCGATGGGAATGAATGCTTCGGATTTCAGGCCCGCGTTCACGACCACAAAGTTGTAATCGACACGGACGACTTCAGCGGAAATCACTTCACCGGAACGCATGTCCTGACGGGCAATGGATTCCTCGAACAGGGCTGCAAAGCTTTCGGCACCGGTGTTTTGTTGTTGCGCAGTAGACATAAAAGAAAGATGGTTGGCCAGCGATGATCGCGTCTTGTGGTCATGCACTGGGTTAAGTTAATCAACACCCGGGAAGGCCTTGCGCCTGCCGGGCACCAATCGCACTACATTTGCACTACGAGAACAGCCGAACTGCTACGACTGTTTTTTTACTGCCGCATACCATTTCAGAACCTGCTCGACGGCCTCGTCGGCAGTCATGTGCGAAGTATCCAAGATGTGTGCGCCTTCCGCGGGCTTCAAGGGCGCGATCGCGCGGTTTGAATCGCGCGCGTCCCGCTCCCTCAAATCCTTGAGAAGGTCTTCCATATTAGCAGGAAAACCCTTGTCAATCAATTGCTTATACCGCCTTTCCGCACGTGCCTCGACGCTTGCGGTAAGGAATACCTTGAGCACTGCATGGGGGAAAATAACGGTGCCCATATCCCTGCCGTCGGCCACCAGGCCGGGCGGAATCCTGAAGCCGAGCTGCAGGCCTGCCAAGGCCTGCCTCACGGTTGGCAAAGCGGCAATTTTCGAGGCCGTGTTGCCGACTTCCTCGGCGCGGATGGCGGCGGTGACGTTTTCATTGCCCAGCCAGATCTCGTCGCCGACGAAGCGGCACGGCAGCTTTTCCGCCACTTTTGCCAGTCCGTGCTCATCGTTCAACGGCACTTCATGGCGCAGTGCGCTGAGCGCGGTGAGGCGGTAAAGCGCGCCGGAATCGAGGTAATGGAAATGGAGCTTCTGCGCAACGCGGTTGGCGACAGTCCCTTTTCCGGAAGCCGTGGGCCCGTCGATCGTGATGACTGGAATGGAATGGGTTTGCATCGTTTTTGGCTCTCCGTGCAGCAATGAGGGTGCTGCCGGTCAGATCAGCTTGTCCCGGGCAATTTGGGCGAATGCCTCGAAGTAATCGGGGAAGGTCTTGGCGACGCACTTCGGGTCGTTGATCCGCATGGTGTTGCCGCGCCTTCCGGCACCGTCGAGCGATGCAAGGGAGAAGCACATTGCCATGCGGTGGTCGTCATAGGTATCGATTGCTGCTGCCTGGATTTCCGCCGGCGGCACCACACGAAGATAATCCGGCCCTTCCTCGACCGTTGCGCCGACCTTGCGCAATTCGGTTGCCATCGCGGCAATGCGGTCGGTTTCCTTGACGCGCCAGCTCCCGATGTTACGCAGCGTGCTCGGTCCGTCCGCATACAGCGCCGCCACTGCGATCGTCATCGCCGCATCCGGGATGTGGTTGAAGTCCGCATCGATGGCCTTCAGCACGCCGTTCGATCTTGCTTCGATCCAGTTGTCGCCCATCGTAATGCTCGCGCCCATGCGTTCCAGCGCTTCGACAAAGCGAACATCACCCTGGATGCTGTCGCGGCCCACGCCTTCCACGCGTACCGGACCGCCGGCGATGGCGCCGGCCGCCAGGAAATACGATGCGGACGACGCATCGCCTTCGACATGAATGCTGCCCGGGCTGACATATTTCTGCCCGGCCGGAATCGTGAAGGCCTGCCAGCCCGCGCGCTCCACCTTGACGCCGAAACGTTGCATCAGATTAAGCGTGATTTCGATGTAGGGCTTGGAGATCAATTCGCCAACGACCTCGATCGTGACGGCATGCTCAATCGCCATCAAGGGCGCAGCCATCAGCAACGCCGTGAGGAACTGGCTCGACACATTGCCCCGCACCTGCATGCGCTCCGCATGGATATGACCGCGGCGGATGTGCAGCGGCGGATAGCCCGGCTGTCCCGTGTACTCGATCTGCGTGCCGACGGCGTTCAGGGCATCGACGAGGTCGCCGATGGGACGCTCATGCATGCGCGACACGCCGTGAAGCGTGTAGTCGCCGCCGATCACCGCCAGTGCCGCCGTAAGGGGCCGGATCGCGGTGCCGGCATTACCCATGAACAAGTCCGCCTGATGCACCGGCAGAACGCCGTTGACACCATGGACGATGTAATCCTGGGATTCGCCGATCTGCTCCCATTTCACGCCGAGCTTTTGCAAGGCCATCAGCATGACATGAGTGTCATCCGAGGCAAGGAGGTCGAAAATCTTCGTCGTTCCCTGCGACAGCGCCGCAAGCAACAGGATGCGGTTGGAAATGCTTTTCGATCCGGGCAGGCGAACCGTGCCCTGGGCATGCATCGCCGGTTTCAGGTCGAGGTGATAGGGATAATGCTTCATTAGTCGCCGCCTTGCTTGTTCTGTTGTTCGGCAGCCTCGATCGTTTTGATCCAGTTCTGCCGCGCGCGTTGCGCATTCGCATAGACCGCTTCGATCGCCTTGCCGTTTCGTTCCGCAAGCAATCCGCGCAGTTGCACCAGTTGCGCCATGTAGGCATCCAGCTCGCCCAGCAGGGCAAGCTGGTTGGCCAGCGAAATATCGCGCCACATTTCCGGCGACGATCCGGCGATGCGGGTGAAATCGCGAAAGCCGCTCGCGGCATACTGGAACAGCAGGTCGGCGTGCGGCTTGCGTGCCACGTCGTCGACCAGTGCATAGGCAAGCAGGTGCGGCAGGTGGCTCACCGAGGCGAATACGCGGTCATGCTCTTCCGGGGTCAACTTGTGAATGATCGCGCCGCATAGTTCCCATGCTTGCGCCACGCGTGCGACATCGGCCTCTGCATTTTCTCGCAACGGCGTAATGACCGTTTTCTTGCCGATATACAAATCAACGATCGCCGCGTCCGGCCCGTTCTGTTCACGACCGGCAATCGGGTGGCCCGGAACGAACTGCGCAATCTTGGTTCCGAGCGCCGCACGAGCTGCCTCCACCACGTCGGTCTTGGTGCTGCCCGCATCGGTGACCACAGTGCCCGGCTGCAGCCAGGGTTCGATTGACCTGAGGATCGCTTCGGTTTGCGCCACTGGCGCGGCAAGCAGGATCAGGTCGGCGCCCTGCACGGCTTCTTCGACGGACGTGCTGGCGATATCGACGATGCCGAGTTCTTTTGCGCGGGCGAGCGACGCCGCACTGCGCCCCACCCCGACGACCTTACCGACCACGCCGGCCTTCTTCAACGCGAGGGCGAACGAGCCGCCGATCAGGCCGACGCCGAAGATCGATATTTTGCTGAACAGGGGAGGCGCCACTATTGCTCCGCTCAGGCCAGCACTTGTTTCAGCGCTGCGATGAACGCCTCGTTTTCCTCGGGCAAGCCGATCGATACGCGGAGCCACTGCGGCAGGCCGTAGTTGCCCACCGGGCGCACAATGATGCCGCGCTTGAGCAGGGCGAGGTTGACGCGCGCGCCGGCGCCGTCATCGGTGCCCACCCTGATCAGCACGAAGTTGCCGTACGAGGGTACGTACTCGACGTCCATCGCATCGAAAGCCTTGGTCAGCTGGCGATAGCCGTCGGCGTTGAGCTGCGCGCTTTTCTTCAGGAATTCGGCATCGGTCAGCGCTGCGACGGCGGCTGCCTGCGCCATCGAATTCACGTTGAACGGCTGGCGGATACGGTTGAGCAGGTCCGTGATCGCCGGTTGGGCGATACCGAAGCCGATGCGCAGGCCGGCCAGACCGTAGGCCTTGGACATGGTGCGCGACACCAGCAGGTTCGGATACTGCTTCACCCATTGCACCGAGTCGTACTGCTGCTCGGGAGCGAGATACTCGTTATAGGCCTCGTCCAGCACGACGACCACCTCCTGCGGCACTTTCTTCAGGAATGCCTCGATCTCGGCTGCGGGGATGAAGGTGCCGGTCGGATTGTTGGGGTTGGCGATGAACACCAGCTTGGTATCCGGGGTAATCGCCGCGGCCATCGCCGCCAGGTCATGGCCAAAGTTCTTCGCAGGGACAGCGATCGCACGTCCGCCGACGGCTTGCGTGGCGAGCGGGTAGACGGCAAACGAATACTGCGCAAAGACCACTGCCTGGCCAGGCTGGACGAAGGCATGTGCCGCCAGCTCCAGGATATCGTTGCTGCCGTTGCCGAGCGTGATCCATTCCTGCGGCACGCCGTACTTCGCGGTGATCGCCTGCTTCAGCTCGAAACCGTTCGAATCGGGGTAACGGCCAATGTCGGCAACAGCCTTGAGCATGGCCTGCTTGGCCGACTCCGGCATGCCGAGCGGATTTTCATTCGATGCGAGCTTGATGATCTTTGCTTCGTCGAGGCCGAATTCGCGGGCAACTTCCGCGATCGGTTTCCCTCCCTGGTAGGGAGCAATGGCGCGAACGTAATCGGGTCCGAATTGGAGTGACATGAGGTTTTCCTGAACAGGTGCCGCAACAGGCACGCGCAGGCGCGCCCGGAAGCGGCGGAACAAACTACAAACTAAACGGATACGAGCCGAGCACCTTGAAGAACGGTGCATTCTGCTTCAGCTCGGCCATCGCCCTGGCGACCTTCTGGTCCTGCACATGGCCTTCCACGTCGACATAGAAGTAGTACTCCCAGGTGCCCATGCGCGCCGGACGCGACTCGAAACGCGTCATCGACACGCCATGCGTGGCCAGCGGCGCAAGCATGTTGTACACGGCGCCTGCCTTGTTCGGCACCGCGAGCACAAGTGAAGTCTGGTCCTTGCCGCAGGGCGCGGGCTGGAGCCGGCCGATCACGGCGAAGCGGGTTCGGTTGTGCGGGTCGTCCTGCACGTGCGCCTTCACCACACCTAGGTTGTATCGCTGGCCGGCGATCTCGCCGGCGATTGCTGCCGCGGTCGGATCTTCGCTGGCGATGCGCGCCGCTTCGCCATTCGACGCCACTGCCTGGCGCTCCACGTGCGGGTAATTCATGTTCAGCCAGACCTGGCATTGCGCGAGGGCCTGCGAATGCGCGCAGATGCGCGTTACGCCGTCCATCGTGCCGTTCTTGGTCATGAGGCTGTGATGCACCGGGATCGAGAGCTCGCCGCTGATGGACAGCGTCGTCTGCAGCAACAGGTCGAGCGTGCGGTTGATCGCGCCTTCGGAAGAGTTTTCCACCGGCACTACGCCGAAATCCGCCGTCCCGGCCTCCGCAGCACGGAACACTTCATCGATGGAGCTGCAAGGCAAGCCTTCGACCGCGTGGCCGAATTGCTGGTACACCGCCTGTTCGCTGAAGGTGCCGGCCGGTCCGAGATAGGCCACCGTCACGCGCCGTTCCAGCGCACGGCAGGAGGACATGATTTCGCGGAAGATGGTCTGCACGTCATGGCTGGCGAGCGGGCCGGGATTGTTGTCGGCCACCTTGCGCAGCACTTGCGCTTCGCGTTCGGGGCGGAATACCGGCGCATTGGTTTCGGCCTTCACATGGCCGACTTCCTGCGCCACCTGCGCGCGGCGGTTGAGCAGGTCGAGGATCTGCGCGTCGATCGAATCGATCTGCTCGCGAAGGGGTTTGAGTTTATCGTCGCTCATCATCTTGGGTCGTTCCGGGGCAGCGGCCGCTGCCCCCGAAAGGCGTTATCCGTGCTTCTTCTCGAAGTCTTTCAGGTAATCGACCAGCGCCTGCACGCCTTCCATCGGCATCGCGTTGTAGATCGATGCGCGCATGCCGCCCACGGACTTGTGGCCCTTGAGCTGCAGCAGGTTGCGCTCCTTGGCGCCGGCGAGGAAGGCCTCGTTCAGCGACTCGTCCTTCAGGAAGAACGGCACGTTCATGCGCGAGCGGCAATCCTTCGCAATGTGATTGCTGTAGAAATCCGTCGAATCCAGATAGTCGTACAACAGCGCGGCTTTCGCAACATTGCGCTGTTCCATTGCCGCAACCCCGCCCTGCCGCTTGAGCCACTGGAATACCAGGCCGGCGATGTAGATCCCGTACGTCGGCGGGGTGTTGTACATCGAGTTGTTCTCGGCAACGAGTTTCCAGTCGAAGGCGGACGGGCAGATCGGCAATGCGTGGCCGAGCAGGTCGTCGCGCACGATCACGAGCGTGACGCCGGCGGGGCCGATGTTCTTCTGCGCACCGGCGAAGATCACACCGTAGCGCGAGACATCGACCGCGCGCGACAGGATGTGCGAAGACATGTCCGCCACCAGCGGCACGTCGCCCACGTCCGGCGTGTACTGGAACTCGACGCCGTCGATCGTTTCGTTGGTGCAGATGTGCACGTATGCGGCGTCGCTGGACAGCTTCCAGCTATCGCGCGGCGGAATGGATGCAAACTTGCCGGCCTCGGACGAAGCGGCGACATTCACGTTGCAGTATTTCTTCGCTTCCTTGATCGACTTGCCCGACCAGGAGCCGGTGTGGACGAAATCGGCGACGGACGGCTGGGACTTCCTGCCGAGCAGGTTCATCGGCACGATCGCGTTTTCGCCGATGCCGCCACCCTGCAGGAACAGGATGCGGTAGTTCGACGGCACCGCGAGCAGCTCGCGCAGGTCGCGCTCCGCCGCTTCGTAAATCGAGATGAACTCCTTGCCGCGATGGCTCATTTCCATCACGGACATGCCGCTGCCGTGCCAGTCGAGCATTTCCTCGGCGGCCTGCTGCAGCACTTCCTGCGGCAGGACAGCCGGGCCGGCCGAGAAATTGTAGACGCGGCTCATTACTCCTCCGCTCCGGTGCTCTCGGCGGCGCCGTTGTCAGCTGCGCCGCTTTCGCTGCCATTTTCGCCGCCGTTGTCAGTACCGTTCAAGTCATCGACATCCGACTCGACGATGCGCTGCAGGCCGGACAGCTTGGTGCCGTCTTCGACCGCGATCAGGGTTACGCCTTGCGTTGCGCGGCCCATTTCACGGATCTCGGCAACGCGTGTGCGGATCAGAACGCCTCCGGTCGTGATCAGCATGATCTCGTCGCGCTCTTCCACCAGGGTGGCGGCAACGACCTTGCCGTTGCGCTCGGTGGTCTGGATCGCGATCATGCCCTTGGTGCCGCGGCCATGGCGGGTGTATTCGGTGATCGGCGTCCGCTTGCCGAAGCCGTTTTCGGTTGCGGTCAGCACCGACTGCTGTTCGTTCTCGGCCACCAGCAGCGCGATCACCTGCTGGCCGTCCTCGAGGTTCATGCCGCGCACGCCACGCGCAAGACGGCCCATCGGACGGACATCGTTTTCGTCGAAGCGCACGGCCTTGCCGGCATCGGAGAACAGCATCACATCATGCTTGCCGTCGGTCAGCGCGGCGCCGATCAGGAAGTCGCCCTCGTCCAGGTCGACCGCGATGATGCCGGCCTTGCGCGGATTGCTGAATTCGGTCAGCGGGGTCTTCTTCACCGTACCGAGGCTGGTCGACATGAACACGTAATGGTCCTCGGGGAAGCTGCGGTTGTCGCCGGACAGCGGCAGCACCACCGTGATCTTCTCGCCGTCCTGCAGCGGGAACATGTTGACGATCGGCTTGCCGCGCGAGTTGCGCGAACCCTGCGGCACTTCCCAGACCTTCAGCCAGTACAGGCGGCCGCGGTTCGAGAAGCAGAGGATGTAATCATGCGTGTTGGCGATGAACAGCTGGTCGATCCAGTCATCTTCCTTGGTCGCCATTGCCTGCTTGCCGCGTCCGCCGCGCTTCTGCGCGCGGTACTCGGACACCGGCTGCGATTTCATGTAGCCGGAGTGCGACAGCGTCACCACCATGTCCTGCGGTGCGATCAGGTCTTCGGTCTCGAGGTCGGTGGCGTTATGTTCGATGGTCGAACGGCGGGTATCCTTGGCGCCGTCGCCGTACTCGTGCTTGGCGGCGGCCAGCTCGTCCGAAATGATCGCCGTCACGCGTTCCGGCTTGGCGAGGATGTCGAGCAGGTCGGCGATCTGCGCCATCACTTCCTTGTACTCGTTGACGATCTTGTCCTGCTCGAGGCCGGTCAGGCGCTGCAAGCGCATCTGCAGGATTTCCTGCGCCTGGTCGTCGGACAGCTTGTACAGGCCATCCGGCTGGATGCCGTAGTGCTTCGGCAGGTTCTCCGGACGGAAGGCGTCCGCGCCGCCGACGTTCTCGCCGGCTGCACGAGCGAGCATGTCGCGCACCACCGAGGAATCCCAGGCGCGCGCCATCAACTCCGACTTCGCGATCGGCGGCGTGGGCGCTGCCTTGATGATGGCGATGAAGTCGTCGATGTTTGCCAGCGCGACCGCGAGGCCTTCCAGCACGTGGCCGCGTTCGCGCGCCTTGCGCAGTTCGAACACCGTGCGGCGCGTCACCACTTCGCGGCGGTGCGACAGGAAGCACTCCAGCATCTGCTTCAGGTTCAGCAGCTTCGGCTGGCCATCGACCAGCGCCACCATGTTCATGCCGAAGGTGTCCTGCAGTTGCGTCTGCTTGTAGAGGTTGTTGAGCACGACTTCCGGTACTTCGCCGCGCTTGAGCTCGATCACCACGCGCATGCCCGACTTGTCGGACTCGTCGCGGATGTCCGAGATGCCGTCCAGCTTCTTGTCGCGCACCAGCTCTGCAATGCGCTCGAGCAGCGACTTCTTGTTCACCTGATAGGGCAGCTCGTCGACGATGATCGCCGTGCGGTTGTCCTTGCCGAATTCTTCGAAGTGGGTCTTGGCGCGCATCACCACGCGGCCGCGGCCGGTGCGGTAGCCGTCACGCACGCCCGAGACGCCGTAGATGATGCCGCCTGTCGGGAAATCGGGCGCCGGAATGAGTTCGATCAGTTCGTCGATCGAGCATTCCGGGTTGCGCAGCACGTGCAGCGAGCCGTTGATCACTTCCGAGATGTTGTGCGGCGGGATATTGGTCGCCATGCCCACCGCAATACCGGACGAGCCGTTGATCAGCAGGTTCGGGATGCGCGTCGGCAGCACCGACGGCTCCTTTTCCTTGCCGTCGTAGTTCGGCTGGAAGTCGACCGTTTCCTTCTCGATGTCGGCCAGCAGTTCGCTGGAGATCTTGTCGAGGCGGCACTCGGTATAACGCATCGCCGCGGCATTGTCGCCGTCGACCGAACCGAAGTTGCCCTGACCATCGACCAGCGTGTAGCGCAGCGAAAAATCCTGGGCCATGCGCACCAGGGTGTCATAGATCGCCTGGTCGCCGTGCGGGTGATACTTACCCATGACTTCGCCGACCACGCGCGCGCACTTCACATAGGGGCGATTCCACACGTTGTTCGTCTCGTGCATCGCATAGAGCACGCGGCGGTGCACGGGCTTGAGGCCGTCGCGCACGTCGGGGAGCGCACGACCAACGATCACGCTCATTGCGTAATCGAGGTAGCTCTTGCGCATCTCTTCTTCAAGGGAAATCGGGATAGTCTCTTTGGCGAATTGATCCATTGGCGAGTCGGCTTGTCTATGCTGAGGTTCGAGATGCCGGCACCGCGCAAAAAGTGCGGTGCCAAACATTGGATTTTAGCATGGCAGCCATCGCTTCCCCGCCCAAGGGATCCGATATGCGCGGCTTCTTGCGCCATTTAGAGGCGTACGCGATGAAAATGTGTTTAAATAAAATGTTTCATTGCGTAAATTGGCATTCTTATAATAACCACCTAGGGAATAAAAACATGCTCAAACACCTTGCCCTCGCAGCGACCATCGGTCTGAGTGCAGCGGCCGCAACGGCCCAGACGGACATCAAGGCAAACCCCGACAAGAGCGCATACCTGCAGGACGGCCGCGGCGTCATCGCACGCAGTCCCTTCGGTCTGTGCTGGCGCGCCGGCTACTGGACTCCGGCCGACGCCGTGGCAGGCTGCGACGGCGAACTGGTTCCCCCGGTCGCAAAACCGACCGCACCCGCCATCGCCGCACCGGCACCGGCT
>Ga0196971_1000579_pt1 | contig 24989 bp, 20 predicted proteins | sample S1v_1013CmetaG_FD_148660 | JGI IMG/M metagenome (GOLD analysis project Ga0196971, IMG submission 148660) | Soil microbial communities from Anza Borrego desert, Southern California, United States - S1+v_10-13C | ecosystem: Environmental > Terrestrial > Soil > Desert | place: USA: California...
CCCTCATCACAGGCGCCGATCACGCGCTCCCGGAGATCGATCGAATAGGCTTTCGCCATCACCGCTCCTCATTTCGCAAATACTCATCAGACCGCTTCCCGATCCCTTGGTTTCCTTTCACTAGATATGAAAATGCTCTAACGCCGGCGATTGCGTTTCAGTCTCTCGCGTTTTCACTGATCATGGGGCTGGTGGGTGGTCTGCTTCCGGCGGTTAAAGCCGCCCGGATGGATCTTATCGAGGCTTTGCGAGCCGTCTGAGGCTTGCGCTTTAAATTCAGTCGTTTGATGTCGAATGGCTTGCGGGATTCGCGATAGTGATGCTTTCGGCCTCTCATCCTGCCGAATGGATGAGGTTCAGACGCTTGCACGCCTCTTGCAGATGCTGCTGCCAATAGTTGCGATAGCCGTTGGACCATAGCCGCTGCGCCGATTTTTCACCCGTTGTTCCGGCCTCATAAGAAGCCAGTCCCCGTCTCACTTCGAAATAGATATCCGTCAGGTTTTCCGAAAGGTTTCCGTAGGTTAAGTCAACGTTCTCTCTAAAGTCCGGCTCCGGCGAACGTTCGTCGTAGTGGTCCAGATAACGCTTGAGGCGGAGATAAGACTCGAAGCGCGCATCCAAATCGGAGGCTAGTTTGTACGCGCGGTACGGTTCTTGATAAGCGAGTCGTCTGACGGCGGCATCCAGTTTCAGCAAAGCGCTTTCCACGCGCTTCAGCCATTCCGCCGGATGGTTGCCTTTGACTTGCTCGATCAAGCGGCAATAGTCGTTTGCGGCTTCGGCTACGGCTGTGAGCGGGTTTTTATCATCAATCACGTTTATCGATCGGTCAAAGTCCAATTTAACTCCAAACCGTATGAGAATCTTCAGCGATTGCTTGTGCCGATGATTCATTTTGCCAAATGAAGGCAGGATTCGCTTCTTGAACCATTCGGAAGCCGATCGCGCCCCGCGACGAAAACACGTTTTTGAATAAGTCTAGCCAATCCGGGCCGATTCGCCGGGAGTAACGGCACCTTCTTGGGTGAAACCCGAAAAGATTGTTCAACCCAAGTTTCTGTTGTCGAGGGAACGAGTGCGGCGCCCTTTAGAGTTTTCAATTTTGCGATCCAGCTCGCAAGAATGTCACAAAGGGGGATATCTTCGCTCCGACCGAATTGTAAGAAGCCGGCGGCGGACTAAACTCAAAGCTAGTTTCGTAAGCTCTACATTTCTCCCGGCCATGCATCACAAGGAACATCCGGTAATACCTTTCACGCTTGATATCGAGTCGGTCGCGGCTTGGCTGGATGGGTTGCCCGTGGCTAATACCCGTGAATGCTGTCGCGTACTCTATCCGGTATTGCAGGCCTTGAATGCCGCTTCTATCGAGCCTCGTCTACGCTTCGCAATCCTTGAAAAATGCCGAGCGACGGTGTCGGGGCTCGATAAGGGGCTCTTGCCGTATTTCCTGGACAGGTCTTTTCCCCTGGATGGAAAAACGCGGAAAATCGCCAGTCTGTGCTCCAGATTCCACAGCGAGTTGGCGCTGGGGTATCGGCAAACCGTAGAAGCGGGGGCGTTCGCCGAAGCTTTTAAATCACCGGAGCAAGCGGTGATTGTCGGGCGTGTGTTCGAATACTACGCCAACAGCCTTCTACGAGCCGCTCAGATTTACGAGGCGCCGCCCTCGGCCTTTTGGCCGTCCATCTTTGGGCTTTTCCGGCTGACCGAGGAGCGGGGTCTTTGCCATTCGACGCTGGACGACAATGCCTTGGGGACAGTTTCGGTCACCCGGTTTTTCAAAGTCGTACTGTTATTCGGGTTAGCCGCTCCGAACAGGCTCGGCCAGCGAGACATACAGCGGCTGTTCGATGTGTTGGCGACTCACGCGGAGCTCGTGAGAATCGAATCCACTCCCGTCGACAGTGGGGCGCGTGCGGTTCTGTGTTTCGATTGTTCGGGCGCGGGATCCCTCATGCCTGTGCCGGCGCCCGCGCCAGTCAACAAGCCCGGTCTGCGCTTTTTGTTCGTGGAACGTTTGTTGAGCGAATTCCGCAGCGAAATTCGGGCGGGCGGCAAGCCGGAGGAAAATCCGCTAACATTTGCTTTTCCTAGGCTCGGCGACCGTCTGCCGTGCCAGTCGGAGCTGACCGCGCGACGTGCTGTTCCCAGCTTGGGGATCGAGACCATCGCCGCGACGGTAAGGCGCGTCGAGGCGCACCGTACCAGCGGCGCTTCATCCACACCCTGGTCGAATCTCGACCAGCTGGAATTGGCACCGCTGAGTTCGGACCTGCGATCGGAGGCTCTCGGCTCCAAATCCACGGGCACGTTTGCCGCCGCATTGGTTTCACGGCCGGGCTCCAAGGGCGAGAGACTCGGAGGAGGTTTCGGGGACATGCGTTCCGCCAAGGTTTACCGCAGCGAGCTTCCGGGTTTTTATATGGTCGACTCGGGTGGGCAGACCTTTCGCATAGGCGACCTGCTTGCGCTGAATACCGACGACGAAATCATTCAAGTGGGTGCCGTGCGGTGTGGACAAATACACGACGGCCAATTCTGTTACAACTTTGAATTACTTGGAAATAACCCGCGTTCTGTCCGGTTCCGTGGCGAACGCCCCGGCAGCGACATGCAGAAAGCGTTGCTGTTCAAAACGGCGTCGGATGCGCCGAATACTTTGATTACGCCGCCCGTAAAGCTCCGCGGCGGCGACGCCATTATCGTGGAGTGGGGCGGAGGAAAGAGGATTTTTCGAATAGCCAAGCTCTTGGAGGCCAACTCGACGTTCTGTCACATTGCTCTTGCCGCTGAGCCTTCCGTCTGACCGCTCGCCGATTCTTTCACAGTCAGAGAAACTTCCACTCGGCAAAGCTCGCCGCCTGACCGCAATAGACGCCTCTGGTGTCGAGTAGATTCCAGATGGTCGTATGTTCGATCAGGAACCGCCGTCCGTGTCTCGCAATGCGAATTCCCCGATAATCGTCGATATAGCCCCTGGCCGTGACCTCAGCCAGAAGGCGCCGCCGTTCCTCCCGATCTTCTCGTTCGGAGGAGAGACGCGAAGGAAAAGCCGTAAGCTCCTCCCAGTTCATGCCGAATAGGGTCATCGCGGTCTGATTGGCATAGTTGAAGACCGGATCTTTGGCCGTATCGTGGGAAAGGACTACGAAGGGAGCGGAAAACAGATACCGTGCCGCTTCGCAATCATTCATCCGTGGATCGACCAGTTCGCGCTTTGTCCAATGCCTGTAGCTATTGCGCAAAATGGCCACGTGATCGGCCAAGAAACTATTCTCTTCGCTGGGTTTAGGGAAAGCGGTCATGGACATGTATGGCTTTCGGGACGTAAATTAATCTTGTAGGCGCGACCAGATTATAGCCCCATCAGATGACGTTCCCGAACAGACGGAGATGTCGCTAGGCGACGATAACCTTTTTCACAGGCATCGGTCTAACTCGCTCTTTCGCGGAAAAAGAAGGACACCGGGGCGACAGAGGAGAAGATGTGGTTTTTGCGATTAACGGAGGGACGGATTTGGCGGTGATGGAGAAAATATCTGCTGTCCCCTGGTGTCCGAGACGAAGAGGTTATGCAACGATATTTACGCAATGGGCATGCCGATCTATAAAGTAATGTTAAAACAACGACATGCTTGTCTTGTGGACAGGATGACAATGAGAATCGGGGCAATTGCCTCAATCTGGTGCGGGAAAACGCGCACCGCACGCAACTCGCCCACTCGGTCATTCCTCAAGGCCCAACTGGAACGCAGGTCGCTCTAAGGTAATTGCGATGCGGAAGTATGGCGGTGTCCTCGTTCATTGCAGCAGAGACGAGGTTGGAATGATCGAAGTCGTTGATACTTATGGCGTGCGTTCTCTTCATTTCGGCACCTATCCTAAACAAAGCGCCATGTCGCTCGCCGAGCCCGATAGGTTGGAGCTCTCTTATGTGCGCGCGATGCTCGCGGGGCTTCTATTTAAACCCGAGCCGCGCAACATTCTTTTGTTGGGTTTGGGGGGCGGTTCGCTCGCGAAATTCCTGCTTAATCACTTCCCTGAATGCCGGATTGATGCGGTCGAGTGCCGCTCGGCTGTCGCAACCGTTGCTTACGAGTACTTCGGACTTCCGGAGGACGCGCGGCTTGCCGTTCATGTTTCCGAAGGAAACGATTTTGTCTGTGCCGAAGCCGAACGGCGGGAAGCGGAGTACGACCACATTTTCGTGGATGTCTTTGATCATCAAGGTCTGGCGGAGACAGTGAATCAACAGGATTTCTTTTCGGCAACCCGCAGGCTTTTACATTCCGAGGGCATTCTCGCTATAAACCTATGGGGAACGCAGACCCAATCGCTGAGGCAATCCATGAGTCTGCTCAACCTGTATTTCGACAGACGCACGATGCGCTTGCAGGTTCCCGGTCGGGGCAATGTGATCGGTTTTGGGTTCGGGCAGCGCGCGCAACGCACCGAGATGGGGGAGCTGAAGCAGCAGGCGAAGGCTTTAGAACTGCGTCTTGATATCGAGTTTCCGCGTTTTTTGCGCCTGCTGTCTTATTCCGGCTGGCGGTGATGGGGCATTCCTTCGGCGGTCAGGAATCTTTCTACTCTCACTCTTCCGGACCGGGCTTATACTGCGCCATGAGTTGCTGCTGAATGTTAGGAGATACCGCCTCGTAGTGGCTGAATTCCAGGGTGTATGAGCCCCGGCCGGCCGTAAGCGATTTGAGCCGCGAATGATAACTGCTCAGCTCGGCGAGCGGGGCTCGAGCGCTAACCGTGGTCATCCCGCTCCGCGATGGCGCAGTGCCGGTAACCTGGCCGCGTCGGGACGAGAGATCGCCGCTGACATCGCCGATCGTCGATTCCGGAATACTGATCTCAACGTTGACGACCGGCTCCAGCACGATGGGGCGCGCTTTCGCCACGGCATCCTGAAACGCCTTTTTGCCGGCGGCGACGAACGCGACCTCCTTGCTGTCGACCGGGTGCGTCTTGCCGTCGTAAACGACAACACGGACGTCCTGTATCGGGTAGCCCGCCACAGCTCCGATCTCCAGCGCTTGGCGCACGCCTTTCTCGACCGCCGGGATGAATTGCCCGGGAATTGTGCCGCCTTTTACCTCATCCACGAACTCGAAGCCCGCTCCCCGGGGCAGCGGTTCGATGCGCAGGAAGACTTCGCCGAACTGGCCGGCACCGCCGGTTTGCTTCTTGTGGCGGTGATGTCCCTCGGCCGGCGAAGTAATCGTCTCGCGATAAGGAATTTTGGGCGGATGAATGTCCACCTCCAGCTTGTACTGGTCGTGCATCTTTTCCAGTACCCTCTGCAAGTGGAGTTCGCCCAAGCCGTGTATCACTTCCTCATGGGTCGAAGCGTCGTACTCCACGTCCAGGACGGGGTCTTCCGCTTCCAGCTTGTGCAGAACTTCGGAAAGCTTGTGTTCGTCGCCTCGGCGCCTCGGCGTGATCGCCAGACCGAACACGGCATGGGGAAAATCGAGCGGCTTCAGGTGAATATGGTCGTCCTCCGGCGCATCGTGCAGTACCGCATCGAAGTCGATTTCGTCCACTTTAGCCACGGCGCAAATGTCGCCCGGTATGCAGCGCATCACGGGGACGTGCTGCTTTCCTTGGAGCATGAACAGATGCCCCGCCTTGAACGGCTTGCGGGACTCGCCGATAAAGAGTTGAGTATCGGGAGTAATCGTGCCCTGATGGACGCGGAACACCGAGATCTTGCCGACGTACGGGTCTATTTCCACCTTGAACACATGAGCCAGCACGTGTTTCGACGAATCGGGCTTCGAACGGAACGGCACGGCGTTCTTGCGCTCGGTATTGGACGGCCAGCGCTCGAACAAGGGCGGATTGCCTTCTTTAGGGTTCGGCAGCAATGCGACGAAGGCGTTCGCCAACTCTTGCAGACCTGCGCCGGTGCGGGCGGAAACAAAGCAAACCGGAACCAAATGGCCGTTGCGCAGCGCCTCTTCGAAAGGGGCGTGCAACGCTTCGGGAGCAATCTCCCCCTGTTCGAGGTATTGCGTCATAAGCGCTTCATCGACTTCCACCACCTGATCGATCAGCGCACGATGGGCTTCGGCCGGTGAGGAAAAATCGGTCTCGCCATCCGGGTTGAAGAAGCAATCGATGACCCGTGCGCCCTTGTCGGCGGGTAGGTTGATCGGCAGGCACTCCTTGCCGAACGTCTCGCGAATCTCGCTCATCAGTTCCGGCAGGTTCAAATTATCGCCGTCGATCTTATTCACGACGATCATGCGGCACGAACCCCGCGCTTGAGCCCATTGCATCATGCGGCCGGCGGTGAATTCGATGCCGTTGCTGGCGTTGATGACCACGGCCACCGTTTCGACCGCATCCAAGGCGCACAACGCCTGACCCATAAAGTCGGGATATCCCGGGGTATCCAGAAGGTGGATGCGGGTATTGTTGTGATTGAGGTGGGTAACGGCGAGCTTCAGGGAGTGCTGATGGGTTTTCTCGAGCGGATCGTAGTCGCAAACGGTAGTCCCTTTCTCGATGTTGCCCGGCGTGGTGATCATCCCTGCCTTATAAAGGAGCGCTTCGGCCAATGTCGTCTTGCCCGCGCCCGCGTGTCCGACCAGAGCGATAGTCCTGATGTCTTCGGTAGAGTATGTGTTCATATCCGTCCTTACTCTCACGATTTGAGGGCTGAAGCCGAGTGTAGGCGGAGTAGGCGGGGGACTTCAAGCATCAACTTTCATCTGTGAGTCCGTTCAGTGAGTTTGAGCATTCGTGACGAACGACAATCGCGTTGAATGTTTCTCTGGTCTCAATGAAGCAAAGTCAGTTCCCACCGGCTGTCGCGATCGTTTTGACGGATGGTGTAGATGTGGCAGTCGTCGCCGAGGACCTTGAAATAGCGGTACTCCGGAGTTGTCCAGCGGTTGAGTATTTCCACCTTGACTTTGCGATCATCGATCAAAACTCGCCGCGGTTCTTCGTCGCCCCGATATCCGGCGTAGCAGAACACCCGGATTTCGGTAAAAGTTTCCCGTTTCATGCGCATAAGAACTGTCTAAAGGGTAACGTTTCTTAGACAGTTCTACGGCACTTGTATCGTCAAAGTTACGCTGAAAGAGGTGATTCCCCGTGTCTGATTTAAGCAATGCCGGTGTTTGGCTTAAAACGCCTCGTTTTTGAAATCCATGATGCTCCCGCTGCCGGAAAGGATGGCGGAAAAGAGCCCCGAGGTTCTGGGCAAGATGCGCTCCATGTAAAAGCGAGCGGTATCGAGCTTGGCTTGATAAAAGCCCGTTGTATCGTCCTTGAGTTTCGTTTGGGCGATTTCCGCCATGCGTGCCCAGCAATAGGCCATCGTGGTGAGGCCGAACAGATGAAGGTAATCGTAGGCTGCGGCGCCGGCTTCGTTGGGATCGGCGAGACTGCGTTCGGCGAGGAAGGCGGTGGCGCGCTGGAGGCGGCTGAACGCTTTGGCCAGCGGTTCGGTCACGAAGGCTAGCTGAGCGTTGCCGGTGCGTTCGTCGAGATAACGCTGGACCGGATGGAAGAAGCTGCGCAAATACCGTCCGGCGTGTGCGGGCAGCTTGCGTCCAACCAGATCCAGGGCTTGGATGCCGTTGGCGCCCTCGTAGATCTGGGCGATCCGCGCATCGCGCACGAATTGCTCGATGCCGTGTTCGCGGATGTAGCCGTGTCCGCCGTACACCTGAACGGCCAAATTGGCGGCCTCGAACCCGAGATCGGTGAAGAAAGCCTTCACCACGGGCGTCAGCAGGGCCACGAAATCCTCCGCCTGCTGGCGGATGCCGGGGTCCGGATGGCGGTTTTCCTTGTCCAACTGAGCGCCCACCCAGGCCGACATGGCCCGCATGCCCTCGATATAGGCGCGCATGGTCAAAAGCATACGCCGCACGTCCGGATGGACGATGAGGGGATCAGCCGGCTTGCCAGGATTTTTCGGGCCGGTCAAAGCGCGGCCTTGCAAGCGCTCCTTCGCATAGGCCGCGGCATTTTGATACGCCACTTCGCCGAGGCCCAGCCCCTGCAGCCCGACTTCGAGACGGGCGCTGTTCATCATCACGAACATGGCGCGGAGTCCTTTATTGACGTCTCCTATCAAATAGCCGGTGGCGTCCTCAAGGCTGAGGCTGCACGTGCTCGAAGCCTTGATGCCCATCTTGTGCTCGATGGACGTGCAGAAGAGGCGGTTGCGCGGCCCTAAGCTGCCGTCCGGATTGACCAAGAACTTCGGCACGAGAAAAAGGCTGATGCCTTTGACCCCGGGTGGGGCATCCGGAGTGCGCGCCAGAACCATCTGGATGATGTTTTCGCTGAGATCCTGCTCCCCGCCCGAAATGAAAATCTTGTTGCCGCTGAGCCGATACGTGCCGTCAGCCCGTGGGATAGCTTTGGTGCGGATTAATCCGAGATCGGTGCCGCATTGAGACTCGGTCAGGCACATGGTGCCGGTCCAGCGTCCCTCCACCATGTGCGGGAGATAGAGGTTCTTTATGGCCTCGGAGGCCATCTTGAGCAGCAGTTGGTAGGCCCCGTGGGTCAGCTTGGTGTAGATGGCGAAAGAAAGGTTGCTCGCCGAAAGCATTTCCGACGTCAGCACGTAGACGGTTTCCGGCAGGCCTTGCCCACCGTATTCGGGACGGCTGGTCAGTCCCGGCCAGCCGCCTTCCCTGTAGCGCTGATAAGCGTCTCTAAAACCCCGCGGGGTGTACACCTCGCCGTTCTCGAACCGGCAGCCTTCCTCGTCGCCGCTCCGGTTGAGGGGAAACAGAATGTTTTCGGCCACCTTGGCCATTTCCTCCAGGACGGCATCCACCAGATCGGGCGATATATCCTCCATGCCGGGCATGTCCTGAAGGTGCTCGTCGGCCAGGAACTCGTGATAGATGAAGCGCATGTCGCGCAAGGGCGCTTTGTAGATGGCCATGGCTAATTCCTCAAAGGCTTGCCGGTTTCCAGCGTGTGTTCCATGCGGGCGATCGTTTCTTTTCGTCTAACCAGATCCATGAAGGCACGCCGTTCCAACGTCAAGAGATCGTCCTCGGATAAGGGCTTGCTGATGTCGGAATCGCCTCCCGTGAGCACTTCGGCCAAGGCTCCGGCCACCACGGCGTCATGGGCCGTGGCCTTGCCGAGCCGCCGGTACTGGCCGATGGCCATATCCAGCGCGGCTTTACCCGAGGTGCCGGGGAGATAAAAGACCGGCGGCTCGGGCGGTGTATAGTTTTCGCTTAGGACCAGCGCTTTCTCTTTGGCCTCGAATAGCAGCCGGTCCCGGTTCATGGTGATGCCGTCACCGGGGCGCAGGAACAGCAGGCTTTTCGCCTCCTGGGCCGATTTCGATACGGTGGCGACGCTGATGGTTTCGAAGATCCGGGCGATCGGCGCCACCGGACCTTGAGGAGACTTCTTATCGGCGAAAGCGCGCAGCAGCATCTCCTTGCAGCCGCCCCAGCCGGGAATCACGCCGATGCCGGCTTCCACCAGCCCTATGTACAGTTCGGCATGGGCCTGCACGACATCGCAATGGAGCATGATCTCGCATCCGCCGCCGAGAGCCAGTCCCGATGGCGCGCCGACCACGGGGAAGGGCGCGTATTTGAGTGCTTTAAAGGCGTCCTGGCCCTGCTTGATCAAGTTTTCCACTTCCGACCACAAGGCGATGTTGATGCCGAAGAGCAGCACGCCGAGATTGGCCCCGGCGGAAAAATTGTCGGCTTCGTTGTAAATCACCAACGCGCGGTAATCGCTCCGCACGATATCGATGGCCTTATGGATCAGCTTGAGCACCAAGGGATCGAAGGTGTTCATCTTGCTCTGGAACTCGAGGCAGGCCACGCCATCGCCCACGTCCCAAAGGCTCGCCGAAGGGTTCCGCGCCAGAGGCTTGCTGCGCCGCTTGATGTCCGCCAGGAGCAAGACGCCGGGCGGGCGCTCGACCGTTCGTAGGGTGGGCTTCAGTCCACCAATCTTGCCTTCGCCCGTCCCCGTGAAGGCGAGACCGTGCAGCTGGCCGTCGATGACTTGGTAAAGCGGTCCGTCGTGTCGGAGCAGCTCGGGGACGGGCTTGCCCATCGCTTCAAGCATTCTGGCCAGATTGTCGCCGCCGATCCGATCGATCATTTCGAAGGGGCCGTATTGCCAGTTGTAGCCGAACCGTATGGCGCGGTCGACGGATTCCAGATCATCGGCGATGTCCGGGGCCACCGCTGCGGCGTAAGCCAGCGTCTGGGCCATGACGCTGCGGGCGTATTCGGCGGTTTTATCGGCGGATTGCAGCAAGCCTGCCAAACCCGTTGTCTTCATGGCCGCGATGCTGGCGAGTTCCGGTTTGGTGCTGACCCGGTACGCGCCGGTTTCGAGATCGATGGCCTCCTTGATTTTGCCGCCCCCGGCTTTGGTCAAGCGATAAAAGCCGCCCTTGCCTTTGCGTCCGGTATACCCCTCCGCGATCATCCGCGTCACCAGCTCCGGCACGCGACTGATGGCGTGGAACGGATCGGTCGGCGGAAGCGCCCGATCCATGCTGGGGATGATATGGGGAACGAGGTCGAGACCCACGAGATCGAGCAACCCGAAAACACCGGTCTTGGGGATGCCGAACGGACGGCTGATGACGGCATCGGCTTCTTCCACCGTAAGTCCGAGGCGCATCGCTTCCAAAAGCCCGAGTTGCAGCCAAAAGATGCCGATGCGGTTGGCAATGAAGCCGGGAGTATCCTTGCAGTGAACGATGCTCTTGCCGAGCCGGCGATCGCCGAAATCGGTTAGCGCTTCGAGCGCATCGGACCGCGTTTCGGGGCCGTAAACGATCTCCAAGAGCCGCATGTAGCGTGGCGGGTTGAAGAAATGGGTGATCAGGAAGTCGCGGCGGAAGTTCTCCGGCATGTCCCGCGTCAGCTCGGCGAGGGGCAGGGTGGAGGTATTGGACGAAACGATGGAGCCGGGTTTGCGAGTGACATCCAGGCTGCGGTAGATCTTCTGCTTGATGTCCCGTTTCTCGACCACCGCCTCGATGATCCAATCCGTCTCGGCAAGCCGGCCGAGATCGTCCTCGATGTTGCCGGGCGTGATCAGCGCGAGGTTTCTGCGATGCATCAACGGAGGCGGATCGGTTTCCTGAAGTTTCTTCAAGGCGTTTTTGGCGATAATGTTTCGGTCCGCCGCACCTTCGGGCACGATGTCCAGCAGCAAAACCGGAACGCCGGCGTTGGCGGCCTGGGCCGCGATAGCCGCTCCCATGACTCCCGCGCCGATGACGGCCATTTTTTCGATCTTCATGTTGGCCTCACCTCCAAATGTAGGGCAAAGGTTTGACATGTAGGAGCGGGCTGAAGCCCACTCCTACAGCACAAGCAAGCTCAAACTGCTTCCAGAATGGTCGCGATTCCTTGTCCTCCGCCGATGCACTGCGTCGCTAGGGCGTAACGTTTCTTTTCCCGCTTGAGCAACGATGCCGCCTTGCCGGTGATGCGGGCGCCGCTGGCCCCCAGCGGATGGCCCAAAGCGATGGCGCCGCCATGGAGGTTGAGCTTGCCTTCGTCGATGCCGATTTCGTGGATGCACGCCAGCGCCTGGACCGCGAAGGCTTCGTTCAATTCGAAGAGATCGATGTCCTCGACCGCCAGCCCGGCGCGCTTTAGTGCCTTACGGCTTGCTTCCGCCGGGCCTATGCCCATGATCTCGGGGGCGCAGCCGGAAACCGCAATGCTCTTGATGCGTGCCAGGGGTTCGAGGCCATTGCGTTGCGCGTAGTCTTCGGTGCACACCAGGACCGCGGCGGCGCCATCGGTGAGCGGCGACGAGGTTCCGGCCGTGACGACGCCGTTTTCTCTGAAGGCGGGCTTCAGGCCGGCCAAGGCTTCCGGGTAGGTGTCGGGACGCGGGCAGCCATCCTGGGTCACCACGCCGTCGGGCGTTTCGATGGGAACCAGCTCGTCGTCGAATTGGCCCGATGTTCTTGCCTCCTGCACTTTGCGCTGGCTGTCGACGGCGAAGCGCTCCTGGTCGGCGCGGCTAATGCCATAACGCTCGACCAGGTTTTCCGCCGTTTCGCCCATGCTCATATAGGCTTGAGGATACTCCTGATAAAGCCGCGGATGCGGCATCGGGTTGAAGCCCGTCATCGGCACCCGACTCATGGATTCGACGCCGGCGCAAACGAACGCTTCGCCGGCATCGAGCTGAATTGCGCCCGCCGCCTGATGTATCGCCTGCATGGACGAGCCGCAAAACCGGTTGATGGTGGTGCCCGCGACGGACGGCGGAAGGCCCGCCAGGAATACGACGAGACGGCCCATGTTTAGGCCCTGCTCGGCCTCGGGAAAGGCACAGCCCAGTATCAAATCCTCGATGTCTTCGGGCTTGGCGCCTGTTTTGCGCAGCAAGCCTTTAACCACCTGCGCGGCCAGTTCATCGGGGCGGACGCCGCTAAGCTGGCCCTTCTTGGCTGGTGTAAACGGCGAGCGGCAGTAGCCGGCGATGACAACGTTTTTCATGGTCTGCCTCCTGACGGAAAACGCCACAAAGGACGGGAGATCGCTTAATCTCTGAAGCGAAAATAATTAGTAAGTAAACACAGAAACAGCAGCGGCGTATTGCCGCTCGACAACCTAAAACGGCTGTCCTATCCGAAGCTCTGTAACGCAGCAGGAATTAAGGAATGTGCTGCGTGTCCTATTATTAGATCGTTTTCCGCAGCTCCCGGCGAAGAATCTTGCCCACGGCGCTTTTCGGGAGTTCATCGCGAAATTCTATGTATTTAGGCACTTTATAGGCCGCCAAGTTCAAACGGCAATAACGGCGGACTGCGTCCGCATCCAAGCTCTCGTCCTTGCGTACGATGAAAACCTTGACCGTTTCGCCGGTTTTGTCATCCGGCACCCCCACCGCGGCACACTCCCGAACCGATGGGTGGGTATCCAGAACGGCTTCGATTTCATTGGGATAGACGTTGAAGCCCGAGACAAGAATCATGTCTTTCTTGCGATCGACGATGTACAAGAATCCTTTTTCGTCCATCCGGGCGATATCGCCGGTACGTAGCCAGCCGTCCGGCGTCATGACCATGGCGGTTTCGTCCGGCCGGTTCCAATAACCCTTCATGACCTGCGGCCCGCGTACATAAAGTTCGCCCGCCGCTCCGGGCGGCAGCGTATGGCCCTCTTCGTCCCGAATGCTGCATTCGGTGGACGGTACGGGAAGTCCGATACTGCCGTTGAACTCCGTCAAGCCGGCCGGATTGATGGCAACTACGGGTGATGTTTCGGTCAGGCCATAACCCTCGATGATCGGACAACCGGTCACTTGTTGCCAGCGATGGGCCACGGTTTCCTCGGTCGGCATGCCGCCGCTGATGACGAATTTGAGCGAACCGAAATTCAGCTCGTCGAAGCCCGGCGTGTTGAGCAGCCCTTTGAAGAGCGTGTTGACGCCGGTTATGACGGTGAAACGTACTTTGCCGAGAGTCTTGACGAGGCCGAGAAGGTCCCGCGGATTGGTAATAAGGTGGTTCAGGCCGCCGAGCCGGGTGAAACAAAGCAAATCCACGGTCAGCGCAAAGATGTGGTAGAGCGGCAGCGCCGTTATCACGACTTCCTCGCCGTCGATCAAGGCTCTTTCAGGGGGCAGGCCACCCAGAATCCATCGGGTCGATTGCTCGACATTCGCCAGCAGATTGCGATGCGTCAGCATGGCGCCTTTGGCGATGCCCGTGGTGCCTCCGGTGTATTGGAGAAAGGCAATATCCTCCGGCTTTAAATCAGACCTTTTGAAGGGAAGCCGACTGCCTTCGTGCAAGGCCGTGTTGAACGAAATGGCTTCGCTGATGTGAGCGCCCGCGCTTCCCCTTTTGAACAAGCGTGCATACCAGTTGATCAGGTACGAACGGGGAAAGCGCAGGAGATCGCCAAGACCGGAAATAATGATCGCCTTGAGCTTTAGTCTAGGGAGCGCATCGGCCAGCACCGGCACGAAATTCTCAAGCACCACTAAGGCTGTTGCGCCCGAGTCTTCCAGCTGATGTTCAAGTTCTCGAGTGGTGTAGAGGGGATTCATGTTGACCACGATGAGCCCGGCGCGCAACGCGCCCCATACGGCAACGGGCTGCTGCGAAATATTCGGCAGCATGATGCCGATTCGTTCGCCTCGTTCCAAGCCGAGATGCCGGTTCAAGAAACTAGCGAAATGCCGGCTCAATTCTTCGAGTTCGGCATAGGTGAGTGTCCGCCCCAGGTTAGAAAGAGCCGGCCGCTCCCGATAGCGCGCAGCTATGTCTTCGAAAAAATCCGTCAGCGAAAGGTATTCCAGTTCGCCGATCGTTTCCGGCACGCCCGGCGGGTAGCTTCTCAACCAGAGCTTTTCCATGGCACGTTGCGATCCGATGCTTTGAAGGTTTTGCATTGCACTCTCCACCGCACGATAGATCACGTGAGGAGCGACGTCCGCGGGCATTGGCCCCTCTAACCTTGTAGGCCGGGATCAGCCTGTCCTGAGCGAAGTCGAAGGGCTTATTCCGACTTACACACTATTGGAATAAGCTCGTCAACGCGCCAGAGCATCCCTAGTCAAAAAGTGAATCACGATTTCCCTTATGCCGCCGATATCTTCCACCAGAATATTGTGATGGTCGGCATGGACGAAACGGAGCATCTTGTTTTTGGAACGCAGGGCATCATAGATCATCCGCGCGCTTTCGGGATCGAGAATCGGGTCGCCGTCGGCCTGTGCCAATAATACCGGACATTGCACGTCCGGTAGACGTTCCTCCAGTTCCTGGGTGAGGCGGCGCAGTTCGTAGAGGGTGCGCAAGGGGATCTCTCGGTAGGCATACTGCGGATATTCGGGCGTTCGTTCAACAAAGGGTTGGCTGGTTCGCCGAGACATCCAACGGCCCAGGATGTTCGAGTTGCGGAGCAGCGGAGCCATCGGCCCGGAAGCGCTGAACTTGAAGGGCGGCGAGATGGCGGCGATTCCCGCCAATCGCTCGGGTTTCTCGCTCGCCAGATACAGCGCCAACAAGCCGCCCGTTCCGGCACCCACGATGTATATCCTTGACACATAGGTTTTCAGGATATCGTAGCCGCGCCGCAGCGCATCTAGCCAATCTTCCCACCGTCGGTCTTTGAGGTCCTGGGGCGAAGTCCCGTGGCCTTTCAGCCGGACGCCGAGGGCGTGAAAACCGAGATCGGCCAATCGTTCGCCGAAGCCGCGGATCTCGGCGGGGGAGGCCAGGAGTTCGTGGACCAGGATCACGCCGGCGCCGTTGCTCGATCGCGCCTTCAGGAAGAACGGGCGAGTCGTAACGGTTGCTGTCACCGGGGGGCTCGCCACACTGGGGACGTGTTTGACATAGTGCTTCGAATCCCATCGCCACGATCTGACCTCGTCGTCGAACCGAAGATTCGCCAACTCGACGGGGCTCAGTCCTTTCTCCGCCGACATCGCGCGTTTGACCGCCTCCGTGATTCCGGAGATGGGCTCGACCTCGTTGGCATAGACGGCGATCACGTTTTCGATGCGAATTTTGTCGAACTCATGTTCCCGAAGCAGCTTGGATAGAAGCCGATAGCGCTCCGGATGAACCTCGATCAGTCCGCTGGCCTTTGCCGTATCGATCAACTCTTGCAGATCGGAATGCTTGCCTTCCAACAGGTTTCGATACTTGTCAGGGTCTTGTACGCTGCGGTGAAGGTGAACGTGGGGCAATAGCTGGGTGTATTTGATGGCCAAATACAATGTACGGAAGAATTTCACCCGGTCGATTTCCATCCGATTACGTTTTGCGCAATACATCATCAGGGTCGAAGCGAGGTGACTGAGATTCACCGTCACCGCTTGATACATCTCGCGCATATATCTATTGCGCACGACGTTGGCGCGCTGGCGCAGTCGGCCGGCTAGGAGCCGTTCGTCCACGCCGACGGGCCTGCGGGTGATGGCGAAGACGTCGTCGATGCTCCCGATGCGAGGCGCCAGCCGTTTCGCCAGCCACCTTTCCCACGGGTGCCAGGACTCCGCTGCAATAATCGGATGTCCGAACTGGATGTCCATATCGGTGTTGCGCAGCAGGATATTGCCCTCGATCAGGATCTCTTCCGCATGCCGGCGGCTCAATCCGCGGCTTAGCAGTTCGGCGGTGTTGCTTAAAATGTGTTCGTTGACGCGAATGGGATAAAACGTGATGTTCGCCGGCACCACGACGGTGGGCTGGTGGGCAGCAACCAGCAGGGCTTCGCGGCTCTCCAGCCGGAGCGCCTCGGCCCAGGCCGACAGGCGTTGCCGGTGTCCTTGGTGCTCGGCGCGCCGTACGGCCATTTTGAAGATCTCCAGGCCCATCGCCAGTACGGCGGCTCCGGTGTGATGTTTGCGCCGATCCATGCTGGCGCGCGAGTAAATGCTGTAGCGTCCCCTTTTATCGAGAACCCGGCGATCCTTCACCATGCCCCCTTCCGGGAAGATGACGATTTTGCGGCCAAGCAGGATTTGTTCGGCGAGCCAGGGCAAGAGCCTGGGGTAATTGTTCGGGATTACCCCGACGTCGCGCAGGAATCCCGCCAAGACGCTGTCTTCTTCCTCGAAGAATTCCGCCGATGCCACCGAGCAGCAGTAGACCCTTCTGGCTTCGTACATCAAGTACTGGGGTATGAAGGTTTCGAAGCGGGCAAAATGGTTGAAAAGAAAGATATGGCCGCGGTCGAGGGTCTCCAAGCTGCCGTGCAGCGTGATGTGAACCTTGAGCAGCTTCTTGATCTGCCGGAAAACGCGCACTGACCAGTCGTAGGTCGAGGTGTTGACGTCGTATTCCGGATTTGCAATCGGATGGCCTTCCATGCAGCCCTGTTCAAGAAACGGTCTTTTTCTATTCGGTAGCGTACTCTCTCTTCCGGATTAGATCCATCCGGAATGGCTGATGGCTCATCCCCCGGTCACTGTTTTGGCGGTGCGAATGGTATAGTAGGCCGAAAATCCAATGCAATTATCCAGCCTTTGCAGTTAATTCCCATGATGTGGACGGACGATCCCGAAATTTCGCCGGAAGAGTATCCGGAGCGAGTCAGCAAGTCGCAGCTGAAGCGCGAAAGTGCGGCCTTGCAGGATCTCGGTCAAGAGCTGATCGGGCTATCCCGCGAGCAGCTAGAGCGGCTGGATTTGCCGGCGGAACTCATGGAGGCGGTGCGGCTCGGACAGTCCATCACCGAACGCGGCGCGCTCAAGCGGCAGCGCAAGTACATCGGCAAGGTGCTGCGGAATATCGACGCGGAGTTCATTCAGGCGGGGCTTGCGGCACTTAAGAACGAAAGCGCGGAAGCGGTGCATCGGCAGCATGTCGTCGAACGTTGGCGCGATCGAATGCTTGCGGAAGGCGATGCCGCGGTTAATGAGTTTCTGGAGGCCAATCCGGGTGCGGATCGGCAGAAGTTGCGGCAGTTGACCCGAGATGCGCGCCGGGAGCGCGATGCTGCCGCCGCTCCCCGATCTGCCCGATTATTGTTTCGGTATTTGCGGGAAGTTCTGGAATGAGGTTGATCCGTGGAGCACGGTGTTATGCCGACTCGACCGGGAGCGGTGCAGAAAGGCGGAAAGAACTGCCGGGTTGGTCAAGGCAATGTCGCGCAACGCGAGTTATATCATCGATCCGGCGCCCGGACTGGCGTTCAGTCCAAATGAGCAAACGACTTTTTTTACCTTGCCCGATAGGCTGCACAGTCAGGTCAGAACCCTGGACGAGCAGGTCAAGCGCAATTACATCGATGCGATTCCCGGCACATTGAGTCTGATGGAGTCTATTTGTGCCGGTTGTCGCCCGTTATCTTCCGACAAAATTCAGGACCCGGGTGCCAAAAGTGACTGAGCGCTTATGGTGGTTTGTTTTGCTGCTCGTCACCGCAGTATGCCGGGGCGTGGGGGCCGAAGAGACGGTCGACCGGCTGCTATTCTCGCGGGGAGCGCTGGGTTCTCGGGAATTGGCGGTAATCGTGAACGAGGCGGACCCCTCGAGTGTCGCCATCGGCGGCTATTACCAAAAACGGCGGGGCATACCCGACGAGAACATGATCCGGGTGAGCTTCCCGCCGGGGTCCGACAACCTGCCGCGCGCTCTGTTCGAATCCGTCAAGCGAACGGTGGACGATCGGACGCCGCCTCGGGCCCAAGCCTACGCGCTTGCGTGGATGGCGCCGTTCAGGGTCGATTGTATGTCGATCACCTCCGCCTTCGCCTTCGGCTTCGACGAAGCCTATTGCTCAACCAAGTGCGGTGAAACCAAGCTCAGCGGCTATTTCCATTCTGCAAGCCGCGCACCTTATACGGATCACGGAATCCGGCCCACGATGATGCTGGCCGGCCGCACCGTCCAAGACGTCAGAAAACTGATCGACCGCGGCATGGCCTCCGACCATACCTATCCGGCCGGTACGGGTTATTTGCTCAACACCTCCGATAAGCACCGAACGGTTCGGGCCATCGCTTTCGACGAGACTGTCGATAAGCTCGGCGCGGCGATCCGGCTGCGTCGCGTTGAGGCCGACTCCATCAGCGATAAGCAGGATGTCCTGTTCTACTTTACCGGACTCGCGAAAGTGCCGGATTTGGACACCTTGGGCTTCGTGCCCGGGGCGATGGCCGATCATTTGACTTCCCTCGGGGGGCGATTGACCGAGAGTGCCCAGATGAGCAGCGTGCGCTGGCTGGAGGCGGGCGCTACGGCGAGCTACGGTACGGTGACCGAGCCCTGCAATCTCTTGAGCAAGTTTCCGTATCCGGCGGTGGCGATCTGGCATTATTTGGAAGGGGATACGGTTCTCGAGGCTTATTGGAAAAGCGTCGCGCGGCCGGGGGAGGGCGTTTTCATTGGAGAGCCTCTGGCGGCGCCCTTCGCGCCTCAAATGATCGAGCATGAAGGTCAGGTCACGGTCAGGCTGTTTTCCCCGAGGCCGCACATGCTGGTGCTGCAAGCCTCAGCGAGCGCTATCGGCCCTTACCGTTCATCGGTCAAAACCTATCCGCTCAAGCCCGGATATAATGAAGTGGCTTTCCGTTTGCCGGATGCCGCCGCTTTTTACCGTTTAGCCTATTACGGTGGCGAAGAAATCAAGAAATAGTTCCAAGGAGCTCAGCCCCGCCTAGCATTTACGATCAGTGGCCCGTGTAATCTTACCGCTTCTTGGTTTTGCCGGTATCATCCCGCCTACTTTTGGCTGCCGAGTGGCGCAGCAAGTTAACCGATGAGTTTTTTTTCGCTAGGGTTTTTGATTATTTCCGTGCTGCTCATTTCGGGCACGCTGACCGGGGCTATGCGCGGCTACGCGATGAAGCGGCTGTTGGATTTGCCCAATGCCCGTAGTTCTCACCAAATTCCTACTCCCCGCGGTGGCGGTTTGGCTGTTGTGCTGTCATTCACGCTTGCTTCGGCTGGTCTCTACTGGCTGGGTCAGATCGCTTTCGAGCTTTTCATGCTCGTGCTCGGGGCGTTGCCGATAGCCGCTATCGGCTTCTGGGACGATCACGGACACGTATCCGCAAGATGGCGTCTGATCGTGCAGATTGCTTCGGCCGCTTGGTCGCTTTATTGGCTGGACGGCCTCGAATCGATCAGGTTCGCGAGCGAACCTTATGAGGTGGGTTGGCTAGGTCCCGTTTTCGCCATTTTTTTGGCCGTCTGGCTGTTGAACCTGTTCAATTTCATGGACGGCATTGATGGGATTGCGGGGATCGAGGTCGTCTCGGTCGCGATGTCTTCACATTGGCTCCTGGTCTATCAGTCGCCGCCGTTGTTGGGTGGCGCAAGTGCTATATTGTTGACCTTGGCGGCAGCCGTGGGAGGATTTTTGTGCTGGAATTGGCCTCCCGCCAAAATCTTTATGGGGGATGTGGGGAGTGCATTCGTAGGATTCGTTTTGGCCGTACTGGCGCTGCAGACGTCCTCCGAGGGTACGCTATCCTTAGCCGTCTGGCTGATCTTGGTCGGTGTGTTTTTCGTGGATGCGACAGTGACCTTGCTGAGGCGGATGCTCAGTGGACAGCGATGGTATGAGGCGCACCGCAGCCATGCATACCAGCATGCGGCACGCCGATGGTCGAGTCACAAGCGGGTCAGTCTTTCGGTTTTAGCCATCAATCTGTGCTGGTTATTGCCTTTGGCCTTTGCTGCGGTACGCTGGCCACAGCTGGAGCCGGTCTTTCTGGTGTGCGCCTACACTCCTTTGATAGCGTTGGCGCTGTGGCTGGAGGCGGGAAAACAAGGGGGGTAAGCAATGCGGGATATGCTTTGGAAAATTCGCTCGCGCACGATCATTTTCATCCATGACTTGATCATGGTGGCACTCGCCTGGATCGGGGCTTACTGGCTGCGGTTCAATTTGTCTCTGCCGCCCGAGCTGGAAATGAGAGCTTCGCTTCAGTGGTTGCCCCTCGTCGTCGTGACCCAAGCCGTGATTTTCCGCCGCTTAGGGCTGTATCGAGGCATCTGGCGATTCGCGTCCATTCCCGATCTAGTTCGTATTGCCAAGGCATCGTGCCTCGGCATTGCGACGATCGCCGTCATCATATTTTCCGTCAATCGACTGGAAGGCGTACCCCGTTCCGTAATTCCGCTTTACGCCGTCCTGCTGTTGTTGCTGTTGTCCACGCCCCGGCTGTTCTATCGTGTCTGGAAAGATCGCGGTGCAGCGCTCTCGACGGGAAGGCGAGCGCTGATCGTGGGTGCGGGCAAGGCCGGTGAAATGTTGGTGAGGGATCTGCTTCGTGCCTCCGGTACGCAGTTCGCGCCGATTGCGTTCGTGGATGACGATCCGCAGAAAAAAGGAAGCGAAATCCACGGCGTGAGGGTGAGAGGGCGCTGCGAACAGATTCCGCGGCTCATCAATAAATTGGATGTCGAGGCGATCCTGATTGCGGTGCCGTCGGCCACGGACAAGGAGATGCGGCGCATCGTCGAAATTTGCGAAGGGGTTGGCATTCCATTCCTGACGTTGCCCTCCATGCAGGAAATGTTGTCCGGCCAGATGTCCGGGCATTTGCGTGAAGTTTCCATCAAGGATTTGCTCGGACGTGCGCCGATCAAGCTCGACCGCAAGGGCATCCAAGCCCATCTTGGCGGAAAGCGGATCCTGGTCACGGGCGGCGGTGGTTCCATCGGCTCGGAACTCTGTAAACAAATCGCACAATTTTCCGTCGCCGAGTTGATTGTCTTCGAACGCTGCGAATTCAATCTGTACAAGATTGAGCGAGAACTAAGGCGCGGCTTTCCGGGATTGCGCCTTTCCGCAATACTCGGCGATGTCACCGATAAGCTGGCCGTCGAACGCGTGATCTCGGAGCATCGGCCGGAAGTCATTTTCCATGCGGCGGCGTACAAGCACGTCCCGTTGCTGGAATATCAGGTCCGCCAGGCGGTTCAGAATAACGTTCTGGGTACATACACCGTGGCGGAGGCGGCCATTGCGGCGGATGTTGAGGAATTCGTGCTTATCTCCACCGACAAAGCCGTAAGCCCGGAGAACGTCATGGGAGCGACCAAACGGGCGGCGGAAGTTTTGGTGCAGAGCCTGAACGGCGCCGCCGGTACTCGTCTCATCAATGTGCGTTTCGGAAACGTGCTGGATTCGGCGGGCAGCGTGGTGCCTTTGTTTCGCGAGCAAATCAGGACCGGCGGGCCGGTCACCGTGACTCACCCCGATGTTACCCGCTATTTCATGACGATTCCGGAAGCCTGCCAATTGATCATGCAAGCGGCGACCATCGGCAAGGGTGGAGAGGTCTTCGTGCTGGACATGGGCGATCCGGTTAAAATCAGCTATTTGGCCGAACAGATGATCCGCTTGAGCGGCAAACGCCCCGACCAGGATATCCGGATCGAATATATCGGACTCCGGCCCGGCGAAAAAGTGAGCGAAGAGTTGTTCAACGAGCACGAGAGGCCCACGCCCACCGCGCACAGTAAGCTGTTGTTGGCGCATCCCATTACCGTCGATCATCGGGTAGCCAAGAAGGCCGTGAGTGAATTGGCCGAGGCTTGCCGGTCTTTCGATGAGGCCGCGATCCTGCATAAACTCAAGGTATTGGTTCCCGAATATGCGCAGAGCCCCGTCGGTGATGAATTTGGGGAAAACGATCAGTCCGCCACTCAGCGATCGCTTGTCTTATAATGTGTTGTCGGGTATCATGCCCGCTTTTTCGAATAACGCCAGAGTTTGGAGCGTGCAGTAATGAAGACCTTTAGCGCAAAGCCGGCCGAAGTAAAACGCGACTGGTACGTCATCGACGCGGAAGGAAAGACGCTGGGGCGCCTTTCGACGGAGATCGCGCGTCGTCTGCGCGGCAAACATAAAGCGGAATACACGCCTCATGTCGATACCGGCGACTACATCATCGTGGTTAACGCGGAAAAAGTGCGTGTTACCGGCAATAAAGAACAGGACAAGATTTATTACAAGCACACCGGCTACATCGGCAACATGAAGTCCGTGGCCTTGGGCAAACTGCGCGGAACTTATCCGGAGCGCATCATCCAGACTGCCGTAAAAGGCATGTTGCCGCGGAATCCCTTGGGTCGCGCCATGTTCAGCAAGCTGAAAGTCTATGCCGGGCCCACGCACAATCACCAGGCGCAACAACCCAAATTGTTGGAAATCTAATTTAAGAAGCTGAATCAACCATGGCACAAGCGCAGTATTACGGAACAGGTCGCCGCAAAAGCGCGGTCGCACGCGTTTACGCAAAATCCGGAACCGGTCGTATTGTTGTTAACGACAAACAACTGGAAGACTACTTCGGCAGAAAAACCGACCAAATGGTCGTACGTCAACCGCTCGAACTCGTCGCTCTACTGGAAAAGCTGGACATATTCGTCAAGGTCGCAGGCGGCGGTCCGACCGGTCAGGCAGGAGCTATCCGCCATGGTTTGACCCGTGCGCTCATGGAGTTCGACGAAACCTTGCGCCAGCCGTTGCGCAGAGCCGGTTACGTAACCCGCGACGCACGCGAGGTCGAACGTAAGAAAGTCGGCCTGCATAAAGCAAGACGCCGTCCGCAGTACTCCAAGCGTTAATGTTAGGCACGTCGGCCCCGCCGACGTGCTCTACTGGGGGATCGTCTAGCGGCAGGACTACGGACTCTGACTCCGTCAACCTAGGTTCGAATCCTAGTCCCCCAGCCAATAAAATGAAAGGCTTACGAGAGAAATCCCGTAAGCCTTTTTTATTGGATCACATCTGGATCACAATGTCATCGAGTAGAAAATTTTTTGTCAAACTAGATTGACTCGATGGCTTTGAAAGTCTAATTTTATACACGCTCTGTGGTTAGAGTCTTCTCTAACAGCAGTTCCTGTCTTAAGCATAAAAATTCATCTGATCATCGGATTCTCTGTATCCTTAAATCTATTGATCATGCCGGAGTGGGGAAGTGACGCTTGCAAAAAAGTCTAAATCTGGCGAGCTGGTTAATAGACTAAATGCCTTTATTTCTGACGGTAAAATTCCGGACGAATTTACTTTGCGCGTGTTAAAACGTGAGGCAAAAGCTTTATTAAATTGCGATGCAGCAAACGGCCATATGATTTTAGGAATGATTGCCGCTGCAGAAGGGAATAGGGATGAATTAGAAAAGCACCACGATATATCTTTGAGGCTTGGTATATCTCCATATATTGGTAATTTAAACTTCATGGCCTCATTGAAGAATGCTGGTTATCATTGTGATGCACTTGAGTATGCTCGAAGAGCATTTCGTGCTGAAGCAGACGCAATAGTTATTGAAAAGTTAATTGAATTGAACGCTAGTTGCCTTCGCTTTGAAGAGGCAATTAAATATGCGGAGCAGCTAGGAAAGCTGAATAAAGATATGGAAGATCATGAATTATTACCTCTGCTAAATAGAATCTCGTCTCTCTTAAGCAAGAATGCACTTCGTGACGACGATTTAGCGAAGGTCGCCAAGCTCGCGCAAGAACTAATTTGCAAGAAAAAGATTAGATCTTTGGTGATTGAGGCTTCCTTATATAGCGAAGGAGGGGCTGAATGGGTCGCAGTAGAACATTCGGTAGCGTGCTCGCCTAATGTTGCCGCTGAGCTTAATTTTGAATTAGCGGATCAGCTGGTAAATTCTGGCGTTGATTCGTCTGTTCTAGATTTAATATCTTATCGCTTCATTTCAAAAGCGCATTAAGTGGAATAATAAAAATATGCCAGTTCAGCCTGCCGATTTTTTGGAGAGTGCCAAGCTTGAATTAAAAAGTGAAAAGGAGATTCATTTTAGAAATGCAATTAGCCGGGCCTATTATGCTGCCTATCATAGTTGCCTTCCTCTTGATGACATCTTGCCTGATCATGGTGAAGCAAGGACAAATGTCGGAGTGCATGAGCGGTTCATAAGTAAGCTTACAAAATTCCCTACTAGTTGCGACGAATTAGCAAGAAATGCCGGGATGAAAATTAAATCTCTCGGTTATGTCTTGCAACAATGTAAGACAGCTAGGCATAAAGCGGACTATGACTTAAGAGCTGAGATCGGTAGCAGTGAGGCAGAAGGGCAAATCAGCACAGCAGAGAAAATATTTGATAAGTTGAGCGAGCTTAAGTCTATTTTGAGTTCAACGGCATCAGTCGATAGTAATATGATTAGCAAATTGTGACATTAGCAAGGCGCTTAAATACTCTTTGTAACTGCATCAGCGACCATTCTCCTCCCCTTGAAGTTTTGATTCCTAATTGATTAAGTTCGGTGACCATCTTTCGCTGACTTAATCCCCTCGCCTCCATCCCTCTAATTAGTCAGCCCTGAAGTATTTCTAACACACTGACACATATACGGATTCGTTGCATATTGGCTGGTACAATTTGCAAGAAAACCAGTCATTTGATTTCGATTTCTTGCAAATTCGGGTGGGTTGCATGAAGCCAAGAGAGCCTCGGGGCGTTAATCAGCAGGATCTGTTTCGGATGGCGTTGCCGAACATCATCGATGGTCGGCATGAATTG
>Ga0196971_1000580_pt1 | contig 24951 bp, 24 predicted proteins | sample S1v_1013CmetaG_FD_148660 | JGI IMG/M metagenome (GOLD analysis project Ga0196971, IMG submission 148660) | Soil microbial communities from Anza Borrego desert, Southern California, United States - S1+v_10-13C | ecosystem: Environmental > Terrestrial > Soil > Desert | place: USA: California...
CCCCGGGCAAGTTTACCAGCGGGCTTTGACACCCCCTGGCGTGAAATAGCCTCTACGAATTACCTCGTACCCCAAGGCCAGAGCCGCCTGCGGGGTCTTGATGCTGTGCAAAAGGGCCAAAGTACAGAGCCCTTCGAGCCACAGGCTCGAAGGGCCTTTCCTTTTCGGTTACGCATACCACCGCATGATTGCCCGGGTCCGCGCTGGGCGTGCCGCCTCCTGAAAGCCGGCAGCCAGGAAGGCCGAAGCGATTCCCGTATAGACGAACGGATCGGGCAGATCCTGTCCCGGCTCGGTCGGATAGCCTTCCACCACGGTTGCCCCGTGCTCCGCCGCCCAGCGACAGGCCGCCTTCAGCAAGGCCACGCTCACCCCTTGCCGCCGGTGCGCCTTGGCTACAAAGAAGCAGACCACCGACCAGACGGGCTGATCATCCAGCGGCTTCAGCGTGCGGGACTTCTCCAGCCGTACGTACGCGGCCCGGGGCGCTACGGCGACCCAGCCCACAGGGCGTCCATCCACATAAGCCAGGAGACCGGGGACCTCGCCCCCATCGATCACAGCCTTCAGGGCGGCCTTATGGCCCTCGCCCTTGAACCGTTCAAACACGGCAGCGGGCACCCGCCAGTGCATGCACCAACAGCCGCCGCAGGCGCCCTTTGCCCCGAACAGCTCTACCAGGTCATCCCACCGGTCTGGCGTGGCGGGAAAGAACTCCATGTTCATCCCCTCCTCTAGGCGATAGGCCGAGTGGCCCGCTTCAGCACATCGTAAGGACGGAAGCGGCCCACCACCTGATCGGTGTCCAGGACCACCAGGAACGCCCGCGGGTCGACCCCGGAGACGATATCCTTGACCTGCGACAGTTCCAGCCGGGTAATCACGACCAGGAGAACCTGCCGGCTCTCGCCGCTGAAAGCCCCCGTGGCATCCAGCACCGTGGCGCCGCGGCCCATCTCTGCGTTGATGCGCCGCGCCACCGCCTCCGCATCGGCGGTGATGACCATGACGGTCTTCTTCACCGTGCCCGATGTGACCGCATCGACCATCTTGCCCGTGACGAACATGGCCACTAGCGTGTAGAGCACGTTCTTGAGGTCGCCCGAGATACCTGCCAGCGCCACGACGATGGCGTTGAACGCCAGCATGATATCGCCCATGGGAATGGAGAAGCGCCGGTTGAAGGCCACGGCAGCCACATCAAGTCCGCCGCAGGAGCCGCCGGCCCGCATGGCCAACCCCACGCCCAGGCCGACCATAATGCCGCCGAAGATGGCGTTCAGCATGGGATCATCCGGGACAACCGCCTTCACGGGGACCAGGCTGACCACAAAGGTCAGGGCGGCGATCCCAACAGCCGTAAGAATCAGGAACTTGCGGCCCAGATCGCGCCAGGCCCACCACATGATCGGAACGTTGTAGAGCAAGACCTGAAGGCCCACATGCCAGTCGAACAACTGCCCCAGCAGCAGGGCCACGCCGGCGACGCCGCCGCTGACCAGGTCATGGGGGATGAAGAACAGGTTGTACCCTACGGCTACCAGCGCGCTGCCGAAGATGACGAGAACCGCCTGTGACATTTGCCGCATCATGTACTACTCCTCGTGCGTATTCAGTTTGACGCGATCTTCTTACGGCACCGGCTGAGCGGTTCCCTGCTGACATGAGTGAAGTAGATATTGTCTAGGTCACCACTCCGCCGTTCGGGCTCCAGATTTGGCCCGTGATGAAACCGGCGCCCGGCCCCGCCAGGAAGGCAATGACGGCGGCCACTTCGTCGGGCGTGCCCATGCGGCCCACAGGGGTGCGGGCCAGCCAGTCGTCCAGATCGGCCCCGGTCAGGCCTGCGTTCATGTCCGTATCAATGGCGCCCGGGGCCACGGCGTTGACCGTAATGCCAAAGCCCGCCACTTCCTGCGCCAGGGCCTTCGTGAAGCCAATCTGCCCCGCCTTGGCTGTGCTGTAGGCCACTTCACCCGCAGCTCCGCTGACGCCCCAGATGCTGCTCACGTTGATGATGCGCCCGTAGCGGCGATCCATCATCGGCGAGAGCACCGCCTTCGTACACGCGAACATCCCGCGCAGGTGGACAGCCATCAGATCATCCCACTCGGCGTCGGATGTGTCCAGCAGGAGCCTCTCGAGAGCCGTGCCGGCGTTGTTGACCAGCACATCGATCCGGCCAAAATGATCGAGCGAAGTCGCCACCAGCCGGCGGCAGGCGGATGGGTCCGCCACGTCAGCCTGAACGGCCAGCCCTGCGGCGCCCATCTGCGACAGTTCGGCCACGACTGCCTCCGCCAGGTCGGCCCGCTCCCGGTAGCTCACCACCACGCTGGCCCCATCCCGCGCCAGCCCCAGAGCCGTCGCCCGCCCGATGCCCCGGGAAGCACCCGTCACCAGGGCTACCTGTCCCTTCAGCGCTCGTACGATGGTAACACCCCCTTCCCATTGCCCCATAGGTTTTCCACCTCGCCTGGCTACCTCCCTGCCAGGAACGGGGCTTGATGCCAGAGGCCCTGCCGTGATAAGATAAGCGACGGTGTTTACGAAAGGAGGCGGTCTGCATGTTTCGCATCCAGGGCATGAATGGGGCCGTCATCCGCATCGTCAACGACTTCAAAGGCAGCTGCTAAACGCCGCCCAAGGGGCTACTATGCCCTTTTCCGGTCGGCTCTTGGCACTGCCGCCTCCTGCTCTGCGCGCATGCGGGGCGTCGCGGCCATGGCCGTCGACGCCCTTTTCTTATACCCTCAGGAGGATAATCATGACACATACACAAGCACGGGCGACCATTCGCCGTTACTACCTGTACGCCTTCGTCGGCAGCCTGCAATTTACCTGGACCACCTGGCTTGCCTTCGTGCTGGCCCGCGGGGGCAACCCCGGCTGGGCCGAGTCCGCTTACCACCTGGCCATTCTGCTGGGCGAAGTGCCCACCGGCGCCGTAGCCGACCTGCTGGGCCGCCGCTTCAGTATGATGATCGGCCTGGGCCTCTCCCTGGTGGCAGCCCTGGGCCACTTGTGGATCCACGATACGTTTACGGCGGTGCTCTTTGTGGGGCTGTCCGGCTTTGCCACCACCTTCCACTCCGGCGCCAGCCAGGCCCTTCTCTACGAGACGGCCGAAGTAGTGGGCGGCACGGATTATGCCCGCAAGGCCCTGGCCCGGGCCAATGCCCTTCAGCTGGCGGCCCTGGCCGTCGCACCGGCCATTGCCGGCTTCCTCTACCAGTGGCGGGACTGGTCGCCCTTCATTGCCAAGGCCATCATGGTGAGCGTGACCTTCCTCATCGTGCGGGGCATGGTCGAGAAGCAGTCTGTGGCGCCGTCAGAAGGCCGCCGCACCGTCTGGGGTCAGACCGGCGCCGCCGTCCGGACGGTGCTGGCCAACCGGCCCGTGGCGATCATGGTCCTGTTCGGCTGGGTCTACAACACGGCGCTGGCCATGACCGGCCAGTACGGCCAGGCCTACTTCCCCTACACGGGCCTCGCCATGGGGATTACCGGCATCGTCTTCGCAGTCGGGACCAGCGCGTCATCCGGCGGCAGCGCCCTGGCTGAGCGGGTCAGTGCCACGGGCGCCGGCCGGCTGCTGCGGTTTGCCCCGGTCTTCGCCGGGCTGGGCATTCTCGGCATGGGCTTCTTTGGCCTTCACGGCATGGCGATCATGGGTGTGGCCGCCTACCTGATTGCGGCCTCCGCCGACGGTCTCATGTACCCCGTCTTTGAGGCGAAGCTGAACCAGGCGATCCCGAATGATCAGCGGGCCACCATCCTCTCCATTCAGAACGCCGGCTTCTCCATGTTCATGTCGATGACGTTCCCCGCGGCCTCCTACCTGAGCCCCATTCCGATGATCTACGTAGTAACGGGTGCCGTTTCGCTGGGCCTTGCCCTCATTTGGATGCTCCGTCGTTGGCAATACTAACCCAAGACGGATGATGCAGGGGGGATGCGACCCATGTCCTTTTGGCGCGGCGTAGCGTGGGGGGCCGGTGCGGCCACCGGTCTGGGCATCGTGGGAGCGGCTCTGGGCTCCAGAGCTCTGGTGAGCCGCACGGCAGGCAACATGTCAGCCCGGCTCATGGGCGACGGCAAGTACGATGAGAATGTGGCCGAAATGTTCACGGCCAGCACGGGGCGACACCCGAGGGTCCTGTTGGAGACGTTCCTGCGGGCCGAGAGGGGCAAGGCCATCTCCCGCCCCCTCTACACGACCAAGAAGTTTCTGCACTTTGATGACCTGATGTTCGTACCGGCCCAGCTGGCGAAGCTGCCCACGGGTGAGAACGACTACATCGATCTGACGACGGTGATTGGGCCCGACGCTCGGCGGCCACTGAAGCTGGAGCTACCGGTGATGATCTCCGGCATGGCCTTTGGCCTGTCGCTGTCCGACCGGTGCAAGATCGCCCTGGCCAAGGGCTCTGCTGAGGTGGGCACCGCCACCAACTCGGGCGAGGGCGGCTTCTTCCGGCCTGAGCGAGAGCACGCCAAGCACTACATTCTGCAGTACACCCGCGGCGGATGGCCGTCGGATCCGGAGATCCTGCGGCAGGCCGACGCCATTGAGATTCAGGCCGGGCAGGGAGCGCAGGCGGGCTCGCCCCAGTCCACCCCCGCCTGGAAGCTGACGGACGAGGAGCGGGAATCGCTGGGCCTGCCGCGCAATCAGGATGCGACCATGCACAGCCGCTTCCCCGGCGTGGACCGGCCGGCGGACTTCGTCAAGCTGGTCCGGCGCATTCGGGATCAGGTGGACGGCATTCCCGTGGGCATCAAGATTGCCGCGGGCCACCGGCTGGAGGGCGACCTGAGCGTGGCCCTGGAGGCGGGCGTCGACTTCGTCACGGTCGATGGGGCGCAGGCCTCTTCGCACGCGGCCCAGCCCATCTTGCTCGATGACTTCGGCATTCCCAGCGTGATCGCGCTGTCCCGGGCGGCCCGCGTGCTGAAGGGCAGCAACGTGAGCTTGATCGTCTCGGGCGGCTTCATGACGCCGGGGGAGATTCTGAAAGCCCTTGCTCTCGGCGCCGACGCTGTAGCCGTTGGTGCGGCCCCGGTCATGGCGGCGGTCCACGCCCAGTGGCAGAAGGTGGCACCCTTCGAGCCGCCCACCACGCTGGTCTGGCACGACGGCAAGCACCGGGACAAGTTCAATATCAAGGAAGGCGCCCGCGACGTAGGCAACTGGTTCAAGGCCGTTGCCGACGAGCTGGTGACCGGCGTGCGCTGCGTGGGGAAGGGCGGCGTCCACGAGGTGGGGCGCGAAGACCTCTGTTCTCTGACGCAGGAGATTGCATCGGTCACGGGTATCCCGCTGGCCTGGGGGACGGCGGGCGGGCCTGGCACGCAGCCGTTGAGTCTGAGCCAGGACGATTGGCGGACTGAGTCTCCCCCACCGCCCGCGCACTAGGCGCCGAGCCACCCAACGAAAACGGAGCGCAGGCCCAGTGCCTTGCGCTCCGTCTGTCGTCTACTGGGTGGTGTCGGTGTTGACCTGGAAGTTGATGCCGAACTTGTCCCGCAGGGCGCCGTAGCCCGGGCTCCAGAAGGTCTCCTCGAAGGGCATTTCCACCTTGCCGCCCTCCGCCAGGGCATTGAAGATCCGCTGGCCCTCTTCCTTGCTCTTGACGCTGATCATGATCGCAAGCTGATCGCCGACCTGGAAGGGGCGGCCGGGGAAGTTGTCGGACAGCATGAGGATCGATTCGCCGATCATCAGCATGGCATGTGCGACGAGATCACCAGCTCCCGGGGGCATCTGGGAGGGGTCGCCCGGCATCTGGGCGAAGGTCATGACCTCCCCCGCTATCTTGGCGCCCAGCGCCTTCTCGTAGAACGTAATGGCCTCCTTGGCATTACCGTTCAGGACCACGTACGGGTTCAAGCGCAGAGTCATGCTTGACCATCTCCTCAGGGGATGTTTGGGTGGACTGCCTTCTAATCATACCCGACTTGGTTGTGTAGTTCAAAGGGGCTGTGCCATTTGGGCCACGAAAATATCCGAGGGCTCCCACCACACCGGTGGGAGCCCTCGCTCGCTATGCAATGTCGAAGACGCTGCGCAGCCGCAGCTGCTGCTCGAACTCGGCCCGACTGAGCGAGTGCGACAGCCGGTCCCTGGCCGCCCGCACCACCACCGTCTCGCCGGGGGAGAGGTCGAAGTAGTTGTCGCTGAAGAGCGCATCCGCCTCGCCAAGCGAAAGCTCCACCGATTTGGCAAAGGCCGCCGCCCGCACGCTCACCAGGAACGCATCCGCCTCTTCCGCCACTTCAGCGGACAGCTTCGGGTCCAGGAACTCGAAGTGCTTGGGCCGCACGAAGTAGACGCTGCCTTGGCTGAGGCACTGGCCGGATGCTTCCACCAGAGCAAACTCGACGTAGGTTCGCCGGTCTGCCCCATACTCCGAGAGAGCCTCTGCAAAGTCCAGGTCGGCCACCTGGACCGCCGTCAAGGGAGCGACCTGCACCGGCAGCACCTGTTCCTGCAAAACGGTTCCGTCGTTCTGGCGGAGGCGCCAGACCAGCGTGGCCTCCACCGCCGAAGTGCGGTCGCTGGTCACGAACAGCTCCACCCGGCTCCCGGTCTCCCGCGCCGACGCCAGCACCGGGGCGAAGAACCGCTTGGCGGCATAGTGCAGGGCCTTCCAGCGCCCGTAGTAGTCCACGCTGGCCCAGGAGGTGACGGGCCAGCAGTCGTTGACCTGCCAGTACACGGCGCCCATGCAGACGCCCCGGTTCTGCCGCCAGTACTCGACGCCGTAGCGAATGGCGTCGGCCTGGACCAGCTGCGAGGCATAGATCAGGCCGTCCAGGGTCGACGGGTACTTGTACAGCTGGGCCATGTAGTTCAGGATCTTGCCGTTGGCCTCCGGATGGCACTGATGGACCTCCATCACGTAGGAGAGCATGTTCCGGTCTTCCGGCAAGGTGTAGGCCTCGATGGTCTTGCGGTCGGGCAGCGACTGGAAGCCGAACTCCGAGCAGAACCGGAAGTAGTGCTTACGGTAGTCGGTGAAGGGCTTCGTGCCGTGCCAGACATCCCAGTAGTGGACGTCGCCGCGGGTGGGGTCGTTGGGGTTGTCGAACCCGCCGCCGGACGAGGGCGAGGCCAGCCAATGGAACGTATCTGGGTCAAGCTTCTTGACCACGGCGGGAAGGACGACCTCAAACTGCTTCACATACTCGGTGCGCAGGTAGGGGGTCTTGGGGAAGGGCCATTCAACCCAGCCCCACTCCATTTCGTTGTTGCCGCACCAGAGTGCCAGAGAGGCATGGTGCCGCAGCCGTCGGACGTTATCTTCCGTCTCCCGGACGATGTTCTCCGTAAAGACATCCGTCAGCTCGTAGGCGGCGCAGGCAAAGAGGAGGTCCTGCCAGACCAGAATGCCGTACCGGTCGCAGAGGTCGTAGAAGGAGTCTTCGGGGAAGTAGCCGCCGCCCCAGACCCGCAGCATGTTGAAGTTGGCCGCCACACAGTCGGCGATCAGCCGCTCGGTCCGCTCCGGCGTCACCCGGCCCAGCAGGTTGTCCTGGGGAATGTAGTCGGCGCCCATGCCGAAGATGGAGATGCCGTTGACGACCACCTCAAAGGACTCTCCGTACGCATCGGGCTCCCGGCGCCAGGTCATGGTCCGCAGGCCGATGCGCTTCTCGGACGAATCCGCCACGGGCCCGCCGGCCAGGGCCAGGGCCACCCGGACCTTGTAGAGGGGCTGGGCGCCGTAGCCGTTGGGCCACCAGAGCTCAGGCTTCTCCACCACAATCTGCGCCGGCCGGCCCACGGGGTTCCGCTGCTGCCCCACCACACTGCCGTCGGGACCGACGACCGTGACGACCGTCTCCCAGGCCGCATCACGGTTCCACAGGTCGGCCTCGGCCTTCACCGACAGGGCCACGGTCCCGTTCTCATGCCGCTGGCGGATATGTACATCCTTCAGCCGACCGCCGTCGAAGCCCTTGAGGCTGATCTCCCGCCAGATGCCCACATCAGGCAGAATGGGTCCCCAGTCCCAGCCGTACATGTAATGCGCCTTGCGAATCTGGTTGAAGCCCGCCTCCGACCCCACCAGCGAACACCAGATGGGATTCTCGGCATAGGCCTTCTCCACAAAGCGCAGGGGCGACCGAAACAGCACGTGCAGGGTGTTCACGCCGGGCACCAGCAGCGGCTTCACATCCCACTCATAGGTCCGGTGCATGTCGTCGGTCTTCGCGATGGGCTGGCCGTTCAGCGTGACCTCAGCCAGCGTGTCCAGACCTTCGCAGACCAGCAGCACCCGGTCCCACACCAGGAGTTCCGGTCCGGCCTCAAAGGTCCGCTCGTACTCATAGTCGTTGCGGGAGAGGGACTTCAGCAGAACCACGTTGTCGCGGTAGAAGGGCTCGTCGATCTTGCCGTTCCGAAGCAGGTCGCCGTACATGGAGCCCGGTACCTGTGCGGGGAGCCACTCGCTCTCCCCGAGCTGGCGCATGCGCCAGGGGCCGCCCAGATTCATCTGCAGCAAGCTCACTCACTTCCAACTCGTATGTTTGGCACACCGGAGGGAGATATTCGCAGCCACTGTGCCGGGAACCTGCCGATGGCCGAAAACGATTTCGCGGCGTCCGTGTGCGACCTCTTGCAAGTCACGCATTTCTGAACTACCATGGTAGCGTACAGAGGTGAGTGGACTGGGAGGAGAGGCCATGGTCTGCCCGTCATGCGGCACCCTCATCCGGGACAGGGCCGCCGAGTGCCCGGAGTGCGGAGCCATTCTCACCCCATCCCGGTGGATGTCCGACCCGCTGGCGGCGACCCGGCACGGGGCCTGGTTCCTGCGGCGGATGGGCAGCGCCCCCCGCCGGTCCCGCGTCGTGCAGGTGGGCATGCTCATCCTCGGCGGCATTCTCTGCTCCCGTTGGGAGCGTGGCTGCTGCAAAGCGCCAGCCTGACCGCCTCTGACCTTGCCAGCCTGGCCCTGATCGTTATGTTTGGGGCGGCGGGAGCGGTCACCGTCTACCGGTACTGGTCCCAATGAAAAATGGGCGGGGCCCCGACATGGGGTCCCGCCTCTGCATTTACGGCTCCAGTGAGACCGGGCTCCGCCCCGTCCCCCACTCCTGGCGCAGGGGTCCCCCTGCCGGGGCCAGTGGCTGACTCACGTGTTCCCGGCGCCTCCCGCGGCTCCCGTTCCAGCTGGATAGGCGGGTTGTAGAAGGCCTCCACGGCGATGCCCTCGATGTATCGGGTCGTGCGCTCCCGCCAGGGCTCGTCAATCAGGCAGAGCAGGTCGATGTCGCTGTCGGGGCCGTGCTCCCCTCTGGCAAGACCCTATCGTGCATGATCGCTCCCCCTCACGGCCACCACGACTTCGGCCAGAATGGCCCGGATGTTCTCCAGCACTTGTATGGCCTGATGGCATGCGTGTACGGCCCAAGAGGGCTCCCGACCGCAAAAACGGCCGGGAGCCCTGACAGTTAGACAAGCTTCTTGCGCAGCCAGCCCGAGCCCAGGTCGATCGCGGTGACCACCACGATGATGCCGAGGAGAATGATACCCACCCGGCTCCAGACCCGCTGCTGGATGGCGAAGATCAGGTCGGTGCCGATACCGCCGGCGCCTACGATGCCCAGAATGGTCGCCGCACGGGAGTTGATCTCGAAGCGGTAGAGGGCATACGAGGAGAACTCCGGCAGCACCTGCGGTACCACGCCGAACCAGATCTGCTGAATGCGGTTGGCGCCCACGGAGAGCATGGCCTCCGTGGGGCCCTTGTCGATGGCCTCCACCGACTCGGCGTAAAGCTTGCCCAGCATGCCGATGGAGTGGATGCCCATGGCCATGATGCCCGCCAGGGGGCCAGGGCCCACGCCCTTGATGAAGATGATGGCCAGAATGATCTCAGGGAAGGCCCGAATGGCGTTCAGCATCATTTTGCCAAAGCCCGAGAGCTTCTTGCCCATGTTCCGGGAGGCGAGGAAACCGAACGGAATGGCCAGAATGGAGGCGAGCAGCGTGCCCAGCAGGGCCATCTGAACGGTCTCCAGCAGCTTCGCGAGCAGCGTCGGCGTATACGGCCAGTCGGCCCTGACCATCAGCTTGACGATGTTGACGGTCGACGGCCAGGCCTCGCTCCACTTGACCGTGTAGGACTTCATGCCAGTCATGGCCCAGACCACGACGGCAATCACCACGAGGAACCAGAAGGTCGGAGCCCAGCGCTTCCACAAGGAGAGCGGCGCCGGACCCGGTGCAGTCGAACGCGCCGTCGTCATATGAGCCGCTCCCTCACTTTCGTGCTGACGAAGTCCATGACCCAGACGACCACCAGCATCACCACGATGATGGCGCCGACCCGATGCCACTTGCCGTAGGTAAGCTGCGTGTTGAACAGAACGCCTATGCCGCCGGCGCCGACGAGGCCCAGCACGGTGGATGCGCGCACGTCGATCTCGAGGACATAGAGGCTATAGGCCAGGAACTGCGGCATAACCTGGGGCACCACGCCGTAGCGAACCTGCTGAATCCAGCTGGCGCCGCAGGCCTTCATGGCCTCCAGGGGGCCCTGGTCGATGGTCTCAATGGACTCGGAGAGCAGCTTGGCGTTCAGGCCAAAGGAGAAGATGGTCAGGGCCAGCACGCCCGGCAGGGCGCCGACGCCCAGGGCACCGGTCAGCAGGGCCGCCCAGACCAGGTCCGGCACCGTGCGAATCAGGTTCAGCAGGGCCCGGACGGTGTAGTACACAGGCGTCCACTTCACCAGGTTGCGGGCGGCCAGCAGGCTGAACGGAATGGCCAGCAGGGCGCCGAAGAATGCACCGACGATGGCCATCCGGAAGGTATCCAGCAACGGGTCCTTCATGTCCTTGAGAAAGGCCTTCTGGTCTTCCCAGTAGTCGTCGTAGAAGAGATACTGCGACCGGCCCTGTTCGCAGACAGCCCTGACCTTCTTGGGGTTTGGCTTGCCGGCCAGCGGCTCGTCATCGCCCCAGGCGGTATGGGCATCGTTGCACTTGTTGACCCGGTAGAAGGGTCCCAGGCGAACAGTCAGGTCGGCCATGGCTCGCCAGGTGGAGCCGTCGAGGAACTGACTGGGCTTGATGTCCAGGCTGGTGGACGTCCATGCATAGACCACCACCAGGAGCAAGAGCGAGGCGACCGTTTTCATCCAGCCCATGCGGGCCAGCCGGGCCTTCAAGTTCTCTTTCGGAGCGCTCATTACGCTCCCTCCCGAACGGCGCCGGCCCGGGTGTCTTCCGGTCGGATCTTGCGGCCGTAAATCTCCTCGAAGGTCTTCTCATCCACATCCTTGGCGGGGCCGTCGTAGACCACCTGGCCTGCCCGCATGCCGATGATGCGGTCGGCGTACTCCTGCGCCATATCGATGAAGTGCAGATTGACCAGCGTGGTGATCTTGTCTTCGCGGTTAATGCGCTTCAGGTCCCGCAGCACGGCGTGTGACGTGGGCGGGTCCAGCGAAGCGACGGGTTCGTCGGCCAGCATGAGGCGGGGCTGCTGGCAAAGGGCCCGGGCGATGGAGACGCGCTGCTGCTGGCCGCCGGAGAGCTGATCAGCCCGGTTGTACAGCTTCTCGGGAATGCCGACCCGCTCCAGGGAGCGCTTGGCCAGCTCGATGTCGGCCTCCGAGAACATCCCCAACAGGCTGCGCATGGTGCCAGTATGGCCCAGACGGCCCGCCAGCACGTTCTGGAGCACGGAGGAGCGCTTGACAAGGTTGAAGGACTGGAAGATCATCCCGACCTGTGTGCGCCACTTGCGCAGCTCAGCCTCGTTCATTTTGGTCACGTTTTGGCCGAAGGCGAGGAGTTCGCCGGAAGTGGGTTCGACCAGGCGGTTGATGCAGCGGATCAAGGTCGACTTGCCGGCGCCGGACAGACCGACAATGACGATGAACTCGCCTTCGTTGATCCGGAGGTCCACATCGCGCAGCGCCTTGGTCCCGTCGGGGAACGTCTTGCAGATCTTGCGGAATTCCAGCACGGGTTCACGCCCCTCCCGATAGTACGCCCCGTGACCGAGTGGTCACGGGGCGCCTGTGCTCGGTGACTTGACTCTGACTTACTTCTTGGTCTTGGAGAGCTCGCCCTTGATGTCAACGCCCATGGACTTGGCCATGTCGCGCACGACGTTGTAGTCGGCGTCGTTGCCATCAGTGAAGGCGTCGATGGTGTAAAGGTCCTTCAGGATCTTCTTGCCTTCTTCGGTGACGGAGTAGTCCATGAACGCCTTCTTGATCTGGGCGACGAAGTCATCGGGGAGGCCCTTGCGGACGGAGACGGTGTCGTTGGGGATCGGGTTGGTGTAAGCCACGGGGATCAGCTTCGTCTTGACGTCGGGGGTGTCCTTCACCAGGTTGTCGCGGACGTCCTCGAAGGTCCAGCAGGCGTCGGCGCCCTTGTTCAGGACGAGCTTGGCGGCAGCATCATGCTGGCCGGCCTGGATGACATCGCTGAAGTGCTTGCCCTTCTCCACGTCGATGCCGGCGGTCTTCATGAAGGACCAGGGGAAGAGGTAGCCGGAGGTGGAAGCGGGCTCAACGAAGGCGATCTTCTTGCCCTTCAGGGCGGCGAAGGTGGCGGCGCACTTGGGGTCCTTGGCCGGGTCGCACACGGGGATTTTGTCCTCGGCGCGGACGGTCAGCTGGGCCCGGTAGGTGGCGCTGCCCTTACGGACGGTCTTCAGCAGAACCTTGGTCTGGTAGTCGCCGCTGGCGAGCACGTAGCCCAGGGGGTTCAGGAAGCCGACGTCAACCTTGTCGGAACCCATGGCTTCGATGACGCCCATGAAGTTGGTGCCGACGAAAGACTTGACGGGAATACCGAGGGCCTTGGACAAATACGCGTTCATGGGCTCGACCTTCGACTCGATACCGGCGGCGTCCTGCGACGGAACGAAGCCGATGGTCAGCGTCTCAGGCTTCTTGGGGGCGGGGGCAGCAGCGGGAGTGGTATGCGTGGTCGCAGCCTTGTCGTCCTTCTTCTCGTTGGTCTTGGTGCCGCCGCAGCCGGCCAGCAGGACCAGGGCCAAAGCCAGGGTAAGGGCCATCAACCGTTTCATGTGTCGTACCTCCTGCGTTCTCTGTGTGACCGCCGAACCATAAGAGGCGCGTAAATAACGCCAAGCCAAAGGTTCGATATGGCCCTCTTATTCCCTGCCGGATTTCCCGCGATTTCCTCAGTCGCGGTGCGATACCCAAAAAGTGCGGCGATTTCCTGCCACCTATCGCACCTTTTACCCTGGTCTGCGTATAAGGGAGTAAACCGATGCTTCAAGTGAAAATGGTTGCCACATGCCCGTTCTTGTCAGATTCCTTTCGCCGTCTCAATACAAATAGATAAGGCTTATGGTGGGGTAGCTACGGGAGGGTGAATCAAATGGCGGGGGAGCGCGATCTGTTCGACATTGTGGTGGTGGGTGCGGGGCCGGTGGGCCTGTTCGGTGTCTTCTATGCCGGCATGCGGGGCATGCGCACCAAGGTGATTGAGGCCTTGCCGGAAGTGGGCGGCCAGCTGACGGCCCTCTATCCCGAAAAGGATATCTTCGACGTGGCCGGCTTCCCCCGGGTGGGGGCCAAGCAGCTGGTGGAAGCCTGCAGGGAGCAGGCCGAGCATGCCAATCCGAGTGCGACGTACGTGCTGGGCCAGCGGGTGGACACTCTCCGCCAGGAGGCCGACGGCACCTTCGTGCTGGAGACCAGTACGGGCGACAAGCACTATGGCCGGGCTGTGGTCATTACTGCCGGCATCGGGGCCTTTGAGCCCAATCGTATTCCGAATGAGACGGCCCGTATGTATGAAGGCAAGGGCGTCTTTTACAGTGTGGTGAACCGGCCCCAATATGCCGGCAAGAACGTCCTGGTAGTTGGCGGCGGCGACTCCGCGGTGGACTACGCCCTGATGCTGGAGCCGGTGGCGAAGTCGGTGACGCTGATTCACCGGCGCGACGGCTTCCGGGCCCATGAGGAGAGCCTGAAGAAGCTGGCTGCCTCGGACGTTCACGTGAAGCTCTTCTTCGAGCTAGGGCACGTGGCGGGCAACGGCGACTGGGTCACCGAGGCCGACATCTCCGACAACCGCTCGGGGGAGAAGATCACCCTGCCCGTGGACTTTATCGTTCTGGGCACCGGCTTCAAGGCCAGCCTGGGCAAGATGCTGGAGTGGGGCCTGACCTTTGAGAACAAGAAGCAGATTGTGACAAACAGCAAGGGCGAGACCAGCATTCCCGGCATCTATGCCGCCGGTGATGTCTCCTGGTACCCGGGCAAGATTCGCCTGATTGCCACCGGCTTCGGCGAGGTGGCCACGGCGGTCAACAACGCCAAGGCGTTCATTGATCCCGGCTCGGCGGCATTCCCCGGACACTCTTCGGAGCAATCCCACAAGAAGTAGCAAGCTGACACGAATGCAGGCTTTGCGGCGTACGGTGTTGAACTGCTTGGGGGACGATAACGTCCGAGGGGAGGCAGTTCATTGAACCCACGGCTGCAGGGCCTACAGTGGCTTTTCCTGGACCCCTCGGTTTTGCTGAACGAAAACGACACCGACCGGGAGGCTCGCCGGCAGATCGCTGCGGCGCTGGCCCGGCGGGGGCTCCCAGTACTGCAGGAGCAGGTGGAGCGGGCCTGGATGCAGGCCATCGCCGCCACTCGCCCCATCCACCCCATGGTGGGCGCCATTCAGATTCTGGCGCCGGACCCCGGTTCGGCCACAGCCATCGTCGATGAGGTGGTCAAGGCCAGCCGCAACGCCGATGTGCTCTTTGCGGGCATTCAGCTGGCCCTGCAGACGCTGCAGGCCCAGATCAAGATCGGGCTGATTGGGTCCTACCGACTGCCCGGCACCCGGGCCCGGCTGGAGCGCTTCCACCTGAACTTCCCGATTATGGCCTTCAGCGACGAGCTGAAGCTGAGCCACAAGCTGGATCCCTCCGGGCGGACCGACCCGGCCCTCTTCACCTGGGCCCTGCGCAAGGCCGGTATTCCCGGCTCGCAGGCCGCTTTCGCCAGCGACCGGGTGGACCTGGGCCTGGCCCCGGCCAAGGCGGTCGGTATGACCAGCATCTGGCTGCGGGTGACCAACCACAAGCTCCGGTACCCGCGCAACTCTATGGAGACGCCGGATCTGACCCTGAATTCGCTTACAGAACTGGTCCAGTAAAGGCGAGGCGGCTGCCCCTTCCCGCATCAGCGGGAGGAGACAGCCGTCTTTTCGGTTTGCTGGCGGGCGGCCCATAACTTGTAGCCTTCTTCGGCGACGAAGCGGCCGATGGTCCGGTTGCGTTCCCACTCCTCGGCGAAGGCCCACAGGGGCAGGCTGTCTTCGTGGACGTAGGCGCCCAGCTCCGGCGTGAAGCCGGGCCGGCCGAACTCCTGGATGAACCAGTCTTTGTAGCCGCCGCCGGCGGCGCCGGGCGTGGGCTCCACCAGGGAGTAGCCGGTGATGCGGGCGAACTCGCCGGCCAGGCGCTGGTCCCGGTCGAGGTGCTCAGCTTTCGTCCGGTAGTGCCAGTAGAGAATGCGGCCCGAGGAGTGGTAGCTCACGGTGATTTCGGGGTCGATGGCATAGGTGAAGGCTGCCACAGCCTGGGCTTCCGCCGCCTGGAGGGGCGCGGTGCCCTTGTAGTTGGCGAAGGCCGCTGCGGCAGGACCGCCCACGTGATCCCAGCCGGCCGGGTACTGGTGGTTCAGGTCGATGCCCTCGGCGTTCGCCTTCCAGTGGCGGAAGTCGTCGCTGCCGCCGTTGAGCTCTAGCAGGCGGGGGCGTACCTCGGGTGGGAAGGCGGAAAGGCCCAACTGCTGGAGCGTGACCCCATCCGGATTGACCATGGGCACGAACCAGAGGGTGGTGCGGGCCAGCAGGTCGCCGCCGGACCGGGCGTACTCCTCCAGCATGTACATGAGCAGCGTGGTGGAGAGCCACTCCCGGGCGTGGTGGGAGCCGTTCAGGAAGACGGTGGCAGGCCCGGTGCCCAGGCCCACGGCCCAAATCTCACGGCCGTACACCGTCGTGCCGATGGAGCGGATCTGGATCAGGCCGGGGTAGGTGGCCTGCAGCGCCTGCAGGTCGGCCGTGAGAACGTCGTAGGTGTAGACCTGGTCGGGGTTGACGACCCGGGCATTATCGGGCACCGACGGTTGGGTGGCCGTGGTTGTGGGCGCGGGCGCGATCAGATCGGCCGCCACGGTGGGGGCCACCACCACGCCCTCCGCACTGCTGGGCGGTGCGGCCGCTGCCAGTCCGGCCAAAAGCAAAAAGAGCCCGGCTGCGACTTTGGTCCGTAGCATAAATATTCGCCTCGCCAAATAGTTGGAATAACTATTCGGCGAGGCGAAAAGCTTCCCCTACCGGCGAGGGCCGGGGACTGGTGGGAGCCAGCTACTGGAGGCCGGGGACCGTCTACGAAAAGGGGCGGTCACTTACCGGAACTTGGGGTTCTCGTAGACCACCTTGCCGGCGATAATCGTCGCCACGGTCTCCGTCCGCCACAGGTCGAACGGGTGCCCGGTGAAGATGGCGATGTCGGCCTCCTTGCCCACCTCGAGGCTGCCCACCCGATCGGCCACCCCGCAAAGCTTGGCGGCGTTGATGGTGATGGCCTTCAGGGCCTCCTCCTCATCCATGCCCGCCTTGTTGGACAGGGCGGCGCAGAGGGGCAGGTACTGGACGGGCGTGACCGGATGGTCGGTCATAATGCAGGTCAGTACGCCTGCCCGGGCCATGATGCCGGCGGCAGCCCACTCCTTGTTCGCGGTCTCAATCTTGGACTTGGCCGTCAGCACAGGCCCCACCACCACACCCTTGACCCGGGGCTCGGCGGCAATCTGGTCGGCGATGAGATAGCCTTCGGAGCAGTGCTCGATGGTCAGCTCGAAGTCGAACTCCCGGGCGAAACGCAGGGCGGTCATGATGTCGTCGGTCCGGTGGGCGTGCAGGCGCAGGGGCACTTCCTTGCGGAGCACGGCGCAGATGGGCTCCAGGCGGATGTCGTAGTCGGGCATGTCGGTGCCCTTCTCCCGGGCCACTTCCTGCTTGCGCATGTAGGCCTTGGCCTTGTAGAACATCTCGCGGAAGAAGCCGGCGGAGCCCATGCGGGTGGCAATCTTGCCCTTTTGGCTGTAGACCCGCTTTGGGTTCTCGCCCAGAGCCGCCTTCAGGCCGCTGAACTCCTTGAGCACGATCTCTTCCACGGTGGCGCCCCAGGTGCGGCAGGTGGCGCCCTGTCCGCCGATGACGTTGCCGGAGCCGGGCGTCATCCAGGCGGCGGTGATGCCGGCCTGAACCGCATCCATCATACCGGTCTCCCGGGGGTTAATGCCGTCGATGGCCCGTACGTGGGGCGTGCAGGGCTCGGTCATCTCGTTGACGTCGTTGCCTTCGGAGCCAATGCCCTGCTCGGCGACGCCGAGGTGGCAGTGGGCCTCGATAATTCCGGGCTGGACCCAGCGGCCTTCGGCGTCAATGATCCGGGCGCCGGCAGGCACAGCCACATCGGTGCCGATGGCCACAATCTTGCCGTCCTCAATGAGAATGGTACCCCGCTCAATGACGCCGCTGGACATGGTGTAAATGCGACCGTTGCGAATAGCGAGCACTGCTTCAAACACTCCTTGGCGTTGATACTTCACTACACGAAGTTCTACGCCAGGGAGAGAAATCCTACTGGTTGAGGTGTCTCGCTTATCAGCCTCCTCACGTCCGCCGGGGCGCCTCGGGCCTGGCCGCCGCCGTCGCGACCCTCTGCCGCACGGCGACCCGCCCCCGCAGGAACCGCTGGGGTCCCCGCACCAGGCGCCTGACCAGCGGCATCACCCCGCCGCCGGTCTCCCAGGCGTGGTGCGCTTCCACCAGGTTCTTGATCAGCATGGCGGAGACGCCCTTGTACTGCTCGTCGCCGATCTGGCCCACGCCCTGCTGGCGCCCAAGGGAGGCGAACGAGCCCCGAATCAGGGGCACAAACGGCTCCTCTGCGTGCCCCCGCAGTCGCCGGAGGATGTTCCGCCCCACCCAGCGGCCCATCTGCACGGCCGACTGGGCCGTGGGCCCCACCTCCCGGCCCGTGTCCGGGTCTGTGAAGGCTGCCGAGTCGCCCGCAACGTACACATCGGCATGGCCCACGGCGCGGAGGAAGGCATCGGTGCGGGCCCGCCCCTTGGGCGTCACGTCAAAGCCCGACTTCGCCAGAATGCTGTTGCCCCGCACGCCGCCGGCCCAGACCAGCAGGTCGTACTCCAGTGTATCGCCGACCTTGAAATGAAGGCGGCCCTTCTCCACCGAGACGATCGGGGCGCCGGTTCGGACCTCGATGCCCTTGGCCTGCAAGACGTCCCGGGCAGTGGCCACCAGTTCCGGGGCAAAGCCGGCCATAATCTCCGGCCCCGCCTCCACGATCGTCAGGCGGAGCCGGTTGGTGTGCTCGTCGGAGAGTTCCCCTGCCACCTCCACGCCCGTGAGCCCGCCCCCCACAATGGCGATGTGCGGCACCCACGACTGGCTTCCGTCTGCGCCCATGAGGCGGTCCACCGCCTTGCGCAGCCGGCCGGCGCTGTGATAGTTGCCCACGATCATGCCGTGTTCGGCGGCCCCGGGCAGGCCGTAGAACTCGGGGTCGCTGCCGAGGGCAAAGACCAACAGGTCGTAGTCGAGGCGCTCACCGCCGTCCACCTCCACCTGCTTGGCGGCGGTGTCGACCCGAGTGACTCGCCCCACCACAAGCCGGCCGGGGGGCGCCACCACCCGGGAGAGCGGCACCCGCACAGCGTCTTCCTCTTCGCCGGCCACGTAAGTATGTAACTCCGTGGTGAACCAGTGGTACTTGTCGCCGTTCACCAGCACCAGGTCGTACTCCCGGCTCAGGTGGTCCTGCAGTTCCAGGAAGCAGGTGAGGCCGGCGTACCCCGCGCCCAGGACCACGATTCTGCCCCTGCTGCGCGGAGGCACCCCGCCGCCGCCCCCGGTGCGCGGCTCCTCGCCCAAAAACCGGCCTGCCGCACGGAAAGGCAGCGTGCCCAGGCGCTCGCCCAGGTCCGCCGCCTGCTTCAGCGTCTCGCTCTTCCCGCCCACCATGCGCCGGGCCGCTTCCCACGGAAGCCGGGCCAGCGATTCGCCCAGTTTTGCGCCCTCACGGAACAGGTCTCGCACCGACGGCACCCCTTCGCACCTGATAGATGTCGTTAGTCTGCCCCGTGTGCCACTCGGCACACATGGGCCGGCCATGAGCGACCTATCTTGCGATTGTAACAGTTTACCGGAGGGTTATAGCGGTCCGACGCGGGTCATACTAATGTCGGTCCCGGGGTTGCTCCTCGTCCCGCTTGGAACACACAAATTCCAACAGAGGGGGAGTTCCTTCATGGCTAATCAGCGCGCTAACCTCACCGGTAACAACATCACCGGCGTCAGCGGGGCTCAGCACGGTGCTCAGCGCAACGCTCAGGCCATGCAGCGCCTGGCCGGCAAGGCCGGCACGGTCGGGGCCGGCGGGGCCGGCGGGGCTGCCGGCAACGCCGGCACGTACGAGTTCGGTTCCGAGCTCGGCGGCACCACCGGTGTTCAGCTGACCGGTAACAACATCACCGGCGTCAGCGGCGCTCAGCACGGTGCGCAGCGGAACGCTCAGGCCATGCAGCGGGGCGCCCGCAAGGGCGGCCTGTAAGGGGACCAACCGGCGAAAGGCTCCAGGTGCTTCTAGCACCCGGGGCCTTTCCCTCGTTTGCGCGCAGGAGCGTTCCCCCGCGAGCCCCCGTTTTCGCCCGTGGCCGACTTGCGCCTCCTGGGCAGATATGGTATAAAGTGAATGAGCGCTCGCTTTTTTAAAACTAACGAGCCACGGAGGACGGTGAAACCCCGTGTGTCCCCGTGTCAGTGACGAACACAAGGAGCGCCGCCGCCAGGCCATTCTGGACGCGGCCATGGAGGTCTTCATCGGCAAGGGCTACCAGGTGGCGACCATCAACGACATTTCGGGTCGCGCTGGGCTGAGCGTTGGCGCCCTCTACCGCTACTTCCCCACCAAAGGCGAGATCATGCTGGCCCTGGTGGAAGAGCGCCTGGGTCGCACCCCTGAACTCTTCGCCCGCCTGACCGAAGACGTGTCAGACCCCTGGGAGCGGCTGGAGCGCTGCATCGCCATCTTCGCCAACGCTCTTCGGGTCCGCCACCCGGGCACGGGCAGGCTGCTGCTGGTGACCATGGCCGAAGCCGTACAGGACGGCGAAGTCAGGCGGGGCCTCCACCACCGCTTCCGCGATCTGATTGCCTACATGCAGAACATCATCGCCGACGGCGTAGCGCAGGGCCTCTTCCGCACCGATGTGGACCCCATGGCCCTCGCCACGTTGCTGCTGTGCACCGCCGACGGCGTGGCCGTCTACTGGGTCACCGGCGCCCCCGAAGTGGAGCTGCACACCATGCGCAGCACCGTGCTTGCCTTGCTCCGTTCCTATCTCATGTTGAAGGAGTGACGCTGGTCTTGGAGCGCCGTGTAGTGATTACGGGTATGGGGCTGGTCTCGCCGCTGGGCCTGACGGTCCGGGAGAACTGGGAAGCCGCTCTCGCCGGCAAGTCTGGCATCGGCCCCATTACGCAGTTTGATGCTTCCCGCCTGAACACGCAGTTCGCCGGCGAGGTGAAGGGCTTCGAAGTCTCCACCGTGTGGGAGCCCAAGGAGGCCAAGCGGTTTGAGCGCTTCATCCACCTGGCCATGGGCGCCGCCACCGAGGCGGTGACAGACTCGGGCCTGGTCTTCGAAGGGGAACTGGCCGAGCGGACGGGCGTGGTCTTCGGCAGCGGCATGGGCGGCCTGAGCGCCATCGAAGAGACGAAGATGACGCTGGTGGAAAAGGGCCCCCGCCGGGTCTCCCCCTTCTTCATTCCCAGCTGCATCATTAACATGGCCCCCGGCCAGATCTCCATGAAATACGGCATGCTGGGCCCCAACTACGGCACCGTCTCCGCCTGCTCTTCGGCGGGGCACGCCATCGCTGATGCTTACCACATCGTCAAGCGGGGCGAGGCCGACGTCATGGTCTCAGGCGGTACCGAGTCGACGATCACGGAACTGGCCATGGCCGGCTTCAACTCGGCCCGGGCCCTCTCCACCCGCAACGATGACCCGCAGGCTGCCTCCCGTCCGTGGGACAAGGACCGCGACGGCTTCGTCATGGGCGAAGGCGCCGGTGCCCTGATTCTCGAGGAGCTGGAGCATGCGCTGGCCCGTGGTGCCCACATCTATGGGGAGGTCGTGGGCGCCGGCATGTCGGCGGACGCCTACCATATTACGGCTTGCCATCCCGAAGGCCGGGGCGCCACTCTGGCCATGCGGAGCGCTCTGTGCAGCGCCGGCCTTGCGCCGGAGGATGTGGGCTACATTAACGCCCACGGCACCTCCACCGATATCGGCGATGTGGTGGAGACCCAGGCGATCAAGAACGTCTTCGGCGAGCATGCCTACAAGCTGGCCGTAAGCTCCACCAAGTCGATGCACGGCCACCTGCTGGGCGCCGCCGGGGCCATTGAGGCCATCTTGAGCGTCCTGGCTCTGAAGCACCAGGTGCTGCCGCCCACGATCAACCTGGTGGAGGCTGACCCGGCCTGCGACCTCGACTACGTGCCGGGCAAGGCCCGGGAGGTCAGCGGGGCAAACGTGGCCCTCTCCAACAGCTTCGGCTTCGGCGGCGTCAACGTGACGTTGGCGCTGAAGCGGTACGCCTGAGGAAAGCAGCGAGGCCTCCCATGGTGGGAGGCCTCACTCTGGTTTATGGCGCCCGGATTGCTCCACCGTCAGGGTCTCGGGTGGAATGTACGTGTTGTAAGAAAGCCCACTCCCGCTGAAATCGGAATCAGTGATCCTTTAGGTAGGCCCCTGCATGTCATTCACGACTATGTAGGCGCCTATTCTTGTGTCTTCGATCAAAGGGCGTATGTCTTCGTTACGAGGACAAGGCGAACACTAGGCCCGGAGGGATGCGAATGAGAGCGCAGCAGTTCTTGCTCGTTGCGGCGTTCACTGCGATGACTGTCTTGTCCAGGCCGGCGGGTGCGACGGAACCCCTTGACTCCCCCCGCCCACAGGACTTCGTCAGAGTGGAGATTCTCGAACCCAGGCACGGACTAGTGCAATCGGCAGACCATACGACAGTACGGGTACGGGTGACCCCCCTGGGTGGATACTCCGGCAGACTGAACCTCAGGGTGACGGTCATGCGGCTTGGACAGGATGATTCCCGACGCATGATGGACCGCCAAGGCAATCCCGTCCGGGAGCCGTTCTACCTGCGGGATGGTGAGTCCGTGGTTGAGATCCCGGTCCAGCTGACGGGAACGGGCATTCACTCCATCGAAGCCGAGACGGGCAGCTTCCAACCCTTCTCAAACCGGGCCGAAGTGAAAATCGGCGTCAACCCATACCTTCCTAGATGACTTGCCTCCCACTCGGGCAACAGCACGGGCATTTTCCTCACAACACCGTCGTCCCGACTGTCCAAAAGAGTCCTAACTTCCGGTCCCAAGGCTGAGTACCAGGGTGAGGGGCAGGCTCTTGGGGCATACCACCCGAATTTCGGGCAGATTCGACCCGGTTCGCCAAGGGACGAGGCGAGGGGAACAGCCTGCAGGACTGTTTTGGACATCACTGCCACCCGCGATGTTCGGAAAAGTCCTGAACTGCCCTGCTCATGGGATGGTCAGCAGGAGTGCCATCTCCTGGCGCGAGCACCCACGCAACCAGCAGGTGATAGGAACGGATTGCAGAAGGCTTCGGCCCGAGCAACCGCCGCCCCCAATGGGCTGAGGCGCCCCTGACACCGGTGCCGTTCAGCCGGGGAATCTGGCGCCTGCCATGGCGCCACGCCCGACCGCGCGTCAGCCTGAGCGTGACCTCCCACGGCCGGAGGCCTGTTTCACGCTTTGGTCACTTCCTCGAGCCAGGTGAGCCAGGCCATGGCCTCTTCCGCCGACTGCCCGCACATTTCGGCGGATGCCTGAAGGCCGCCGCAGACGGCAGGGCGCCCGGGCTTCCCGAAAATGCGGCACTTATTGTCGTCGGTCAGCTGCACGCAGCGCACGCCGGCGGGCTTGCCGTGGGGCATGCCCGGAATGGGCGAAGAGATCGACGGAGCGATACAGCAGGCAGCACAACCCACTCGGCAATCCATACTCTCACCCCTTCCCGTCCAACTTTTCCCCACAAGATGGCCCATAACCTTCCCGGTCAAGCGTTGCGGAAGCTCACCAGTTTACGTCACAAAGATAATGCGAAGGTTACGAAAGGGGATCAGCCATGTCGCTGGAGCACGCCATCATCGAGGCTCTGCGCACCCACAGTGAGACGCCTGGCGCTCTGACCGACCCGGCGACGGGGCGGCAGCATCACATAAACCTGCAGAAAGCCCTGCGCCTGCCCGTGGCGGACCGGACAGACTACCGGCGGGGCCGCTGTTACTTCTTTGAGACCGTAGTGCCGGCCCCGGCAGAGGGTGTGTGGCAGTATGCCCTGCGCATCCGCGTCAGCGGAGCCGGCCCGTTCGCCATCCACACCCTGATGCAGCGCTTTGCCCAGACCCGCTGGTGGGCCGGCAGCGTCCGCCCCACACGGGGGCCCCTCTCCGAAGCGCAGGCCGGCGCCATCGAGCGGCTGCGGGCCTGGTACCACGAGGCCGGCCTTACAGAGGTGGACCCCGAGACCCAGGCCCTCCCCACCCCGGCGGATGCTTACCCCGGCCGGCGTGAAGCAGGAACGCTCTCCCGCTCCCTCTTCGGCGACTACCGGTAAGCTTCGGCGGCCCGAATGCGATTCATAATCGATGGGTGCGAATGGGCCAACCACTCCACCAGCGCAGGCGGGTCCACGTCGCCGGGATTGCCGCCGGCCAGGCGCTGAAAGGTGCTGATGAAGGCCCGCGGGTTTCCCGTGACCTGTAAGGCGAACTGGTCGGCCCGCACTTCGGCCCGGCGCGACACCACGGCGTAGACCGGCCCGCTCACCTCGGCCGCCAGGGTGCTGAAGAGCAGCAGCAATGCCAGGCCCCGGGCTGCGTGGGGGACAGGCATGCGCAGGGGCTCCACCCCCACCATCCGCCGGAGCACCCAGGCGGAGCCGAACAGTGCCACGGCCTCGCCGGCAGAGCCTAGCAGCCAGCCCACCACCACATCCCCATGGACCGCGCCAGTTCGTGGGCCATCACCACCTCCACCTCGGCAGGCGTGAACTGCCGCAGCAGTGTGTCATAGAAGATCACCTGCTTGGTGGGACCAAGGCCGGTCACCATGGCGTTGGCGCGGCTGGTCCGACCGCTGACCTGGAGTTGGCGCACCCGCTCCACCGGCACGCCGGCCCGGTCGGCCACCCGCCGGACCATCGCGAGAGTCTGCGGGTCCTGGACATCGACTAGCTTCCCCTCCATTGGAAGAAGCAGGACGGGGGTGAGCAGGGGCAGCATGGCGGCAAAGGCCACGTTCAGGGCCACCGCCGGCACCCACCAGCCCCGCGGCCACCGGCGGATGAGCCAGTACATGGGCAGCCAGATGAGCAGGCTCAGGCCGAAGTGCAGCGCCAACTGGACCGTCCAGTCGGCCAGCCACTGGCCGGCGGTCAGTCTGCTCAGACCGTAGGCATGTTCATGCACGTAGCCCAGGTAGAAGGAGAACGGCAGCTCCGCCAGGGCTGAGAGCGCGGTGATGCCGGCGAAGACGGCGGCCAGGCCCGGCCATAGGCGCCCCCGCCCCAGACCCTCCAGCCGCTGAAGCCAGCGGACTCCGGCCGAATGGAAGCAGAGCCAGAGCATGGCGCCCAGGGCCACCAGATCCCGCAGGGTGGCGGCCAGCCGGGCCTCTCGGCTGAACCGGCGCCCACGGGCGAGCAGATCGGCCGGAAAGTGCGCGAGGGCATCCAGGCTCAGCGGGCGTTCCGGCAGCGTGGCGAAGAGCAAGAGCAGAATCAGGCCCACG